>Ga0209777_10000181_pt1 | contig 110169 bp, 86 predicted proteins | sample FrelakmetHBP12HB_FD_187147 | JGI IMG/M metagenome (GOLD analysis project Ga0209777, IMG submission 187147) | Freshwater lake sediment microbial communities from the University of Notre Dame, USA, for methane emissions studies -HBP12 HB (SPAdes)... | ecosystem: Environmental > Aquatic >...
TACAACGTCCCCCTGCCTAGTGTCAGGATCTCCTGGCTTCGCTGCTCGATGGCCTCGCTCAGCTCATACCCGTACATAGGTCCGCGAGACAGGATCTCCAGGACGACCACCGGGGCGACACCCTTGAGCAACTGACTCTCAAACTTCATACTGCCTCCTTAGATTTGTCTTGTTGTGCAGAGTATGCTATACATACTATGTGATGTCAACTACAAAACTGAAAGAAACAGGAAAAAACCGATCTGACAAGGGGCATCTTGCGGGCAGGCACCCCATCTTGCGGTGCCGGTACAGCGGGGGCCGGGCTCTTATCGTTTGGCAACTGCCGCCGGTGGTGAGGCGTATTGGGGGGTAGGAGACTGGCCTGCCACGAAACCCGTGACGTCATTCCACCAGGATTCGTCTACTGCAGAGGGCCAGTCGTTGTGCCCGACGTTCTTGAGGACCCACAGCCGCTTGATCCCCGTCAGGCCGTCGAAGAGGCGTTGGGTGTTCCGGGTGGGGATGATCTGGTCCTTTTCAGCCATGACGACACCCACAGGGCCAGGGAACCGTTGGAGGGGCTTGATATTGTCGTATGGGTCTCTCGTGAATCCCTTGGCAGGGAAGAACCAATAGAGGCTCTGCGCCAGGTCCGGAAGGGTATCCCACGGCGTGATCAACAGCACCCCCTGAACGGGGACCTGCTGCGATCCGGCTATGGCCGAGGCTACACCGCATCCCAGGGACTCTCCGATGAGGATGGGCGGGCATCCGAATTGCTCGAAGGCCGCCCGGGTGGCGTTGATGCCTGCTGCAACCAAGTCGTGCTGCCGCCGTTTGCCGGGTCTGGCGCCGTAGCCCGGGTACTCGCAGAGGATCACGCGATATCCCAGGTGCTCAAGCTGCGAGATGTAGTACGTGCGGTCGAGGGCCGAACCGGCGTTGCCGTGAAAGAGCAGGATGACCCCCTGGGGCTGGTCTGGACCGTCGTCATGGATGAGGCCGTGATACTCGCTGGCCGGGGTGGGCCAGAATCTCAAGTCAAGGCCGCGGGCACGGATCTGGGCATCCTGCATGGAATAGCGGTGGGGGACGTAAAGAAGCCTGCCTTGAAGCAGAAACACCAGTAGTCCAAAACCGACATAGGCAAGGGGCATCAGGCCCAGGGCAGCCCCTACATATTCAGGCGTCGTCATGTCGAGCGCTTATGATAGGACTGGGTCGAGGGGGAAAGCGCATCTCAAAAGTACGGCCTTTGGCCACAATGCATCGATCCTCACGTCTTTCCAATGGAATAAGGCAACGGGACCGTCTCACCCGAACAGATGGGTGATCCCTTAGCGGACGGTGGTAGTGCGTTGGGTCTTGCGTATCCGCCTGCGGTTCTTCTCCGAGGGCTTCTCGTAGTACGAGATCCTTTTCATGTCTCGGATCAGACCTTCCTTTTCGCAGAGCTTCTTGAAACGTCGGATCATCTGTTGGACCGATTCGCCTGTCCGGGCCTTGACCTTCAGCATTCCGAAATACCCCTTTCAAAAAACAGATACTTGTCCTGGAGCGTAGATAGCCCAAATAGTCTACAGGTACGGAAGCTGTGCTGTCAATCTATAGTTTGCCCGTTCTGCCCTGCAGGCTGGCAATATCCATAGGGCATAGGCAGGGGGTTATCCTTGACCCCTTGGGCAGATCCAGGGGGAGACGGAAAATAATTGCGTGGAGCCAACAATTTGATAGAATGAATCGTCCATAAACTTGCGATATATAAGATGTTGGGTAAAACTAGGAGAATCCTATGAGAAGACAATGGGGTAGTTTGGTCAACCGGACGTCAGGTAGGAATGGTGCGGGAGTCATCGTATGGTTCAGCCTGTTGACGTGCCTGCTCATTTTGGGCTGTCAGACTCAGGGTCAGTCGCCTGCGCCCGGGCCCAGTGCTGCCTCCCAGACGCAGAAGGCCGCGAAGCCCGCTGAACCGGTGGCAGCTCCAGCCCAGCAGCAGCAGAAGCCTGCAGCCCAGGCCCAGCAACCCGCGAAGCCGCAGCCTGTGGCCACGCAACAGAAGGCAGAGCCAACGACGGCGGCTGCCACGGTGGTCGGGCCCAATGACGTGGCCCCTTCGCCGAAGGTTCCGAGCCCTGCGGCCAAGGGACCCAGGATCGTCTTCGAGAAGACGGAGTTCGACATGGGCGAGATCCCCACGCACTCCAAGAGCTCGGCTGCGTTCAAGTGGACCAATGCCGGGGATAGCACGCTGGAGATCACGGACGTGAAGAAGTGCTGCGGAGCGAACGTCCACGTTGAGCCCCAGAAGCTGGAACCGGGTGCCAGCGGCAGCCTGACCGTTGAATACAGCACGGGTACCGAGGGCGGGAACTTCAGGAAGCAGTTGACCGCTCACTCCAATGATCCCGGGAATCCCGCGGTCACGCTGACCATCCTGGGCAAGGTGGTACAGAAACTGGTCTACAAGCCGACCCAACTGAAGCTGTTCTTGAACAAGGACAACCTCGGCTGTGGAGACCTCGTGATCACGGCCCTGGACGGCAAGCCGTTCTCGGTCAAGGGGTACCTCTGCACCGGGGACTGCATCACCATGGACTTTGACCCCAACGTCCAGGCCACGGAGTTCGTGCTCAAACCCAAGGTCAACAAGGACAAGCTCCTGGCCGTGACGTATTCCAAAGGGGCCTTCCAGGTCAAGCTGACCCGCCAGGATTACGACGTGGTGTACCTGCCGTTCGATCTACTGCCGACCTACTCGGTGGTTCCTCCCCAGATCATCATCTTCAACGTTGAGCCGGGCAAGAAGGAGACCCGGAAGATTACCGTTCTCGACAACTACGTGGCGGAGGGGGCGCAGGCGGACCTCACGCTCGATCCGGTCACCAGCGAGAACCAGTCCGTGACCGTGACCAACACGGATAAGATCAAGGATGGGCTCCAACTGACCGTGGCGATCAATCCACCGGCTCCCAAGCCGGGCGAAAGGTCCTTCTCGGACGAATTGCGGATCAAGGTCAAAAACGGCGAAGACCTGAAGGTCAACATCCGGCTGTTCTATGCCGCCAAGGTCCTCTCAAACGCCGGGCCCACGACACCCACGACAGCGCCCTGAGGGGTCGGATGACGCCAGTGGGGTAGCCCGGCTTCAGGCAAGGCCGTCTCAATGACAAGGTTTTTAGCAGCAGTCCTATCGGTTGCACTGGGGGTAGGGGGCCTGACCTGGATGGCCTGGGCTGAGGAGGCGGGACCCTCTGATGTGCCGGGCGACTCGGTTACGGTCCTCGTGACGGGCTGTAGCCTGGGGTCGCTGCAGCCCTGTGGCTGTTCCGGAGGCCAGTTGGGGGGGCTGGAGAGGCGGGCGTCCATCCTCCAGGGCGTTCCGGTGAGCCGCCGGCTGGTCCTCGATACCGGCCATTGGGTCAAACAGGAGGCCGAGCAGGACGCGATCAAGGCCCGGATCCTGGCCAGGGCCTTTCAGATGCTGGGCTATGACGTGGTTTGTCTGGCGGACCAAGACCTCCGGATGGCCCAGAACCTGGGTTTTCTGGGGGAGATGGCGGCCACCGGAGCGGTGATCACCCAGGATGCGACGGGCGCGGATGCCAACGTCCCCCAGGCCTTGGAGAAGTCGTTTGCGGTCAACGGACGGAGGATATCGGTCCGCGTGACGGCGGCCAATTACAAGACCCTCCGCATCCGTTTAGAGGGCGAGTCTCAGCCGGATCCCAACCAGACCGATGGGGTGGACATCTACGTCGTGGACAAGCTGGAGGCCTCCAGCTTGGACATCCCGGCCGGTCCCAGCAGGCGGCCTGTCTGTATTATTGGTCCTGCGGATTCGGATGAGCCTCGGCTGTGGAGCGACCCCAACGCCAATCCCTTGGTGTTCTCCATAGGCCGGTATGGCAGACACGTGGTCCGGCTGCAGATCTCCGTGGATGCGGTACGGGCCAGTTGCCGCTTCCAGTTCGCCGTGCAGGCGGTCTCAGAGGACTTGCCCGGCCAGGCGGACCTTGCGGCCCTATACAAGGACTACCAACAGATCGTTGCAGACAGCGGTCTGCTCGACCGGCATCCCAGGGTCCCCCTTCCCAAGGACCTGGAATACGTGGGCTCACAGGCCTGCCGGCGGTGCCATCTGTACGAGGCCGACAAGGCCGTTGCCCAGAAACATGCCCAGGCCTACGCCTCGCTGGAGAAGGCCGGGGCTCATCTGGACCCCGAGTGCGTGGTCTGTCACGTGGTGGGTCTGGACTACGAGAGCGGCTTCGTCTCGATCCGGGAGACGCCCCAGTTGGCGGACGTGGGTTGTGAGATCTGCCACGGTCCGGGGTCCGAGCACGTCCGAACCGAGGGAAAGGCCAGGACCTGTGCCCCAAAACGGACCTGTCTGGATTGCCATACCCCTGAACAGAGCCGGGACTACGCCGGACATGAGCAAGAATTCCTGGAGAAAACTCGGCATTGGAAGGAACTGCGCAAGGCCAGCGGTGTCAAACCCTAGTAGGTGAAAGACCTGAGGTGGGTTATGATTCGGACCTTGCGCATAACGAGTGTGGTGGCGGGGCTTCTAGCCGTGGGATTGCTGGCCTTCTTCTCCGTGTCGGGGGTCAGGGGCGATCAGGAGGTGGATCGCTTGCTCAAATCCCCCACGGTGATTGAGCAGTTCGCCCAGGACAAGGGCAAGCCCTCGGCTGCGGGGGCAAACCCGATGTCTCGCCTGGTCGAGGTGGCCAGGGACTTCGCCAACGTCATTAACCCACCCCCTCCCCTTGCGCCCGTGGGTACAGGCCCGACCGGGAACCTTGCACGAGGCGAATCGATCCGGCCGCCTCAGGTTTCGGCCAAGTTCAAGCTCCTGGCCACGAGTTACAGCGCCCTGGACCCGAACCTCTCCATGGCCCTGATCGACCTGCCAGCCGGGGAACGGCGGCAGTTCTGGGTCAGGATGGGCCAGTCCGTCGAGCGTGAGACCTGGAGGATTCTCCAGATCAAGGATGGGGCGATGGTCTACGGAGACGGCCAGCAAACCCAGGAGATCGCGGTGGAACCCAGGCTGGCTCAGGTCAGTCTCGTGGATACCGGCGAGCCTAAACCCTCGCCTGTCAGTGGAATGGCCGGTCCCTCGAAGGCCATGGACATGCCCATGCCTCCCCCGGGCGGCCCCGGTCCGTCCAATCCTGTGCCGGCAAGGGCCAGGCTACCCCGTCGGCCTGTGGGTCAGAACGCCGTCGCTGGGGTTCGGCCGCCGCCTGCGGAACGGAACATCCAGGAGATCGAGAAGATCACGGAGAGACTCCGGACCCTGGGCAAGGACGTCAACGACAAGGCCCTCGCTCCGGACCAGGAGAAGAGACGTCAGGAGACCGTGAAGGTACTGGCGTCCCGCCTTCAGGCCGCGAGGATGAGCCAGCAGGAGGCCAATTCACTGGGCGATCTGGGCAGGCAATTGGACCAGGTCCAGGTCGGCGCCGACGTCAACACGGAGGCCAATGATCCCCAGTAGGCCGTCGTTCATTGCGGGTCCGGCTCCAGTCCGTTAGAGATCCATCGAATCCCCCCCTTGCGCAGCGCCCCATCGCCCGTCTGTTCACGTGTTGCTTCCTGTCGCTCCTCTGCGGTTATCGGTCCGCCATTCGTTGCCTGTACTGAGAACGGAGATTTTCTCTGCCCAGCCTGGAACTTTTGACCAGCCCGACTGTCTGAAATAGCAGTGGGGGTTTCAGGGCGAAGGACGGATTCAAGGCCCGCGAGAAAACCACACTACACTGGCTTGGCGATCTTTCGGCCCCACAAAGGCCGGGAGGTCAAAATGGTGATTCTGTGCGTGGAAGAGGGTGGCCCGTGAGGGCAACGGGATCGTGACACAGGAGTTGTCGCCGGTCCCGGAAGAAGGTTCTGAGAAACACGGGGTGGGTTACGATGGTGAAAAGGAGTCTTTCCTGTGCCGGCCTTCGGGCGGCCGATTCCATCATCTGGGCGTGCATCGTCTTGTTGATGGGGAGCCGTTCGCTCTGGGCTGGCGAATCGACGAGTCCTTCAGCAGCAGTCACTCATAAGGTCTATGCATGCAAGTCTATCTCGGCTGAGGCGGCCAAGGCATACCTGTCCAGGCTCGGCCTGGGCACCGTATCCCAACTGCCGGGGACCAACGGCCTGTTGATCACCGGAGATGCGTCGGATCTGAGCAAGGCCCAGACCGTGCTGAAGCTGGTGGACGTGGATCGGGTCTATGAGATCCGCCTGGCCGGACCGGAGTCGCTCTTGGCGAACCTGCCCGGTCGCGACCGGATCGCCGCCGCCATAGGGGACATTGCGGTTGGGTCGTTGGACACCCTGCCCTCCGAGGAAGGCAAGGCCCCTGTCGTGATTGACCGACATCGCGGGCAGGTCCTGTTGATTGCCCCCAAGGAGAAGATGGATAGGATCGTGTGCCTGGTGGAAGGCAAGGATGTCACACCCAGCCTTGGCCAGGACGTGCTGAGCGCGGAGCTTGGCAAGTCCGCCAAGACCTCCTTGGCAGAGGTGGCTTCTTGGACCAAGTCCCACGTCCTGGGTGCCGCCCAGGAGGAGCCCAATGCGACGGCGGCGGACGCCAACACTCCTGTCCCGTCTGTCCCTGCTGCTGCCTCTGAAGGCAGGATCACGGGCCCGGCGGTCTCGGGTGCATCGGGTCCAAACCCGTCCGGCGCGAAGGTCCAATCCGTGGCGGAAGGGACCGTTCCGGGTAAGCCTCGATCCCTGGTGGCGGGCCCTGCCGGTGGTGCAGAGGCCGCCAATCCGGCCTATCCGACGCCAGCGGTTCCCACGGGCGAGCAGACACTGAAGCTCGACCTGCAGGAAAAGTTCACGGTGGAGAGCCTCTTGGGGCTCGTGGGTTCCTACCTGAACCTGAATTTCATGTACGATCCCGCCGCGGTCCAGGGTGATGTGACCCTCAAGCTCCAAGGGGACCTTCGCGGTCCGGTCAAGGTCAATGACCTGTATCCCTTGTTGGAGTCCGTCCTGAGATTCAAGGGCCTGGCCATGACGCGGAGGGGCAACATCGTGACCGTGGTCAAGGCCACGGACGTGATGGACGCCGATCCCAAGCTGCGGACCCGCGGCGGTCCCGTGGAGTTCGGCGACGCGGTCATTACGAGGGTCTTTCGGCTTCGGCACGTGGACACCAGCAGTGTCGAGGGCCTGATGACGCAGATGAAGCTGGGCGTGGCGTTCTCCTCCATCCCGGACACCCGAACCCTGATCGTGACCGGCTTCACGGCCACGATGCCCAAGGTCGAGACCTTGCTGGACCTGGTGGACCAGCCGGGCGAGCCCAAGCAGTTCCGGTACCGTCAATTGAAGTACACCATGGCCACCACGTTGGCCGAGAAGGTCAAGGCTCTGGCCGAACAGTTGGGCACGATTCAGGTCTCGGTTTCGGCGGGCGTCGGCCAGCAGCCCATGCAGAAGCTGCCCAACGAGTCCGAGGCCGCCTTCACCGCCAGACGATCTCGTGATGCAGTCCTGCGGCAACAGGCCACCCGGGCTCCGACCTCGCTCAGCAGCGCGGTCTCGCCGGAGAGCGTGTATCTCGACGCAGACGAGCGGACCAATCGGGTCTTGATGATCGGACGCCAGGAACAGTTGGGCATCGTGGAGAAACTGGTCGACAGCCTCGACGTGCAGCAGCAGGACCTGCGATCCCTGGTGCTCTACCGCATCGAGCACGTGGACGCCCTGGACGTCCGTAAGAAACTCGAGGAGCTCAGCATCGTCGCCCCAACGACGCAGACGACTTATCAGACCCCGTCGAGGATTACGGGGACCCAGCGACCCCAGACGCAGACCCCTGGGGCCCAGTCTACGCCGCAGTCGATGGTCCAGACGACCGAGTCCCAGACCGGGGCCGGAACGCCCTTGGATGCCCCGCAGGTCATCGTGGTCGAGGCCACCAACGCCTTGCTGGTCAACGCCACGGCCGAGCAGCACAAACGGATCTCCGAGATCCTTAAGTACGTGGACAGCGAGACCCTGGATTCGGCCATGCCGTTTGACATCTATCCCCTGGAGAACCAGAGCCCCGGCCGCATGGCGGAGGTTCTGGACAAGCTGATCCAGGAGAAGATCAAGGACAAGGACAACAAGATCGAGCAGGTGGTCAAGAAGATCGAGGACGAGATCACGATCGTCCCTGACCCGAACACCTACTCCCTGGTGGTGCATGCCAGCCCCAAGAACCAGCAGTGGATCGGCAAGCTCGTCAAGACCCTGGACAAGCGCCGTCCCCAGGTCCTGATCGACGTGACCTTGGTGGAGGTCTCCAAGACGGATGCCTTCAACTACGACCTGAATCTGATCTCCAGCATCCCCGACCTGAGCAAGGCCACGGGCCTGGTCGGTACAGCCGGGGTCATCTCGGGGACACTCCAGAAGGGGAACGTCATGCAGGCGGCCTCGGGTAAGCTGACCGGATTCTATGGGGATGAGCACATCAATGCCCTGCTCTCGACCATGCAGAACAAGAAGTACGGTCGGGTCCTGGCCAAGCCCAAGGTCCTGGTCAATGACAACGAGAAGGGGACGATCAAGACGACCGATACGACCTACGTGCTGACCAAGACGGGCACGTTGCCTACACAGGGCTCGCAGGTGGTCCAGACCTCTGAGACGTATCAGCCCTATGACGCGGGGATTACGATGGAGATCACGCCTCACATCAGCGAGGGGGACCTCCTCCAGTTGAACGTCAACCTCAGCCGATCGGACTTCACCACGACTCCCAGCGGGAGCCAGCCGCCCGACAAGAGCCAGAGCGACATCACGACCGTGGTGACCGTGCCCGACAAGAGCACGATCATCCTGGGCGGCATGATCAAGCTCAACCAGAGCAAGAGCGGCACCAAGGTCCCGATCCTGGGCGACCTGCCCCTGGTGGGGACTCTGTTCCGCAACGTGGGCAACAGCGACGTCGAGAGGAAGCTCTACGTCTTCGTCAAGGCGGAGGTCATCCGGCCTGCGGACGTCATGGCCGGCAGCGACGCCATGCAGAAACTCTCCGACAGGCACCGGACGGCCTTCGAGAAGCATGAGGCCGAATTCCAGCAGGAGCAGACCATACCCGGCATCCAGGGCAAGCCGATGAGCCCGGAAAAGGTGCTGGACGCACAATAAAGGTCAGGACGAACAGACCCACCGGATTGGACGATATAGGGACTATGAAGGATCTACTCCTCAAGACGGCACAGCGGACTGGGATCGCGGACGCGGGCAAGTTGGCCCGGTTCTTCCAGGAGGACAATGGCGCCCAGCGTCTGGACGAGGCCATGCTCAACTGCCCGTACTTTACGGAAGACGTGGTCCTGAAGCTGTTTGCAGCGGCCATGGAATGGCCGTATCTATCGGAGGTCCCGGAGAAGGCGGTGCCGCCGGAGTTTATCGAATCCGTACCCGCCACCTACGCCCAGCACCACTTCCTGATCGGTGTCAAGACCGAGGCCCTGTCATCCGGGGACCCTGACCAACCCGGCCCCCAGGCCGGCGGCGACGCCGAGTTGACGGTCGTCCTGTCCAAGCCCTTGGACGTGGCGGTCCTTGACAATATCTCCAAGATGACGGGGCTGTCGGTCCGGCCCGCGGTCTCGACCCGTGCGGCCATCACCGCGGTCATCGACGTGGCATATGAGCAGCGGTCAAGCGTGATCGAAGAGGTGGCGGAAGAGTTGGACGCCCAGAACCTGGACCGATTGGTCGACGAGGTGGGCGGCTCGGACGACCTGCTGGACGTGGTGAATCGGCCGCCGGTGATCCGGCTGGTCAACGACATCCTGTTCAGGGCCCTGCAACTGAGGGCCAGCGATATCCACGTCCATCCCTACGAGGCCAAGGTCCAGATCCGTTATCGCATCGACGGCATTCTGTACGACGTGCTCAGCCTCAATCGAAATATCCTGTCGCTGATCGTCTCGCGTATCAAGGTCATGTCCGGCATGGACATCGCCGAGCGCCGTCTGCCGCAGGACGGGCGGTGCAGTGTACGTCTCGGGCAGCGGGAGGTCGACCTGCGAATCAGCACCGTGCCGACCAGCTTCGGCGAGCGGGCCGTGCTGCGGTTGTTGGACAAGAGCTCCGGGATCCTGAAGCTGGAGGAACTGGGACTCTCGGAAGAGGACCTCAGGACCCTCGATACCCTGCTCGATCGGTCGCACGGCGTGATCTTCGTGACCGGACCCACCGGCAGTGGCAAGAGCACCTCGTTGTACGCGTACCTGAACCGGCTGAACTCCTCGGAGAAGAACGTCATTACCATCGAGGACCCGATCGAGTATCAGCTCGAGGGGATCAGCCAGATCCAGGTGGCGACCAAGAAGGGCATGACCTTCGCCACGGCCCTGCGCCACGTGCTGCGCCAGGACCCGGACGTGATCATGATCGGCGAGGTCCGCGACGTGGAGACCGCACGCATGGCGATCCAGTCGTCGCTGACGGGCCACCTGGTATTCAGCACCCTGCACACCAACGACGCGGCCGGCGCGGTGACGCGACTGCTGGACCTGGGCGTGGAGCCCTATCTGGTCAGCTCCTCCCTGATCGCCGTGGTGGCCCAGCGTCTGGTCCGCAAGATCTGCGAGGATTGCCGCACCGAGAGCGAGGCCAACCTGCGGGACCTGAGGGCCTTGGGCGTGGACGTCGCCCAGATCGGCAAAGACGCCAAGTTCTACGTGGGCAAGGGGTGTGACAAGTGTTTCCACACCGGCTACCGCGGACGGACCGGCATCTACGAGGTGATGCTCATTACCGATAAGATCCAGGACCTTATATACAAGCGTGAAAGCGCAGGTAGAATTAAGAAGCACGGCCTGGAGGTGGGGATGAAGACCCTGCGAATGGATGGGGCTCGAAAGGTCCTCCAAGGGGTTACGACGGTCGCCGAGGTGCTCCGGGTCAGCCAGGCCGACGTGTTGTAGTCAGTTGGGAGTTGAGAGTCGTGAGTTGTGAGTTGGATAGGGACAAGGTACACGTGACGGACAACCAGCAACCAGTAACCGGGCAAGATGCCGACGTATGAATACATAGCCATCGCCCCCGATGGGAAGAAGATCAAGGGAACGCTGACGGCGGAGAGCCCCTTTGCGGCCCGCCGTCAGTTGCGGAATCGTAATATCCACCCATCCTCCATTGCGGAAGTGACCGCCAGCACGGAACGGACCCTGGCGGTCCTTTCCTTTTTAGGCAGGCCCAAGAAACGCCAGATCATCGAGATCACCAAGCAACTGGCGACCCTGCTCAACTCCGGGATCAAGCTGACCGAGGCCCTCTCGGTGCTGACCCTTCAGACCTCGGACCCGCGATTTCGGAACGTCCTGATCGAGGTCCGGGACCGAGTCATCACCGGCGAATCCTTCGCCGATACCCTCAAGGACTACGGCGACTATTTCGATGTGATCTTCGTGAGCATGATCCGCGTCGGCGAGGTCACCGGCAATCTGGGCAACTGCCTGGCGACCTTGGCGGCCTTCATGGAGAAGCGCCAGCGGGTGGAGTCCAAGGTCATTACGGCAATGATCTACCCGATCGCCATGATGCTGATCTGCATGGTGGCGATCGTGATCCTGACCACCAAGGTCATCCCCACCATCGGCCAGCAGATCAAGCGGTCCGGCCAGCAACTGCCCTGGATCACCCAGCAGTTGATGAACGTCGGATACGTGCTGACGAGCTTCTGGGTCGTGGTCGTGATCGCCGCGATCGTGGGCCTGATCTGGGGCACCCGTCGGTTCTTCAAGACCGAACGAGGGGCCAGCCTGCGGGACAAGACCTTGCTGTCCCTGCCGATGTTTGGCCCTCTGATCAAGCAGCGGGTGGTCTCGCGGTTTGCCTCCACGCTTTCGACCTTGCTGGGATCGGGCCTGCCTATGGCCGAGTCCCTTCGCGTCGTCTCCGAGGTCACCGGCAACGTCATTCTGAAAAAGGCCGTGCAGAACGCCCGCGAGCGGATCCTGTCCGGCGCGGACATCGCGTCGCCCCTGCGCGATAGCGGCGTGATCAGCCCGGCCATCGCCCACATGGTATCGGTCGGCGAGAAGAGCGGCGAGCTGGAGACCATGCTCAAGAACATCAGCGACGACCTGGAGTCCTCCACGGACATCGTGATCGAGCGGCTCAGCGCAGCGCTGGAGCCCGTGATCATCGTGGCCGTGGCCTCCATCGTCGGCCTGATCGCGTATGCCACGATCCTGCCGATTCTACGGATATCGAGCATCAACTTCTAGGATAGGAGAACCCATGAACCCCAGACACAGAAACGCCCCAAGGCGACAAAGCGGTTTTACCATGATCGAGCTCATGGCGGTCCTGGTCATCCTGGGCCTGTTGGCCGCAGTGGCGGCGCAGAGTTTCGTGCACCACGTGGACAGGGCCAAGGTCACCACCACCATGGCCAACCTTAAGGTCCTGCACCAGGCCGTGCAGCAGTTCAAGTTCGACACCGGACGCTACCCCACCGCAGAAGAGGGATTGCGGGCCTTGATCGAGCAGCCGACCGACGTCGAGGGCTGGCAGTCGGGCGGTTACCTGGACAGCACGGAATTGCCGCAGGACGGCTGGGGTAACCCATTCATCTATGAGTTGTATCCCGAGAGCGGCAAGCCCTTCGTGATCAAGAGCCTTGGCGAAGACAATCAAGAGGGCGGTGAGGGCTACAACGCGGACCTGTACAGCACCGATGCGATCCTGAAAAAGGGATCGAGCGGTGACACGGGCACAGGGACTACGCCCTCGTCCGCCCCCAGGTCGAAGCGGTAGCGTCTCGATCCGACGATGGTGGCTCGACGTCCATACCCGCCGGCCTGGAGGCGATCCGGATTCACCCTGATCGAGATGGTGGTCGTGATCTCGATCCTGGGCCTGTTCGTGGTCTGGGTGTCCGTCAATCTCTTCGGGGCCTTCCGTCGCTACGGCTTCAGGGCCACGGCCCAGGAGTTCGTCTCGGCCTTGCAGACCGCGATCACCGCCGCCTCGGAGAGCGACCGTCGCTATGAGGTCATCATCGACCTGCCACAGCAGACGTACCTGCTCCGGGAGATCACCTCTCCGGACCTCTCCGAGGTCCTGGACGAGGAGATCGTCCTGGAAGGGGCGTTTGGCGGCAAGTGCCGGGCGGCCTACGTCCAGTTCGACGACGGCCAGTCCACGCAGCAGGACCGGGCCAAGTTTCGGGCCGGGCACGCCGGATGGCAATATGGAGGCAAGATCGTGCTGTTGGACGAAGAAGACCATGCCTACACGGTGCTGGTGCATCGGCTCAACCGGGTCGTGGACCTGCTGGACGGGGACGTGGACCTCCCCATGCCCCAGGATCGGGACGCGATGGCGTTCTAGCAGTGACCCGTTGTGGGTTGTGAGTTCTGAGTCGTGAGTTGATGAAACGTCTTGACCACAAACGGCGAATGATCAGCGACGAGCCACGCTCGCGCGGGCGACCGGGCTTCACCCTGATGGAGACCCTGACTGCGCTGGGGATACTGGCGTTGATCTCCAGCGGCGTGGTGGAGGTCATGGACCGCTGCATGACGTCAGCCGCAAACCTGACGTCGGAGATGCGGGCCTTCGAGGTGGCCCAGCAGCAGATGGAGCAGGTGCTGGCCAAGGCCTCGGTCCGCGAATCGGCGGATCTTGGGACCTCCGAGCAATACCCTTCCATCCAGTGGCAGACCACGGTGGAGACCTTCGATGAGCCGGTCGGTGGCACCACCTGGGCCAGGGCCGTGTGTTCGAGCCAGTACGAAGATACCGGCGGCCAGGTCCAGACCGTGGAACTGACCTGTTGGCTGGCCCGGCTGACGCAGGAGCAGTTGGCCAAGCTCGAACAACAGAAGACCCACGATCCCAACGATCAGGTCCTAAAGGGTGCGGAGGCGGCCGCCGAATACGCGGGCGTCACCGTTGAGACGATCCAGGGATGGCTGGCCAACGGCCTGGTGGTCACCGAGCAGGGGGCCTTTATCAAGTCCAACCTGGACCTTTACAAGCGGACCAACGGACGTCCCTCCGACCAGGAGAAACAACAACAGATTCGCTCGCCTGAGGAACTTCAGTCGCAGCAGCCCCAGACGCCGAATCAGGCTGAGGGTGCCCAGAAAGGAGACACGGGTGCGACACTGCCTGTCACGAGGCCTTCGGATCGCAAGTCTACCAAGGCTGGGGGGCAGGCCAGGCCCAGGATCCCCGACACCATCAACCCGGAGGTCATGAAGAAGTGATGATCCTCTGTGCGCACAGACCGCTCACCTCACGGCCAAGCTCAAGGCCCGGGGCCCTGGGCTTTTCGCTCGTGGAGGTGGTTTCGGCGATGGTCATCAGCGCGATGATCCTGGCTGCGACGATGGTGGTCTACTGCCGGATGCAGCAGGCGGCCGTGGCGGTCCTGGCGAGGGTCAACCAGTCGAATCTGCCGTCCGAGGTCCTCCAGTTGATCGCCGAGGACCTGGATGACGTCACGGCCGGTCCGGGCACGCTGATCCTGATCGACAACAAGCTGGACAAGGGCTTCCCCGTGGCCAGGCTGACGATCCGAAAGACCGTCACCAACAAGAAGAACGAGGACCAGATCTTCGAAGAGATCGTCTGGCAGGGGGCCTACGACGTGGCGACCGATCGCGTCACGCTCTACCGCAGCCATGACGGGCTGGTCGAGGAGGATCGCCTTCTCGATCGCCAGCGAAGCGATTCGGAGAAGCTCGTTCCTTTCGTGCCCGTGTGCAGCGGGCTCACCGAGTTCAGGATCGAGGCCCCGCAGGGCGAGAACATGCTGGACCGCTGGGCCAATCCCACGCCGCCCACCGGCGTCCAGGTGACGCTCTCGTTCGCCGATCCCGTGCGCACGCCCCAGGGCCAGTTGGAGATACCCCAGGAGTCTCTGATCACGCGGATGATCGCAGTGGACCGGTCCAGACAGGTCAAGTTCGAGGTCGCGGTGGCCGACGCCAATCAGTCCGGACCGGACGCCAATACGCCGTCCGCGGAGGCCCGAAAGAGCGCCTCAACGGACGGCAATCAGCCCTCGAAGGCCGGCAAGGAATCCGTGAAGACGGGCGGCAGTCGATCCGTCAAGGTCCACAAGGAATCGGTGAAGCAATGAAGCGTCCGAGAGAGAAACCAGATCCTAACGCCGCCGTAGCGGGCGACGGGCCGCGGGCCCGTCGATTCGGCGTGGTCTTGCTGGTGACCATGGTGATGTTGGTGGTGCTGGCGACGCTGGCCTACACGGTGACCAGCCGCGTGGCGGCCCATCGCCATCGGGTTCGGTACCTCATCGACTACACGAAGGCCCGCTACGCCCGCGATTCGGCCTTGAAGTACGCCTTGACCGCGGTGGAGAACCTGGACCTCTCGCTGGTCAGCCGGCCCAATGAGCCGGACTTCTCGGATCTATTCGCCATGAGCGACGAGCAGGTCGATCAGATGTTGGCCAAGGCGGAGGCCGGCGAGAAGGACTCGGGCCGCCGGTCCGGCTCGGCTTCGGACAAGAACAAGACGGCCTTGAAGGGGTTGCTGGGATCCTTGAAGGGAGGAGCCGATGCCAACAGGACCCCGGCCGGCCATGGGCGGGACACGAATGAGACCACCGGCTCGGCTCGGCCTGAAGAGGAGCAGGTCGTGCGGGGACCCTACGGACCGCCGTGGCCCTGGGTGACCGAACCTATCGAGTTTGAGATCGGCTCGGTCAAGGTGCGGATCGAGATCGAAGACGACAACGCCAAGTACCCATTGGGCTGGATGCTCCTGGACGATGCGACCGTGCAGCGGCCCGTGAACGCAGGGTTTGAGACCTTCTGCGAGTGGATGGGGTGGACGGCCGGCGAGATCGACACCCTCAAGCAGCAGTTGGCTCAGGTGGCCGAGATCAAGGCCTTCAAGCTGCCCTCCGACCGAACGGCGGCGACGGCATCAGGGGGATCTTCCGCCACGCGGACCGCTGCCGCTGCCCGCCAGGCTGCAGCGAGGGCGGCCCCCCGGCGGGCCGACACCAAGTCGGTATCACCGGCCGAACGGCAGACCGCGGACCTGAGTCGCCTGGTCCACAGTTCTCTTCTGGACCACGAATCGCTGTCCAGGCCCACGATTGTCAGCGACAAACGCAAGGAATCCCTGTCCAAGTATATAGGACTGTGGGGCACGGCCCAGGTGAACGTCAATTCCGCGCCCCGGCACGTCCTGGAGGCGGCGTTCGCGTTTGTCGGTGACGCGGCCCCGATAGCCGGCGCCATCATTCGTCAGAGGCAGATCCAGCCGTTAAAGGACGTTGTTGATTTGAGAAAGACGGTGACTCGGTATGCCGACTCTATTGAGAAGGGCTCGAAGTATATCACGTGCGCCAGCACGACCTTCACGGTCCGGATCACGGCGGTCAGCGGGTCGGCCCGGGCGCGTGCCGTGGCGGGCGTGGTAAAGGAAGGAAAGAGCGTCCGGGTGATCGGGGTCATCTCCGGGTGACGGAGCGACCTGAGACAGACGGCGGGCCGGGCAGTCGGGCGCCAGGGACTGGGACGTATGCAGACACAGGACACCTTGGGATTGTACATCAGTAAGGGCCAGGCCACGGGCGTTTGCGTCCACTTCAAGGGACACAATCGCTCGTCGCAGGGCGGCTTTCGCGTGACGGTTGACCCGGCGGAGCCCGAGCCCTTCCAGGCCCTGGCCAAGCAGATCGCCCAGGCCTGCGAGGAAAGGAAGCTCAAGTTCGACGAGACCGTGGTGGCCTTGGATTGCGCGCTGTTCATGCAGCACCAGGTGCACAGCGAGTTCGCCAATCCCAAGCAGATTGGGGCCACCGTTCGATACGATACCGAGGAGGTCCTGGCTACGGACGTGTCGGCCATGGCCGTCTGCTTCCAGATCGTGCGGACCGACGAGGCGGGCGCGAGCCTGAACGTCTACACCGCCAACCACCCTGTGCTGCAGGACCTCATCCTGGCCCTGCAGGGTCAGAATATGGATCCGGTCGACGTGGAGCCCGACGTCAGTTCTCTTGCCCGGTTTGTACGGCGACAGCAGACCGGTGTCAGGTCCGACGACGCCACGACGCTGGTGGGGGTCTTGTCGAGGCAACACGGCTACTTCCTGCGGTGCGGACCCTCGCACCAGGTCGTGCCCATCCGGGCCTTCCTGGTCGGTCCCCAGCAGAACAGGACCGAACTGTTGGCCCGGGAGGTCTTCACCACCGTGGCCTCGGGGGCAGACGGGCCGGTCAAGCACGTGGTCGCGTATGACTCGGGCGGACAGGTCCAGGTCCTTCAACTGGCCGGGAGGTTGGGCCTGGAGGTCACGGAGGCCGACTGGTTCAAGACCGATCAGACGGGGCTGCAGTCGCTGCTGGAGTCGGACGCCGAAGACCCCGTGGCCTATGCCATTGCCTTTGGGGCCGGGCTTGCCCACGAAGACAAGGTCCAAACCGCCAACTTCCGCAACGACTTCCTCCCGTACCAGGGCAGGCGTCTCCGCCTGCACAGCGCCATGCGATGGGCGAGCGTGTCGGTGGCCGTCCTGATGGTGGCCGTTGGCCTGCATCTGCAGATGCGCCTGATACGGGTCAATACGGATTGCGCAGGTGTACAGGAACGCATCTCCAAGGACTACGCGGCGGTCATGCACGACAAGCTCCTTCGCGGCCAGAACCCGGTCGAGGAGCTGCGGCGTGAGGTTCGCCGGATCAAGGCGATCAAGAGCGGAGAGCTCAGCCTCCAGGAATCGGTCCTGGCCAGGCTATCGCTGCTGTTGAAGGCACTCAGCGGTCCTGGCCAGGCCGGCCTGAGGATCGACAGCATGGAGATCACCACCAAGACCATGCGCGTGGACGGAAGTACGTCCAGCCAGGGCAATACCCAGAGCCTGTTCAAGACCCTGTGGGACAGTCAACTGGAGGTGTCCCAGCAGGTGGTGAAGGAGAAGGCCGGGCGGTCCACGTTCAATATCAACATCGTGCCCAAGAAGGCATCCGGCGGGACGAAGCAGCCATGAAGGATCTGAAGAATCTCCATAAAAACCCGGTGGTGTACTATGTCGTGGTGCCCGTGGCGGTGGCCGTTTGGCCGCTGCTGGTATGGGCCCACTCCCTCCCCCAGGCACAGAAGGACCTGGCCAAATGGAAGAAGTGGTTCCCGGACGTGAACGCCACGGCCGGGGAGATCCTGAGGCTGGACCCGGACCGCCTGGTCGAGGGCTCGCCAGCAGTGACCGAGCGGTTTGACTACCTTACCGCGGTCAGTCGAGCGGCTGCCAAGTGCAGCATCCCGGTGGGCAGCTACGACCACTCGACGGGCGTGAGGAGTGCGTCGTCCACGGGACAGGAGAGCCAGACTGCCACTGTCAGCCTCAAGGGCGTGGGCGTGGTCCAGGCGTGCAAGTTCCTCTCCACGATCCAGATCGACTGGCCTCATCTGGAATGTACCTCGATTACCCTCACGCAGGACAAGAAGGTCCTGGACCGCTGGGACGTCAAGCTGGGGTTTCAGTACTTCTACCCGAAGCAGTGACGTCACGACAAGGGGTCTCCGCCCGTCACAGAGGGACCGAACCACGCATGGACGCCAACGATACCCAGACCAGGCTTGACGCCATCCGCAGGCACATCAGGACCTTTCCCGCGGGTCCAGGCCTGTACTTCATGAAGGGTCCCGGCGACGCGGTGCTCTATATCGGCAAGGCCAAGAACCTCCGTACCCGCGTGGCCAGCTACTTCCAGCCGGGCAGCGACCTGATGGCCTCGCGCGGCCCCAAGATCCTGGAGATGATCGACAAGGTCCAGTCCGTGGACTTCCTGGAGTGCCCCAACGAGGTGGACGCGATCCTCAAGGAGGCCCGCCTGATCAAGGACGTCCGGCCGCCGTACAACACGGACCTGGTGGACGACAAGACCTTCCCGTATCTGGAGATCACCACCGGCGACGACTTCCCCGGCGTCTACGTCACGCGAAGACCCAGGGCGCAGGGCAGTCGCCTGTTCGGTCCGTTTCCCAACGTGCGGGACCTGCGTGCGGCCCTGGTGGTCCTGCAGAGGCTCTTCCGGTTCCGGACCTGCAGCCTGGAGATTCGCCGGGACGACCCCAAGCGGAGGTTCTTCCGGCCGTGTCTGCTGTACAGCATCAAGCAATGTACCGCGCCCTGTGCGGCCCGGATCGAACGGCCCGAATACCGCAAGGGCGTCACAGACCTGGTCCGGTTCCTGCGGTCCAAGCGGGCCACGGTCCTGCGCCAATGGAGCCGGCAGATGGCCGAGGCTGCGGCCGGGCTGGACTACGAAAAGGCGGGCCTGTATCGGGATCGGATTCGCCTGATCGAGAGACTGGACAAGCGGGGCAGTCCTGACCAGGACGTCCAACCGGAGGTCTTCGCCTCGGACCCGGCTGAGGCATTGGTCGAGCTGAAGGGCCTGCTGCACCTGCCGGAGTCGGTCCGCATCATCGAGGGGATCGACATCGCCACGATCTCCGGCTCCGAGTCCGTGGGGTCGCTGGTCAAGTTCATCGACGGCCGGCCCTTCAAGAGCGGCTACCGACGATTCAGGATCAAGACCGTCCGGGGCGTGGACGACTACGCAATGATCTCCGAGGTGGTTCACCGCCGGTACAGGCACGCCTTGAAAGGCGAGGAGCTGTGGCCGGACCTCATCCTCATTGACGGAGGCATAGGACAACTGCGGGCCGCGGAGAAGGCCCTGGCCCTGACCGTGGGAGCCTGCCAACCGGACAGCCCGGGACAGGTCCCGCGGGCCCTTACGATCGTCTCTCTGGCCAAGAAAGAAGAGCTGATCTACAGGCAGGGATGGCCCCAGCCGCTGGAGCTACCCGCCCATTCACCGGCCTTGAAGCTGCTCCAGTACGTCCGGGACGAGGCCCACCGGTTCGCCCAGCACTACCACCACCTGCTTCGGTCCAAGAAGTTGTTGGAGGAGGGCTAGCTGGCGGCCGCCGTGGCCTTCTTGCCCGGCTTGCCGGTCGTTTTCTTCTTCGGCTTCTGGGGCCTGCTCTTGCCGAACGTGCCCCTGTAGCGTTTGCCTTTTGCGGTCCTCATGTCACCTCTGCCCATTCATCTGCTCCTTTCAAATAAGGGTATCCAGGCGGCTGACATCATATCAAAACGCCCTCCGGCGTCAACTTCTGAAAAAATAGGCTTGTTTTTGAACGGCTCATGCCGTAAACTCCTGTGTTCTTAAAGTTGGCTCAAGAAGGTTGTTACCGTTAGGAGTGTATCTGTGAAGACGCAGTTGATGGATGCCATCGAAGGCCGCTGTACCAAGAAGCAGGTGCCTTACTTTGAGGTCGGCGATACCGTAGACGTCGTGTGTAAGATCAAAGAGGGCGACAAGGAGCGGACCCAGGTCTTTAGCGGTACGGTCATTGCCCGCAGGGGCCGCGGCATGTGTGAGATGTTCACGGTCCGCCGGATCGTGAACAACGAAGGCGTGGAGCGGATCTTCCCGATCCATTCGCCCAACGTCCTCGACGTCAAGGCGGTCCGCAGCGGCCGGGTCCGGCGGGCCAAGCTCTACTTCCTTCGCGAGCGGAGCGGCAAGGCCGTCAAGCTCCGCCAGCGGCACAGCGAGCACACCGTGGGCGGTTAGTCACCCGGAGGGCTCAACCGGGCCTGCCGGTCCAAGAGAACGATCGAACCCAACCTGTGGCCTTGTCGGCACAGGTTCTTTTAAGACCATTGTCAGGTTTTATAATGTCCTCGCCAAGGCCCAATTCTCCCATAACCTTCCCATAGTCTTTGTTCGCTTGCCTGACAGCTTCCTCATAGTCACGCCTCAACTGGCGGTTGATCGTGTCAGCCTCCATCTGGAGTGCGTGCGATACCGGCCTGCCACCCACAACGTCGTGGTAGAATTCGACACAGCCTTTGAAGGTGATCTGCCATCGGTCCTTCTCGTAGGCAACGAAAATGCCATGCCCTTTCGCCTTGGGATCGTCGCCGAATAGGAAGCGCAAGAACCGCCTCACGTCCTCATAGGGCAGTTTCCACCAGTCCTTGCCCGTGTGCTCCTGCACTAGATGAAGCCTCAGAAGCATAGCTTCCTGTTCGATGCGCTCGTGGTCGGGCATGGTCCCAAGTGTCTGCTGTAGCTCGGCCAACCGGGTTTGCAGGGTTCGCTTTTCAGTCTTCAACTGGTCCTGTTTGTCAAGCAGAAGGCCCACGTCCGCTCCGCCTGCGATGGCGTTCACGAGGTTTGCTATCTCCTTGCCGTTGCCGGTCAGCCTTCTCTCGGAGGACTTGATGTCCTTCACCAATGCCTCCCGATCATTGGCCGATGGCAGGGCCGCTTTGACGGCCTTATTGTAAGCAGGCTCATCGAGGAAGAAGCTGTACAGGTAGTCCATCACGTGACTGTTCAACGGATCGCCGGGGATACTGTAATAGGAGCAGCCTCGCTTCTCGCCGTGCTTGTAGGCATGCCGATAGTAGACGTACTTGCCCTCCACTGTTTGGCCGTGCAGCGAGCGCCCACAATGCGGACACTGGACGAAACCCGTCAGCAGATACTTCTGCTTGTCCTGCTTGTTCCATTTTTTGTTGTGGGCCATCCGGGCTTTGACTCGTTGCTCCAGTTCTGGCGTGATAACTTCCGGGATTCCCGGAATGGGCACTCTGAGGTTTTCTATGCCGATTTCGGGTGAGTGGAACTTCGCGACGAAGGGGCCTGACAACTGGCTCTCATGGATGTTCCGGGTTATCGTCCGCCGGGACGCGAGTCTATACTCGCGGGCCAACGCCTTGAGGGGCTCGCTGTCTGCATACCGTGTCAGCAATTCCCGGAGCTTCTCACCTTCATCGTTGATGAACCACCTGCCGCTGTACTTGCCAGTCTTCTCGAATCCACGGCCCGCAGGCAGCATGCCTCCCCATGGCAAGCCTTCCTTTGCACGCTGGATGCGACCGCGGATGCAACGCTCCATGATCCGCAGCCGTTCGTCCTCTGCGACACCAGCCAGGACGAAATTCGTCAGTACCCGGTGGTGGTCTCGCGTGTCGAATTGGCCTTTACTGTCAACGACATCAACGCCGAAGGTTGTCTTCAAGAATTTGGCGTTGCTCATTATGTCAACGCCATCCCTCGCAAATTGCGTTATGTCCCAGGCGACGATCACGTCAAATTGACCGGTGGCCGCATCCCGCCTCATCTGCTGGAAGGCTTCACGGCCCTCGACCTTGCTGCCCGTCATACTCTCATCGACGTAATGGCGGATGAATTGCCACCCTTGTTGTGAGGCGATGAATCGCTTGTTGTCCGCCTGCTGGCGTGGTATGCTGGTGTTGTCTCGCTGGCCTTCGCTACTTGTCCGCTCGTAGCCAACTGCCCGGTGCTGTTTGTCTGATTCAGTTGCCATTGCTTGACCTTTCCGCTTGACCTTTAGAATCAGAATACTGGGGCGGCGTGACTGCCAGGTCAAGCGGAGCAATCCGGCTCAGGTAGCTACTCCCAAGCCGTCTGCCGCCCCTTTAGATTATAGTGTCACGTCAGCTTTTGGACGCCGATGCTCACAAGAGGCCTTTCACATGCCGTCCGTCATAGATTCAGCTTCAAGACCACGTTGTCCATGTCTTCTTGCTCGATTCCGGCGTACCGCAAGGTAACGCTGGGCGACGAGTGATTGAGGATCTTCATCAGGGCGTTGATGTCTGACCCCTGCTTGAGGATGTGATAGGCGAACGTCTTCCTCAGCGTGTGAGTTCCGAAGTTGCCCTTCAGGCCGGCAGCCTCAGCCCATTTGTTAATCAACTGGTGCAGACGCTGTATGGTCATCCTGCCGCCTTTGCGTGATGCGAACACGTAGGCATCGAGGTCAACGTCGTCCATATCCTTGGGGCACAAAGCGGCCAACGCCTCGCGGGCCTTGGTGCCGAGAGCGATCACCCGGTTCTTCTGGGTCTTCTGCTCGACGATTGTCAGCTTTGGCTTGACCAGACCATCGGGCGTTAGAACGTCAGCGAACTTGAGCGACAGCAGATCACCGGCTCGAAGGCCCGTGTTGATTCCGACCGTGAAGATCGCATAGTCTCTGGCGTTGCCCTGCAAGTGGTCCTTGATCTCCGCCACGTCTCTCTTCCTCCTGATCGGGTCCACTACCGTGGCCTGACCCTTGTGTGGGGCGTTGCTGTGCTTCAAATGCCAGCCGATTCTGGTACGCATCGGAGAAGTCCTTCTTAATTTTAACTTATGGTGATTATATGGTACTTTCTTAAGCATATCAAGCCCATCTTCCAGATTCTCCTGGCTCTAATGTGGCCTAACTACTTATAAATAAAGATGTTAGATGCAGGTATTGGATTTTAACATTTGGTAGAAGTTAAAATGTGTCAATCTCCCCGACTCGCATGTGTCAAGCCGTCGCCGAAGGGTCAGGCCGTGATTTGAAGCGATAAGGTGACATCGTGGCTGGATGGGACATCCAGAACACGCCCTTACCTGGAATGCCTTGGGTTAGGCCAGGATGAGTTTCTGCACCATACGAGTTATCTATTGTAGCTTCGCCCTTGCCCCAGTAGACTTCTCATCGTGCATTAAACCACCGCGAACATTTCATGCGAGAGGCTCGATATGGCACACGATGTGTTCATAAGCTACTCGTCAACCGATAAGCCGGTCGCCGACTCCATCTGCGCCTCGCTAGAGGGACGGAAGATACGCTGCTGGATTGCCCCACGTGATATAGTGCCGGGAAACGAATACGCCGGCTCGATAACGGAAGCAGTCAAAGCGAGTCGTGTTCTGGTGCTGGTGTTCTCGGCCAGCGCGAACAACTCGCCGCACGTCATGCGTGAGCTTGAAAGAGCGGTCTCGTCTGGTATCCCCATCATCCCATTTCGGGTGGAGAACGTCGCAGTATCCAAGTCGATGGAGTACTACATATGCACGTCCCACTGGCTTGACGCCATGACGCCGCCATTGGAGCAGCACCTGCAGCACCTTGGTCAGACCGTCGCTCTTCTCTTGGCCGAAAGCGTCGGGGGGTGTGCCAGTCACTCCACGACAACGCCAAGCGGCGTGTCCCCGATCTCGCCGCCAGAGGACAAACGTGCGCCGCTGAGTGACGCGGAGCGAAGAATATGGCGTGAACTCGGCCGCCAGGTGATGCTTCCCATCGAGAGGAAAGCTACGGGGCACCATATGCGTCAGAACTGGGACGAAGCCATGAAGAACTATCGCGAGATCGAGAGGATCGCTCGTGAGTTCGGCGACGATGAGCGGCTGGCATGGTGCCTCCAGTTACAGGCCACGGTCCTCAAAAACCGTGCTCAGTTCTCTGAAGCGCTAGTCCTGTACGGCGAAGCGATTCGTATTTTCCGGGATCTTGCGGACAACAAGAGTCTGGCTCTCACTCTCTTCGAGCAAGGGGAGCTTCTTGATCTTATCCGCCGTGGGCCCGAGGCCCTCCCCATATTCGAGGAAGCCCATCGGCTGGCAGAGTCATCGGATCTCCAAGCATGGAAAGAGACAATGAAGAATCGCCTCGCTGCGGCTCGCGCGAAGTATGGAGCTTCGGCCTGACATTGTGCAAGTCTGCAGGCCGGACAAGACGAACCGGGCAACCTCGCTGTTGCATTGCTTGAAGACGAATATGGCGATTCGCTACTTGGAATCCCCTGGTTTAGGTCCGGATGACTATTTGCACTATACGGGAACTCACATGTTGAAAGGAGAGTCCTATGGGGACCTTTAAGCACGTTGTTCTGTGCCTTGCCACTTCGGTTCTTTCGTGTGGTTGCGTGGCGACTGTGCTGCTCGTCGTAGCTGGGTGCACAGCAGACCAAGGCTGGTACCAGCCGGGGAAGAGCCTCGACCAAGCCTATAGAGACTGCGAAGAGTGCCGGTCCGAGTCGTTGAAGGATGCCATTAGCCCCCTGCAACGGGGCATCTTTCCCCACGAGCAGGAAATACTCACAGAGTGTATGCGTCGCAAAGGGTACGTTCTAACTAAGGTGGGGAGCTTTGAGACCATGAAGAACCACGGGGGCGACTTTGAGACCATCGACCCAATACAGTGGCGAATGCCAATGAGATTCTACACAGTGATAGGCGACAGCGGCGGTCCAACGAGAAGTGATTTCAGATAAGGTCTGTATTGAACGCCAGCGAGCCGTTTTGCTCAGGGTGAGGTACAAACGGCCTTGTCGGCTGCCTTGTGGCTGCTACACTCAAGAGGAAGGTGGGCAGAGCTTCCATAGATTTATCTCTTAAGGCCTGACACAAAGAAGGCTCAAGCTATTCCATAGACAGTGGCTAACACTCAATACGGACCGCAGGCGGCTTCGGCATTGTGTGTCGCGATTGGGTCAATTTCTTTAGCGTTTCAAGTAGTTGTTCCTCGTTGATGCATTTTGCCTTTGGATTGTTGCGCACTACAGCCTCTGGAGTATCATTATCTAACTCACTATGTCCTGGATTGGCCTCCACTATGAACCAAGTCTTGTGTATTCTGTCTGGAGATAACAACCAATGTATCTCCTGTATTACATGCGGTGTTGCATTCCTGGTATCCAATACTACAATTGGAGTCAAGTCAACTAATCTCAGTACAACGCTCTCCCATGAGACGCCATCAGCCATCCGCATTCCGTATCCAACCGCCGAAACACCTGAAAGCGCCAGCTCGCGATCAAATCTGGGCTCAAGGAGAGATACCATGGATAATGGGCGCAGATCAAACTGAATTGCTGTCAGGAGATAAGTTCTGTCTTCGTCAGATGTTGAAAGAAACAACACAGTTGGTGGTAATGCGGCATTCACGATTTGGTACACGTGAAGAGACAACGAAACACTAATGAATGGTAGCAGGTACTCGTTTGAATCAACGAAGATATAGGTGAACAAGAGAATTATCGTTACAGGTGGAAATAGCCAAAGGGGACCCAGGTGTTTGTCTTTGGTCTCGCGATTGATCTTTAGCATGTCATAGCAGGTTCTTAAGGGAGGAACGCCGGTTAATCTAAATGACAGATATAAGTGACTAGGAATATCTATTATGACCAGTCCAGTAATCAAATAGAGCATCCACTTTATGAAGCACCACACCAAATATGCAAGCCCCTTTAATGTACTAATCTGGTAGTCACTTCCATAGAATGAGTACAAAGCCAACAGAAAAACTATTAACAGCTCAATGCTACCAACAGACCGCCATGTGTACCTGTTTTGTTGTCTAACACGCTCTCTGTTGTTCATTGTACGGCCTCAGATGAATTGGAAACTAACCTCCTGGGCCTTGTCAACTACTGACATTGCTCGTCTCCGTGTTAGGGTTTCGTCCATCGCCCGTGGCCTTGAGATTGTTCAATGCCTCCCCGCACTTTCGACCATACCCGAAGAACTGGTTCAAACTGCCTTGCGCCCTGTAATGCCAATCGTTGGCCTCTTGGGTCAAGTCAAAGACGCGAATTCCTTTCAGCCCCCTACCCACGTTTCGGTCGATACGTCTGTTCTCTGCAGGGGTCACCTTGACAATCTCTCCTAACAACGTCGCTCTCTCAATCATCTTCCTCTTAGGCATGGTCAGCATCCCCTTCAAAACAGTAAAGCTCTACTGTTTTCATCATCCCGCCAGACAGACTCCTTGTCAACGGCGGGGCATATACATGGAATGCACAGAGTTTGACCTTTGCCGGGCAACTACGGTCAAATCGACGGCCTGACCGCCCCGAACCATACCCCGTAACCCCAAACGAGTGGGCGATACGGGTCCTACAAGGGTCGATCTCGGCTGGACCCCTATCCTAGGGCGGGGGCCTGGAATTTCAACGCGGTCTTACCCCACAATCTGCTGTTCTTAAGGTTTGCTCGACGTGGGGGGGCTGTGGGATAGTTCCTGGGTGGGGGTTGGTGTGGATTGTAGTAGCCGTTGGAGACACGAAGTCCTGGACAGTCTGTGAGGTCCCATGCGGAATTGCGTATGAGACGGCCAGAGACCAAGGCCGCGTTCGGAAATGGCGTCCGTAGGTGTGGGATTTGACGATGTGGGCGGAGTCGAGTTGACTGCCGGGTTTGCCGCTGATAGTATTTGGGGCGGCCTGCACAGAGAAGGCTACTCGCTCTCGGCCAGCTCATATGCACTGCACAACCACTGTTCGACGGAAAGGGCTCACGTGATCGAGGCGACCCTCACCGCTGGTGGATTCAACCACCAGGACCCGTGCGTCTATGTCATCAACATCACCTCTCCCCAGGGAGACTGGATGTATGTTGGACGGACCCAGACATCAAATGGCGCTGGGACGAGTTCGCCATACAAGAGACTGGCACTCCACCTGGCAAAGAGAGGAGCGACCCAGTCCTGCATTTGGGATAATCACCCAGACCCACTTTCCTCGCATATCCTTGCAGAAGCACGGATTGCTTTTCGTGCCATCTACGTCCCCGCTCAGAATGTCGCAGTAGCGGAGAGATGGCTGTGGTGGTACATAGGACAACACCCTGGCTACCTACTCCTCAATCGGGAGCTTGCTCCCCTGGAGGAGCCCGGACTCAACGATCTTGATCTTCAGCACTCGCTAATGACTCTAGTACCAGCGATTGGCTGACTTCTTCATCGATCCGCAACGGTTCATGGACGCCATAGCCCATGTTCTCAAGTATGAACTCCATCGGCTCTTGGTGGATGTCAACCCAGATACATAGCCGGAGGACGTAGACCAACTCATTGGGGTCCTTTGGCCTAGGTCAACGTCCATCAGATGGAAGGACGCGGCGGGATTCTTTCTTCGGTTTCTTCTTCTTGTCGGCCATGCGGGATTGTATCATACAAGTAGATCGACGCAATGGTAGACGAGGTACTCTGACTGCTATTCTAGGGATGGATCAATGGATTCCACATCAGTACCCATTGAAGAGCCAACACCCGACGCCGAATCCAAGCCACGACAAAATGGTAATCAGTGCCCACACGATGATACGCCACCTACGCTGCCTCCAATCGTCCACGCAAATGAGCGAGAGGACCTTAGCCCATCCCAGACACAAACCACCGAAGCCAGTAAAGCACAACCTGTACACCAACAACATCCTACTGCAACGAGAGCCTCGACAAACAAGTGGACGTGCGTAGCGACCGTTGTAATGGCTATAGCCACTTCCGCATACGCAATCTTCGCTCTCCTCCAGTGGATTGTTATCAAGGGCCAACTGAATCAGATGAAGGCTGACTCCCAATCGAGTTCCTTCGCATCGGATAGGCAGCTTGCTATCATGGAAGGGCAATTGAAGCAAATGCGGGAGACATCGAGATTGGACAACCGCCCATGGATTAGTGTTACGAGAGAAGGACCAAACGTGATGGCTGTCGGGCAGAAGATCACCTACAAATTCCACTTCACGAATAGAGGAAAGACCCCAGCCATAAACGTTCGTTCCGAGTGCAACTGTGCTATAGTCCAAGCAACGACAGACATAGGACAGTGGTGGCCTACCTCCGGTAAGCCGGACCTGGGTATTACAGGCGAGATGGCGATGGCCCCAAATGCCGAATCCATATGTATCATTGACTCTGACGGCATCGTATCGCAAGACACGTTGAACGATATACTTGCCAAGAGGCTCTTCGTGTACGCCTGGGGGAGGATCTTTTATGGTGACACGTTCGGGGAGAAACACACGACAACATTCTGCTACGTGTTTGACCCGAACCTGAAGGAATTGACAGGATACAGCCAAGGCAACGACATGAACTAGGCATCTTGTCATCTATCCCGCTCTTTGTGGATTTGAGAGTGAACCACTACCCAGACCCAGGACATGTCAGGCTGTCGCCGATACTACTGGCCTCTCAATCTGGACCGAGTATAAGGAGTCGTGGTTCAGGTGTCAAGACAATGGGAGTAGATGCACGCGAGGTGATATGGGATAGGATCGTACATACTTTAGGTTGATGTGGAACCCCACGTCCTATGGACGTGGTCAGCGTCAGAGGCTCTGCCGGTGACGCTGGATGTGCTACTCCTGAGATCGAGTTGTTTCCGGGATCTCGAGAAAGGAGCAGCACATGAGTGGGTCCAAGGCTAACACATGGGACATGACATTTCCACTACGATTCGGTGTTCGTGCCAAGTGCCAGACGGCAACATGCCTGTGAAGTAGTCGGGCGGTCACGATGATCGCGAAGTGCCGCCCCCAGAGGCAGCAAGAGGATCAAGTCCGGCATGGTGCGATGGGACCGTGTGCTGGAAACAACCGGGTAGGCCCCCTATGGGGGCTCAAGTGAAAGCCACGCCCTATGGGCGTGGATCCTTTACCATTATATCCCTATTAACAGTGATTTGTCGGGCATGAAGACGCCTGGAAGGCCGTGAAACCAGTGGTTGTCTAGGCTGTAGACAGAGGCAGGCTGTTGAGTCCTGAAGAAAAAGTAAATGGCCTCTATCCACATTCTTTGGCCCAGTTCCAGGCTGTCCTGGATGACATGTGTAGGCGTTTGGCAATCTTGGCGTAGCTAACACCTTTTGTTTTGGTGCGGAGACAAGGCGATGTTCTGGATGCGACGACGGCTTATGGCTGACCCTATGCGTCTGGGCCGATGGGGTGAGAGGCAGGCCGAGAGATCCCTCCGGAGAAAGGGCCTCAAGACCCTGGACCGCAACGTGAGATCCCGCCTGGGCGAGATCGACCTGGTGATGGTCGACCCCGGAGGGGGGATCGTCTTCGTGGAGGTCAAGACCCGGCTCGACGAGGACTTCCAGCCCGTGGAGACCGTAATCACGCAGACCAAGAAGGGGCGAATGCGGAATGCCATCCGTTTCTTTGAGGCGACCCACCGCATCGAGAACAGGCCCCTGCGCTGCGACGTTGTGGTGGTGGTCCTGGGGTCCAGGGGCCGCCCCCAGATCCGGCACTACGAGAATGCCTTTGTGCCGTAGGTCGGGATTCGGTGTTCGGGATTCGGGCGTTCGCTTCGCTCACTCTTCGGGATTCGGTGTTCGGACAGGCATCCGGGGGTGGCCTCTCGCTTCGACCCGCGGCCTCCCGCTTACCGGTTCTTCGCTCACCCTCCCATGAGCTTACTGCGAAAGACGAAGAACACCGCGCCCATGATACACAGGCCGGCCCACAGGTAGTCCATCTTGACCGGCTCCTTCATGACCCAGACCGAGAACGGCACAAAGACCAGCAGGGTCACGACCTCCTGGATGATCTTCAACTGGCCGACGTTCAGGACCTGGTGGCCGATGCGATTGGCCGGGACCTGGATCAGGTACTCGAACAGGGCGATCCCCCAACTGACCAGGGCGGCGATGATCCAGGGCTTGTGGGCCAGGCCTCGCAGGTGCCAGTACCAGGCAAAGGTCATGAACACGTTGCTGAAACAAAGCAACACGAAGGTCGTCAGTACCGTTTTTTCCATGCACAGCTCCCAATAGTTCAGCATAGGATCGGGCGGAAACGATGCCACCACCACAGGGGAAGATTGCTTCGTCGCCCCTGAAGGGGCTCCTCGCAATGACGCGCTGTTGTCATCGCGAGACCTGCAAAGGCAGGTCGTGGCGATCTTCAGCTTCCGGCCCCACGTAGGTGCAATTGCGTCGAGTGTCCAGAAGCATGTGGCATTCTGGGAACTGCGCTCGACAGGACTCGAACAAAGCCCCCTGGCACCACCAAAAACGCCTATGTTGAGGAATCCTAGCACAGAATCCGGCACAGTCAACAGCGATTCGGGCGCAACAGACCCGGATCTGGCATACCTGATCGACCGCTGGCCATGCCTGCCAGAGCGGGTCCGATCGGCCATTGCGGAGATCGTCAGGGCCTCTGAGGTAAGGCCGGCGAGTAGATAGCCGGATGAGGGATCTGGTGTCGTGGAATCGCGGTCGGACCTTGCAGCAGGCGTCCGTGCAGGTATCTTGGCAATGACCGAAGCCGTGAGGATGGGGAGACCATGGTTCGCAGCTCCGACCCTGGTCGGGTGGCCAGTTTGGAGGATGCGTCGGGGATGTCGGATGGCGGCCCCTGGCCCAGACGAGGGGTCTGCAGAGGCGCAACGGACTTGTTGGACTGTGCGCCTTCACGATCTGGCCTGGAGCGGTGACCAAGCTGCGGGGATTCGCTCCATCCGCGGCAAAAGGCGATCCGGGCGGGTATCCTGACGATGGTCCGGCCACCAAGAGGGAGCGGGCATTGGGGCCCTCTTCCCAGGCACGACCGTCAGAAACGAATCGGGGCCCGTGCCCCGTGGACACAGGCCCCGATGTGCTCAGTACGAGGATCAGCTATGGGCTAGGGCTGCAGACGGATGTCGTCGATGTACAGTTTGCCCGAATTGCCGGCCTTGGGTGCGATGCGATCGCCAACCCCGATGACCATCTTCTTGATGCTGCCCAGGTTGACCCCGGCTGAGGTGAACTGGCTCAGCGGAATGCTCCACTGCTCCCAGCTGCCTGTGCTGATCACCATGGGATCCGGATGGCTGACCACCTTCATCTTGCCCGCACTGTCCTGCAGGGCTATGTAGAACGTCTCAGGCAGGTTGCCTGCGACCTGCGTCACGCCGATCTCTGCTACCTGCCACGAACCCGAGACGCTGCCCGTGGTCGAGACATTCGAGAACTTGGCGCCGCAGACCGAACCGGCCTGGTGGCTGGTTACGGCCAGGCCTATGAGCACGTCATTGGCCATGGTGATCGACACGGCGGGCGAAACCACGATGTCAGTCCATGTGGTTCCATTCCCGGAGTACTGGGCCGTGAACGTATTGCCGCTGCGGGTCACCTTGACCCACTGCGGCACCGGCGTGTCGGCGATGTCCGTATTCTGGTCGCTGGCCACGTCCGTGTCCACACGACGCTGGTAGGAGATACCATGGGACGCCGTAGGCGTCACCGCCACAAAGGCATGCTTGGATCCCGGCGATGCACTCTCGCGGATCATCACGCCCGCCTTGGCCCACTCATGTGTGTTCGCCACGCTCTCAACCTTGGCCACGATGGAGCCATTGCCTTTGAGTGGCTTGTACACGAACCGGAACTGATCCGAGGCGTTCCAGATGTCCGTGCCTGTGCCGTTCATGATGAGTGTCCCAGCGGAGGTCTCGACAAAGGCCGCTGCATCGCCCTGCAGGTAGACCACCAGGGTGTTGACCCCGCCCCCGGTCCAGGCCTGTGGAGTTGCCCACTCCCGCTGGGTCTCCGAATAGAATGGGCTCCTGGTGTTGTCAAACCACAGGGGCATCGACTTGCCCCCGGAGTGGGTGATCGTCTGTTCGGCGAACGGAGGGCTCGTGTTGCCCACCGTCGAACCGGTGCCGTTTCCGGCCGATGAGGACGCGCCGCAGTCCGGAGAGGCGGAGTAGCCGAACCCGTCCTGCCAACTGAAGAAGACCCGTTTGCAGAGGTCATCGTAGGCCTCAAAGTCATCCACGACCGCATACGCCGGTGTGGTGAAACTCCAGACATCCCCTTGCCAGACGCTGGGGGCAGCCGCGTCATTGACCTCATCGACCCTCCAGGAGTAGGTCCTTCCATACTGCAGCCCCAGGGAACCCACATCCAGGCTGTGTGCAGTCGTCGTCTTGATCAGGTTGGTGGGGTTTGGATCTGTGCCGAGATAGACCTGGTGCTTGGCGGCCAAGCGGCCGGGTCTCCAATTCAGCTTGGCGTCCAGGGCAACATCCGTGGTGCCCGCAGCAGGTGCAGGTCTGAAGGCCTTGACGGGCACATAGAAGAACCGAACCTCGCTCAGGCCCGCCTGCTTGGTTCCAAAGGCCCAGTTCATGCCGATGGTCAGCTTGACGTACTTGGCCGACACCCCGCCGAAATCAACCGTGTTGTTGTATACGTAGTCGGGCTCTCCGGCGCCGTCGTTAAACCCTGGCACGTCGGGCAGGGGGGGCCACGTGGCACCATCCGTGGAGGTCTCGATGGCTACGTCCAGGGCGCCAAAACCGCTGATCGGTTCGACCTCCTGATTGGAGTTCCACACCCACATCTGGTCCAGTTTGTAGACCTGGTCGAACTCATATTGGATCCAGATCGGCGATTGGTTCTTCTTGCTGAGCCACATGTCCGACGCTGTGGTCCCATGCTGGTCCAAGGAATTGAGGCCGGAACCATCGATCGTCTTCTCGGGCCCCATGGTGGAATTGAACGAGCTCGATGCGGTCGCCTTGGTGGGCTTGACCGGATAGCTGTAGGGCTCGGTGGTGAAGCTCCAGACGCGGCCCTTGTAGACGCTGCTGTCGGGAGGGGCATTGATCTCATCGACCCGCCAGTAGTAGGTCTGGCCGAAGTCCAGAAGACTGGCTGGAGCGTAGTTAGCTGCCGTCTGCCCATGGCTGACCAGCAGGCTGGCTGGGCTGGCGGGACTGGCATTGTTCACATCATCAAACGTCCCGCCCAGGTACACGTCGTGCGTGTTGGCGAAGGGACCCGGAGTCCAGCTCAAGGCCGTATCGCGAGGCACATCCACATCGCCCCATGCTGGGCTTAGAAGCGACGCTGTGAGTATCGGCCCAAACACGGTCGGGACATAGTCGCCTTCGTACCACTTGGCGTCGTCGATCCAGAACTCCTGCGCGGTATACGCGACGTGGATGGTAAGGTGTGCCGGATTCACATCGGCCGGTATGACGGGAGTCGTTGTGTGATACTCCACCCATTTGTCGGTCATGGTGACGGCCAGAATACCATATCCGGTATAGGGATCCTGGTTCAGCTCTGGCGCCAGAAAAACCTGCGCGGTACCGGTCTTGCTCTTGAGAAAGAGCGAGAGCGTGTATTTCTTGCCTTTTTGAAAGATCGGTCCTGGGGGCGACGCGATGGCCGGCTGCACTGCAGCATCCCAGCGGTTGGTGCCTGCTCCGGAAACCTTCACGTTGAGACAATAAGTCCCCGCGATCGGCCCTTCCGGGACTGCGGCCCCGACACACTCGTTCACCACGGTGAATGTTGCGAGCGCGCCGTAGCTTCCCCACGGCGCAATGGCACCGGTTTCAAAGCCGCCGTTCGGAATGAGGTTTGTGATTTGTTGTGCATGGCTGGACCCAGACGTCATAAACCCTGTCATCAGGGCGGCCACCAACCAGACTACTCGATTCTCCATGGTGCCCTCTCCTTGTGATCGGCCGGTCTGCGGCCTAACAGTATTGACCCGCGCTCATCTGCCAATCCGTCGGGGAGACTCTCCTCCACCAGAATGGTGCGACCACTCACATACGGCAGTTGCGTTCCCTTCACATGCGTGTAACGCACCTCTCTTTCGGTGGCTGTCTTGGCCGGCGATCTTGTGTGACTTCGCACTATCATCCGTAGTGCACAATCCATTCTACAGGAGGGGGGGTGGGAGAGTCAAGTAGAAGATCCGGAGGTTGGAGATTACCAATGTCTCTGCGAGTCGGTCTTGTGTGTGGTGGCTCGACTCGATCCGGGCGGTCGTTGACTCGATGCATGGCCACGGCCCGCAGGACAGCGGCATACAACTGGGTTCTTCGGCTGCGACACGACCACCCGGCGGCTGCGAATACCACCAGGGTTTGCAGCGTGCCTTTGAAGCTGATGTCACGCGGGCAGACGCCCGCCCCAGCAGCCGCTTGGGCCATCAGCTTGCGAATCAGGTTGTAGGCCAAGAGGTGCATCCAAACCTCCTTACGTACCATCTCCGGGCTCTTGCACCGCACCACCTCCATCTGCATCACCTGTTTGATCGAACGCAGGTCCAGTTCCACATTCCAGCGAGCGCGAAAGGCCGCTGCCAGGTCCTGCAGGCTGTACACCTGTGCGTCCAGGAGCGTGCTGACCAGCAGCAGGCGACGCCTGCGAAAGCCCTTCTGGCTTATGTCAACCCTCGCCTCACGGATGCTCAGTGTCTCAGGCAGGACGCGATAGAGTTTCTGGCTCATCCACGCCGGCCGTCGCGGCTTACGCCACTGCACGACGTGATCGTGATCGCCCAGCCGCTGGCCTTGACGCCAGTCCACCAGCCGTTTGCCGTCGTGATGGCTGAGTGTGTCCACACCACGTCCCAGCAGCAGTGCGATCATCCAGTAGTTGGCGAAATACGCATCGGACAGCAGTACGTCCCCGGCGTCCAGTCGGTCCAACAACTGCCTCAAGATCGCCGTCTCACCTGTCCGCTTACCTCGGTAAGGTCCCATGGCCACGTCCAGCACCGCGCCGCACGACAGACCGATCAGGCCCACCAGACGCATGATGGGAAAGCCAATGCCTTTCTTCTGCGACGGTTGCTGCGGATAGGCCTTCTGATTGGCCGGCGTGTCGGGCATGCTGACGGTGGTACCGTCGGCAATCTTGATACGCCTGCCGCCGAGCAGTCCTGTGGGCGGAACCTGACGCTGCAGGTCCAGGCCGCTGCTACGGACCAGATCGGCCAGCAGCTTCTCGGGCAGCCGCTGGCGGGCCTTGCAGTAGGGGTCGGTCTTGGCGCTGTGCGAGTCTTCTCCGCCCACGAACAAGAAGGCCAGCAGTCGCGCCACCGCCGCCCGGCAGGATTGATCCGCCGACAGCACCTGGTACAGGAACGTCCAGATCGTTAGCAGCGGTGTATAGAGCCGTTCGCGAAAGCAGACTTGATGTCGTTCCAGTTCAGAGGCCTGCTTCTCTATAGCTTATAGCTTTATTGGTTCATGAGTTGCGACTTATGGAAGTGCCATTCGTGTCAGACTTTTGATCTAGGTGTCCACAACGCCCGCCAGAGCCTGCCCTGGCCCTTCTCCTTTAGTTCCAGGGCTACCGCCTTGCTGATACTATAGACTATGAGACAGCATCTGTGGATCACACTCCTCACCTGTCCGGCCTATTGCATCGACAGGGAGTACTGCAAGTCGATCCACTGAGAGGCGCCCGGCAACAGACCAGACCCACGGACTCCTCATCCGTGTGTCATGGTAGTTGGCAATGGTCATGGAAGGAGGGACCCACCTGGATCACGTGATACGCCGCGGCCGGGCCGCGTGCCGACGGCCTCTCGCCCGACTGGGAAACGATCATTGGCGCGAAAGCGTGTCCTGCACAGCATCCAATGTAGCAGGTCACGGCATGACCCCTGGCCTTCGTGGACCCAGGTATCCACGTCGTCAATCGAGAATCTGGATCTGGTCCGGTGAGTCAAGAACAATCTCAGGCTTTCCCTGGTATTGCTTTACCTGACCCGTGACACGCACCCTCTTGCCCTGGTAGTATTGCTCCGGACTCGGTGGAAAGTCGCCGAATCTGTTGGCAAAGATCACGGCCGTCAAGTACCTCTTGTCGTTCGGGTGAAAATTCAAGAAACAAGCCTTGCCGCTATTGTGAGTAGCCACAAGCGATCCCTCGACTGTGCAGTATTCACCATAATGCTGGGCGGCATCCTGCCAGGAGATGGTTCTTGCCTCTGGCTTGCCTTGTGCACTTGTCGGTTGGAAGTCGGTTCTGGAGAAAGGCTTCTGCCGGCTTGGGGAGAACAGCACCTTTGCGATGAACATGAGTGCAATCGTGGTCAGGGCGACGGCTCCCAAGCGAACAAAAAACTTCGTGTCACTACCTGTCATTTGGCTCTCCCGTTCTGCCCGGCACAGGATACTTCTGAAGCAACTCATTCCAGACTTGCTCCAATTTCTCCTTGCCTTCTGGGCTCAACTGTTCATACCGGTTGAGAAGACTTGTCACACGGCCATCTGTAAGCGAGTAGTTCCAAAGCCCATACTGCTCTGCCCTGGCCTCCTGCTCGGCAGCCACGAATTCATCCATACGCGGGTGTGGAAAACGAGTATAGGCATATCCATAGCCCCTGCGGATGATCTCCTTGTTCAGAAGCAGCCCATCGACGAAGACATAGGCCAACTCACGTCCGTAGCTATCCTGAGCGGGCTGGCCGAGTTCCACCCTAATCTTCATGCCCTCGGCCATTTGCTTTGTGAACTCCGTGGCTTCCCTGCCAAAGCGTTGGGCTGGGATTTCAGGATGATTGGTTTCGGGCGTGTCCACACCGATGAGTCGCACTGTCTTGCCGTTGTCCAGAGCCAGAGTATCTCCGTCAATGACTCGCTCGACCAAACATGTTTGTTTGGCTGCGTCAGGCCGAGCCGGAGCAGCGATCGAATTGGATGGAGACACTTCTACAGATGGGTGAGTATACACTTCGCCGGCGGGCCAAAGAAAAAGGCGGTGCGCGACCAGCCCAACCAATACAATCGCGACCAGAATGGCCGCAACTCGAACGGATACGTCTTTGGCTTGCATATTCTGTCAGCCTCGCCGAATTCGCCCCCTTGTGTTCGGCGCCAATGGCATACGGCTTCCCTACTTCACGAAATGAGTCTACCTCTACTGTTCAGGAGGTCAAGGGCAATCGCGGAGCACGTCGTTGCCGAGTGGGCAGGTCGCAATCAGATCACAGCCAGGGGGTGTTGCAAGTCTTTGCAGGATAGGGAACTGCGCTCGACAGGACTCGAACCTGTAACCACCGGTTCCGTAGACCGAAACTCTATCCAATTGAGCTACGAGCGCGTATGAGGCAGTCCTATGTATCACGTCTCGCTGCCGGTGTCAACACCCGGCCCCCAGTTCAGTCCAGGCCTTGAAGCAAGGCCGGCAGTTGCGAGAGCGAGTCCAGGCTGTGTTGGGGCGCAGCAGAGGGGACCGGCGGCGGGTCTTTGTGCAATCGGAGCGGACGAGCCACCTGAACGGATCGCATGCCCAGGCTGTTGGGGGCGATGAAGTCCTTGGCCGCATTGTCCGCCACGTACACCGCCTGGCCCGGCTGGGCGTGCAAGGCCTCCAGGACCTTGACGAAGCCCACGGGCGAAGGCTTCCAATGCTCGCGACCGAGCTGTTCGGTATAGAGGATGCACTTGAAGTATCCGGTGATCCCCAAGGCCCTGATCTTGAGACGTTGGGCAGGGAGATACCCGTCGGTCAGGATGGCCAGGTCGTGGGAGCGACGCAGGTTGGCAAGGCAATCGCGGCTCTCCTTGGGAAGTCGGATCGTGGGCACGTGGCCCCTGTAGGCCCTGACCAGACCGGCGATCAACTGCTCGTCAAAGGCCAGTCCAAGTTCCTTGAGGGCGGCGTTGAAGGTCTCGGTGCGATTGCCCGAATGGAACTGGCGCCAGAAGGCCGTACACAGATCGGCCGGTGCCGCCGGCACCCTGTGCACCTCCACGAGAAAGTCGGCCACTGCCTCAAACCCGCTGCGGCAATAGTCGACCTCATCGTAGAGCGTATCATCGAGGTCAAACACAACGGTCGTGATGCTACCCTTGATGCTACTCATTTCTGTACGCCATACACTCCATGCTGTACGCTATCTTCTTGTACCTATCGGTCGATCATGATAAGCTCTCGACAACGATCTGTCGACCCTGAAGGCATGGGACTGCAGGATGGCTGGCGTAAGGGACTACATCGATATCCTCCGGCCCGCGCACTGGACCAAGAACGTGTTCGTGTTTGCGGGACTGGTGTTCGGCAAGAAGCTGCTGGCCCCCACGGATGAGGCCCTGGTCGCGGTCGGCCAGGCCGTGCTGACGTTCGTATCGTTCTGTCTGGCCAGCTCGGCGGTGTACATCTTCAACGACGTGGTAGACCGGCGGGCGGACCAGCTTCATCCCTGCAAGGGCAGGCGTCCTATCGCCTCAGGACGGATCGCTGCGCCCGTGGCCTTGGCCCTGTCGGGGGCCTGTGCGCTGGGGGCGGAGGGGCTGGCCATGGCGATGGTCCGCCAACTTGGAGTCATTGTCTTGGCCTATTTGGTTTTGATGGGGGCCTACTCGCTGGTCCTCAAGAGGGTGATGATCCTGGACTGTATGGTGATCTCAATGGGATTCTGCCTGCGAGCCATAGCCGGGGCCGTGGCCGTGGGCGTGTTCATCTCCCTGTGGCTGGTGATCTGCACGTTCGCCCTGTGCCTGTTCGTGGCGTTCGGCAAGCGTCGCGGGGAGCTGGCCCAGCTCGGGGATGGCGGCAGCGGTTTTCGCTCGACGCTGTCCGGCTATACGCCGGAGCTGCTGGCCCACATGCTCGACGTCACCAGCGGCCTGGCGATCGTGTGTTTTCTTCTGTATGCCAACGACGCCAGGACCCACGCGGTATTTGGGAGCAACGCCCTGGTGTACACGACGCCGATGGTGCTGTTCTGTGTATTTCGATTCTCCGCCCAGATCCAGAAGGGAGCCTGCTCGGGGCCGGTGGAGTTCATCCTCAGGGACGTCCCGTTCCAGATCGGCCTGGCTCTATGGGTGGCGGCCTGTGCCGGGATCGTGTATGCCGGTGACGTGGTCACCACGTGGTTGCCGTGTCAGTAACCTGGCGTCTGTGGGTGAGAGGCTGCTAAAGATGCACAAGAGTGCACATCGCCTGGGTTCTGTCGCATCCGGGCTGGGAGGATAGTCAAGTGTCCAAAGAAAGACTTCAGAAGGTACTGGCTGCGGCCGGGGTGGATTCCAGACGCAGGTGCGAGGAGTTGATCCTGGCCGGCGCAGTCAAGGTCAACAAGCAGGTGGTGGCCACGCTGCCGGCCTTTGTGGATACGGAGAAGGACACCATCACGGTCCACGGAAGGAGCCTCCGGCCCTTACAGAAGGTCTACTACCTGCTCCACAAGCCCAGGGGCGTGATCTGCACCAACTCGGACCCTCAGGGCCGGCGAAGGGCCATTGACCTGGTGCCTGACAAGCAGCGGGTGTTCTGCGTGGGCCGACTGGACATCGACACCAGCGGCCTGGTCGTGGTCACCAACGACACGGAGCTGGCCAACCGCCTGACCCATCCTCGGTACGGGGTGGCCAAGCGGTACATCGTCGTGGTCGAGGGCAGGGTGGAAGACGGCCACGTCGAGAAGCTCAAGAAGGGCGTCTGGCTGTCGGAGGGCAAGGCCATGACCTCGGCCATCAAGGTCCTGCACGTCGGGACCCAGGAGTCCATGCTGGAGATCACGCTCAAACAGACGCTCAATCGCCAGATCCGGCGGATGCTGGCCCGGGTCGGACTGGAGGTCAAGACCATGAAGCGCACACGAATCGGGCGGCTCGACATCCGCGGTCTGGGTCCGGGCCGCTGGCGGATGCTCACCGGCAAGGAGGTTGAGCACCTGAAGAAGCCGGCCGGCCTGTCGTCCAAGCCGGGCGCCTCCGATGAGGAAGAATCGTAGGCCGTGGCTCCAGACCGGCGAAAGGATCGCAGATCACACGCGAAGCGAGGCCTGGATCGATGAAGAGGAGAACCCCAATCACCTGGTCTGTTGCAGTGACAGCGGTCTTGTTCGCAGGTGCGGCCAACGCCGAGCCAGCCTCGCTCGATGCACTGCTCGGACCCCTTCTGGCAGCGAACAAGGCCCCTGCGCTGGCTGCGGCCGTGGTGCGAGGCGGTGAGACGGTGGCCGTCGGTGCAGTGGGCCTCCGCAAGGACGGTTCCCCGGAGCGAGTGACCGTGCATGACCAATGGCACATCGGCTCCTGTACGAAATCCATGACCGCTGTGCTCGCCGCCATGCTCGTCGAGGAGGGCAAGTTCCGATGGAACATGACGCTGGCGGAGATGTTCCCGGAACTTGCACCTCAGATGCAGGCCGAATGGCATGGCACCACGCTGGAACAACTCCTGGGGCATCACGGCGGCGCGCCGCATGAACTGGACGAGGATGGGCTGTGGGACCGGCTGTGGGAGCGGGCCGGCAAACCGCCGCGAGAGCAACGGGACTACCTGACTCGCGAGTTGCTCACCAAGCAGAAACCCGCATCACCGCCGGGCACAAAGTACCTCTACTCGAATGCCGGTTACTCGCTGGTGGGGCACGCCATCGAGCTGAGGCTGGATGATCCGTGGGAGGACGTGTTGCGCCAGCGGTTGTGCAAACCGCTCGGCATGGATTCGGTCGGGTTCGGCGTGCCCGGGACCGCCGGTCAGGTGGACCAGCCGTGGGGCCACAAGGTCGACAAGGAGGGCCGGTTGAAGCCGATTCCGCCTGGTCCGGATGTGGACAATCCCGCGGCCATAGGTCCGGGCGGCTCGGTGCATTGCAGCATCGGAGACCTCGCGACCTACGCGGCGTGGCAGGTCCGCGGCGCTCGCGATGAAGGCACCCTGCTCAAGCCGGAGACCTTCAAGAAACTCCACACGCCCTTTGGCGACGGCGGCGACTACGCCTGCGGCTGGGTCGTGACACGCCGTTCGTGGGGCGGCGGCGAGGTGCTGACCCATGGCGGCTCCAATACGATGTTCTACACCGTCATCTGGCTTGCGCCGATCAAGGACTTCGCCGTGGTCGTGTGCACCAACGTCGGCGGAGACGTGGGATCCAAGGCGACCGACGCGGCGTCGTGGACGCTGATTCAGAAGTTCCTGCCGGAGCCGACGCCATGACCTGTCCCTTGAGTGCCGTGGCCGCAGGGCACCTGTGCCTGGATATCTTGCCCCGTCTCGATCATCTGACCGGCGGGCAATTCGACGTCCTCTTCAGGCCCGGGCGGCTCATCCAGGTCGGTGGGGCCCGGTTTTCCACAGGGGGGCCTGTGTCCAATACGGGACTGGCCCTGCATCGGCTGGGGGTGCCCACGCGTCTGATCGCCAAGGTGGGCAGCGATCCATTCGGGCAGATCGTGCGAGACCTCGTGACACAGCACGGTGCACGCCTGGCGGACGGCATCGCCCTCGATCCCACGGCACCCACCTCCTATACGGTCATCATCAGCCCGCCGGACGTGGATCGCATCTTCCTGCACTGTCCAGGTACCAACGATACCTTCTCGTGCGATGACGTGGCCTACGACCTGGTGGCGGAGGCGGCCTTGTTCCACTTCGGCTATCCACCCATCATGCGGCGGATGTACACGCACGCGGGCGAGGGGTTGGTGGAGGTCCTGCGGCGAGCCAAGGCCACGGGTGTGACGACCTCCCTTGACATGACATTCCCAGACCCAAGCTCCGAAGGCGGACGGGCGGACTGGCGGGTCATCCTCAAGGCGGCACTTCCCTACGTGGACGTCTTCCTGCCCAGTCTCGAGGAACTGCTCTTTGCCCTGCGACCTGCGACCTATGAACAGCTCAATGCCAGCGGGGCCCTATTGGCCCAGGCGCCTGCCTCGCTGCTGGCAGATCTTGGCCTGGAGTTGCTGGATATGGGGGTCAAGGTGGCGGTGCTCAAGCTCGGGCATCGCGGTCTGTACCTCCGTACGGGCGGCCCAGACAGATTGGAGTCACTCGGACGCGCCCGCCCGGCGGGCTGGCGACAGTGGATCGACCGGGAGATGTGGGCGCCCTGTTTCCAGGTCAACGTGGCCGGGACCACGGGCTCCGGCGATGCGACTATTGCCGGCTTTCTGGCCGCCCTGTTGCGAGGTCTCTCTCCTGAGCGGGCCATGACCATGGCGGTGGCGGTCGGGGCGTGCAACGTGGAGGCGGCCGATGCCCTGAGCGGACTACGGACCTGGGACGCCACTGCCGAGCGGGTAACTGCCGGCTGGGCGCGGCATGCATTGAGTATTCAGGCACCTGGCTGGCAATGGGACCCTGCTGGGGCCCTGTGGCTCGGGCCGGGACTATCGTAACCATCGGAGACAGTCTATGACCAAGAGACCCCGGAAGCTATTCATGCTCAAGGACCTTCTTCAAAGGGCCCAGCGTGGCGCCTATGCGGTCGGCGCGTTCTCGCCGCGCTACACCCCGGTGATCGGCGCGGTCCTGCGGGCCGGACAGAGGCTGCAGTCGCCGCTGATCGTGCAGATCGCGGAGGTGGAGCTGACCTGGTACGGCCTGACGCTGAGTGAGTTTGCCCGTGCGTTTTGGGAACACCTGGAGGCCGAGGGCCAGACGGTGCCTGTTGGCCTGCACCTCGATCACACCCAGGACTTTGCGGTGATCCAAGAGGCCATCACACAGGGGTTCACCTCCGTGATGATCGATGCCTCGGCCAGGCCCCTGGCCGAGAACATCGCCCTGACGCAGCGGGTGGTTGAGTACGCCCACGCCCGGGGCGTCGAGGTGGAGGCTGAGCTGGGTCGCATCGGTTCCGCGGATTGCGTGGAGACCCAGACCGACGAGGAGCTGTTCACGGACCCTGCTGAGGCTGGCGAGTTCGTGCGCCAGACACAGGTGGATGCCTTGGCCGTGTCCGTGGGCACGGCCCACGGGGTCTACACCGTACACAAGCCCCGCATAGACGTCGAGCGGCTTGCGGCCATCCGCGCCTGTACGCCCGTGCCGCTGGTATTGCACGGGGGATCGGACACCCCCTCGCATCTGATTGCCAAGGCCATCCGCGTGCCCGGCGGCGGCGTCAGCAAGATCAATATAGCCACCGACCTGGAACAGGCACTCTTGAAGGCCCTGCATCGCAAGGAGCGTCTGACCGATGCCGAGCTCAGGGCCTCGCCGAGGGCCGACCTCGAACGGGGCCTGGCCGCAGTCCAGGCCGTGGTGGAAGACAAGATCCTCCACTTCCTGGGCAGCCAGGGACACGCTGCCGATTTCGACTTGCCGGAGGGTTTAGGCTAGGATATTGTTGGAGGTTAGGAACGGTAGTGCCTCAGAGGGTGGTGGCTAGATGACCCGCTGGGCGTGCTCGACCAAGTCACCTGGGCCGGTCTCCGAGTGATCGTGATGCTGACAAGAGGTGGACCCAGGAGCCTTGCAGGGAACATATCTCGCGAAAGGGCCGAAACTAGAACTCGATTTCCTGCGACTCGTGTACACCGTCAAGGAGCTTTGCAGGTCTGGGAATGAAGCGAAGGGATATCTTCTCGTGATGACGCCCGAAATCGCTCGAAGAGTTACTGCATGGAAGACGAAGTATCAGTCTGGCGACTCTGTGCAGGTGGGAACGGCTTCCTTGTCCCAGGAGCAACTCCGAACTATTCAAGCCGAAGTCCGTGCGAACATGGAAGGAATGGTCGCCGGAACAGTTGGCGAAGATGTTGCCGGGAGATCGGATGCATCTGGCGGGGGGCAACTCGGCGAAGACCTGCTCCGGCAATTCATCGAGGCTGGCGAGCAGGGTATTCATCGCTCCCTCAACGAACTGGAGTTCCCGTTTCACATTCGCTGGGACTACTATGGAACTCATGGCCCGGCCTGATGGAATTGCCGCAGCAGACGGCGGCTGCTTGGACTGGCTTACGAGCATTTAGCATCGGCGACACACCGGCCGCTGCTCCTGGGCTCCCGCGTTCGATGCGACAAGCAAGGCTGGACGACTCTTCTGTCAGGTGTGTCACATAGGGCGAGCCCCGGGTTTCATCCCTTGTTGATTGGTGTGCCTTCACGCTGGGCGATCCTGCATTCATGCTCCGCGAAGGCAACCGGTTCGATCCGATTGTCCACCACCCTCGTGTGCCACAGGCCCTGACCGGGGTGATGCGTCAACTGATTCCCCTGCAGCCGGCACGGCGTCAGCCCTTCCTGGATTGCGGTCGCAACCAACCGCAACTACGGTCGTGCACCCCCCCAGCAGGTTTGGCTTGCTGATTCTTTTGGCCCGTGATACCGTAGTAGGATCATGAATCCGATCGATGACGACGTTCGGCGGCAGATCAACCAGTTGGTTGATACGTATCGGGATCGGTGCCTGTGGTTCCTTCGGGCAGACTACTATCCCACCGATCGGCAGGATGTGTTGCGCACCCTTGACTATATCCGGCGGTACGGCGACCGGGAGGCATTCCGCAAGGCTGGGGAATTCTATCAATGGCTCTCACCGGATTCCAGCAGACCCTCTGCCGCCTCATAGCGGCCAATCGCCTCGAACACGGAGAGGCCTACGTGGCGGGAGGGACCGCATTGAATCTCCTGACCGGAGGCAGCCGGGTCTCCCGCGATATCGACCTCTTTCACGACACCCTTGAGGCCCTGGATGCCACGTGGCAGGCAGACCGCAAACTGCTCCAGAGTCACGGCTACCAGTTGCGATCCATTCACGAACGCCCCGGGTACGTGGAGGCCGTAGTGGGCAAGGGTCAGGGTTCTGTGCTGATGCAATGGACACGAGATAGCGCATTTCGGTTCTTCCCCTTGGTCCAGCATGAGGGGCTGGGGCTGGTGCTGCATCCGTTTGACCTGGCGACCAACAAGGCGCTGGCATTGGCAGGACGGCTCGAAATCCGCGACTGGATCGACATGATCACATGCCACGAGCGGATCCAGCCCTTGGGATGCCTGGCATGGGCAGCCTGTGGCAAAGACCCGGGTTTCAGCCCTTTGACGATCCTGGAGCAGGCCGGTCGTTCCGGGCGTTACACGGTCGCCGAATTGGAGGGACTCTCCTTTGAGGGTCCGCCCCCCGACCTTGCGGATCTGCTGCGGAAATGGCATTTCATGCTTAGAGAGGCCCGGGAGGTGGTCTCGGTCCTGCCGGCAGGGCAGGTTGGCACGTGCGTGCTCCAACGCCAGGGGGATCTCTATAGAGGGAACACGGCACAGCTAAGACGGGACCTCGCAGCGGACGATCTGATCTTTCACCCAGGCCGCATTCGGGGAGCGTATCCACAGATCTCTCGATGAGTCCAGCGTCACTTGACGGCCTTGGTAGACTGTAAACCGTATTCCCGCGAAAAAAACCTGACTGGGGGCTTGCAATTCTGTGGCCAGTCATTATAAATATAGGGTTTCTGGTTAGTTAGGCAGTTTGTCCTAGTTGCATAGGAGTGTGTTCGATGTCCAGAGTGTGTTACTTTACCGGCAGGCGAACGGTTGCAGGCCGAAGCATTGCCCGTCGTGGTAAGGCCAAGTGTAAGGGCGGCGTGGGTAAGAAGACCACGGGGATCACCAAGCGGAAGTTCAAGCCCAACATCCAGCGGGTACGGGCCGTGATCGACGGCACGGTCACGCGGGTCAAGGTCTCGGCCAAGGCCATGCGCATGGGCCTGGTCGTCAAGCCCGTGAAACGCAGCCATAGGCCCGCTCAGAAGGTGACCAGTTAGGCTCACCCGACAGGTGGAGTCCTTTGACGGCGAGGCGGTTTGGCCTCGCCGTTTGTTTAGGGCCCTTAGAGGCAGACATGGACAAGCGAATCGATGAGGCCGAGGTCCGCAAGGTCGCCAAGCTCGCCCGCCTGGATCTGACCGAGGCCGAGGTGGCGGAGTTCACAGGGCAGTTGGTCGCGATCCTGGACTACGTCGGCGAGATGAACCGGCTCGATACCGAGGGTGTGGAGCCCCTGGCCCACTGCCTGCCGATCACCAATTGCCTCCGCGAGGACGTGGTGCATCCGTCGTTGGGTGCGGACAAGGCCCTGGCCAATGCCCCGGATCGCGACGAGGACTTCTTCAAGGTCCCCAAGATCCTGGATGACAGCTCCGGGGCCTAGCCCTGGAAGGATGGTGTCCGATGCCGAATTCGTTGTTGGACATGGGGTGCGTCGAGCTGCGTCAGGCGATAGGTCAAGGCCGGGTCACCGGCGTGCAGGCCGCGCAGGCGGTGTTCGACGCCATTGACGCGAGCGAGCCGGTCTTGGGGGCATACCTGAGCCTCTTCAAGGACCAGGCCCTGCGCCAGGCTCACCAGATCGATCAGCGGATCGCAGCGGGCCAATCGGTTGGTCCCCTGGCAGGCGTCCCCATTGCGGTCAAGGACGTCCTGTGCACGAGCTTTGGGACCACCACCTGCGGGTCCAAGATCCTGGCCAACTTCCATGCCCCGTACAATGCCACGGTGATCGACAGGCTCTTGGCAGCGGACGCGGTGATCGTGGGCAAGACCAACATGGACGAGTTTGCCATGGGATCGAGCACGGAGAACTCGGGCCTGAGGCGTACCGTCAATCCGTGGGACACGACGCGGGTCCCGGGCGGCAGCAGCGGCGGCTCGGCTGTGGCCGTGGCGGCCCGGCTGTGCTTTGGGGCCCTCGGTTCGGATACGGGCGGGTCGATCCGACAGCCCGCCAGTTTCTGTGGGGTCGTGGGACTCAAGCCCACGTACGGCAGGGTATCGAGGTACGGCCTGGTGGCCTACGGCTCCAGCCTGGATCAGGTCGGGCCGATCGCGAGGTCGGTGGCCGATGCCGCATGCCTGCTCAATGTGATCGCCGGTCACGATCCGCAGGATAGCACCAGTGTGGATGAGAAGACGGCCCCGGTGGCCGACTACCTGGCAGACCTGGACAGGCCGGTGGAGGGCCTGCGGATCGGAGTGGTTCCCCAGGCCACTGAAGGGGCGGACAGGCCGGTCCGAGACGCCGTGACAGGGGCCGCGGAGGTGTATAGGGGGTCCGGGGCCACGGTTGTCGAGGTCCAGATGCCGCACTTGGACTACGCCATTGCGGCGTACTACGTGATCGCCACAGCAGAGGCCTCCAGCAACCTGGCCCGGTACGACGGGGTTCACTACGGCCACCGAACCGCGAATCCCCGTGACTACGTCGAGGTCTATACCCGGTCGCGGGCCGAGGGCTTCGGCCAGGAGGTCAAGCGGCGGATCATGCTGGGGACCTACGCCCTGTCCAGCGGGTACTACGATGCCTACTACCTGAAGGCCCTGAAGGTCAGGAACCTGATCCGCCAGGACTTCGTGAGGGCCTTCGAGCGGTGTGACTGCATCCTGATGCCCGTTGCGCCAACCACAGCCTTCAGGCTGGGCGAGAAGTCCACCGATCCGTTGCAGATGTACCTGGCGGACGTGTATACGATCTCGGCCAACCTGGCAGGCATCCCGGGGATCAGCCTGCCAGCCGGGTTCGACGGCCAGGGGCTTCCGATCGGCCTGCAGGTCCTGTGTCCGGCCTTTGCGGAGCAGCGTCTGCTGCGGATCGCCCGGATGTTCGAGTCCAAGACCGACTGGCACTTGCGCAGACCGGCAGGGGCGTCTTATGGCAAGAAGTGACGTACAGGTTGAGGTCATCATCGGGCTGGAGATCCACGTCCAGTTGTCCACCCAGAGCAAGCTGTTCTGCGGTTGCGCGGTGGAGTTTGGCCAGCCGGCCAACAGCCGGGTCTGTCCGGTGTGCCTGGGTATGCCGGGCGTGCTGCCGGTCATGAACAAGAAGGCCTTCGAGTACTCGGTCCTGACGGGCCTCGCCCTCAACTGCCGGATCGCGGGCTTCACCAAGTGGGACCGCAAGAGCTACTACTACCCCGACCTTCCCAAGAACTACCAGATCAGTCAGTACGACCTGCCGCTGGCCGAACAGGGATTCATCGAGATCCCGATACCCTCTGGCCAGACCAAGCGTATCCGCATCCGCCGGGTCCACCTGGAAGAGGACGCGGGCAAGAACCTCCACGCCACGGGCAACTTCTCGCAGGTGGACCTCAATCGGACGGGCACGCCGTTGATGGAGATCGTGACCGAGCCGGACATGGCCACTGCCGCGGAGGTCAGGGCCCTGGCCGTGGAGCTGCAGCGGATCGTCCGGTACCTGGGCGTGTCTGAGGCCGACATGCAGAAGGGCCACATGCGATTCGAGCCGAACGTCAATCTCGTGATCACCCGGGCGGGCCAGACCTTCAAGACCCCCATCGCCGAGGTCAAGAACCTCAACAGTTTCCGCGCCCTGGAAAAAAGCGTCGAGTTCGAGACACAACGGCAATTGGACGAGTTCCTGGAGACCGGGCGAACCCTCCAGATGGGCAACAAGACCACGCGGGGCTGGGACGACGTCCATCAGGTCACGGTCCTCCAGCGGGAGAAGGAGGAGGCCCACGACTATCGCTACTTCCCGGAGCCTGACCTGGTGCCCATCCGGATGGATCCGGCCTGGCTGGAGCAGATCAGGGCCCGGATGTGCGAGCTGCCGCTCCAGCGGCAACTGCGGTTTGTCCGGGACTACGGCCTGACCGACTACGACGCGGGCGTGCTCACGCTGGATCGCTCCACGGCCGACTTCTTCGACGATGCGGTCCAGGCCGGGGCCAAGCCCAAGCGGATCTGCAATCTCCTGACCCAGGTGGGCCTGAAGATCGCCAACGAGCGGGGCTGCCCGTTTGCGGACCTGGGGCTCAAGGGCACCGATGTCGCCTCGCTGGCGGAGATGATCGACCGGGGCCAGGTCAATGCCTCTGCCGGGGCCCGCGTCCTGGAGGAGATGGTGGCCACCGGTCGTGACCCGCACACCCTGGCCAGCCAGTTGGATCTGCTTCAGAAGAGCGATGCCTCCGAGCTGGAGGCCCTGGTCGACCAGGTTGCGGCCGCCTGTCCCCAGGCCCTGGACGAGATCAGGACCGGCGGCAAGAAGAGCCAGAAGGCCCGCAGCTTCCTGGTGGGCCAGGTCATGCAACGGACCCAAGGACGGGCCAACCCTGCGGTCGTGTCCGAGATCCTGGCCCGGAAACTTGGGGTCTGAGGGCCGGCCTGGACATCCCGGGAGACCTGTTTTCCGCCGCTCCGCGGCCCCGTCGTGACTTTTTCCCCCATGTGAGTGACGTCCTCGCTTGACGTCGGACCTCCCGACCCGTATAGTAGAAGTTGTGACTGTGTTCGCACCCTGACATGGCTATACGCATTCTGCTGGTAGACGATCACGGGGTCACCCGTGAGGGGTTAAGGGTCCTGCTGGAGGGGCGGCCGGATATAGAGGTGGTGGGGGAGGCCCAGGATGGACGGGAGGCGGTACGTCTGGCCTGCAGGCTTCGGCCCGATGTGGTTATCACCGATATCTGCATGCCCTGCCTCAACGGCGTCGACGCCACGCGTCAGATCGTGCAGCAGGTTCCCGGCACCAGGGTCATCGCGCTGTCCATCTACATGGAGAGGACGATGATCGCGGACATGCTCAAGGCCGGGGCCCGCGGCTACGTGCCCAAGGCCAGTTCCTTTCCAGAGCTGGTGGAGGCCATCCAGTCGGTCATGGCCGGAGGGATCTACCTGAGCCCCAAGGTCGCGAGCATCGTTGTCAGTGACTACGTCAAACACCTCCCCGATGACGATTCATCACCCCTCAGGTGCCTGTCGCCCAAGCAACGGGAGGTCTTGCAGCGGATTGCCGAAGGCGGCAATACCAAGCAGATTGCCATGGAGCTGGGCGTCACTCCCAAGGCGATCGAGGCCTCGCGACGCAAGATCATGGTGACCTTGGGGGCCCGCAGCATGGCAGCGCTGGTCAAGATGGCCATTGCCGGAGGTCTCACGCCCCTGGAGTGATGGCCGGCCCATCTGGAAGGGGAGATCAGCGGTAATCTGGGCTAAGGGCCTGCCTGGGGATAGGCTCTGCCCTGGATCGAATGAGTAATATCCTATCTGGCGGGCCGTTGGATCGTGCCGATACTAGGGATGAACCATGCGGGGGGGCACGGTTCTCGCATCGCCGGCTTATGGGAGCTGCGAAGTCGGGGGGACAAGGTAGGTCTGTGTGGCGCTGTCTTGCCGAGGAATCAACCGGTAGCTGCCCAGGGGGGAGCAAGGGCCTCATTCGGCCCGCGGCCGGGGCGTGAAGGAGATCTGCCAGGGGGGGTTGCGCGGGCGCCTCAGTCCGATGCCGGGCTGTTTGGCGCCCCTGGGGGGCCTTCCAGGGAGGACTGTTTGGCGATATCAAGCAAGACCCCTACAGCCGCAGCCGAAAGCAGGAGGCTCGTCCCTCCGCCGCTGACGAAGGGCAGGGGTATGCCCTTGGTCGGAAGGACCACGGTGACCACGCCGATGTTCAGGGCCGCCTGGATGCCGATGGCCAGGACGATCCCAGTGGCCAGCAACTGACTGAATTCATCCTTGCAGCGAAGCACGACCCGCAGGCCGAGCCAGACAAACAGGACAAACAGCCCGATGACCGCCAGGACCCCGACGAAGCCAAGTTCCTCTCCAATGATGGCGAACACGAAGTCCGTGGTGTCCTCAGGCAGATGGCCGTACTTGCAGATCCCGGCCCCGAGGCCCTTGCCCAGGATCCCTCCTGACCCGAGGGCGATCAGGGATTGGTTGGCCTGATAGCCCACGGAATCCGCGTACTTCTCCGGGTTCAGAAAGGCGAGCACCCGTTGGAGGCGGTAGGGGGATAGACGCAGGGCGGCCACGAATCCCCCCAGCACCACCGGCAGGGGACTGAGGAGGTGCCACCACTTTGCGCCTCCGACGAGCAGCATCAGGAAGACCAGCATGGCCACGAACGCCGCAGTGCCGAAGTCCTCGATCACGATCAGACCCGTCACGACCGCTGCCACCGCAAGCAGGGGGGCCAACTGGCGCCAGAAGCAGTGGAGTCGAAAGCCGTTCTTGTGGCACATGGCGGCGACGAAGAAGATCAGGGACCACTTGGCCAGCTCGGAGGGCTCGAAGGTCACGCTGGCCGCGCCCAGCGGGATCTGCAGCCACCGCCTGGCGGAGTTTCTCTCCACGCCCAGCCTGGGGATCAATACCAGGATCAACAGGACCGCACTGGCAGCCACCAGGTAGGTGGTCGGTGACCTCCATGTCCCGTTGGCCAGGCTGAGTTTCCGATGGTCCAGGGAGCTGACCACGAGCATGACCAGCAGGGCCAGCGGGAAGAAGACCATCTGTCGGAGCCCCTGGTATTCGAAGAAGCGGTCGAGGTCGAGGTGCTGTCCAAGGCTGGCACTGGCCGAGAACACGAACACCGTACCGATGGCCATCAGGACCATCACCACGGCGACAATGCGGTTGGGCAACTGGGTATCCCAACAACTACCGATCATCCATGCCTCCTCAAGGCAATCCCACGTCCAGGCAATCAACGCCTACCAGCCCTTGGCCGATAGCTGACAGCCAATGGCTAGTTTCGGCAGTTCGGCCTTCACCGCATCACAAAATCCGACCCCTTGCGGTCACAGGCCCAGGCGGGTGATGAGGTCCTGGGTCGTGAGGCCGCGGACCGTGATGTGTTTGACCGGCTTGGTGTGGCCGCGGGTGAGGGCGATCGCACTGTCCTTGACGGCCAGGGCCTTGGCCAGGAAGTCGATCAGGGCCTCGTTGGCCTTGCCCCTTTCAGGCGGGGCGGCGACCTTGACCTTGAGCATGCCTCCGAGGGTCCCGGCCAGGGCCGTCTTGCTGCTGCCTGGGACCACCTTGACGACAAACCCCACGCCGCCCTGGGTTGTCTGGACATTCAACCCGCACATGCCTGGGTCACTGCACGCCTTCGCGGAGGTTGGCGCCGATTGCCATTTGGACGTACTTTTCGATCTGCTCTGCGAGCTCCCCCAGAGACGGCAACTGGAAGTCCTCGTAGTGGCCGCAGATCATGTCCCCATCCAGGGCCCGCTTGGAGATCTTGACGCGGATCAGGGGTGGGTCGGTTGCAGACCTGCTGTAGTCGTTGTCGTGGTGCTCGGTCAGCTCCACCCGCCACTCCTCGCTGATGAAGACCAGGCATTTGCCGGTATACACGGCCGTTGGGAAGTAGTCCCGCAGGGCCCTGAGCGTCTCCATACGCAAACCCTCATTCCAGAGAGCCGACCAACTCCCGGATATCGGTGATTCCGTGTCGGCTGCAGTAGTCCTTGATTCCATCTACGATCTTGACAGCACACCCGGGGTCCACGAACGTCCCTGTGCCCACGGCCACGGCCGTGGCCCCTGCGATCATGAACTCCAGGGCGTGGGCCGCGGTCCGGATGCCGCCCAGGCCCAGGATCGGGATGGCGCGGTCCTTGGCGACCTCATTATACACCTTGTTGACCAGATGGACAGCAATGGGCCTGATGGCCGGTCCGGACAGTCCCCCGGTCCGGTTGGCCAGCACGGGCCTGCGGGTCTCGACGTCGATGACCATGGCCGTGAAGGTATTGACCAGGCTCAGGGCATCGGCACCCGCCTCCACTGCTGCACGGGCCGTGACGCTGATGTCCGTGACCGTGGGGGAGAGCTTGACCATCAAGACCTTCTTGGGGGCAGCCTGCCTGATGGCAGCGGTGATCTCCGTGACCTGACGCGGATCGGTGCCAAAGCAGATGCCGCCTTTCTTGACGTTGGGGCAACTGATGTTCAGCTCCAGACCCGCGATGGACCGCTCATCCGCCAGGCGTTCGGCCACCTTCACGTAGTCCTCGATGGTTGCGCCTGCCACGTTGACGAAGATCGGGATGCCCGTCTTCCGCAGCAGGGGCAGTTTCTCGTCCACGAATCGGTCCAGGCCGACGTTGGCCAGGCCGATGGCGTTGAGCATGCCCGCGTCGGTCTCCACGATCCGGGGCGGGGGATTGCCTTGTCGGGCCAGGACCGTGATGCTCTTGGTGATAAAGCCGCCCAGGCCGCGGAGGTCCGTCAAGTCCGCCAACTCATCGGCGTACCCGCACGTGCCCGATGCGGTAAAGACCGGATTGGCCAGCCTGATCCCCGCGAAGTCAACGGCGATATTGGGCCCTTGCATCATCGGCCCATCAAATACCAGATTGTCGGGGCGAAGACAACTGGCAAGTGAAGAGGTTGGGACCGACCGCGGATCCGAGCAATCGCGGCCATACTTTGCAGGCGAATCGGACGAGCCGTGCGGCCAGGATACCACCATGTCTCATCACCGTGTACCGCCCACCCGCAGCATCGAGACGCAACCCGCCTGGCAGTCTGTCACAATGCCTGAGCTGTATCCTACCAGCGTTGGCCCGCTTATGTAAGCGTGCCCGCTCACGCTTCCTGTAGCAGTGCACCCCGAGATAGTCCCGGCGTTGAAGCCGGCTACCGGCGCCACATAGTAGGAACCAACCCCACCGAGGACTTCTATGTTCTCCAAGTCAAGATTCTCGATTTGGGCGCCCTGGCCCACCATGCCAAACAGGCCCAGGTAGTCACCAGTCTCAGTGGCAATGCTAAGATCCCATATCTTGTGGCCCTGCCCGTCGAGGCTCCCGGTGAAGGCCGTGCCCTGGAAACCATCATTGGAGTCGTTCGTATCCGGCGCAACCAGGGCCGCAGAATACGTGGTGCCGGCCAGGTCGACATCTGTGGTCAGCACGAAGTGCCTGTCCCAGAGTTCCGGGTGGTCGGCCAGGGACTCCAACTGGCTGGCAGTCTGGATCTCGTAGGGATTGCCTGCCGTACCATCGCCCGGATTGGTACTCGAGTCGTATGGCCCTCCGCTCAGGACCACAGCGACGCTGCCTCCGGCAGGGGCAAAGGAACTGGGGTATGTGTGGATAGCCAGATCCTTGGGAATGGTGCGATGAAAGTCGTACCTTACCTCCTCTGCGACGAATCCTGCTTCCCGGAGCACTCCCTGGGCACTGGCCAAGGATAGGCCGGCCACAGCCGGGATCGCTCGTAGCCCTGTGGTCCCTGTCTGCCAGACCAATGCCGGACAGCTATCCGTGGCCATGAACCACTGGTCGCCAGTCCCGTCCGTGTCTGTCCCCCAGAAGTCCCATCCCGCAAAGCTGGACCGCTGTCTCATCTGGCTTGCCGTCAGGGCACCACCGATGCAATTGTCCGGTCCGCCACCGTCAACTGGGGCAAGGAAGAAGCAGTTTCTCGTACACTTGCTTGATCCAAGCCCAACCAGCCCGCCGACATAGGAGCCAGTCCCTGTCACGTGGCCCATCGAATAGCTGAAGTAAACAACGGCATTATTGCCCACCAATCCGCCGACGTAGTCTTGTCCAGTCACACGGCCAGTCGAATAGCAGCAGACTATCTTGGCATCGTTAGATCCCACCAAGCCACCAATCGCCGACCCTGTGCCGGTCACGGTGCAGGTCGAATAGCTGGCCGAGATCATGCCGGAACCACACCCTACAAGCCCGCCAACATACTCACGTCCCGTCACATGCCCGGTCGAATAGCATGAGGAGACAGTGCCCCCATTGAGTCCAGCCAACCCGCCGACATAACGTGTTCCCGTGATGTCGGTATTCTCAATACCCAGGTTCTTCACCTGCCCGCCTCGCTTGACATACCCGAACAAGGCAACATTGTCCCGCCCAGGAGCACGAATGACTAGGTTCCGAATCGCGTAGCCTTCTCCATCAAAGCTGCCGCCAAACGTGCCAACAACGGCCAGGGTGAATACCCTGCCCCCAGGCAGATTCGGGTCCAAGTCGATGTCATTGACCAACACATAGTGCTTGGGCAAGGAATTCGGGTCTCGTCCGATCGAGATCAACTGCTCTGCCGTGGCAATCTGGTACGGATCGTTCGGTTCACCGCTGCCGCCAGCGAATTGACGGGCCAATCCAGCCGGCGAGAGGCAACCGACTGCGAGGACGATAGCGAGAACGGTCGATCTCGAACCACTCGATCGTTTCTCGATAGCATATACGGCCGCCACTGACCCTATCCCGCCTATCCGCTGACACCCGACACGCATGACTCGCTACCTCTATGGTCTTCACTTTCGGATCTCGAACAACAGTCCCAGTATACCACATCCATCGAGCCCGATTGCGATGGTTTTTCACCAGCCGACCGACCCTATCGCGAAACGCCTGGCGGCAGTTGCCTGGGTTCAGAACAGGATAGAAAGCGCCTGGGCCCCCACAGTGAGGCCGTCCCATTCTGGGACCGGCCTGTTCAATGCCGATGGATTGGATCACACAGGCGGTAGTGGCCTTGTGGCCGACGTCGATTCTCTCTTTTCCCCCGTTGCAGGCAGTTCGGGGGAAAGAGAGAATCGTAACCACTGCACTGCGGAAGGCACCAGCGGCGAGCGGAGTGTCTGCGAGGTGCAGGACAGCCGCCGTATGCGGCTGGCCAAGCCTTGCTGCACGGAGCCGTCGCGGTCGCACGAGACCCACCCCTCTTTCCCGCTTGCAGACGGGGCTGGCCTCCGGCGTGCCGGCGTAGGCCGGCGTGTTGATCCTGCGGCCGTTGGGGAAGGGCTCCTCGCCGATAGGGCTGTTCGGATCACCGGCGTCGATACATGGGCTGGTCACATCGTGCCTGAACAGCAGTTCCAGTACAAGCAAATCCATCCGGGCAATTGAATCCGGCCCGTGGAGGTGATAGAATGGCCGCGGTTTGTTTGGAGGTTATCGCACAATTGGGAAAACTCCGTGACACCCTACAGGTCAGGAAGGAACGGGCGATCCTGGTCGCCGCCATCCTGAAGTCCAAGGCGGGCGACGACCTGGCCGAGCTGACGGCATTGGCCGAAACTGCAGGGGCCGTGGTGGTAGACCGGTTCCAGCAGAGGCTTCGCTTCCGAAATCCGGCCACCTACATCGGCAAGGGCAAGGCCGAGGAGCTGGCCGAGCGGGCCAAGCGGTTTGCGGCGGACGTGGTCCTCTTCGACAACAATCTGTCCCCGGGCCAGATCCGCAACTTGGAGGAGATCGTCGAGGTCAAGGTCCTGGACCGCAGCGAGCTGATCCTGGACATCTTCGCCACCCGCGCCCAGACCCTGCAGGCCAAGCTGCAGGTGGAGCTGGCCCAGTTGGAGTACACCTACCCGCGACTGACCCGGATGTGGTCGCACCTCGATACCGTGGCCGGGGCAGGCGGAGCCACAGCGGCAGGCAGCGTGGGCGCAATCGGCACCCGCGGTCCAGGCGAGAAGCAGTTGGAGATCGACCGGCGCCTGGTCAGCAAACGCATCACGGAGCTCAAACGGGAGCTGACCCTGATCGACCAGCGCAAGTGCCGCGAGATCGCCACTCGACGCCAGACCTTTAAACTCTGCCTGGTCGGGTACACCAACGCAGGCAAGAGCACCCTGCTCAACGCCCTCACGGACGCCGGTGTGTTCGTGGAAGACCGGCTCTTTGCCACCCTGGATACCCGGACCCGCCAGTGGAGCCCCCAGAAGGGCGTGGACGTCCTGATCAGCGACACCGTGGGGTTCGTGCGGGACCTGCCGCATCAGTTGGTGGAGTCCTTCAAAGCCACGCTGGAGGAGGCGGTCAACGCGGACCTGCTGCTCCACGTGATCGACGTGGCCAACCCGGAGGTGCTTTCGCAGATGGAGTCGGTGGACAAGGTCCTGGCGGAGATTGGCTGCGCCGGTAAGTCTACCATAAAGGTCCTCAATAAGGCAGACGTGATCCAGAGCCTCGATCGCCTGGAGATGCTCCAGACGATCCACCCGGACGCCGTGACCGTGTCGGCCAAGACGGGCATGGGGCTGGACAAGCTCGGCGAGGTCGTGTGCGCCTGGCAGCGGGGCGGTGAGGCGAGGGTGCGGGTGTGCGCGAGGCCCTCGGATGGTCGCCTGCAGGCCTTCCTCCACACCTACGGCAGGATCGTCCAGGAGACCTATCTCGACGGCTCCGTCCAGATCGAGGTCGTGCTGGGCTGCAATCAGTTGGCTGCCCTGCGGCGCCTGCAGCCGGAGCAGATCGAGATCCTCTGAGACCTGGGGGATACACCAAAAAGGATTTGACAACGCCCAGGCCCGGTGGTAGGCTCCTCCCTTGTCTAATAAGGATGGTACGTCGCCGGTCTATTCACGCCTGCGCACGAATTGCTAGGGAGGCACATTATGGTCGTTCATAAGCACACCCCTGAGGGGAGCAGGTCACAGTCGAGACAGGCCACCGGATCAAGCATGCGTCTCTGGATCGTCGCATCGTTGGTGTGTCTGGGGGCACACCAGTGCCTGGCCGCAACACCCGGAAAGGTCAAACAACCTGCTCCACGTCCGGCTGTGCATGCCGACGCCAACAAGCCGACGGCGACGGCATTGGCCCCGGAGGTCGCACCCGTGGAGCCGAATCGAACCTATCCCTACATGGGCCAGGTTACGGCCAATGACGTATTGGTGCGTTCCGGACCTGGGACCAACTTCTATCAGTGCGGCAAGCTCTATCAAGGCGAAACAGTGGAGGTGTTGGGTGACCAGGCCGGTTGGTCTCGTATCGTTCCCCCGTCCGGCGGTTTCTCCTGGGTGGCGATGCAGTACGTGGGCGTGCACCTGCAAGACCCCTCTCTGGGGATCATGACCGGCAACGGGGTGGGCGCCTACGCCGGCTCCGACTCAGTGCTGCCTATGCACTCTACGGAAAAGCAGGCCGTACTGCGGCGGGGCGACAAGATCAAGTTGCTGGGCGAGGAGAAGGACGGGTATCTCAAGATCGCCTGTCCGAGTGGCTCCTGCCTGTGGGTGAGCACGAAGTTCGTCCAGGTGACGGATAAGCCCAAGCCCGTGGCTGCGGCCCTTGGCGACAAGCCGCAACAGCCCACGGTCTCGCCGGTAGAACCCGCGATTGAGGCCCAGAAACTCAAGGAATTTGACCAAATGCAGGCCAAGTTCAAGGCCGAACGGGCCAAGCCGCTGATGGAACAGGACTACACGGCCATCAAGAAGGCCCTGACGGATCTCGCTGGCCTCAAGGACGCCGGAAAGGCCGGCCGATATGCCCAGTTGGTCCTGGAACAGGTCGCCAACTGCGAATTGGCCAAGCAGGCGTCCAAGGAGGTTCAACAGCAGGACAAGCAGCTCGGTGACATCCGGGACCGGATCGAGAAGGCCCGCGAGGCCATGCTGGCCCAGAACCCCGACCTCGGCAAGTTTAGCGTGATCGGCAAACTCCAGACCTCCACGATCTTCGGAAGCGGTTCCCAAGGCAAGCGGTTCCGCATGGCGGACGACGACGGCAAGACCCTCTGCTACGCCGAGGCGGTTGGGACGGCGGCTTCGATGGACCTGAGCGGTTTCATCGACCAGAAGGTAGGGCTGGTAGGGACCATCAAGGCGTATCCTGCGATCAGTGGGGCCATGGTGGAGTTCACGGAGATCGCCAAGGTCCAGTAGCTCGGGCCTATGGGGTGGTCAGGTCTCGCCATGTCCTTCCATCCTGCTCGGTCAGGTGGTCGCAGGCCGGGAAGGTGCTGTTGCCTGCAGGATAGCGGTGCAGGGGCAGGCCGCCGGAGGGGCAGACCCGCAGGATCGGATCCAACAGGTTCCAGGTGGCCTCCACGCTGTCGAACCGCATGAACAGCGTCTGATCGCCCAGCATGCAATCCAGGAGCAGCCGTTGGTAGGCCTCCGGCATCTCGACGCCGAACACGGCCTCATAGCCGAAGCTCATGTTGAGCGTGCCCATGCAGATCTTCGATCCCGGTCGCTTGGCCTGGAGACTCAGCGAGATCCCTTCCCGGGGCTGGATCCGCAAGACCAGCGTGTTGGCCGGGACCTGGTCCAATCCGACGGAGGTGAACATCGAATGCGGCACCTGCCTGAAGGTCACGGCGATCTCGGTGTTCTTGGCTGCCAGGCGCTTGCCCGTGCGGACGTAGAAGGGAACGTCCTTCCACCGCCAGTTGTCGATGAACAGCTTGGCGGCCACGAAGGTCTCGGTCGTGGAGTGGGGTCCGACTCCGGGTTCATCGACGTAGGCGTTGAGCGGCTGGCCGAGCAGCCGTCCCGGTCCATACTGGCCGCGAACCACGACGCTGCCCAGGTCATCCGGCTGCAGCGGCCGGATGGCCCGAAGCAGCTTGACTCGCTCGTCTCGGATCGCCTCGGCCTCGAACGCGGCCGGAGGCTCCATGGCCACCAGGGCCAGCATCTGGAGCAGGTGGTTCTGTACCATGTCCCGAATGGCCCCGGCCTGATCGTAGTAGGCGCCGCGGTGCTCCACGCCTAGGGTCTCGGCGATCGTGATCTGGACGTGGTCGATGTAGGTGCGATTCCAGATCGGTTCAAAGATGGCGTTGGCAAACCGGAACATCAGGATGTTCTGGACCGTCTCCTTCCCCAGATAGTGGTCGATCCGATAGATCTGGGACTCCTCGAAGCAGCGGGCGATCGTCCGGTTCAGCTCCACTGCGCTGGCCAGGTCTCTGCCAAAGGGCTTCTCCACGACCAGACGGGTCTGTCGCCGCCCGTCGCCATCCGTGCAGACCAGGCCTGCGCCGGCTAGGTGCGTGGCGATCGGGCCATACAGGACGGGAGGAACGGCCAGATAGTAGATGACATTGCCTTCCAGATCGAACCGGCGGTTCAGGTCTGCGAGCCGGTCCTTCAGAAGGGCATACAGGTCCGGCCGGTCGTAGTCACCGCTGATGTAGTGGAATCGCGTCAGCAGGGGATCGATCCGGTCGGCGGGGCAGTGGGCAGCGGTGATCGACTCCCTGGCCGTGTCTCGGAATTGGCTATCAGTCAAAGGGGTCCTGGCGCAGCCGATCAGGAAGAAGCGATCGTTCAGCAGACCCCGGTTGTGGATCTGGGCCAGGCTTGGAATGAGTTTTCTATGGGCCAGGTCTCCGGAGGCCCCGAACAGGACCAGGGCACAGGCAGGTCCCGGCGTCTCGGCACAGACGATATCCTGAGAGACCATCTTGGGTTCGATCTCGGGTGTCATGTCTGATGGGGGTGTCCGGCGACCTTGGCTTGCACCATCCCTGGCCTGGGCAAGGCAGGGGAGGCCCTCACAATGACTCCTCCGGCGGGCAGCAGCATAAAACCAGGGGGCCTAGTCTTCGTCGATCGGCTCGAATTCGTCCTTGCCCACCCCACAATCCGGGCAGACCCAGTCTTCCGGCAGGTCCTCGAAGGTCGTCCCAGGTTCAATACCGTTGTCTGGGTCCCCCACCTCTGGGTCATAGATGTATCCGCACATCAGGCAACGATACTTCTTCATATGCGTCTCCTTATTCAGGGGCTACCACAAAGCTGCTGTATATATACCGATAGGTGCCCGATAGTCCAGCCATTTTCCTACTACCCCAAATTCCGGCAGAAAAAGCGTTGCATATCTGCCAAGACGGGCACTATACTAGTACACATAAGTGAAAGGGATAGGGCAGGGCTACCGACGAGGTTTCATAACTGACGTTGTCATCATAGATCACCGGTTTTTCTATCATCCCGGCCCAGCCCTCTCCCAGGCGCGCACAGATCCGCGTACATGATGTCCAACCTCGGGCAGGGTGCGCGTGATCCGGCGCAGCTCTTCAACATCAGGCCAGGGTTACTGTCTGTCTCACTGAGATCGCCAGGCGTGCGGTTCGTCTGCACGTCTTGGATGGCGGTCCACGGTCAGGGACTCGGAGCCGGCCGAACGGCCGCGCGCCGGCACTTGCTGCCGGGCGAGCTCCGTGGTTGTTCCGACAGGCCCTCCTGGGGAGATGGTCTATCCCGTCGCCAAGGGCACGTACCTGGCGGCACTATCATAGAATCCATCATTGAAAGGGAAGGCCATGGAAGAGAGAACCAGAAATCCAGAATCCAGAATCCGGAGGCCAGAATCCGGAACGGCAGGGCGGCTCTACAGGGCGTTTGTGTCAAACGTCATCCTTCTGTGTCTCATCACCCCTGACTCGTTCGGGTACGGTTTCGCCGGCGGAACGGGCGAGCCGGGTGATCCCTATCAGATCGCGACGGCGGAGCAGTTGATCTCCATCGGCTCAGACCCGAACCTGCTCAACAGGCACTTCGCGATGGTCGCCGACATCGATCTCGACCCGAACCTGCCGGGCCGCAGGTCTTTCGGCGAGGCGGCCGTTGCCCCGGCCTGGGGCAGCGGCGAGGAGGTGCGAGGAGGCCCCTTTGCCGGAACCTTCGACGGCAAGGGTCACACGATCTCGCACCTGACGATCAAGGGCGGGAAGTACCTGGGCCTGTTCGGTCGATTGGCATCCACCGCCGAGGTCAGGGACCTGGCCGTAGTGGATGTCAACATAGCAGGTTCACTCGCTGTCGGGGCTCTGGTGGGGGATAGCACGGGGGCAGTCGTCGGCTGCCTCAGCACCGGGTCAGTCGAGGGCACCGGAGCCGATGTCGGCGGGCTGATGGGGTACAACTCGGGTTCTGTGAGCCGCTGTTACAGTACCAGTGCGGTCACGGTCACTGGGGGTGTCTCTGTCGGCGGGTTGGTGGGCGCCAATAGTGGGAGTGTGTCATGCTGCTACAGCATCGGCGCGGTCCGGGGCAACCCTGGCAGCCTCGGCAGTCATGATGTCGGCGGGCTGGTGGGCTCGAGTTCAGGCAAGATCACAGACTGCTACGCCACGGGTGACACCTGGGGATATCGGAACGTCGGCGGGCTGGTGGGCGCCAATAGTGGATGTGTGTCATACTGCTACAGCACTGGTGCGGTCAGGCGGACTCCCGGCCGCGCCACGGGCGGCGAGGGTATCGGTGGGTTAGTGGGCACCAGCACGGGTACTACGAGCGGGTGCTTCTGGGACATGGAGACCTCCGGGCAGGGCACGAGTGCAGGAGGCACAGGGCTCACCACCGCCCAGATGCGGGACATCCGAACCTACCTGGATGCAGGGTGGGACTTCGTCGATGAGGTAGAGAATGGGACCTCGCAGGTCTGGCAGATGCCGGGGCAAGGAGGCTATCCGATCCTGGCGATCCTGAGCGGCTACACCCCGCCCCAACTGCAGGGGCTGGGAACGTCCCAGTCCCCCTACCTGATCTCGGATGCCTTGGACCTGGGGGCCATGGTCTACTACAGCCCCTACGCGCACTATCGGCTGGCCGCATCGATCGACCTCGGGGGCATCCGGTGGGCCACAGCAGTGGTTCCCTGGTTTGCCGGCGTATTCGATGGCAACGACTTGGCGATCTCGCATCTGACGATCAAGGGTGGGGGCGATCTGGGGCTGTTCGGCGAATTGGCGCCCAGCGCTGAGGTCAAGGACCTGGCCATAGTGGACGTCAACATAGCCGGAACAGAGTCCAATCTCGGGGGATTGGCGGGCACCAACTGGGGGACCGTGACCCACTGCCGGAGCACGGGTGCGGTCAGCGGCGTGGGACAGGACGTGGGCGGCCTGGTGGGCGTCAACGGTGGCACCCTGAGCACCTGCACGGCCGCCGGCTCAGTCCGCTGCATGGGGGGCGCCAGATGGAGCAACCAACTCGGCGGGCTCGTGGGGTACAACTCGGGCGACGTGACGTGGTGCACCAGCGAGGGGGAGGTCTCAGGCTGCGAGGACGTCGGCGGGCTGGTGGGGTACAATGACGGGGGGCTGGTCTCCCAGTGCGTCAGCACGGACCAGGTCAGCGGCAGTCTGTCCACCGGTGGGCTGGTCGGTGTGAACTCGGGGTGGATCACCAACTGCTACTGCCTGGGAAGCGTCCAGGGGAGTCAGTATGTCGGGGGCCTGGTGGCCAACAATGGAGGCCACGTGACCTCGTGCTACAGCACTGGCCGAGTCAGAGGCGCAGGGGCCGGGGCCTCTGTAGGAGGGTTGGTCGGGTGCAACGGGGGCCCCGTGGCCCAATGCCTGTGGGATACCCAGACCTCAGGTCTGATCCAGAGCGCCGGCGGTTCAGGCAAGACCACGCTCCAGATGCAGGACATCCAGACCTACCTGGCCGCAGGGTGGGACTTCGTAGGTGAGATCCAGAACGGGACCCATGAGGTCTGGCAGATGCCACCAGGGGGCGGGTATCCGGTTCTGGCCATGCTCAATGGCTTCACTCCCGTCCAACTGCAAGGCATGGGCACGGCAGAGGACCCCTACCTGATATCCAACGCCCTGGACCTTGGGGCCATGATCCACTGCAGCCCCTCTGCCTGCTATCGCCTGGCTGCCTCGATCGATCTGGCAGGCACCCATTGGGGCACGGCGGTGGTCCCCCGGTTCGGGGGCACGTTCGATGGCAATCATCTCGCGATCCGGAATTTGGTGATCACCGGCGACACCTACCTCGGGCTGTTCGGCCAACTGGGGCCGGGGGCTGAGGTTCAGGATCTGGACCTCATAGACGCCAACATCGTCGGCACAGGCGACTTCGTTGGCAGCCTCGCGGGGCTCAGTGAGGGGAACTTGACCCACTGTACCAGTGCCTGCACCGTCAGCGGCCGTGTGTGGATCGGGGGACTCGTCGGGAGGGGCAGGGGAACGCTCATCGCCTGCCGTGTGGCAGGGGCGGCCTTTGGAACCGACCGCGTTGGCGGCCTGATGGGGGAGAATGACCAGGGCCAGGTGATCCGCTCTGCCAGCAGCGGTCAGGTCGATGGCAGGAACTGCGTCGGCGGATTGGTCGGGATCAGCCACGGGGAGGTGACCCAGTGCTACAGCACCGCTGCGGCCATGGGTACCGGAGGTGACGTCGCAGGGCTCGTGGGATGGAACGCGGGCAACGTGACGGAGTGCTACAGCGTGGGGCCGGTCACTGGCGGTCCATGGAATCACGGCGGTCTTGTTGTGGCCAATAGCACCCGTTCCGTGAGCCGCTGCTTCTGGGACATCCAGACCTCAGGCCAGGCCAGCAGCGACGGGGGCACGGGCAAGACCACGGCCCTGATGCAGACGGCCAGCACCTTCGCCACCGCGGGATGGGACTTCGTGGAGATCTGGACGATCTGCGAAGGCAGGGACTATCCGAGGCTGAGGTGGGAGCAGGTGGGATGCGAACCGTAGGGCATAGCGCACCGCGTGTGGGGTCCAGGACCTCCTGGGGCCGTGTTGGACTCTGCCTTTCTCGCAAAGACGACGGCTGAAGGGTGCATTCCTCGGCCGATTCATAATCTCATTGCGGTCATTAGGGTATGATGGATTGCAGGCCCGTGCCATGCGGTGTGGGCACGGGCCTGCAAGGGCCCAGTTGCGGAAAGGCAAGGACCATGAAGGCGAGTCATCTATCCTCTGTAGGGCGTCTGAATCGAACGCCTCTCTGTGGGGCGTTTGTGTCACACGGCATCCTCTCCCTGTCTTCTGTCCTCTGTCTCTTGTCGTCTGGGGCCTTTGGCTACAGCTATGCCGGCGGTGACGGCACGATCGCCCATCCCTTTCAGATTGCGACTGCCCAGCAACTGGTGCAGATCGGATCCAGCCCGCAGCTCCTGGACAAGTCCTTTGTCTTGAACAACGACATTGATCTCCAGGGCAGCGGGACTCTCACACAGGCACCGATCGCCCCGGACGAGCAGGGGCCCGCCTTTGAGGGATGGCTGGATGGTCAGGGCCACACCATTCGCCACCTGCGGATCCCTCATGCGTGGCCTGATCACGCTGGCCTCTTCGGCCGGATTGGCCCGCAAGGCACGGTGTTGTCTCTGCACGTCGAGGCCGGCGAGGTGGCTTCCGCCTGGGATAGCGTAGACGTGGGGCTGCTGGCGGGTAGGTGCTCCGGCACACTGATTGGCTGCTCGGCCCAGGGCCAGGTGACCGGCAGGGGCAATGTCGGTCTGCTGGTAGGTACGCAGCAGGGCGGCTCGATCCTCTACTGTCAGTCCGAGGGGGTCATGGTGGGCCAGGAGGGGGTCGGCGGTCTGATAGGGCAGGTCGTCGGAGGGGAGGTCGTGGGGTGCTCGTCAGACTGCCGCCTGGGGACCGGGGAGGGTGGGGGCTGGAGGTGCGGAGGGCTCATCGGCCACCTCGTGCAGGGAAGCGTGGAGGAGAGCTTCGCCCGCGTGGACCTGTCATGGCCGCAAGGCTGCGTGATGGGTGGGTTGGCCGGCTACAATGAAGGAGGCCTCATTCGGGCGTGCCTGTCACTCGGCACGGTCGTTGGCGAGTCTTTGGTCGGCGGCCTGGTGGGGATCAACAAGGGGTCGATCCGATCCTGCTACTCAGCGTGTCGAGTGGAGGGCTTTTACGCCGGTGGGCTTGTCTGCGACAATCAAGGGACGGTCATGCTGTGCTACGCGGCCGGACCGGTGAAGGCCACCGACGGGGGGGCATTGATTCAGCAAGGTCACGGGGCCTTTTTGAGCTACTGGGACAAGGAGACGTGCGGCGTGCAGACCAGTGCAGGCGGCCAGGGTCGCACCACCTCACAGATGCGCCAGGCCCAGACGTTCAGGGGATGGGGGTACGATCACGAATGGATCCTGCCCAAGGATGATCTGCCCCGCTTGTCTTGGGAGCCTCGATGGGGTACGCCTCTGGTCGATGAGCCGACGGCATTCTCAGGGGGTACCGGCGAGCCGGGGGATCCCTACAAGATACAGCATCCAGACGAGTTCACAGCCCTGGGCTGGAATGCCGATCTGCTGGACAAGCACTTCGTCCTGACTCAGGACATGAGTCTCGCCGGGGTCGACCCCAACGGCGTGCTACCGATCGGAGTCACGGGGCTGCCGTTCTGCGGCTCGTTGGACGGTCAGGGCCATGTCCTGTCCGGCTTTACCTGTGACCTCTCCATCGATCACGTAGGGCTGTTCGGATGCGTGGGTGTCTCGCCGGACGATCCGAACCGAGCGGGCTGCGTGAGGGACCTCGTGCTCCGGGAGGCGACGGTTGTGGGCCGTGAGTCGGTAGGGGCCCTGGCCGGTTGTCTGGACGGGGGACGCGTGGAGGGCTGTCGAGTGACAGGGCACGTACAGGGCGTGAGCACGGTGGGGGGCGCAATCGGCGAGGTCGTAGGTGGGGAGGTGGTGGATATCGCATTTGAAGGCGGTGTCACCGGTGACCATACGGTCGGTGGGTTGGTCGGCTCGCATCAGGGGCAGATCCGGTCCAGCTACAGTGCCGGTCGAGTGTTGGGAGAAGGTGGCGCCATCGGGGGGCTGGTGGGCGAGATGGGTCGGCTGCCTGCGGATCCGTCTCGTCCCTTGATCGCCTTCTGTTACTCTGATGCCCAGGTACAGGGCTATTCTGCGATAGGAGGCCTGGTCGGTTCTGCCTATCATGCAGACGTGTTTGCCTGCTACGCGAGAGGAAAGGTCCAAGGAAGTGTGCTCGCAGGGGGGGTGGCTGGCATTGCCCGCGGCATGGTGACCTGGGGAAACGTCTGGGACCGCGAGAGGACTGGTGTCACGACCAGCGCGTTTGGCCAGTCCGCAACCACCCAGGAGATGATGAGCCTCCAGACCTTCGAAGGCTGGGAATACGGTCAACAGTGGACGCTCACGGCAGGCAGCGATAGTCCGAGGCTGGTCTGGGAACGCCGGGCAGGACCCTTGTTGGTGGAGCCGGCAAGGGCGTACGGGGGAGGCCGCGGCACCCGCTCCGATCCCTACGTGATCGCGGAGGCAGAGCACCTGGTGACCCTGAGTCGCCATCCACAGGACTTTGACAAGCACTTCCGCCTGGCCAGGGATATCGATCTGAGGGACGTGCAGACGCGTCTTACGCCCATCGGCACGCCGATGGCACCCTTTACCGGTTCGTTCGATGGCAACCGCCACACCTTGAAGAACCTGCGACACGCGGACAGCAAGGCCAGCTACGCCGGGCTCTTCCGATCCATCCGACGTTCCGCGAACACCGCGGAGACAACGTCCGGCCTGGTGAGCAGTCTGCGTCTGGAGGCCGTGTATGTGACCGCAGAGGAGTGCGCAGGGGGATTGGCAGCCTGCAACGAGGGCCAGATCCTCTTCTGCACCGTGTCAGGCCACGTGGCTGCAGACCGCTATGCCGGCGGGATGGTGGGGCACAACGGCAGTGACGGGGTGCTCCTGGCCTGTGAGTCTGGGGTTGGTGTTGCGTTGGGCGGCGTGGCCGACTCGCATGGCCTGTTTGAGTGCGGCGGTGGGTTGGTGGCCCTCAATGAAGGGGAGCTCATGCAGTGTTCCTCCTCCGGTGAGGTACGCGGCGGCAGGGACGCATCGCTCAGTGGGGCCAAATCCCACACGGAGTCATCTAATGTGGGAGGGTTGGTTGGAGTCAACCGGGGCGGCCTTCTCACCGGCTGCACCTCGACCTCCCGCGTGTCGGGCACAGAGACGATTGGTGGACTCGTAGGCAGCAATACGGACGGATGGGTCTGCCGCTGCGGGGCGACAGCCAACGTGGATGCCCTTTACGACGCAGGTGGGCTCATTGGCGAAAGCACGCGTGGTAGCATCATCGGGTGCAGGGTCACGGGGCGGGTGGCAGGCGCCGGCCTGGGAGGGCTCCTGTCCAGGAGCGTGAACGACGCTGTAGAGGCCTGCTATTTCAATGGGACCCTGGCTGGTTTCGACATCGGCGGGCTCATAGGCTACGGCTTCGAGGACGGCAGCATACGAGACTGCTATTGTGTGGCTCGCGTGGAGGGCGTGCCCAAGGCCGGTGCCCTGGCCCGGTCTCTCGAAGATTCTGTGCAGGTGTCGAGCTGTTTCTGGGACAAGACCCTCTTTCCAGAGGATCGTGACATCCAGGAGGTCTCCGGGACCCAGAGAGCGAACATCACCGGCCTGGATACTCCATCCCTCCAGAGTGCCGAGATCCTCCGCAAAGCGGGCTGGGACTTCACAGGGACCTGGGTGCAGTGCGAGGGCGACTATCCCAGACTCTGGTGGGAGTAGGCGGACTGCGGGGAATAGCACTCGGCGGTCGTCATTATATCGATTCAGAAGGGAGCATGCGTTATGGGTACACACAGTCAGAGAGGTTGTCACAGGGTCAATGGAGATGGCGAGTTCTTTGCAGGGCACGGCTATTTGGAGGTCCCGCATCTGGTTCAGTGGATGGCTACCTTGAGGTGCGGCCTTCGCTGTGAGCATTGTCTGGCCGCCGGTTCCGCCATGGGTCTTGCGGACATGGCCCTGGACAAGGTCCAGGGGCTGATCGACCAGGTCGCGGCGATGGGGGTCGAGGAGTTCCTCATCACCGGCGGAGAGCCCCTGGTCAGGGAGGACCTGGCAGAGGTGATCGAGTACCTGGGCCGCAGGCAGGTCCGGTGGACGCTCAATACGGCGGCCATGCCGGACGAACGCCTCCGGACGGTGATCGGACGGCACAGGCCCTGCTTTGTGGCAGTGAGTCTGGACGGCCCGAAAGAGGTGCACGACGGATTCCGGGGCAAGGTCGGCGCATGGGACCAGGCCATGGCGGCGATCGCGTTCTTCAAGTCCCTGGAGGGGGTGCGGGTCTGTGCCGGCACGACCGTGACCACCCGTAACGTCGACGCCCTGGATGAGACCTTCCATCTGGCCGTGGCCAGCGGGGCGGATCAGTGGGGGATCCACCTCTTGGTCCCTGAGGGACGGGCCGCTGACCGGAAGGACCTGTTCCTGTCGCGTCAGCAACTCAAGTGGCTGATCCAGTTCGTGGCCCACAAGCGCCGATACTTCAGGGTCCAGATGGCGGATGAGATCGGCTACCTGGGTATGCTGGAGCCGCTGGTCCGGGACATCCCCTTGACCTGTGGCGCAGGCAGGTCCCAGTGTGTGGTCCTGCCGGATGGCGAGGTCGTTCCATGTACGACCCTGGACCGCTCCTGCAGCGAGGGCAGTCTCCACGGGCAGTCCCTGATGCAGATCTGGACCGAGGGTTTCCAGGACCTGCGGGCCTGGCGACCGAGCGGCAAGTGCAGACGCTGCGATTATTCCGTTGCATGCAGAGGGGGATGTTGGCTGCAGAGGAAGGCGGGGACACAGTGTTTCAAGGACGTCTGGCACGTGCCCGGCGCGCTCAAGACCGCAGCAGGGATCGCGATCTGCCTGGGTGGATTGGATGGCGGTCCATCTGCCCAGGCGTCTACTCAGGCCGTAAGTCTCCCGGGGGCACTCTCGTTTCAGACGATCCCCGTGGTCCAGCCCACAGCCGAGGTCCAGGCCGCACCTACGGACCCCTTGGCCCTTGACGTTGCGATCGCAAGGTACTACATCGATCTGGCGGCACAGCGAACGAGCACGACCCAGACCTGGTCTGATCCGGGCTGGACGTTCTTCAACGACTTCCAGGCCGGGACCCTGCCCCCGGACACCATGGGCCGGTGTGCGAGGGTCGCGGCTGCCCTGGAGACACAGCAGAGGTCCCTGTCCCTGGCGGCCCTGTGTTGGCGAGTGGTCGTTGAACCGTTATTCGATGCCGGTACCGAAGAGGCGTGTTCGCAGTCAGATCGCCAGGTGATCCGCGATACCCTGGCAGCCATAGAACGGAAGGCCAGCCAGTGGAGGACGGAGATCTTCGAGAAGAGCCTGGACACCTACCTCAGAACTGGCAGAGGGAGACCTCACGGCAGTATTATGACCAAGTCCAGTCCGCCTTCCATCACCGTCTATTACGACCCTCTTACCCTGGATTCGAGTCGGGAGCGGTGGGGTGTTGGAGGCAGTCCCGATACACGAGAGGCGGCGGAGGCCTATTTCCAGGGTCATCACTATGCGGACCAGATGGACCTCGTGTTCTCGTTCTCAGGGCAAGGCGAGATCCTCCAATACGCCCTCGGGGACGTCAACGCGGTGAGCTCACAGACAACCGGTCTCCATACGATGGGTCCCTTCGATGCTATTGAAACGGTCACAGCCGTCACCCTGCAGTTCGCGGTCATGGGGAGCCTGAAGACCAATCCGTATTACTCCGGTTCGATTCAGGGCGATGAGTTGCTGCTGAACGATCTCAGTGCAGAGTCGGACCTCAGTGCCACCTTTCGGGTCTGGCTGCCGGCAGGCCGGCAGTACACCTATGTGGAACTCCTGGACACGATCTATCAGCAGGACAGAGGTCAGTTGCTGTCGATCGCCTACGACCGTTTAGTGGGCAGCGGCACGACCCTGTGGGGCCAGAATGCCACTGTCTTGGTGGCCGTCTATCAGAACGGGCCCTTGCTGTGGCCTGCGGTGAGGGCCATTATTGAAGATCCATCGGTGATCGCATTCGCCAGCGGGCCTCCGACAAGATCGATCACCCTCAACCTTACCGCCCTGCAGCGGGGGGCTGTCTTGAAGGACGTCGACTACTGGATGTTCTAGGCATATTCAGAAGCAGAACGGCCGCAGTTCGCAGTCTCGGCATTGGGGTCGCTGCCTGCCGGTGCAGTCCTCCAGGATGCCGATCCGGGACAGGGCGAAGTCGTACTTGACCGGGTCCTCAGGCTCGATCTCGGCGAAGCGGGTCGTGACCTGGATCGCCGTGGCCAGTGACACGGTCTTTCGATCGTGCAGGCCCAGGATGCGACAGAGACGGCCCATGTGCACGTCCATTGGGACCACGAGCTGGCGTCTGTCCACTCCCGTCCAGAGCCCTGGGTCCACGTCGTCCTTGCGGACCATCCACCGCAGGAAGAGATTCAGCCGCTTGCAGGCGCTGCCTGCTGCGGGCCTGGTCAGGAGATACTGCAGGCCTGGGCCGACCCTGCCGTCATGCTGCGATGCGAATCGGCCAAGCAGCGAGGTGGAGAACTGGTCCAGGGCGGGGACGATCGTCTGATCCGTGGGCCGATAGCCGCGGAGGAAGAAGGCCTCCAGGCTGCCGGCCTCCCGGATCGCCCAGCCGAGGACCTCCAGCAGGTCCGCCACGTCGTCGCCGGTGGTGAAGCGGTGTTTGAAATCGCGCATACACCATCGATGGGACGCCCCCAACGAGACCGCAAAGTCAGCGGGACTCGTGCCCATGATGGGCAGCAGTCTACGGAGGCTCTGTTCGATCTGCTCGACCCGGCCATACGCCAGGCCGGAGGCCAGAAACGCCACGATCTCCCGGTCCACAGGGTGGGTGTACTGGTACACGAACTGCAGGGGATCGGGCGGGATGAACCGGCTGTGGTTGTATCTGGCGTACAGGCGATCCAGGATGGGCTTGAGGTTCATAGCCAGGTCCCGTCCGTCACACTGGCCACGAAGCGGCCCCCGCTGGACAAGACCGTGACACGACAGTCGAACAGCCGGCTGAGCGTGTCACTGGTCAGGACCCGGTCGGGAGTCCCGGCGTCGAACACAGCACCCTGCTTGAGCAGGACCACCTGGTCAACTGATCGAGGCAGCTCGTCCAGGTGGTGGCTGACCAGGACCACGGTGGGGGGCGCAGGTCTGGCCGAGAGTCTCTCCAAGGCCCCCACGAATGCGGCCCTGGCCCCCATGTCCAGCCCGGCGGTTGGCTCATCCAGCAACAGGATTCGGACGTCACCCACCATGGCCCTGGCGAGCAGGGTCTTCATCTGTTCGCCGGTGGACAGCCTTCCGAACCCGTGCCCGCGGACCGTGGCCAGGCCCATGGCCTGGATCTCGGCCTCGACCTGGTCGGTCTGTCGTTGACCCAGGTCAACGCCGATCGGCAGCATGAAGGTGCCAAACAGTCCGGTGGCCACCACCTCCCACACGGGGCAATCCGTGGCAAAGCCCGGACTGCGGGAAGGCTCGACCAGGCCTATGGACCGCCGAATCTCAGAGAGGTCCACCTGGCCAAAGGCCCGGCCTTCGACGATGACCTCCCCTTGCGTGGGCCACATGAAGCCGGCCAGCACGGCGACCATTGCAGACTTGCCTGCACCGTTGGGGCCGAGGATCGTGCAGCAGGACCCGGTTGGGACGTGGAGGTTGACGTCCTTCAGGATCAGGCGGTCTCCGCGGACTACCGTGACGTGTCTAAGCTCGATTGCCGTACCTTCCAATGTGGATCGCTCCTCTCTTGTCTATATGAGCGAGGCAAGGAAACGGTCCGCGGAGATCAGGCGGACGCCGTGACGCATGACATCGATCCCGTGGGGCCTGCCCAGAGGCAGCCTAACACATTATCGAAGGATCTTGCGGCAATGCAAAACTTTTAGCTTTGTTTTTTGCGTGGTGTGCAATCGGCTCCGCATGTTCACGGCCCGTTGTAGGCTGTGCCAGACCGCCCCTTTTGTTATGCCCGCAAGGACCTGACCGGGTCGGTGCCCATCCCACTAGCCGGACTGCGGAACTGGCAGCTTCAGGCTGGATGCGCCTGGTTTCTTGGTTGACCTGAGCATTGCCCATCGGATAGACTACAAATCAGCAATTCTACACGGAGTCAATGCAATTGCTGCCGTTGGGCAAGCGGTTGTCTATTTGCCTGAAACCTGGGGGCGGGAGGTTCAGAAATGAAGGTGACGAGGGCTTCTCAAATCCGGTGGACAATCCCTGTACTCATTGCGGTGTGCCTTGTCAGCCTCCCTGCCCAGGCCGAATACGGCGGGGGCAGCGGGACGGCGGACGACCCGTATCAGATATGGACGGCCGAGCAGATGAATGCCATCGGGGCCGAGCCGAACGACTGGGATAAGCACTTTGAACTGATGGCAGACATAGACCTGAGCGCCTACGCAGGGGACAAGTTCAAGGTCATCGGGTACTACACGGATGCCAATGACAATCGGCCCTTCTCCGGATCGTTCGATGGGAGTGGCCACAAGATCGCCCATTTCAAACACAGTACATCGGGACAGAACAATGTCGGGGTCTTTGGCTACGCCGATGAGATCGCCTGGATCAAAGGCTTGGCATTGATAGGCCCCGTTGTCGAAGGGGGCACTGGCGAGGCCGTAGGTGCATTGGTGGGACGGCTAGGCGACGCAAGCATCATCGACTGCAATGTCTCCGGCGGCAGCGTATCAGGGAGCACGGCCGTTGGTGGACTGGTGGGTCGTAGTCTCGGCGCCGCCCAAGTCCTTTGCTGCCTTGCCGAAGGAAGTGTCCATTCGAACAGCGACTTTGTCGGTGGGCTGGTAGGGGACAATGGGGGCTGGGTGTCGGCCAGCGCCTCCCACGGTACGGTGGAAGGAAGAAATGGGGTTGGTGGACTGATTGGGCGTAACGGCATGGGTGGACGACTCACCGACTGCTACTCGGTGTCGGCGGCCACGGGCGGTGATCGCGTGGGTGGATTGGTCGGGGAGAATGATGGGGGGGTCACCAACGCCTACAGTGCTGGTCGTGTGTCAGGCACGACCCTGCAGGGTGGATTGATCGGTGCAAATGGTTCTGCAGGCACCGTGACTGCTTCCTTCTGGGACAGTGAAACCACTGGGCAAATGACGAGCGCGGGTGGAACGCCGGCGACAACGGCTCGCATGTACATACCGGACACATTCATCAGTGCGGGCTGGGACTTCTTGGGCAGTTCAGATGGGCCTAGTGACATTTGGGCCGAGCCTGTCGGGGGCGGGTATCCTGTCTTGTGGTGGCAGTTGGCCTCGGACTACCCACTACCCCCACTACCCGGTTTTTCTGGCGGTTCGGGGACGGCCGATGCTCCCTACCTGATCGCGGATGCCAATGACCTGAATTCGATCGGCTCTAATCCGAGATTGATGCAGTCGCATTTCAGGCTTGTTCATGACATTGACCTCCAGGGAGTGCTCTTCAACGTCATTGGCAGACTAGGAGTCCCGTTTCGAGGCGCCTTTGATGGCGGTGGATTGACGGTCTCGAACTTCACCCACAGTTCGAATGGCAAACAAGGGGTGGGAGTCTTCGGTGTCGTAGATGCCGGTGGGGCAGAGATCAGCAGCGTGACTTTGGAGAACCCCAATGTGGATGCCAAGGGAGGCGTCTACGTAGGCTCGCTCGTTGGCCGCCTGGAGACAGGTAGCGTTGTTGGGTGCCGCGCTGTCGGTGGTGAAGTCTCAGGACTCGACCATGTTGGCGGGTTGGTGGGGTTCAGTGCTTACGGGGTCATTGGCAGCTCCAGTGCGGCAACCGCAGTCACAGGTGAATACCAGGTCGGTGGCCTGGCAGGGGCGAACAAAGGGGTGGTCAACAGGAGCAGTGCTTCTGGGGACGTCACGGGTACGAGCGACTGGACAGGTGGTCTGGCGGGGTGCAATTGGGGCACAATCCAAGACTGCAATGCAGCGGGGAGGATCTCTGGACAGGGCTATGTGGGTGGGCTTGTTGGTGGCAGTAGTGGCACCATCACCAGGTGTTCTTCTGCAGTGACTGTGACGGCGACCGGCGACCCGACGGGTGGTTTGGCAGGGTACAATGAGGGCACAATCCAAGACTGCAGCGCGATGGGGACGATCTCTGGGAAGGGCTATGTGGGTGGGCTTGTTGGTGGCAGTAGTGGCACCATCACCAAGTGTTCTTCTGCAGCTACTGTGACGGCGACCGGCGACTGGACGGGTGGTTTGGCAGGGTGCAATTGGGGCACAATCCAAGACTGCAATGCAGCGGGGAGGATCTCTGGACAGGGCTATGTAGGTGGGCTTGCTGGTGGCAGCGGTGTCAGTAGTGCCACAATTACCAAGTGTTCTTCTGCAGCTACTGTGACCGGGACCGGCGACTGGACAGGTGGTTTGGCAGGGTACAACTGGGGCACAATCCAAGACTGCAGCGCGACGGGGAATGTCTCAGGGGCAGGTGGTGCGGGTGGGTTTGTGGGTGGCAACGGTGCCACCATCACCAGATGTTGTGCAGGTTCGAACATCTCGGGTGGTGATCGCGTGGGTGGGCTGTTGGGTGTCAATTTCGGGACCCTGACTGAGTGCAGGGCTGACGGTGCCGTCTCAGCTCACAACGTCGTGGGTGGACTTGTTGGAGAGAACCAGGGCACTGTTAGGGATAGCTATGGGGTCAGCACGGTGACCGGATCGGTTTGGGTAGGAGGATTGCTCGGTACCAATTACGGGGCAAAAGGGGCTAGTGTGGCAAGGTGTTTTGCCGCTCAACGTGTGGTCGGACAGAGTTCGCTTGGCGGGTTGATCGGCTACGACGACTCCAAAGGCAGTGTCACAAGCTGTTTTTGGGACACCCAGGCCACGGGGCAGGCAACCAGTCCAAAGGGTACAGGCAAGACCACAGCCCAGATGAGACACCAGGCCACGTTCACTGGCTGGGACTTCATCAGGACCTGGACCATCTGCGAAGGCAAGGACTATCCGCGGCTCAAGTGGGAGCAGACGAGCTGCACGCCGTAGGCTACGAGTATTACTCATGCGCAACCATCCTCTTTCACAGAATTGAGGTTGTCTCCAAACTTCTGGCTCTGACCTACAGGATCAAGAATCCGTCGGTCTCGCGTGGCTGGGTGCTCTGAGGAGGGTAACGGCCTTGTTGGCCTATGTGCCCGGACCCAGGATTCGCACGTGATGTATCCGAAGACAAGCCGGGAAAAGGGGCTTTCAGGTCGCCATCTTGAACTGGTCCACCAGGGCGGCCAGTCTGCCCAGATCCGGGTCCCGTTCGTAGAGGGGACGGCTGTCCTGGGTGTAGAGGCCGGTGGTCTCCTCAAAGGGGATCTTGTCGGTGTTGACGTAGAAGATCCCCAAGGGCCAGGGGCCGGCCTCTGTGGCCTTTTGAAAGGCGGCCTGCCGGTTGGTCGGATCGTGGGACTCGTCGAGGTAGTAGGCATTGTCCTTGAACCATTGGAAGGTGTTGGTCTTGTTGAACGACACGCAGGGCTGAAACACATCGACCAGGGCATAGCCCTTGTGCTGGATGGCCTGCTTGAGGATCTCCCTGGTGCGGTCTACGTCGCCTGAGAAGGCCCTGGCCACGAAACCGGCGTCCAGGGCTATGGCCACTGCGAGGGGATTGAACGGCTCCAGGAATACACCGGCCACCTGCACGGGCGTCTTGAATCCACGCGGACTGGTCGGCGAGGCCTGGCCTTTGGTCAGGCCGTAGACCATGTTGTTGTGCACCACGTTGGTGATGTCGGGATTGCGGCGGATGGTGTGGATGAAGTGATTGCCGCCCTCGCCGTACATGTCCCCATCCCCGCTAATGGCGATGACCGTCAGGTTGGGATTGGCGGCCTTGATGGCAGTGGCCGGCGACAGGGCGCGGCCGTGCAGGCCGTTGAATACGTGGGTCCGGATGTAGTGGGGGATCTTGGCGGCCTGCCCGATCCCTGAGACCAGGACCACCTGCCTGGGGTCCAGGGCCAGGTCGGCCAGGGCCGCCATCACGGCCTTTCGGATCTGGAAGTTGCCACAGCCCGGGCACCAGGCGATGTCGATCTTCCCCATGTCAAAGGCTTCAACACTCATCAGGGCCCCTCAAGCCAGGTGTTCTCTCAACTGTGCGACCACGTCTTCCACGGAGAAGGCCAGGCCGTTGTACCGAAGGACCCTTCGCTCGATGGCGATCCCGGTGGCCAGGTGGATCACCTTGCCGAGCTGACCGGTGGCATTGCCCTCGATCAGGATCGTGCGCCTGGCCTTGCCGAGGTACGCGGCCACGTCTGCGTGTAGGGGATAGGCCTGATGGAGGTGGAGGACGGCCGTATCCTTTCTGTCCAGCGAGGCCATGGCCTCCTTGACGACCTCCAGGGTCGATCCCCAGCACACGATCAGATTCTTGTGGCCCTTGGGACCGATCAGGGAGGGGGCCAGGGCTGCGGCCTGGATGGCAGGGAGCTTCTTGTGCAGACGCTTGTGCACCATCTGGACCCGCATGTCCTGGTCCTCTGTGATGTGACCTGCCTGGTCATGCTCATCGCTGTCCAGCACCACCAGACCCTCACCCCACCCGGGCACGGCCCTGGGTGACACGCCGTCCTCGGTCAGGGCGTAGCGACGGTAGTCCGCAGCCGACTTGACGACGTGCCTGACCGGGCAGACCTGCGGGACCTCAAAGGGCTCCACGTTGTAGTAGGTGTCGATCAGGTACTGGTCCGTCAGCACAAAAACCGGTATCTGAAACCGATCCGCCAGGGCAAAGGCCTGCTGAGTGCAGGAAAAGGCTTGGTGCAGGTTGCCCGGTGCCAGGATGATCCTGGGCAGCTCGCCGTGTCCGGCATACAGGGCCATCTCCAGATCGGCCTGTTCGGTGCGGGTCGGGAGCCCCGTGGCTGGGCCCGGCCTCTGGGCCAGGTGGATGACCATCGGGCTTTCGAGCATCCCTGCCAGGCTGAGGCCCTCGGTCATCAGGGCGAACCCGCCCCCGGAGGTGGTGACCATGGCCCTTGCCCCTGCGTACCAGGCGCCGATCGCCATGTTCATGGCCGCGATCTCGTCCTCGGCCTGTTCTACAATGACCCCGAAGTCCCTGCCGTGTTTGGCCAGGAAGGTCAGGACCGGCGTGGAGGGCGACATGGGATACGAGGAGATGAAGTTGCATCCACCCGCCAGTGCACCCAGGCCCACGGCCTCGCCGCCGCTGGGGACGATATGCCCCTTGACCTGGTCGTCAACACCTGTGCGGGGGAGCGTGTGCGAGCCGGCCAATCCCTTGGCAAACTCGTACCCAGCCGTTGCGGCCTTCAGGTTGCCCTGCACGATCTGAGCGTCCTTTGAACTGAACTGCCGGGTGACGGCCCTGTGGACATCGTCCAGGTCGATACCCGCCAGCCCGGCGATCGCCCCGACCGCCACGATGTTGGAGAAGAGCTTGTTTCCGATCTGCGTGGCGATGGAGGTCAGAGGGACGTCGACAAACCGGCATGGTGAGCCGTCGAACTCCCTGCCCACCACCTGGGCCTCGGCCAGGGCGAGCGTCCGATCCGACAGACGCAGGGCCAGGTGCTGACGGGCCCCCTTGTCCAGGGCCACCAGCAGGTCGATCCGATCCACGGGGGCGGCGACCGCGTGGTCGGCGATCCGGATGGACGTCGTATTCATGCCGCCTCGGATCCGCGACATGTATTCCTTGGTGGCAAAGACGTGGAAGCCGGCCGAGGATGCCGCCTTGATCAGCAGGGTCTCCACGGTCTGCACGCCTTGACCCGCCTGGCCTGCCAACACGATCGAGATGCCCGTGGAACGAGTGTCCTTCATGGCAGCCGGCTCAATACTCATCGAGGTGATAGAACTCGGCGTCCTCCAGCCAGGTCTTGGGGCGGGAGACGAATTCGATGAGATGCCCAAGAAGGATGGCGTGCTTGCGTTCCTCGGCTGACAGGGCCTTGAACACAGTGGCCTGACCATCGCCGGCCTGCCCGGCGTGGGACGCGTAGAAGTCCTCGCTCTTCTTCTCCAGGGCCAGGGCCTTCTTGTACAGCTCGACCTGGGAGGTATCGTCGGGCAGGGGCTGGCCGGAGTCTCTGATCTCGGCGAAGATGTTCTTGGCACGCGTCAGGACCTCGCCGACCGGTACCTCCGGGTCGGCGGTCTGCATCTGTTCGATGACCTTCTGGTGCTTGACCTCCTCGTCGGCCAGCATGGTCAGGATGGTCCGCAGTCCGCTGTTGCCCGTGCGGTGGGCGAGCTGGCGGTAGTAGGCCTCCCCGTCTTTCTCCATCTTGATGGCGTACGCGAAGATGTCCATGTCTTGCCTCCCTATCCCTGCGTCAAGGCGTCGGTCAGGATCCGGACGTGGTGGGTCTCTTCCTGCAGGACCTGGTTGATGATGTCCTGGTCTTCTGGGACCGGCACAAAGCCCTTGAGGCCTGTGTAGAAGGTCACGGTGTCCTTCTCCTTCTTGAGGGCAAACGAGAGGATGTCTTGGCGGGTCTCCTTGCCAGTCAGCTCCGGCCAGGGGTTCGGCTGGATTCCGAAGACCGCCAGGCCTGCCATGACCTGGGCATCCGAGGCCTCCATGCGCCGGGGCTCGAAGGTCCCCCTTTCCCAGCCCCGCTGCGAAAGCCGGTCCTGCATGTCGGAAAAGATCTTGACGTGCTTCTGTTCCCATTGGGCCAGTTGCTCAAGCAGGCGGCTGACCTTGGGATCATCTACCAGCCGGGCTGCGGTTGTATAGAATCGGACGCCGTTTTGCTCGATCCGAACGGCGATCTGCAGGACCTCTGGGGCACTCAGTTCGTCGGCCATGGAGGCCATTATGGTCTGCCCGAAGGGGGCCGTCAATATGCTGGAGCAGTGGCGAAGGCCAGCGTCTGACAGCGAGAGCTGGTTGGGATTGTGTTTGCCGCACGGCCTGGCTATAATGCGGCTTCGTTGTTTGTGTCATGATAGGCAGTCAGGAGTCCGTTCAATGGTCGATCAGAAGAAGGCCGAGAAGGTGGTCTTGGCGTACAGTGGGGGACTGGATACCAGTGTGATCCTGCCGTGGTTGAAGGAGACCTACGGCTATCAGGTGGTCGCATTTGCGGCCGAGTTGGGGCAGGGCAGCGAGCTCAAGGGCGTTCAAAGGAAGGCCCTGGCCAGCGGGGCAGTCAAGTGCGTGGTCAAAGACCTTCGCAGGGAGTTTGTCGAGGACTACCTCTGGCGGATGCTCAAGGCCGGGGCTGTGTACGAGAACGGCTATCTGCTGGGCACCAGCATTGCCAGGCCTTTGATCGCCAAGCACCAGGTGGACGTCGCGCACGCCGAAGGGGCCACGGCTGTGGCCCACGGCGCGACCGGCAAGGGCAACGACCAGGTCCGGTTCGAGCTGACCTACATGGCCTTGGACCCAAGTCTGAGGATCATCGCCCCGTGGAAGGACCCGAACTTCACGCTCACCAGCCGCGAGGCGGCCGTGGACTATGCCAAGAGACACAAGATCCCGATCGACCAGACCAAGAAGAAGATCTACTCGCGGGACCGCAACCTCTGGCACATCAGTCACGAAGGCGCGGACCTGGAGGACCCGGCCAACGAGCCCAAGGACGATCTCTACGTGATGTCGCGGTCTGTGTCCCGGACGCCGAACAAGCCCGACTACGTCACGATCGGGTTTGAGGAAGGCATACCCGTCAAGCTCGACGGCCGCGCGATCAGCGGCGTCAGGATGGTGGAGACCCTCAACCAGATTGGCGGCAGGCACGCGGTGGGCCAGGCCGACGTGGTGGAGAACCGTCTGGTCGGCATGAAGTCCCGCGGCGTGTACGAGACGCCGGGGGGGACGATCCTGATGACGGCCCACCAGGGGCTGGAGACCTTGACGCTAGACCGTGAGACCCTGCACTACAAGCCGCTGCTGGCCCTCAAGTACGCGGAGATGGTCTACTACGGCCAGTGGTTCTGTCCCCTCCGCAAGGCCCTCGATGCGTTTGTAGACGTCACCCAGCGGACCGTCACCGGCAAGGTCAGGGTCAAGCTCTTCAAGGGGCGTTGCACGATCGCGGGCATGACCAGCCCCAAGAGCCTGTACCAGACGAAGCTGGCCAGCTTCACGATGGGCAGCGAGTACAATCCCACCGACGCCATCGGGTTCATCCGGCTGTTCGGTCTGCCTATGAAGGTCGCAGGGATCGTCGGCCGGCAGGGTCGAAGGCGCGGCCGGCGATGACTGGACGCGGGCCGGTCTGAAAGGAGTCGTTGTGGGCATACCGGATGGGCTGGCGTTTGCCTTTGTGTTCGCACTGGGCTGCTGCATCGGCAGCTTCCTGAACGTCGTGGCCTGTCGCCTGCCCTACGGCAAGTCCATTGTCTATCCGGGTTCCGCCTGTCCACGGTGCGGCAAGGCCATCCGTTTCTACGACAACATCCCCTTGGTGTCATGGCTGGCCCTGAGGGCCAGGTGCCGGTACTGCAAGGCCCCGATCTCGGGTCGGTACTTCGTGATCGAGCTGCTGACTGGGTCGGTCTTCCTGGGGGTTTTCATCGCCTATTTCCGGATGGGCCTTCGCAGCGGCGTGCCCCCCTTTCTGGCCGGCGGGGCCGTCGTGTACCTGACCCACGTCGTGCTATTGGCCGCCTTCATCGCCGCCAGTGCCATTGACCTGGAGTCCTGGATCATCCCTCTGTCGATCTGCTGGTTCGTGACCGGCGCGGGCCTGGCCGCCTCGGCGGTCGGGGGATACGTCCTCCAGCCGGTGCAGATCGTCAAGCACGGCCTGCTGCCTGTTGCGTCGGGCACCACCGGGGCCTTGGCCGCCGGAGCCGCCGTGGGGCTTGCGATCGGTCTGACCCTCTTGGGTACTGGGCTGATCAGGAGGAGCTACGACGCGGATCAAGACGGGCCGCAGCCCAATGAAGGCGAGAAGGACCAACCGGACGAGGACAACGTCAACCATCGCCTGGAGATACTCAAGGAGGTCTTGTTCCTGGCCCCGATCGTGGGCTGTTCGGTCGTGGCCTGGTGGGTCACCTGCAAGGGGCCGTTGGCCGGACCATGGGCCAGGTTGATGGGCGTGCCGGCAGTGGCCGGGCTGCTGGGCAGCGCGTGGGGCTACTTCGTCGGTTCGGCCGTAGTGTGGGCGACCCGGATACTGGGGACCCTGGCCTTTGGCAAGGAGGCGATGGGCCTGGGGGACGTGCATCTGATGGGAGCTGCGGGGGCCGTGGTGGGGCCGGTGATGGTGGTGATGGCGTTTTTCATTGCCCCGTTCTTCGGCCTGGCCTGGGCCCTGACCCAGATGTTGTCAAAGAAAATCCACCAAATTCCCTATGGTCCCTTCTTGTCATTGGGAACGCTCGTGGTTATGATTCTCCACGACGGCATCTTGAGCCGCCTAGCGACGTTGTACGGCCCGTAGGGACCGCGAAGGAACGAGGAGTGCTGTATAAGGAGATACGGAATGCATGCCTTCACGAACAAGCAGATTGCGGTGTTGGTCAGTGTGTTGTCTGTGAGTCTCTTGTCGGGTTGCACCAACTGGCGACAGCGATACGAGTATCTGAACGTCGAGCACGAGAACCTCAAGGGCCAGCATGCCAAGACCTCTGCGGAGAAGGCCAAACTGGCTGACCAGGTTGCCCAGGACCAAGTGACCATCGAGGAACTGCAGAAGCAGCTCGAGGGGGGCAAGCCCGTGGGCCAGGCTACCGGCTTTGAGGGCGACGTCACCTGGAACAAGGATCAGGGTACGATCACCGTCACCCTCCCGGATTCCATCCTGTTTGCCCCAGGGGCAGTGACCCTCAAGAGCGCAACCAGCCGGCAACTGGACCAGATCGCATCAGTCATCAAGGAGAAGTACTCCGGCAGGCTGATCGACGTCGTCGGTCACACGGACACGGACCCGATCCGAAAGTCCAAGTGGGACGACAATCTGCAGCTCTCGACTGAGCGGGCCAATGCGGTGACTCGATACCTGATCAAGCACGGCCTGTCCGAAAGCCACGTCAGGTCGGTCGGGCGAGGGGCCTCCGCTCCCAAGGACCCTAGTGCGAACAACTCCGCGGCAGCGGCCAAGGCCAAGAACCGCAGGGTCGAGATCGTTGTACACATGAAGTGACCTTTACGGGTCACCGCCGACAGGTGCCGGTTCTACGGCCCTCTTTCAGTAGGATTGGGGGCTATATAAGGAGATACGAAATGCATGCCTTCACGAACAAGCAGGTTGCGGTGTGGGTCAGTGTGTTGTCTCTGACTATCCTTTCAGGTTGCACCAATTGGCGAGAGCGCTACGAGTACCAGAACGCCGAGCACCAGACCCTAAAGGGGAAGCTCTCACAGTCCGAGGCAGAGAAGGCCCAGTTGCAGGAGACCATCGCGGAACTGAACAACCGGATCGCGGGTGGCCAGACCGCGGCTCAGGCCACGGGCTTTGAAGGCATGGATGTCAAGTTCAGCGGCAGAGAAGGCACGATCACGGTCACACTTCCGGATTCGATCCTGTTCGCTTCTGGGGCAGTCACCCTCAAGACCAGGACCAGCCAACAGCTCGACAAGATCGCGTCGGTCATCAAGGAGAAGTACGCAGGCAAGCAGATCGACGTTGTCGGCCACACGGACAATGAGCCGATCAAGAGGTCGCCATGGCACGACAACCTGCAGCTCTCAACCGAGCGAGCCAATACGGTGACCCGCTATCTCACGAAGCAGGGCATCCCAGAGGCGGAAGTCAGGTCGGTCGGGTGCGGCGAATCGAGGCCGGTGGCGGAGAACACCACAGCCGCGGGCAAGGCCAAGAACCGAAGAGTTGAGATCGTCGTGTACATGAAGTGACCTGTCTGGTCCCAGGTTAGCGGCAGTACGTTCCACAGCCCTCTTCCATCGCGGAAGGGGGCTGTTTGTTTGGGCCCTGCAACGCGGCAGCCAACCGATGGCCGCCACGGTCGGACCGTCCGACGGTCCAACCGTCACTTGCCGATCTGCCTGGGAAACCCCCTGATACCGAGGAGCCTGGCGATCCTCTGCGGGACCTGTGTGTTGTCCGTGACTCCAGTGAACTCCAGGGCGCCTGGACCAAAGGCGTACAGGGCCACCGGAAGACCCGTGTGGTCCTTGCCGGCCTCCAGGATCGACTGATACCGGGCCGCAGGGGTCTGCCCGACCATGCCGTCACCGATAAAGAGGATCACGCTCCTGGGCGTTGCGCCTACAGGTGCAGGCAGAGGTTCTCTTACCAGACCAGGGTGATAGAAGGAAAGGTCGAGGCGCCTGGGATCAGTAGAGAGAGCCGTGAGTTTGTCGGACGCTATAGCCAGGATAGCCAAAAAGAAGGCTACACAGGCGAGGATCGGTCTTGTTTTCATAGTTGAACCATCCCTTGTTGTACGCCTCAGTGGGCACATTGTATGGCGTCCCAGCCCTGACCACAAGGCTGTCGCGTGTCGCAGATCAGAGGGGGCAAGCTCTTTGGACCCAGTGGCTTAGGGCAAGGTCTCAAAAAAACAATTCTATCTATATTTCTGTTGAACCTTCCATGGGGGCGCACTATAATCAGAGCCAAAACAGGTAGGCTGATCTTCTGCGAGGCGGGGGGTACGCGAAGCCGGCCGTCTGTTTACGAGGATTCAGGGTAACGGAGGTACGGGTAGATATCATGGCCTCCCAAAGGTTGAATGGGATGTCGTTTTTCTTGGCTGGTTGGTTTGGCCAGGAGGGGATGTCCGTACCTCGTGTTTCCATGTCAGACCCCACTATCTGTATCAGTAATCACTACGCAAGATGGCCGCGATCGGGTATTGGCACCAGGCTTGTGTTCGGCGTGGAAATATGTCAACGGTTAGGTGGGTCTTGCCGATAAAGATAAGGATACTAAGGACCTACGAGCTGCGGTAGATGTCCAAGGCGGTTCAGCCACTGGCTTGTTGTTGACCCAGGGCAGTAAAGTAAAGAGGCCTGGGTGGCCGGTTACGCAGGGCGGCCGTCGTCAGATTGGAGTTAGCCGTGGGCGTGGGTCTGAGGATGAACTTTGATGGCCCAGTACATCAGGATAGAAGGGAAGCCCGATGGAGATTAGAATGGCACCATGCTTCTCATCAGAGTCCAGGGCAAACGACGATCGGGTGTCGAAGCAGGCTGACCGGGATTCCTTGATGTGTCTTTACCTACATGGAGGTGTCACTGTAGCGATGTCAGGGGGAGAAAGGAGGTTGCCTGAGCTGAATCGTGGCACGTTGCTGTAAGGATGTTTGCATTCGTTAGTGGTAACAACAATAATACGTAAGCCTTCTAGTTGGAGGAATTACTATGCGAAGGTTGATTTGTTTGACTCTTCTGATTACTTTCTGTCTGACCCTGACGGCATCGGCTGTTACGGCCAGCCGTTGGAACAGGAACGTAGGGAACCCTGCGGGTGCGGTGACTGTCGCCAAGAGCGGCGCTGCACCGGATGCGCAGTACCTGATCCCGAGCCTCTCATACGAGGAGGGTAGGACGGCGATGGACCCGATGACCGACTTTGGTATCTATGTCACCGGCTGCATCGTTCCGCCGGCAGACGGCGATTACACGTTCGTAACTTCGTCGGACGACAGCAGCGCCTTCGCGCTGTCAGCGGATTCTGACATCGCGAATGCCGTCCAGATCGCGTCTCTGACCGGATGGAACGGCGCGGAGGCCTTTACTACCATCGCGAGCGGCACCAGGGTCACCTCGGCCCCGATCACCTTGAAGGCCGGGCAGCCCTATGCCTTCTGGTTTGCCCACCAGAACGGTGCCGCAGGCGGCACCAATGGCTCAGTCGGCTGGAAAGGTCCAGATCCGATCGGCTCGACGACGTTCATTGTACTCGATGGCGCCTACATACAGCCCCTTCCTGGGACTGGCGGCATCAAGGCGATGGTTGCGCCTGCGATGCTAGGCAATCCTGCAACTCTGAAGTGTGTGCTGCCGCTGAGTAGTCTGTCACCAGAGATTACTGGTGTGGCCACTTGGTACAAGAAGGGCGATGCCGGAGACACCCAGGTCGGTACAGGGTTGACGGCGACGATTGCGGCTGTGACCGATGCAGACGCAGGTGTGTATTACTGCAAGCTAGCGGACCTCGTGTCGAACGATGCAACGCTTGTCGTTCAGCACGGCCTGATCCACCGCTACACCTTCAATACAGACGACGTTGACACGATCATCATCAAGGACGTCCTGAATCAAGACGGTGATAATGCGGGTGCTTTTGATGGTCTGCTGTACGATCTGAGTGGCAAGGACACGTTCTCCGCCACGGCCCTGACCTTTGGGAACACCACCCAGAGCTCGGGTGCTGCCAACGCCAGCTACGTCGATCTCCCCAATGGGATGATCTCGTCGGTTGGCCCGCAGATGACGATAGAGGTCTGGTGGACCCAGATCACCACCGGAATCTGGCAGCGGATATTTGACTTTGGAACCAGTGACTGCGGCGAGGATTCGTCTTGCGGCGGTGGCAGTCAGGCGTACCTGTACCTCTGCACCCGTGAGGGCGGCAACAGTACGATATGGTACGGTTACAAGACCTCCAAGAGGTTGGACAACAGTGAGACCAACATCGGCGGAAACAACGACACCGGCCATAGGGCACCGCTGAACGTTGAGAAGATGTACGCAGTGACCGTGGACGAGATCGCCGGCGTAACCAAGCTGTACTACGAGGGCATCCCTATGGGTCACCTCAAGACCCGCATGAGCCTCAAGACCGAGCTGATTGACAACAACAACTGGATCGGTCGTTCTCAGTGGGGCGATACCGCTGCCGGTGGCACGATTAATGAGTTCCGTATCTGGGACGTGGCACTGTCTGCGGGCGAGATTGCTCGGCACGTGCTGGTTGGTCCGGACGACACCAGTATGGCCCCGGCTCCCACCTGCACCGCGGTTGCTGACCAACAGGCGTTGGACATCAACAAGGACTGCGTCGTCGACCTGCAGGACTACGCGATCCTGGTCGGCAAGTGGTTGGATAGCACTCCGCTGTAACTAGTGCGGACGTGAGCAATGCGATCCGGCCGATCTGTGGCTAGGTCGTAACGGGTTTTCAAAGGGCCTGGGCGTTTTCTGCCCAGGCCCTCTCTTTGTGATGGACATCAGGCGGACTACCCCGCCGTGCAGCCTGGCATGTGAGGTCTCCAGGCAGAGCAGGATTGGGGACGCCTTTATTCTAGGACCAAGTCCGCTACCAGGCTGCGAAACGTGGGATTTCTTGTTGGAGAGACTATGCGAAGGCTCGTCGTCATGACCCTGTTGATTGGCCTGGCGCTGTCGATGACGGCCTCGGCCGTCGTGAGGCGCCAGGTCTGGCTGGATACCCGGGTGTCGAGTGCGGCAGCAGCCTTGGCTGCGGTCCGGGGTGGCACATCGCCGTCCATGATCGACACATGGCCCAGTATGGAATGGACAACCTTGGGCGCTGACAACTACGTCGCGTATGTGGCGGGCTTCCTGATTCCCCCGGCCAGCGGCGACTATACCTTCTACGTGACCAGCGACGATAATAGCAGCTTCGCATTGTCGCAGGATGATGACCTGACCAAGGCCGTACAGATCTGCGGCGTATCAGGCCTGACCCTCGCGAACCAGTGGACCAGGTACGCCTCGCAGGGGTCTGCGGTGCAGAGGTTGACGGGCGGCAATGCCTACGCCTTCTATCTGGTCATGAATCAGACCACCGACAGTGATGAGGCCCAGGTCGGGTGGACGGGGCCTGCCCCCATTGGTGCGAAGATCACCGTGATCGGCGGGCAGTATGTGCTGGATGGACATCCCACGAAGGCCTGGGGACCTTCTCCGTGGCCCGGCAGCGCGGATCTGGTCAGTCCCGTTCTGTCCTGGAACGCGCCAATGGCCCCGAATGCCGGATACACCGTATATCTGGGGACCGATCCGGGCGCCTTGGCCTGGCTGGGTGAGACGACCGCGACCACGCTGGGTTCCGCAGCGGGCAGGGTGCCAGGGCAGTTGGCCTATGACACCACGTACTACTGGAGGGTAGATTCCAAGGGCGGTGCCACGGGTGACGTGTGGAGCTTCACTACCAAGGCCGGAACGCCCTACTTCACGGACTGGGCAGAGGCCGCTGCGCTGGTCGGCAAGACAGGCACCCTGAGTGTGGTTGCCGCCAGTCTGGATCGGTCGCCGCCCACCTATCAGTGGTACAAGACCTCCGGTGACTCGAACGCGGTGGATGTGGCCGTGTCCGGGGCTACGAGGAACGCCCTGACCCTGGGCTATCCCGCAGTGGGTGATCCCAACGAGGGGACCTACTACTGCGTGGCCAGGAATGCCATGGGCTCGACCCCGTCGCCCCATCTAATCTTCAAGGGGCAGAAGGGCCTGATCCATCGGTACACCTTCAATCCGGGCGACGTCGACGGCAGCGTCATCAAGGACGTAGTGGGTGGACCGGATTATGACGGCCTGCTGCACTCGCTGAGCGGCAACGACCGCCTCGCGGACGGCAAGCTGACGCTTGGCAACGGCGGCCAGAGCTCGAATGGAGGCAAGGGCAGCTATGTGGACCTGCCCAACCGGATGATCTCGTCGGTTGGGATACAGATGACCGTGGAGACGTGGTGGACCCAGATAGGCGACCAGAAGTGGGCCCACCTGTGGGACTTCGGGACCAGCAATGCAGGGGAAGACACGTCCACGGGTGCCAGGTTGTCCACCTACATCAACCTGTGCCCCCGTGACGGCGGCAACTACGTCGCGTCGGGCTTCCGCAACGGCACGGCTCAGGGCAATGTCGAGAAGATCGTCCAAAGCATCCACCCCCCCAGACCTATACCGCTGAACCAAGAGGTCCTGTTCACAGTGGTCTGGGACGAGGTCAGGGGTCTGTACAAGTTCTACTACAACGGCGTCATCGTGGGCGAGACCAAACTGAATATGACCCTCAGAGACCTGGTGGACAACAACAACTGGATCGGTCGTTCCCAGGGGGCTGATCCGTACATCAACGGCTCGATCAATGAGCTGCGTATCTGGGATACGGCCTTGGGCGCTGCCGATATCGCACGCCATGCCTTGGTTGGCCCCAACGATACCAGCCTGTTCCCGCCGGTCACGTGCCTTGTGCCGCCGGTCAATGACCTCAACGGCGACTGTGTGGTCGATCTCGTCGACTACGCGATGCTGATCGAGCAGTGGATGAACGATACCACAGCGGTCAACTAGCGTGAAGGAGCACGAGTTGTGAATTCGAAGGGGAGACCTCGGCCGATGGGCAAACGCCCCCGTCCCGCAGGGTGGCGCCTGTGGTCCATGCGAATCGCTGCGGCGGTGTTGTTTCCGTTGCTCCTGCTGGCGGCTGTAGAGGCGGGGTTGCGGGTCTTCGGCTACGGCTTTGCCACCTCCTTATCTTAGGAAGGCAGATGGCGGCGCGAGCCTCACCGTCAATGAGAAGTTCCTGCTTCAGTTCTACGGGGGCCACGCTGCCATGGGCAAGATGCTCCCGTGTCGGATTGCGGCGAAGAAACCGCCCGCCACCATGCGCATCGTCGTTCTGGGCGAGTCCTGGCGAGCGAAGAAGACACCCAAACAGGACATGGAGTTCTTCCGGCGGTACCGCATCGCGTTCGACGACCCGCGGCGAGAGGCGGTCTACCGGAATTTCCAGGCGAACCTCGAAGGTATCTGCCAGGCCGCTGCACAGTCCGGCGCGAAGATCGTGCTGTCCACGATGGCGGTTAACCTGAAGGACTGTCCCCTGCACCATCTCTACGGGATGTTCGCCCTCGAGCAGCAGGATTTCACCACGGCCGACCCAGACCTCCTGGAACTTCTCGATCTCTTCCTCAGTGGGATCAGCGGTTCTTGACTTGTTGGATACGTTTGCGAAGGCCTTCCGTGTCCGCCTGCATCTGCTTGACGAAGCCGTCATCCTCTGCCGTGCCAATGGCGGCGGTCATCTCGTCGAGATTCCGGTAGGTGGCCTGCCTGAACGGGTTGTCGAAGTCCTTCTTGCGGCTCCGGTAGACCTGATCGCGGATGTATTCCTGGATCTGGATCGCCCGGTCCAGGGCGGCGATCCATTGAGTCCTCTCGATTCGCTTACCCCCGAGCAGGTCGCACAGCGTGGCCCAGGCGTGCCGTTGTCTGGCCAGGGGGTAGTCCTGCCAGAGGGCGTCATATCGGCGGTGGACGTCGTCCCACGTGCCGAGCCTCCCTGATCCGACGTCTGCGCGGAGCCGGTCCACATCCGCGCCAGGGACCAGTTGGCCTCCCAGGTTGACCCAGTGACGGTCACAGGTCCCGGCCAGGTCATCGGCCATGGACGAAAAGGTCGCCTGGGCGTGCGTCTCCAGATACTCCAGGAGGTTCTTGACCGCGTAGTAGTGGGCCATCTGGCCGTAGGCGTGGTACCCCTCAACGGCCTTGAGGATGACGACCTTCCTGTCGGACTTCTCCATGTTTTCGCCCAGGACCTCCAGGTCCGTGGAGGATCCCTGGGACGACGTCACAACCTCCCGGCCTGCGATGGCCAGCTCCTCGCGGGGGAGGTGATCCACACACCGGCCCTTGGATCGGAGGCTGGCCTTGCCCACCCAGATCTCGAGCAGTTGGCGGGCATGAGAGATCTCTTCAACCGTGTCCGGGGCGAGCGAGTCAAACTCGATGTGCTGGACCTTGGTCTTTCGTTTGTCCCGGTGCGGGAACTTCCACGTATTCCTGGCCAGGGCGTACATGTTATGCTGCCACCAGAAGGCCGGCATGACCTCCAATTGATTGGCGGAGGCGTTGTTGCTCAGGAGGGAGAACGGCAGGGGGATATCGAGCTCGGCCGGGTAGTCGGCCTTGGCCAAGAGCACGAACGAGGCGAAGCGGCAGGAGTGCTTGACGCTGGTACACAGTCCAGGCCAGAATCCCCGTCCAGCCTGGATCTCGTTGTCATTGGCCCGGCTGTTGTGGTTCGATCCGATCGTGGCCCCCGCCGCCAGGTTGCTCTGTCCCATCATGCACGCGGCAATCAGAAAGGAGTTGTTGTGGTGTTGCTCGTGGGCCGGGAAGATCAGGTTGTTGAGCAACTCGCAGCATGAGACCGTGGAGTTCTCACCGAGCAGCGTATTCAGCAATCGGGCGCCGTACTTGAGGTTGGAATTGTCGCACATGACGAAGCGGACGGCCTTGCAGCCGTAGAACACGTGGCACCCCAGGCCGATGATGCCGTTCACCAGCTCCACCCCCTCTCCGATCTGGGTGGGTTCTGCCTCCGAGGATTTGATCGTCAGGTTCTTGAGCTTGTTGGCGCCCTTGATGGTGCAGTGCGATCCGATCTTGACGTCCTTGATGATCTGCGAGTTCTTAATCACGCACTGGTCGCCGACGGTTCCGTAGTAGCCGCGTCGTGAGTCGTACCGACGCTGCGTCATTTCCGCGAGGGCCCTCTGGAGGGCGAGGTCGTCCCTGTACTTGGCCCACAGATAGGCGTCGGCTGGGATCATCCCGTCGAAGGGCATGACCTTGCGGCAACCGGTCTCGTTCATCAGGTCCAGCCAGAGCCGCACGTCCTCGGGCTCCCCCTCCTTGACGATCCCATTGCCGAACTTCGCGTGGTTGGTCGTATGCATCTCGTCGACGTTCAGGAGGATGCAACGATCTCCGATGATGTAGTGCGCCAGATACCGTACATTGCGGATGGCCACGTCGTCCCCGATGTCGCAGGCGACGATCGTGCTGTTGACGATCCCCGTGGAGACCTGGAGATCGTGATGCTCGAGGACGGCGGAGCGAACCCGGCCGATACGAACCAGTCCGAAGAACTCCGTATTCCGGATCAGGCCCGGGTCAAAGGCCTCGGTGCAGAGGATCTGATCCCAACTGTCCGCGATGTTGCCGTTCTTGACCAACAGGTCGACCTCCTGAGAACGGAGGTGTCGCCACGGGTCGAGGGGCCTGGACGACTGCGTGTTGCGGAGGGTGTACTCGTCCTGGCCGTCCGGAAGATACTCCACAGAAATGAAACCCCGCCCCAAGCGGTCTGCTGGAGTGACTAGGACACTGTCCATCTCGATCATCCCTAAACCACAAACAGACGAACGTCGCAGCGAGCGAAGGGCACAACTCGCTCCCTTCCCGCAAGACAACGCCTCTCGCCCGACGCCACCCTTCGCGGGCACCAGATCGCCCAGAGGATATCCCTGACCACCAAGCTGTCAACAGGAAAACCTGCGCCGGACCGGCGAGGGACCGGACAAGGACAGGCACGCCAGGGCAGTCCTCCACGGAGAGGGCTTGCCATCCGACCCGCAGCGAGTATGATGGTCAGCGATCCAGGCGGTCGCTCGTCCGAGCCGCCTCTGTGTGGGAGGACCTCAACAATGGAATATCGCGTAGGCCGACCCGGCAGGGTCATAGCGGCCAGGCTGTTCGAGGGGGAAGACCTCTATGAATCCGTCGAGCAGATTGCCCGCAAGGAACACATCCTCGCTGGGGCGGTGCTGATCACCGGCGGGTTCAGGCAGGCCCAGGTGGTGGTCGGTCCCAAGCAGGAGGTCCCCAAGATCGTGGGCGATCAACGGGAGTTCCTGGGTCCCGGTGAGGTCCTCGGGGTGGGCACGATCTATCCCGGCGACGACGGCCCTTCGCTCCACATCCACACCGGGATCGGCAAGGGAGACAAGGCCATCGTGGGTTGTCCTCGCGGCGGGGCCAAGACCTTCCTGGTCCTGGAGGTGACGATCATCGAGTTGGAGGGCATTGAGGGCCAGCGGAGGATGGACCCGGACAAGGGCGTGCGTCTCCTGCGATTCTGATCCGGCGGCCTCAAGACCGCCGCGTGGCCTTGAAAGACGCGGGACAGGGGGTATACTGGCAGCATGTACGTACGTCCGGCAATCGTCTCAGACGCCAAGGCCATCCATGCCTTGATCGTGGGCTACGCCGAGCAGGACCGAATGCTGTCTCGGTCCATGGCCGACATCTATGAGAACCTCCAGACCTTCCTGGTGGCGGATGACGGTAATGAGGTCGTGGGGTGCTGCTCACTGGAGGTGGCATGGGCGGACCTGGCCGAGGTCAAGTCCCTGGCCGTGGATGCGTCCCATCAGGCCAAGGGCGTAGGCCGGGCCTTGGTGACCGCGGCCCTCAAGACAGCCAGGCAATTGGGCGTGGCAAGGGTCTTCGCCCTGACCCTGGAGCCGGGCTTCTTTGAGAAGCTGGGCTTTGTGGCGGTATCGCGGGAGAGCCTGCCCATGAAGGTCTGGAGCGACTGTGCGCGGTGCCCCAAGCAGGACGAGTGCGACGAGGTGTCGCTGGTCAAGAACGTCTAGCGTCAGACGACCGGCGTCTGTCCCATGTAGAAACTGACAGGAATAGGACAATACAGGAATCCCCTTTGGCTGGACCCATCGCATGCCAAGACCAGTAGCGTCTTCCCCGGTGACTTCTACCACAGGCTCGCACATCCTTGGGGACGTGAAGGCTGTCGCCGACAGGCGGCACCCTTTGCCACCGCCGGTCCCGCCCGGAGGGCACCCGGTCGCAACTCCGCCGATGGCCATCTTGGGGGTATTCCTTCTTGTTTCTGCAGCTTCTGCAGCGGCAGGGCCTCAGAACACCGCCGAAGCCGGACCCACTCGCGTTTCAGAAGCCATCCAGCAGACCCTCGGACAGTTCAATCGGGCCGCCGCCCTTCTGGAGCAATACGCCTATGCCGAGGCGGCCAGATCGTTCGAACAGGTCTTGGGCGCAGCGCCCACTTGGTCTGCCGCCCGGTTCAATCTGGGTCTGGCGTACCTCAACATGCAGGAAGAGGCCGGCGCTAAGGAGAACCTCGAGCTCGCAAGGAAGGCCTTCGAGTCTATTCTGAACGGCGACCCGAATTATCTGCCGGCGAGATTCGGCCTGGGCCTCTACTACCAGCACACGGGAGACAACACCAGGGCCGCCGAGTGCTTTCGTTTCGTGCACCAGGCAGACCCGAATGATCCCCATGTAGCCTACAAATATGCCGAGGTCCTGATCGCGATGGATGACAAGGAGCATGCCCAAGGGCTTCTGGAGGGGATCATCAAGGGCGATCCGGGCTTTGTCTCGGCGATCTACCGACTGGCCAGTCTGTACCAGCGCAGCGGCCAACCGGAGAAGGCGACGAGTCTGTTTTCGCGGTTCCGCGAGCTCAAGGAGATAGAACTGACCGGCGGCAGTTTCACCGTCCTGAATGCCTATGGAACCGTGGGCAAGTACTTCCTGGCGCTTGGTCCAGACAGCCTTCCGATTCGGCCGCAGGCAGGGGTTTCCCCGCGAATCGTCTTCTCGCCGGAGATCCGGCGCCTGCCGGTCAAGACCTCCTGCTGGCGTGCCAGCGGGGTCGACGTGAATCTGCCCGGTGTGGCGGCGGGCGACGTGGACGGCGATGGGGATATCGACCTGTGCCTGACGGGCCTCAATGGGGACGGCACGACGTCGATCTGGCTCAACGACGGGTCCGGGACATTCAGCCCCGGGCAGGTGCTGACCACGCACGGGGTCTGTCCCGCGTTCGGCGACGTGGACAACGACGGCTCCCTGGACCTGTGGCTCGGACGCATCGGGCCGGACGTGCTCTTCGCCAACGATGGCAAGGGGCACTTTCGGGAGGTCCCGCTGCAGGGAATCCCTCCCCGCCAGAGCGCCACTCGAATAGCCCGGCTGCTGGACCTCGACAGTGACGGCGACCTGGATCTCATGGCCTTTCATCTCAAGGAAGGGGCGATCCCAGCGGGAGGTCCGGCACAGGCCCAGCCCTCCACCTGCTGCAACAACAATCGCGACGGGTCCTTCGTCGATATCGCCGAGAGGCTTGGCCTTGCCTTTGGCGCGAACCCCATTGCGGCCTTGGTCTGCGATGATTTCGACAACGACCGTGACATTGACATCATCGTCTTCCCGCAAGGGGCACCACCGATCGGCTGGGTCAATGATCGCGCAGGGAAGTACCACAGGCTCGATGCAGGCCAGATGGGACTGCCACCCTTGACGAATGTCCTCGGAGCCACCACGGGCGACGTGGACAATGACGGCAACCGCGACCTGCTGGTATTCACGACGGGGCCCGCCTATCTGTTTCTCAATCGGGGCGGCTTTCGCTTCAGACAGGATGAGGCGTTCACGGGCCTGTGTGGCCGGCTTGGCGCCTCAGGCGGGCAGTTCGCCGATATGGACAACGACGGTGACTTGGACATCGTGGTGGCCGATGCTCTCCGGCCCGACAACACGCGAGGTCCGGCCCTGTTCATCAATGAGTGGCCCAAGCCGGGTTTCGTCAGGGCCGACCAGGTCGATCCCGGCAACCTGCTGGCGACCCTTTCGTTCAATGGCTACGCGAGCTGCATCGCCGCGGACTTCACGGGGGATGGAAGGGTGGACATCCTCCTGGCTCCGGCAGGGAGCGAGCCTTTCCTCATCGAGAACGTGACGAAGGGCGGGCATTGGATTGAGGTCGACCTGCAAGGGTTGCAGGGACAGGACGGGAAATCGCGTTCGAACAACTCGGCCATCGGGGCACGCGTGGACGTCAAGACAGGCCTGATCTGTCAGCAGCACGTCGTGGGTGTGCCTTCGGGTCCGGTGGCGTCGCCGCCTCTGAGGATCCACGCCGGACTGGGCTCGAACAGCACCGTGGACTGGCTGCGGATCACCTGGCCTGACGCCGTGCTGCAGGCCGAGCTGGAGCTGCCCGCGGACCGGGTGACGAAGATCCCCGAGTTGCAGCGCAAGGTCTCCTCCTGTCCCCACCTGTTCGCATGGAATGGAACGCGATATGAGTTCGTCTCCGACTTCGGGGGCATGGGCGGTCTGGGCTACCTCACCGGCCCCGGCACGTACTCCCCGCCCGATGCGAGCGAGTATGTCCCCGTACCGAATCTGGAGCCGCGTAACGGCGAGTATGTCCTGCAGGTCGTGGAACCCCTCGAGGAAGTCGTATATCTGGATCAAGTCGAGCTCATGGCCGTTGACCACCCTGCGGGCACGGCGGTCTACCCGAACGAGATGATGGCCGTGAACGGACCTGCGCCGGACTTCGAGCTCTTCTGTGTGAAGGACACCCTCTCGCCTGTATCCGCCACCGACCATCGGGGGGTGGACGTGACGGATGCCTTGCGGCGGATGGACCGGGTGTGCGCAGGCCCGAGCGAGTCAGACCCGCGTTTCGTGGGCTACGCCAAGGATCATTTCGTCGAGTTGGACTTCGGTGACCGCCTCCGCTCCGTGCCGGCCGGATCGCGCCTCGTGCTCATCCTTGCGGGATGGGTCGATTACAGCTACTGCTCGACAAACTTTGCAGCCGCTCAGGCGGGCCTCCGGATTCAGGCCCCAAGCATTGAGGTCTACCGAGAGGGTCGGTGGGTGGAGCTATTCCACGAAGTGGGATATCCCGCCGGCATCCAGCACACCATGACACTCGATGTCACGGGGAAACTGCGGACCACCGACAGGCGGATTCGTATCACAAGCAACATGGAACTCTACTGGGACCAGATCATCCTCGCACCCATTCTATCAGACACGCCCATGCAGATGCGATCCATCCAGGTCGGCAGCGCCGACCTCCATTTCCTCGGTTATCCTCGCGAGTATTCGCCGGACGGGCGCCAGCCGAACCTGTACGACTACAGCCAGGTGGACAGGGCCGCTGCCTGGAAGACGATGCGAGGCGATTACACCCGGTATGGAGAGGTGACGGACCTGGTCCGCCGCAGTGATGACCGTTACGTCATTATGGGCCCCGGAGAGGAAGTCACGCTGCGATTCCCCGCCGGGCGAGTGGGACCGGTGGCCGGCGGATACGTCCGTTCTTTCATTCTCAAGACCGACAGCTACTGCAAGGATATGGACCTCTATACCGCCTATCCGGACACGGTGGAACCGCTTCCTTACCATGGGATGAGCGGGTATCCCTATGGGCCGGAACAGAAGTACCCGGAGGATGCCCTGCACCGGGAGTATCGAACGAGATTCAATACCCGGGTCGTCCGTTGACCGATGGCAGGATACAGGGCAGTACGATGAATAAAGGCAAGTGGGATGACCCCGCGCAATAGACCCCACGGACATCGCCATGGCAAGAGAAGGGCACCCGCACCGCGAGGTGATCGCTCTCGAAGGACAAGGGTGTTTCTAGGGGTCGCGCTGGGGGTGGCCGTCGGGGTCGGGGTCGTCGCCGCTGTGCGCGTGCTTCGCCCAGGGCAATCCGAATCGACGCAGATGAAGAACGTTGGACGCCTCCGCCAGGCCAACCAGGAAGGCCGGCTCGGCGGGTCTCAGGCGGAGGGAAAGGCCGCCGCCAGGGAAGAAGACCTTCGCACGGCCGCCGAGGCGAACTCGAGTCAGGCTACACGGACCACGCAGACGCCCCCACAGACCCAGGGGGAAGTCCAAGTCACTGCGGAACAGAGAGCGGCGGTCCTCAAAGAGGAAGAACTCCACATGGCCGAGGCCCTGGTCAAGGAGTTTCCCAAGAGCGAAGAGCCGCTGGTCCTGTTGGGTGACGTTCATCACCGACGCGGCCATACGGACGTGTCCACAAGCCTGTGGGAGAAGGCCCTGCAGATGAATCCGAAGCGGGCCGACGTGTATGACCGCCTCGCCCAGTTTGCCCACGATACAGATGACTACGGGAAGGCCATTGACCTGTGGCGCAGAGCCCTGGAGATCGATCCGAATATGCAGGGTGCCCATGTCGGTATTGCCCGCTCGATGATGGCCACAGGGAAGTTCCAGGAGAGCATTCCGGAGATCCAGGAGGAAGTCAAGGTCTCCCCTGGTGAGCCGGTCTGCTACTACTTCCTAGGCCAGGCGTACCAGCATGTGCAGGACTACGAAAACGCCAGGCAGAACTACGAGAAAGCCGTGGCGCTGCAGCCCGACCATACCAATGCACACTATGGGCTGTACACGATCTACACCCGGCTCAAGGAGTCCGAGAAGGCCCAGCAACACCTTGCGGAGTTTGAGAGATGGAAGGCCAGGGACGTGCAGAAGATCCGAGAGCGGGACCAGCTCCAGACAGACCTCAACGCCTTCTCCAAGAATCTGGCCACGCTCTGCGCAGGGGCGTACAGGATGTACGAACCCACGCACGAGGACGCCAAGAAGGAGCAGGTGCTCAAACGGGCGGTTGCCTTGGATCCCCAGAACACGCGGACCAAGGAGAAGCTCGCCGTCTTGTATGGGATGCAAGGTCGGAACTCGGAAGCTCTGACTCTGTGTCGTGAGATCGAGCAGATCGACCCGAACAATCCGGCGTGCCAGTATAACATCGGAAGGCTGTCCATCCTGATGGGCCGGCGCGAGGATGCCGAAAGGGCTCTCCAAAGACTCATCGTACTGGAGCCGAAGTACTACACCGGCTACCAGGAACTGGCCCGGCTCTATCTACGGTTCCACGTGAACCTGCCCCGGGCAAGGGAACTGGCACAGAAGGCGGTCGATCTGGATCCCCGCGCGGACGGCTACTTCGTGCTCGGGTGGGCGTGCTATGCCAATAAGGATGACGCGGCTGCAAAGACATCGCTGCAGAAGGCGATGTCGCTGGACCCGAAGAATGCAGCCTATATCCGATGCTATCAGACCGTGATAGACAGAGGAGAGTTCAAGTGATGCCCTGCGAAGGCCAGGCCCCTCATGCCCGAGGCCCGTTCAGGCGTCTCGCTGGCGGCGACCGCCTCCCTCATGACTCGTGCATGGCGATCTCGCTGCTGGCATGGGGTCTCCTGTTTTGGCCCGCCCCTGCACGGGGGGGGGCCTCCACCTCACCTCAAGGGTCCATCCTGCTCAAGGACGTCACGAAGGAGACTGGGATCACCTTCGTCCATACCGACGGCTCCAGCGGTCAGTACTACATCGTCGAGACCGTCGCATCAGGACTGGCCCTGTTCGACTACAACAACGACGGCAAGATCGATATCTACTTCCTCAGCGGCGGTGCCCTGAAGGGTACCCACTACCCGACCCCACCCCGATGCAGACTGTACCGCAACGACGGGAACTGGAAGTTCACTGACGTCACCGAACAGAGCGGCCTGGGCAATGCCGGTTGTCACGCCTTCGGCGTGGCCGTCGGCGACTACGACAATGATGGCTTTCAGGATGTGTACGTGACCAACTTCGGCCCCAATGTCCTGTATCACAACAACGGCGATGGCACCTTCACGGATGTGACCCAGACGGCCGGTGTCGCCGACGGCAGCCAGGTCGGCGCAGGCGCTAACTTTCTGGACATCGACGGGGACGGCAAGCTGGACCTGTTCGTGGCCCATTATGTGGATTTCACCTACGAGAAGCATGTCCCCATGATGCTCAGCGGCTACCCGATCTACGTGGGGCCAAGGGCCTACCAGCCGACCTCGGCCACCCTCTTTCGCAACAATGGAGACGGGACGTTCACGGATATCAGCGTCCAGTCCGGCATTGCTGCCAAGAAGGGGAGCGGCATGGGGACTGTCTGTATGGACTATGATAATGACGGGGATACAGACATCTACGTCGCCAACGACCAGATGCCGAGCTTCCTCTGGCGCAACGACGGGCACGGAAAGTTCGAGGAGGTCGGCACGCCCGCGGGCTTGGCCTACAATGTGGATGGCGAAACCATGGGCAACATGGGCGTCGGGTGCGGCGACTACAACAACGACGGCCTCTTGGATCTCTACGTTACCCACTACCAGCAGCAGTTCCCCTCTCTCTACAAGAACCTCGGCGACGGACACTTCGAGGACGTCGGGTTCAGTAGCGGGAGCGTCGCCGGCATGGGGCGCACCACCCAGTGGGGCAACGACTTCGTGGATTTTGACAACGATGGCAACCGCGACCTGTTCGTCGCCCTGGGCCACCTCCAGGACAACGTCGAACTCTGGGACAAACGGGCCTCCTACCTGGCCACCAACGTCCTGATGAAGAACCTGGGCAACGGCAAGTTTGTCGACGTCTCGGACTCCAGCGGCGACGGCATGAAGGTCAAGCTCAGCAGCCGGGGCGCGGGGTTCGACGACCTCGACAACGACGGTGATGTGGACGTCGTGGTCCTGAACTCCCGGCGGGAGCCGACGATCCTGAGGAACGACTCTCCGAACCAGGGCCACTGGCTCCAGGTGCAACTGCGGGGCACCCAGACCAATCGCGACGGCGTGGGCGCCCACGTCAAGGTGTTCGCACGGGATCCTTCGGCTCCCGCAGGCCAGACGCTCATGCTTCTCGATGAGGTCCACAGCGGTCGCGGGTACCAAAGCCACTACGGGACGCGACTGTATTTCGGCCTGGGAGACCGCACGAAGATCGATCGGGTGGAGGTCTCCTGGATCGGAGGCGGAACCGACGTCTTCAAGGACATCGCGGCGGATCAACGCGTGACGCTGATTGAAGGCGGGACAAGGACCACGGGGAAATGAGCCGGCGCTGGGGCGCATACGTCGGACCGAGGTAATCGACCATGGCAAGACAAGGCAAGACAGGTGTGGCCGTCGCGTTTTTCTTTGTAGCGGCATGGGCCTACGGACAACCGCAGGGACCGACTCAGCAGGCCCGGCCTCAGGACGTCAACGAGACAGGCGTCCAGTCACCCGGGCAGGCCGACCTCAGCCCAGAGAAGAAGCTGGCGGCCCTGCTTGAACAGGAAGTCCGTCTTGCCGAACGGTTGGTCAAGGCGTTTCCCGACAGGGAGGAGCCCTTGGTGCTGGCAGGAAGCGTTCACTCCCGATGCGGCCACGTAGACGAGGCGTTTGGCTTCTGGGAGAAGGCCGTCCAGATGGACCCCAAGGGGGCGGACGTGTACGACAGAATGGCCAATCTGGCCCTTCAGACGGACCAACTCGAAAAGGCCCTCTCTCTCTGGCGTAAGGTCCTCGAACTCGACCCCAAGGCGCCCAATACGCACTACAACATGGCGACCGCTCTGATGAGGTTAGGCAAAGACCGTGAGAGCATCGAGGAGATTCACCAGGAAACCCAGATCGCCGGCAATAGGCCCCAGGATTACTTCCTGCTTGGCCAGGCGTATCAGCACCTCGAAGACTATGAGAAGGCAAAGGAGAACTACCTGCGAGTGATCGCGATGCAGTCTGACCACATGAATGCCTACTACGGTCTGTATGGCGTGTGCGCCCGCCTGAAACAACTGGAAGAGGCAAAGCGGTATCTGGAGAGGTTCCAGAAGCTGAAGGAGAGGCAGAAAGAGACCCTTCGACGGGCCGACGAGTCCATGATGACCGACATCGACGTCTTCTATGATAGCCTGGCGAGCTTCTTCTTCGATAGCGCTGGATTGAGTCGAGCGGTGGGCAAGAGCCCGGACGTGGAGGAGGTGCTGAGGAAGGCGATGGCCCTTGGCCAGGGGAACACCGTGTTCCTCACGCGGCTGGCAAGGCTCTATTCAGCCCAGAACCGCCTCGCGGAGGCCCTTGCCCTGTATCTGAAGGCTGCACAGATCGCCCCGAAGGATGTGTCGTGCCAACTGAGCATCGGCATCCTGTTCGTACGAATGAGTCGCTTTGACAATGCAGAGACCGCCTTTCGCAAGGCGATCGAGATTGCGCCGGAGCACTATGGCGGCTATCAGGAACTGGCCCGCTTATACCTCAGGATGAATACCAAGCTGCCTGAGGCCAGCAGTCTCGCTCGCAAGGCAGTGGAATTGGAGGCAAGGGCCGACACCTATTATGACCTCGGCGCGGCCAATCTGATGAACGGTGATCCGAATGGTGCCTTGGCCGCCATCCACAAGGCCCTCGATCTCGATCCAAACAATGCCAGTTGCAGGCAGCTTCTCGAAGTGATCAACAAGAAGAAAGGGCAGTCCAAGTGATCCCTCGCAAGAACTCCAGATCGACTACCCGATGGGGGCGCCGCCGAGTCGCCTCCGGCGGCCGCCTCTCTCATGACTCGTGCGCGGCGATCTCACTGCTGGCGTTGGGTCTCCTGCTTTGGCCTGTCCCTGCGCGGGGCGCAGAGGCCACCTCGCCCCAAGGCACCATCCTGCTCAAGGACGTCACGAAGGAGACCGGAATCACCTTCGTCCATGCCGACGGGTCCAGCGGTCAGTACTACATCATCGAATCGGTCGCATCGGGATTGGCCTTGTTCGACTACAACAATGACGGCAAGATCGACATCTACTTCCTCAGCGGCGGTGCGCTCAAGGGCACCCACTACCCGACCCCGCCCCGATGCAGACTCTACCGCAACGACGGGAACTGGAAGTTCACCGACGTGACCGAACAGAGCGGCCTGGGCAACACCGGGCGTCACGCCCTCGGGGTGGCCGTCGGCGACTACGACGCCGATGGCTTCCAGGATGTGTACGTGACCAACTTCGGCCCCAACGTCCTGTACCACAACAACGGGGACGGCACCTTCACCGATGTCACCCAGAAGGCCGGCGTGGCCGGGCACGGCGGGGTCGGCGCGGGCGCCAACTTCCTGGACGTCGATGGGGACGGCAAGCTGGACCTGTTTGTCGGAAGCTATGTCGATTTTACCTACGAGAACCACGTTCCCCGGACCGTGAAGGGGTATCCCATCTACGTGGGGCCGAGGGCCTACCAGCCGACGCCCAACAGGCTCTACCGCAACAAGGGGGACGGGACATTCGCCGATGTGAGTGAGGAATCGGGAATTGGAGCAAGCAAGGGCACGGGCATGGGCACGGTCTGCGTCGACTATGACAACGACGGCCACACCGACATCTTCGTGGCCAATGACCAGATGCCGAACTTCCTCTTTCACAACGACGGCAAGGGCCGATTCCAGGAGGTCGCCGTGCCCGCCGGCCTGGCCTACAACATGAACGGCGAGACCATGGGCAGCATGGGCGTCGGGTGCGGCGACTACAACAACGACGGCCTCCTGGATCTCTACGTCACCGCCTACCAACAGCAGTTCCCCTCGCTCTACAAGAATCTCGGCGACGGGCTCTTCGAGGACGTCGGGATCAGCAGCGGAGCGTCCGCCGGAATGGGACACACCGTCCAGTGGGGTAATGACTTCGTGGACTTTGACAACGACGGCAACCGCGACCTGTTCGTCGCCCTGGGCCACCTCGAGGACAACATCGAACTCTGGGACAAGCGGGCCTCCTACATGGCCACCAACGTCCTGATGAAGAACCTCGGCAATGGCAAGTTCGTCGACGTCTCGGACTCCAGCGGCGACGGCATGAAGGTCAGGCTCAGCAGCCGTGGCGTGGCGTTCGACGATCTCGACAATGACGGGGATGTGGACGTCGTGGTCCTGAACTCCCGGCGAGAGCCGACGATCCTGAGGAACGACTCTCCGAACCAGGGCCACTGGCTCCAGGTGCAACTGCGGGGCACCCAGACCAATCGCGACGGGATCGGCGCCCACGTCAAGGTGTTTGCACGCGACCCTGCGGCCGGATCAGGGCAGGCCCTCATGCTCCTCGATGAGGTCCACAGCGGTCGCGGGTACCAAAGCCACTACGGGACTCGCCTGTATTTCGGTCTGGGTAACCGCGAGAAGATCGATCGGGTGGAGGTCTCCTGGATCGGCGGCGGAACCGACGTCTTCAGGGACATCGCGGTCGATCAGCTTGTGACGCTCATGGAGGGCGGAGCGAAGAAGACAGGCAGGTGATCCGGCACCTACGGACGAATGCTGTGCGCCTCGGCAAGCGGGACCCTGTGTCCATTCATGATCGTGCACAGGCCCACGGGCCGGGGGTTGCTTCCCGCTGGATCCCACGCGATCGTGCCCGACACCCCTTCCCAGGGTGCCAGTCCCCTGATCGCATCACGGATTCGTGCGCGATTGAGCCCCGCCCGGCGTATGGCGGCAACCAGCATGCTGACGGCGTCATAGGTATGGGCAGCCAGGGTATCAGGGCCTCTGCCAAACCGTTGGGTGAAGGTCTCTTCAAAGGCGAGCGATTGGGGTGAGGGCAGATACGAGCACGGAAACACGACGCCTTCGGCGGCACGGCCAGCCTCTACGATGAATAGGCTCTGGGCCATGCATGGACCGCCAAAGACGCTGCCCGTGTATCCGCTCTCCCTCAGGGCATGTGCGAGCCTGGCACTGGGCACCGCGCCAGCAATGAGGACAATGGCATCGGTCTTGCTAGAGCCCATTGCCTGCACGAGGCCGCTTAAGTCGCTGTCGGTGGGGTTGAACTGGCAGTGGTAGGCGCAGGTGAGGTGTCCCGCCGTCAACGCCTTCTCGAACTCGACGGCAAAGAGGTGGGAGTCATGGTCCACGGCTGAAGCCAGGACAAAAGGTCTTTTCCCAAGCCTCGACATCAGGCCCTCGGCCAAGGCCCGCGCCTGAAGGGGGTCTTGGGGCGTGCATGAGAAGATCCACGGCACATTGGTGAGGTTGACCGTCTTGTCCGTACTAACGGGATTGAGCAGAGGGAGGCCCACCTTCACAGCGACCTGCTCCGCCAGATGGGTCGTGGGACCCTCTGCGCCGCCGACGATTGCCCAGATCCTGTCCTCGAACACCAACCGCGTGAGCTCCCTGACGCCCGAGCCCCAGGGGTTGTCTGACCACGCCGGCATGAGGCGGAAGGGCAGTCCCCTGCACCCGCCGGCCTCATTGGCCTGCTCGACAGCAAGGGACGCGGCGCACCACATGTCTCCGGCCTGCACATGGGACGCAACGGCCGGGCCAAAGTACCCGATGAGCACCTCCTTGGTGTCCACCGGGTCCGGCTGCTCACGCCCAGGGCCTGCGTAGTTCGGCTCTGTGGACCGAAGGTCAAAAAACGGCCTGGCCGCGGGATGGACGGTGGGGGGGGAGCTCCGTGGGCACCCCGCCGAAAGCAGCACGGACGATAGGGTGACGGCGCAGCACAGCACCCGCATGGCTAGTTCTTCGGTTCGGCGGGACGTGCGCCCTCGGCACCCGCCGCCACCGGCCCCCTGGTGACCCTGTCTCGCGGCGGAACATACCCGCGGGGTATCTTCTGATCTTCTCTGGAGTAGTAAACCCACTTTCCGCCTTCCCGCTTGGCCAAATACACGTCTCCAACATCATCCAGGCAGGCACCGAATATGATATCGCCCGAAACCCCCTTCCACGGGGTGGTTCGGGTCGCCAGCACATCCCGGATCTTGGCACGGTTCAGACCCGCCGCCTCAATGGCCCAGATCAGCATGTTCATTCCGTCGTATGCATGGACGGCGTACGTCTCAGGCTCCTCCCCGAAACGGGCGCGGAAGTCCCTCCGGAACTGCGCAAGCCTTGGATCCGGACTGGTCGGGTTCCAGGGGAAACTGCAGACCACGCCTTCCGCGTTCGGACCGGCGATCGCGACGAACTCGTCGGAAGCACAGCGGTCACAGGCAAGATACGGCTGCGCCATGCCCAGGGCACGCATCTGGTTGAGGATCGCCGCCCCATCCTTTGCGTCTCCCCAGTGTACGATCGCATCGAGGTTCTCCTTCTTCAGCCGTTCCAGTTGGAGTGAGAAATCGTCTATGCCCACTTTGTAGGCCATCTCCAGAATAATCGGGTGTCCGAGCCGCCGGCTCTCATCGCTGACCTTTCGCACGCCAAACCGCCCATAGCGATTGCTCGCGCGGATGATCCCCACCCGCTTGTATCCCATCTTCCGATACAGGTAGTCGATCAGCAGATAGGCCTGCTGCCGGTCATCGCCGATGCACCGCATCACCCACGGGATGTTCGTCTCGATAAACGTGGGGTCGGTGTCCCCGCAGTTCATCATGGGTATCTCGATCTTGAGCCCGACGCGGATCGCGATGTGGCTGTTGGCGCCGTCGATGGTCCCCAGGATCGCCCAGACGTCGTCCTTGTATGCCAGTTTAATGATCTCGTTGCCGGACGAGCCCCACAGACCATTGTCATTGCTGATGACCATCTCGAAGGGGATGTGTCTCTTGACGTACCCCCCCCTGGCGTTTGCCTGCTCGAGGGCGAGCCTGGCGCCCTGCAGCATCTTGACCCCAAGGACTTCCTCGTGGCTTTTTCCACCCGTGGCGATCGAGACCGTAGACGTGATCGGGCCGATGAAGCCGATCTTGACCGTATTCACGTCCTGCGGCTCAGGAATCGCGCGCCCGGCACCTGCGTATTCCATCTGCAGCAGGAAAAACTCCTTTGCAGGCTTGACGTGCCGGAACGGCTCGACATCCGCTGGCGTCTTGGCATAGTTCTCATCTTTGCGTATCCCCAGGTTGGGTACCTGATAGGCATTGGCCGCATTGATCTTGGGCAGTGCCTCTGCGATTTCAGGAGGGATCTCGAAGATGGCCGGTCGCAGATCCTCCGCCGTTTGTTTTTCTTGGCCCAGTCCAGCGACTGGCACGAGCCCGCTGATAATTGCCGTGAACAACAGGATCACACATCTTTTCATGGGTGCCGTCCTCACTTTCCGACCTCGTTCTTCATCGCGATCTGTCCTTTCTGTCTGCCCTCCGCCTTCTTGTGACCAAGCCAGGCCGGGTTCTCCTTGACGCCGGGGTAGTACCCGTCGCCGATGGCCCAGCCGAGCCCCTTGCCGGTGGCCACCCAGACATCGTTTCCATCCACATCCATGGCGATGGTGAAGTTGTGGGGTACTGCCTTCTCCATGTCCACGGTGCTCAGGAGTTTGCCTGCCTGATAGACCTGGGCCTTGCCTCGCAGGGTATTGGGGTCGCGGGTGTAGGAAACCACACTCTCCGTGGCAAAATCAGCCACGACTCCCAGGCCCTTGTCCGTTGCGAAGTAGCATTCATCGGCGCTGCGGGCCTTGACGTTGTTGGTGAAGTCGCTGGGCAGGCCCGTCTCACTGGCATAGAATCCCCGCCAGTGCCGGCCGTCATAGCGGCACGTGCCGAAGTAGGTCGATATCCAAAGGACATCGTTCACTGGGCTGACACCCGTCACGATCACGTGGATGATCCCGTCGTCCCGATAGAGATCGATCTCCATCTCGCCGTCCGGATCGAGATACTCCTTCCAGTGCTGTGTCTTGATGTTGTATTCGAGGCAGCCGCTACCCCAGACGGCCAAATAGACCTTATCTTTGCCGTCGTAGGCCGCTCCGTAATTCCAGATTTCCTCCATGGGGGAGTTCTTCTCGGTGAAGATAGTCCACTCGCCCGTAACGGTGTTGTACCGGCTGGCGCCTGCCGTGGTGGCGGCCCAGACGTTGTCGTTCTCGATCGCGATGCCGTAGACGACGTCATTGACCAGCCCGCTGTTGAGCTGATGCCAGTGGTCAAAACGCCCGCCGCTGAGTCGGGCCAATCCGCCGCCGAACAGGCCGATCCAGAGATCGCCCGTCTTGGGGGAGACCGCCAGGGCAGTCACCGCCCGCCAGGGCAGGCCATCCTTTTCCAGCCAGGTCTTTTCCACCTTGCCGGTGGTCTTGTCGATCCGGGCCAGGCCGTTGTCGGTGCCCACCCACACCTTGGGCCCATCGGCCTTCACGGCAAAGATGTGATCATTGGGCAGTCCATCTTCGACGGTAAAATGCCGCCAGTTCGTATACACATAGGGCAGCTTCACCGCCTTGTCGGCCGCCTGCACACCGCTAGTGACCAGCAACAGAATCGTGAATAGAATCTGCAAACGTCCCATACAAATCCTCCTTCTTATTCCAGTCGGCTAAAAGGTCATGATGTACTGAATCAGGTCGTTGAGCTGGTCCTTGGTCATATCGTTCGTGACACCGTGCTTGTCCTCGGGGTTGTATCGCGTCCAGATCTCCTCGAGCGTGGCGGCCATACCATTGTGCAGGTACTGGGCCGAGTCGTAGATGTTGTTCAGGTGCGGCGTGTCGAACTTCCCCTGCCGGTCGAGCCAGTGCCGCGTGCCGACGTCGTGCAGGCTCCTGTCCGTATACAAGGGCGGAGGGTGACAGGTGATGCACCGATTCTCCTTTGCGATGACCCGACCATCGTTCGTCAGGGTCCGCTCAAATATGGCCTTGCCCCTCCGCTGCGCGGGCGTGAGCTCCGCCCCCAGGGGCCGATAGCGGTTCGGGGGCCTGGGGATGGTACAGATGTAGTTGTCTACGGCCGCCAATTCCTCGGGGGTGAACGGCTGGATCCGCGTGAAGAACACGGCCAGACGGGGTCCGCACTGCCGGGCCAGGCTGGGATTGGTCCCCTCCCACTTGAAGGGGGCTGTGTCGAGAATCCCCCGCAGCGTGCGATTGTCCACGGGGCTGACTCCGATCCCGTCGGGCTCCGTGTCATACGTGATGCCGTCCACGTGCCCATCGGGATGGCAGCTATGGCACGAGAACTGACGATGGAAGCAGATGGCCGCGTTGTGGAAGACCCGCTCGCCGGTGCGGACCTTCGTAATGACCTGGGGTCCCCCGAGGTCAACGCATGCGACGGCCTTGAGCTGTCCCAGATCAATGACACTGACGGAGTCGTCGAGCGAGTTCGCCGCCAGCAGGGTCCGGCCATTCGGCATCATGAGTATCCCGCGAGGAGCACGCCCAGTGGCAACACGAGTCACGAGGAACTCCGCCGCCTTGCCCAGGTGGTTCGGCAGGACCTGCTGCCGGTCCTCATCGGAGGAGGCCTTGAGCAGGGCCAGGAGTTTGGTAATATCCACGACTGCGATGCGGTCGGAACCGGAGCTGGCCACGAGGGCATACCGTCCGTCCGGCGTGATCACGATGTCCGCAGGGTCCGGGAAGCACAGGCCCGGCTCATCCAAGAGCACCTGATCGACCCGACCGTCTTTCCAGATGATCCCCAGGCCATTAGTGATCGTCCATCCCTGAAGCAGGCGGGTCATGGGGACGTTGCTCTTGGTCCGCATCAAGGTGACCAGGGCAAAGTCGCCGCTCGGATGCCAGGCCACGCCCTGGATCAGGTTGGCCCCAGGCACCGTGAAACGGTCCGCAATGGTGGCCGTGCGGGTGTCGATGACCGCCACCTCGGAGACCAACTGCTCACGGAACTTGATGAGCCGCGGGAGCGTGTGCGTGACGTAGATACGAGACCCGTCCGGGGACCTCGCCAGCGACCAAGGGCCGCGACCTGCGCTGAGACGCTTGACCTCCTGCAGGGTGCTCGTGTCGATGACGGAGATGCTGTCTGAGGAGGTGTTCAGCACATAGAGATACTTGCCGGCAGCGTCCGTCAGGACCCCATGGGGCTCGTCGCCCACGTTGATCGTGGCCACCGCTCGCCGTGCGGCCGTGTCGATCACCGAGACCGTATCGTCCAACCGGTTGCTGACGTAGGCCCGCGTCCCGTCAGGGCCAAATGTCACGTCGGTAGGCTGTCCCCCGACGTCGATCTCCCCGACCTTCGCCTGGGTCTCGGCGTCCACCACCACAACAGAACTGGAGGCCTCACAAGTCACGTAGATCTCTTTGCCGTCGGGGCTCACCGCCAGGTTCAGTGGCGTCTTGTAGCGGGGCTCCTCCGCCACCTTCTCGATCTTCATGGGGTGTGCAATCTTCTGCATGGCCTTATGGAAGTCGAAGGGCTTCTCGGGCGTGCTCTGGTGGCAGCCCAGGCACGTCTGCTCTGTGACACCCTTCAGGCCGGCCGCCTTTGCGGCCTTCTCATCGGTCATGATCGCCTCCACGGCGAAGTTGCTCCCAGCCCCGTGGCAGGCCTCGCACCCGACCCCCTCATACTCCCAATACGACGGCTGCACGCCGCCCGCCGGGTCGTGATAGGCCGTGGAATGGCACTTCAGACACGCCGGACTGGTCTGGGGCGGCTCCTTGACGCCTTGTTTAGCGGCCATCTCGTACGCCTGCTGGGTGGCCAGCACGGCAAAGGCACGGGCGTGCGGGCTCATCCGCCATTGGCTGAACTGGTAACCCATGGCGGGGCTTCCGTGACAGGCCGCACAACGGTAGACACCCACATAGGCCGGTGCCCCGGGCTGCGAGACAATCGCCGGCAGCTTGGGGCGAGGGCTGTGGGTCCCGTCCTTGGGTGTCGGGTGGGCAATCTTCTTCATGCCCTCCGGAACATCCAGCGCAGGCAGGTTGTAGACCGCCACGTGCGAGCCCTTTTCCCGGTGGCAGACCAGGCAGTCGTTGGCGGTCGGCATCTGCAGGCCGGCGGCCATGGCCTTCTCGCGATCGATCATGACGGCCCCGTCCATATACTCGCTGCCAGGCCCATGGCACTTCTCGCACTGGACCCCGTCCTGGGTGCGGAAATCGTCGTCCTTCTCCCAATCCTCCGCGTGGGCGCCCGTTGCGTGACAGCCCAGGCACATGGGACTCTGTTGCGGCTCCTGGGGAATGCCGCTCAGCCTGGCGATCTCCCTGGACTCGGGTCTGGCCAGGACGGCGTACGCCTTAGCGTGGTTGGATAACATCCACAGACTGCATTGGTGCCCCATCCCGGCCCCGTCGTGACAAGCGGCACATGCCCTGGCACCCACGAAGATCGGCTGTTTTTTTGCCTTCTCCGCAGCCCCAAGCACGGACCCGCCCACGACAAAGGCAAACACCAGGGTATAACACATGCGGCGCATCGTGGAATCACTCCTTGGACTTTTGTGTCACCTTGAGGAACTGATTCGCCTGAACATCGCGTAGAGTCATCGTTGTTCGGTCCGGCCAGCGGATCTCAACGGTATCCGCTTTGCCGGCGCTGCCCAAGCCGAAATGGCAGCGGGGGTCTCCTTGGGACAGGTACCCTCGCACCGGGATGGCATCCTGAATCTGTACCAGGGTCCCGGTCTTCACTGTGACCCGGGCACCCAGGGCATAGACCTTGCCTCCGGCCAGCAGCGGCTCCACCATCAACCAGTGATTCCTGTTGCCGCCGTCGTTTCTCAGGAGGCGGGGGCTATCACCCAAGTTCACCACGAGCAGATCGAGGTCGCCATCGTTGTCGAAATCGGCAAACGTCGCCCCGCGTCCCACGTATTTCTGCTTGAAATATGGTCCCGACTTGTCCGCGACGTCGACGAAATGGCCGGTTCCGTCATTGCGGAGCAGCACGGACTCCTCCGGATAGAGATGGTGCGCGTCCCCGTTGGCAATGAAGAGGTCGAGCCAGCCGTCACCATCGTAGTCGAAGAGGACGGCGCCCCAGCCGGTGTATTGGCCGCACACGACGGCGCTGCCCGCCTC
>Ga0209777_10000182_pt1 | contig 109940 bp, 102 predicted proteins | sample FrelakmetHBP12HB_FD_187147 | JGI IMG/M metagenome (GOLD analysis project Ga0209777, IMG submission 187147) | Freshwater lake sediment microbial communities from the University of Notre Dame, USA, for methane emissions studies -HBP12 HB (SPAdes)... | ecosystem: Environmental > Aquatic >...
GGAAAGAGGAGAAAACCTTCTGGCGCATCCCAGACCGCGGTGAGGCGATCCGGTTTGGGCTGAGGTTGGCGGGGCAGGGGGATATTGTCATGGCGTGCGGGAAGGGTCACGAACAATCGATGTGTTTCGAGACAACTGAATATCCCTGGGATGACCGGATCGCGATGCGGGCGGCGTTGTCCGAGTTAATGGGCGTAGCTGGTCCGCGAATGCCGTACCTGCCAACACAGGTGAAGCAATGAATGCCGAAGAACTCTGGAAGACACCTGTCACCCTTAATGGGAAGGTAATACGCCTGGAACCGATGACCGTCGCGCACGCCTCCGGACTGGCTGTTGCGGGGAAGGATGACTCCATCTGGAAATTTATGCTCTACGGTGACCTGACCAACCCGGAGAATATGTCTGCCTGGGTGAATGAAATACTCCACCGTCAGGCCAACGGGACAGATCTACCGTTTACTGTTGTTCACCAGCAGAGCGGCGACGTGATCGGAGCGACACGTTACATAGAGATGCGACCCGCACATAAAGGTTTGGAAATCGGCGGTACATGGTATGCTCCAAAATACCAGCGGACGGCAGTCAATACAGAGTGTAAGTACTTGATGTTGAAATATGCTTTTGAAGTGTTGAAATGTATCCGTGTGCAATTCAAAGCGGATGGGCGCAACGAACGTTCGATCCATGCCATCGAGCGACTGGGAGCAGTGAAGGAGGGAGTACTGCGCAACCATATCATTTTACAGGATGGGACAATTCGCGATTCGGTCTTTTTCAGTATTTTAGATTGGGAATGGCCAGCCAAGAAAATCCAGTTGGAAGAAAGACTCAATCAATAATAATCCCACAGGAGAAAACCCGGCGGGATTTTGCTATGCGGTCTGGAAGTCACTTTTACGGGCGGAATAAATGAAAAGGCAAAACGAGCTTAGTAGACCAATCGCCAATCCACCGATCCAAATTGAGCGGGGGCTTATGTTGTCGTTCAGAAATCCGCCAATCAAAGGGGCGGTGCCACGAGCGATGCCCCAAGCAAACCAATAGAAGCTCATGTAGCGGCCGCGCATATCGGCGGGAGCCAAGTCGGCGATGTATTTACTGACAGTGGGGATGAGGGTGAGTTCCCCAAAAGTCATCAGAACCATGCTTGCCCAGAACCCCCAGAAGCTGTTCATTAACGCAACACTGCCCACGCCTAGGGCGTAGATCAGCATCCCAACGCCGATGACGGGAAGGGGGCGGAACCGGCGTGAGACCTGCGTTACCGAGAACTGAACAAAAACACACATGAGGGCATTTGTTGTAGGCAGCCAACCGTACAAGTTTTCGGGAAGCCCGAAGTTTTGTTTGGTGTAAACCGCGAACAGCGTCCAGAGCATGGAAGGAGCGATCAAGCCCATACCAACAAGAAGTGCAAACACAACATACGGATGGTCTTTGAAGACCCGACTGTAACCGCCAGGACCCTTGGTTTCGGGTACATTTTCGGGTCGATAAGCTTTGTTAAGGGTTTCGCGGCCGCGGAAGAAAAGCAAAAGGCTATATGTGATCATTCCTAAGGCTGCGCCTAGAAAGGCATAAGTATAGGATCTGGCGGCAATAAAGCCGCCCAAGGCAGGACCGACAGCAATTCCAGCGTTGTTGATCATGCGGATAATGGCATAGGCATTCGTCCGCTTTTCCGGGACGATCATATCTGCCAGCATGGCGTCCGATCCGACCTGATAAAGCGGATTTGAGGCACCCATCAGGACCATTATCAAAGCAAAACCCATGTAAGAATGGGCCTGGCTCATGAGCAGGTAGCTAATACCATTGACGGCGAGGCTGACGATCATTACAAGCTTGCGCCCCAATTTATCGGATACAGCGCCAGCAACGAAAGAGGCAAACAATCCCGTGATGGCGTTGATGGTGATCAGGGTCGAAACAGTACTGAGCGACAGGCTGAGTTTCTCGCTGACATAGATCATCAGGAACGGCCAGATCATAGATGCTCCGGCAGAACTGATGAACAGCCCAGCACCCATCAACCAGAACTGGGATGGATATTCAGCAAATGTATTTCGCAGGCGAGTAAGCATTGTGTACAAGAAAATAGGGGCGACATTTGGGTGTCGCCCCTATTGAGTTTACCGTCTGGGACCGTTACGATCATCGCTACGGCCACCTGGACGCCGGTCACCGCCTGGGCGTCCTCCGCCGGGACGGCCTGCGCCGCTCTTGTGGGCGTCGCGCTCCTGGGCTTCTTCAATTGTCCAGCCTTCCAAGACTGCCTGGCGGGAGAGGCGAATCTTACCCATCGGGTCAATGCCGGTCACCATGACGGTGATTTCATCGCCCATTTTGACTACATCTTCCACCTTTTCAACGCGCTCACTATCCAACTGCGAGATATGAACCATTCCATCCGTGCCAGGCAAGATCTCCACGAAAGCACCAAAATCAGCGATGCGGACAACCTTACCGGTGTAGATACGGCCAAGTTGAGGGGTTTCAGTGATGGCTTCGATGCGCTGGCGGGCAATTTCGGCACCCGCAGCGTTAGTGGAGGCAATATAAACCGTACCGTCTTCCTGGATGTCGATCTTAGTGCCAGTCTCTTCCTGCAAGGCGCGGATATTCTTGCCGCCGGGACCGATAATAGCCCCAATCTTGTCAGATGGAATCTTTACGGTGGTGATGCGAGGGGCATGCGGTTTCAATTCACTGCGGGGAGCGGGGATGGCTTCGAGGATCTTGCCCAAAATGAAGAGGCGCGCCTGGCGAGCCTGTTCGAGGGCTTGTTTCATAATCTCAGTGCTCAGGCCGGAAATCTTGATATCCATCTGCAGGGCGGTTATGCCTTCAGCAGTACCGGCCACTTTGAAGTCCATGTCGCCGAGGTGGTCTTCGGTGCCCTGGATGTCGGTCAGGATGACATATTTGTCCCCTTCCAAAACCAATCCCATGGCAACACCAGCTACAGGAGCCTTGATTGGAACGCCAGTATCCATGAGGGCCAAGGTCGATCCACAGACAGACGCCATAGAGGATGAACCATTGGAAGCCATGACCTCGGATACCAGCCGCAGAGCGTAGGGGAAAGACTCTTCAGCGGGAATCACAGGCAGAAGAGCGCGTTCAGCCAGAGCCCCATGCCCAATCTCACGCCGGGACTGGCCGCGCAACATTTTGGCCTCACCCGTGGAGAACGGAGGAAAGTTGTAATGATGCATATAGCGCTTGGTGTCGACCGGAGTGAGGGTGTCCAGTTCCTGTGATTCGGATAATGTGCCAAGTGTAACAAGCGTCAGGACCTGTGTTTCGCCGCGGGTGAAAAGGCCGGAGCCATGTGCACGAGGGCTGAAACCGACCTCGCACCAGATAGGGCGAATCTCGGTGGGTGCGCGACCATCAGGGCGTTTACCCTGGTTAAGGATGCGGTCTCGGACGATCTTCTTTTCAGCCTCCGCAAAGGCTTCTTTAACGGCTTCCAATGTGGGGGTTTCAGGAAGGGCGAATTCAGGCAGTGTTTCGACATCGGTCTCGTCGGCAACTTTCACTTTTGCAGCTTCGGATGGGATGAGCTCAGTGACCAGGTTTTGGAGAAGGGCGTCCATCCCGGCATAGAACTCCATTTTCATCAGGGGTTTGTCGAGCAGTGCAGTCATCGGAGCGCTGACGCGGTCAAACACTTTTTCCTGCAACGAGCGGTCAGGCAAAGCAAAGATAAGCTCGCGCTTGGGTTTGCCAACCTCAGCTCTCATCTGGAGTTGCAAGTCAATCAACGGCTGAATAGACTTGTGGCCATATTCGAGAGCGGCAACCATGACATCTTCAGGAATTTCGTCCGAGCCGGCTTCAACCATAAGGATAGCGTCACGCGTACCAGCAATGCGCAGGTCAAGGTCCGACTTTTCTATTTCAGCAAAGGTGGGATTAATGACAAATTCGCCATCCACGCGACCAACACGCACGGCTGCCACCGGACCATTCCAAGGGATGTCGGAAATCATAACAGCAGCAGAGGCTGCGTTGATGGCCAGCACATCCAGGGGGTTCTCAGCGTCTGCCGAGAGGGAATACATAATAATCTGGACTTCATTGCGCATGCCTTCCGGAAAGAGTGGACGCAAAGGCCGGTCGGTGAGACGGGCGGTCAGGATAGCGTCGGTTGAGGGTCGTCCTTCACGGCGGAAGAATGAACCGGGGATCTTCCCTCCGGCGTACATGCGCTCTTCGTACTCGACTGTGAGGGGGAAGAAATCAATCCCCGGGCGGATGCCACCCAGAGTAGCGGCGGCGAATACTATGGAATCATTCAGGTGGACGGTGACGGCGCCTCCGGCCTGTGCGGCAAGTCTGCCGGTTTCAATTGAAATCGTCCGACTGCCTACTGTCGTGGTGTAACGTTTTACTTCGGGTTTCATACTAAATCTCCTTTTCCCGCCTGTTCAGGGACTGAAAGATGGTGGCAACTATTATCAGTGTTGCCTGCATTTTTCAATTCCTGACGGACGGGCCGATTGTGGGGGCAAACACCCGAGTTTGCCGCTGCCACGTGAGAATAAAAAGAGTAGATGGGCTAGGCCCATCTACTCCGACGAACCACTTTTTACTTACGGCGCAGTTTCAATTGATCTGTCAGCGCCAAATAACGCTGATAGTCGTTTTTGCGCAGGTAAGCCAACAATCTGCGACGCTGGCCGACCATCTGGAGCAGACCCCGACGGCTGGCCTCATCGTGTTTATGTGTACGAAGATGCCCAGTCAATTGCAGGATGCGGCTGGTCAGGATTGCCACCTGAACTTCCGGAGAGCCGGTGTCGGTTTCGTGGCGATGGTAATCAGTAATGACCTTAGTTTTAACTTCCTTGTTAAGCGGCATGACGTTTGCTATTCCTTTCTCTATGATTTTGAGCAGGTCTCCGCACCGGCAGGATAAGCCGCGGGTGGGACCAGTCAATGCGGGCTGGATTATACCAGAAAAGAAGAGAGTGAGATGATCATTTTCTTCCCTTCAAACCCTCCAGCAATGAAGTCATTTCATCTTCCTCCCCCTCTTGACTGCTGAAATAATCTGTCATGAACTGCGAACGGCGCAATCGCAGAGCCATCGGAGCTACGGCTTGTAAATCCTCCGGCGTTACATCCTGGCGAGAATCGGCAGCTGTATAGGCTCGGGCAGCTTCAAACCAGGAAATCTCAGCCCGCAGACTGTCTATACCCATCTTTTGGATCAAATTTACAGCTGGTTTAGCAACTTTATTCGGTAAAACCACTTTTGGCAATTGCGCCCGGGCGGATTGGATCTCCTCTGCGGCAGCGAGGGTAACATCAGCGTAGCTGATAGCCATGCTGCGCGGGTTGGCCATGTACGCCTGCACCCGGTGGTAGGCTTCCAGGCGCTCAGAAAGGTTGTCCAGGCCGCGGACGATGACGCGAAGGCCGAAACGGTCCAGGATTTGCGGACGCAGGCGACCCTCCTCCGGGTTCATCGAACCAACAAGCACGAAGCGCGAATGGTACGTAGCGGATACAGGCCCGCGCCGGACTGTGTAAGATCCCTGGGCGGCAGCATCCAAAATAGCATCTACAATCTCATCTGCAAGTAAGTTGATTTCATCAATATAAAGAAGGTTGCGGTCTGCCTGAGCCAGGATACCGCGGCGGATACGCAGCCGCTCATGAGCCACAATGAGGCGTTCGTCAATCCCACCGACCACATCCTCCAATTGAGCGTTAAGCGGAAGTTCAATCAAATGGACGCGGTCCGGAGCGGACAGCGGTTGACCTTCAGCATATTTTTTAGCGCAATCGGGACAGACAGCGTCTATTCCACCCATCTCGATATCTTCGGGCAGACAGCCGTAATAACACAAGCTGCGTTCGACCTTTGGAAGCAGATCCAGGAGAGAGCGGACCGCGGTCGTCTTGGCGGTGCCGCGCGGACCAACGAGCAGGATTCCACCCACGGAAGGGTTAATCAGCCCGAGCAATAGGGCCAGCTTCATTTCCTTCTGGCCAACAATGGCAAGGAAGGGGAAAGGCAGCGCTTCGGTACGAAGGCCCTCTTCAGGTTCGGCGGAGGGCAGACTCTTGCCAGAAACAAAATCCACCAATTCGCGTAAAGTACGGAAAGGATGGGCAACGCGTTCTTTTGGTTCAGACTCTTCAGGAGGAAGATCGGTTGTTGTCATGGCTATAATCCATCAACCAAAAAATCGAAAAACCTGAGTTTTTGTAAATCAGAACTATTTGGGGCTGTTGTTTTTAGCCAGCCGTCTCTGCTGGCGTGCCACAGCTGCGTTCATGCGGGCTTGTTCTTCGGGAGTCTCAGCAAGCAGAGGCGGAACCTGGGTGGGTTTACCATCATCGTCGATCGCAACATAGACCAAATAGGCGGCATTGGTATGAATTTGCTCACTTGAGATGGGATTCTCAGCTATGACATCCACCTCGACTTCCATTGAAGTCCGCCCGGCATAGGTTACTTCGGCATTGAGTAAAACCAAATCGCCAATGTGAATCGGGTGGTGAAAAAACATCTGGTCAATCGCCACAGTCACGGTTCGGTGGGCAGCATGACGGGTGGACGCCAGCGCCCCAGCTTCATCCACCAGTTTCATAATCCAACCGCCATGAACATTGCCCTGAGTATTGGCGTGTTCCGGCATCATCATTTGTGCAAGTTGTATCCGAGAGACCCGCATGGGCTTTGGGTCATGGGAATGATCCATCATTTGCTAATCCAGGTCCTGGCGTTGTTCACCGGCGTCCAATGTATGCAGGCGTTCCGGCTCTTCCAATAGGACGTCCATCAAACCGAAGCGGAGATCGCCCATCATGGGGGCGAGAGGGATCGTTGCCGGGACAGCCAGATGTGGCGGTCTGGTTGGCGGGTTTTTGGGGGGTCTGAGCGCAGCTGTTATGCGCTTGCGGACGATACGAGGCTCTGCCGTCAGTTCGCCTACGTAGAAACCAAGCACTGAATAGACCTGGCGGTCGGCAGAAACAAACCCGGTCCATTCACCCAGCCGGTTATAAAGGTAGGGATAGACAAGAAAAGCTTCTGCGTCGCCGCGGGATGTATATATGGGAATGACTGAACGCCGGGGTTGTTGGTTCATGAATTTGCCTTGTCTACATCATTATACGTCCAATATCGGTTGACGAAGAAATTCCACAGCATGACCACTCCGACAGCCACCATCAGGGTAAAATTCTTTCCCAGAAATCCGGGGGTGAAAGGAATATTCAAGGCCAAGTCCACGAAAAAATTTTTAAGTGGAGGCTCAAGAAAATGCAAAATGGGGAGCCGAATCGCAAGCCCAGCCACATTGACGACGAAGAACATGATCAATTGTCTGGCAACAGGGCGTGAGCGCGAATCAGGATAAGTCCAATAGCGGTTCCAGAGAAAGTTACTAATAATCGCACAGATAAATGAAATTGTACCTGCCAAGGTGAGCGGCATATTGTACAACTTCGAGAGTAGATTCATGATCCCAAAATCCACAACCGCGCCAATCACACCAACGGTCATGAACTTGATGAACCGTGTCCGCTCCCGTGAATTGGCAACAAGATTCATTTTATACCCAGTTTATCTTTGAAGAATGCGATGGTGCGCGAAAGACCATCTACCAAGTCCACCCTGGGTTCCCAGCCGAGAAGTAAGCGAGCGCGGCTGATGTCAGGACGGCGGCGCTGGGGATCATTGTCCAGACGTTTATCGGGCTGATAATCCATTCCGGCGGTGTTACCGGTAAGATGGTTAATCATCTTTGCGAAATCCAAGATGGAGGTCTCGGTGGGATTTCCAATATTCACTGGCTGATGTTCGTCAGACAGAAGCAGGCGATAGATACCGTCCACAAGATCATCCACGTAACAAAAGGAACGGGTTTGCTCCCCGTCACCGTAGATGGTCACAGGTTCACCGCAGAGAGCCTGCTGGATGAAACTTGGAACAGCGCGTCCATCGTCGAGGCGCATGCGAGGGCCGTAGGTATTGAAAATGCGGACAATGCGCGTATCCGTTCCCTTTGATTGGAAATAAGCCATGGTCAGGGCCTCGGAGAAACGTTTGGCTTCATCGTACATCGAGCGAGGACCGATAGGATTTACGTGACCCCAATAGGCCTCTGTTTGCGGGTGCTCAAGCGGGTCTCCATAAATTTCGGATGTCGAGGCAAAGAGGAAACGAGCCTGATTTTCCCTGGCAAGGTCAAGCGTATTGAAGGTACCAAGAGAACCGGCTTTCAGCGTTTCCACAGGGAGATTGGGGTAGCCAAAAGGGGAGGCAGGATTGGGGCTGGCCGGGGAAGCAAAATGCAAGACTGCATCCAACTTCCCGCGCACGGTGATGGCTTCAGTTACATCATGCCGGATAAAAGTGAAATTCTTGTTCCTGACTAAATGGACGAGATTTTCGCGATTGCCAGTGACAAAGTTGTCCATCCCGATGACTTCGTGACCTTCAGCCAGAAAGCGATCAGAAAGATGGGAACCAAGAAAGCCTGCGGCTCCGGTAAGGAATATTCGCATGAAAAACTCCTAAATTTGCTCCTTCGAGGAACAGGCCCACTTTGGAGCAGAGATTATTTCCAATCTATTTGACTGGTTAACCCATCACCGGTAATTTGCTGAGATTGTCCGGTGGCGGCATCCACAATCCAGAGATCGCCTTCGTAGAGAATCCCAATGAAATTGCTGCCAGATTTAAGAGGATCCGGAGCCCAAACGGGTGTCTGCGGTTGAAGACCGGATTTCCCTTCAGCGGGAAAGAGCAATCGAAGATTGGTGCCATCGTTGTTAATTATATCCAGTTGATAACGACTGGTGGCAGATTGGGTCGGGAAAATTGCCTGCAGAAAGGCTACCAAGTAGGTCGACCCTGAGTCGCTCTGCAGCAGCGGCGATGCTGCCGGATAAGCAAACATACCAGTCTGTTGAACCAGGGTGGTACCCAGATTGTCAGTTAAAGAGGCGGAGACCAGATCGAAATTCGGTGACTCTTCGGGACTGACCAATCCAGTGGGCGCGGAGTGAGTGACAAAATAAATAGCCTGGCTATCGCTGCCCCAAGTAAGGCAAGGCGTCCAAGCCCAGTCGCCATGGGTGTTAAGCGGGGTAATGTCTAAAAGTGGAGTCAACCCTGCATTGACCCCTTTGGCTTTGATATCCACTATACCAATCCCATCGGGACGGGAATAAGCCAAACTATGGCCGTCTGGCGACCAACTAAAGGTCATTCCCCACCAACCATAAATACCGCCGGAGAATGCTTCGAGAATGTCGGAAGTTTTTCCTGGATGCCCATCTTCAAAGACCAGGAAATGAAGGTCGTTGTTGGCCTGCCAACCTGGAGCAGTGGTACGAGGCTCGACAGTGGAATAGGCAATTATGTAATTCTCGCCAGGCTGCCAGGAAGCGAAATGGACCACGTTGGAGATGCCCAAGTTGACCGGGACGGGGGGTTGAGCAATCGTATTGACTGCCCATAGCGTGTTAATTTCCTGGTCAGCAGGAAGGGTTGATTTGCGAGTGTAGAGCAGCCAAGCCCCATCCGAAGACAAGGAGAAAATATGGCCGTCAAGGTCACCAGTGGTGACAAGCGGGCGGCGGTTTGAGGTGGAACCTTCCATGATCCAGGCGTTACCACCGGTCAGGTAGACAAGTTTGCCGGAGATGGGCAGGGGAGCAAAGGGAGACTGGACGCCAATCATTACAATTTCGGATAAGGCTGTTTGAAGAATATTTTGGGAAACAACAGAATTACCGGTTTCGATCCCATTTTCGAAAACATGCCGAATGGTAATTTCGTTCAATCCATTTTGCCCAGCTTGAACGAGGCGGGTTTCCCCAGCTGGTAGAGATTCGTTGTGCAATTCCTGCCGCTCAAAGGGGATGACAACATCCTGGGTTTCAAATTCTTCACGTACACGAGTGACGGTTATGGTCAACCCCTCCGTTAATAGTGTGTAAACAGGCGGGTCGACGCGGTCGGTCTGGGACAAGGGGATGGCCGAGGATGTAATGGCTTTTTGCACGGTACTGCCTGCAGGGAGAGTGATATTCTGACTGATCCCATCGGCGGTTACAGTGACGGTCAATTCTGTTTGCTGGACTTTAGGCGTACAGGATGCCATCAGAACGAAAACCAAGACAAGGGGGATAATTTTTCTAGCCATAATGGGTTACTGGTATAATCCAAACGCTATTTCGTCTGCCCAACAATTGTCATCGCGCCATCAGAAATGGTGACATTCTGAAGCCGAAAACCGGTGGCAACCGGACCGAGTGCGCCGGTATACGCTTCCTGAATGGTGGCAGAGACGATTTCTTTCAGACCATTCGGGGCAGGTAACGGACCGAAATCCGCGGAAATCAATTCAATCTTCATCTGACCCTGATCATCAACTCCGGCGCTGAAGATAATCATAGCAGTAACCTCAAAGTAGCCTTGGCTGACCGTTCCATAGATCTGGATCTCGCCATTACGCAAATAGACCTGCGGATCTTTAATCAGTGGTTGCGATTGGGTTTGAAATTTGTAGGACAGGTACGAGGTTAATTGTGGCTCAGTGAAGGTTAGTATTATCTGGCCATTGACTTCCCCGGCTGCGACAGCTGTCTCAATGGATGACTGGAGTTCCCCAACAGCCTCGGTCGAGACCGGGATAATGGGAGTCGGGTATTCTGGTCCACCAATGTTCAATGTGCAAGCCAGAATAGCAAGTGCGAGGGCGATACCACCTAAAAAAAGTAAAATAGTGCGAGGATGCATGTTACCTCTGATCAATTCCATCAGAACGCGTAAGGTCACTTCAGCATCATAGAATAGGTTAATAGAAAAAAGCAAAAATAATCTGATTCCAAACCTTCAGGAGTTATTATAGCATGAGCGAATCTGAAAACCCGACCTCGCTGGATATCCCAGCCGCGTTGGAAGCGCTGCTTTTTGTTTCTGCCGAACCGGTGGCACCATCCCAGCTTGGGGCGGTATTGGAGATATCCACCTCTGCGGTGGAGCAAGGGCTTAAACAGCTGGATGGGGAATTACAGACACGCGGCATACGTCTTCAGCGCAATGGCGGGCGTGTGCAGTTAACCACAGCGCCTGAGATGGCCGAGATGGTCGAGCATTTCCTCGGTTTGGAAGCCACCAGCAGGCTGAGCCGGGCAGCCTTGGAAACCCTGGCAATTGTAGCATACCAGCAACCAGTCACGCGTCCGCAAATCGAGGCTGTGCGCGGTGTCAGCAGCGACGGCGTGATGAAATCCCTGCTTAGCAAAGGGTTGGTCCAGGAAGTAGGCAGGACAGAAGGACCAGGACGTCCAATTTTGTATTGTACTGCCCCTGATTTCCTCCAGCACTTTGGCTTGAACTCACTGATGGACCTGCCTGCACTCAACCTGCCGCAGGTGGAAAACAACGGGAATCACGACGAGACTTTGAAAGGCTAATCATGAAAGAACGTCTGCAAAAAATCCTGGCACGTGCCGGGTACGGTTCCCGGCGGAGTTGCGAAGAGCTGATCTCTTCAGGACGGGTGCGAGTCTATGGTCAGGTGGCGGGTCTGGGGGATAAGGCTGATGCAGCCCAAGATCAAATCACAGTGGACGGAAGACCGGTTAAAGGGGCAGAGGAACTCGTCTATGTGGCTCTTTATAAACCCCGCGGTGTGATCTCCACAGTTACTGATCCTGTCCTGAGACCAGCAGTACGCGACCTGGTGCCTGTGGAAGGTACACTTTACCCGGTCGGCCGCCTGGACTTCGACTCAGAAGGTCTTATCCTGATGACCAATGATGGCGATCTGGCGAATAAATTGACCCACCCGCGTTACGAGCATGAAAAAGAATATCACGTTTTGGTGGCGACCCATCCCGATGGCGAACAATTAGCTAAATGGCGGCGCGGACTAGTGCTGGAGGACGGTTTTAAAACCGCTCCGGCGGATGTTTATGTGGTCTCAAAATATGGAAAAGGCGCCTGGCTGAATGTCACCCTGAAAGAGGGATATAAGCGCCAGATCCGCGAGATGGGTAAGGTAACAGGCTTACCAGTGGTTCGCATCGTACGAGTGCGAATAGGGGAATTGCATCTTGGCAATCTCAAACCAAAGGAATGGCGTTACCTGACGCCGCAGGAGGTAGCAGCTCTTAAAAAGCCCGCCGGGTCGCAAAAACCAAAACCTGTTCCGGAGAAACAAAAGAGCAGTGGATCTCAAAAACCAAAAACAACCTCAAGAAGCCCTAAACCCGGACGCCGAAGCAAGGAATAAAGAAAAGGAGAAGAGATGTCGAAGACTCACAACACCAAACGAGACGCCAGGCGGGCTGCTCGTGCCAGACGGAGACTCTATACACGTATCATTACCATCGCTATTATTGCTGTCGTTCTGGTTGCAGCTATCTGGCTGGTAACGAATGCTTTGAAGCCATCGACAGCCGCAGGACTGCAGGCAACGCAAAGCACGGCTTCAAACTCAATTCCGACACGCGGAGGCCCAACCCCGGAACTGGTCGGCACGAAGCAATATGCTTCTGCACCGCCCATGGTAATTGATGTCAGCAAACAATATTTTGCGAATGTCAAAATGGTGAAAGGTGGGGAATTTGTCATCCAACTCTACCCAGACAAAGCCCCCATCACAGTTAATAGCTTCGTGTTCCTGGCTCAGAATGGGTTCTTCGATGGCGTGACTTTCCACCGGGTACTGGAGGGTTTCATGGCCCAGGGCGGTGACCCGACTGGAACCGGCAGTGGCGGACCGGGTTACTCGTTTGTTAATGAAACCAACGACCTAACCTTCGATAAGGCTGGCATGGTCGCGATGGCGAATTCGGGCCGCGATACCAATGGCAGCCAGTTTTTTATCATGTTTGGGGCGTATGGCCTCTCCGAGAGCGACTACACCATCTTTGGGCAGGTGATCAGCGGTATGGACGTAGTCAACGGAATTACCCGGCGAGATCCGGACCTAAGACCTTCCTTTACAGGGGATGTGATCGAGAGCATCACAGTCACCGAGAAGTAATAGAAGAAAATAAAGGTAGTCTGTAAATAGACTGTCATATTACCGAAATAAAAAAGCACTCAGAGTTCTTGTGAACTCTGAGTGCTTGATTAATTAATTTCCGAACTCTGTCATTAATCTTGCCATATGCCTGGCGTGCTTTAGGTATAAATCCAGGCGTATGTTTTCGTTGGGTGCGTGAGCGCGTCCATCCGGGTGACCGAGACCGGCTGTCGCGACTGGAAGCCCCAAGTCGTGGATGAAGGGTGCATTCGGACCTGAGCCCCCGACCAACGGCATGATGCGCATAGGCACGCCGTAAACAGAAACAGCCGTGTCGCAGACCAATTTGATAAAAGGATCATCCGGATCGGTGCGAGCCGGTGACTCGCCACCAAGTTGTTCCACTTTGATATCGGTAAAGCCATTCAAATCCAAATGCCGGCGCAATTGAGCGACAACTTCAGTAGGATCCTGGTCCGGGACAAGGCGGAAATCCACTTTGGCAGAAGCCCGAGCAGGTTGAACCGTTTTTGATCCGGGACCCTGGTAACCCGAAGTCAGCCCGCAGATGGTACAAGTGGGGGTGAAGACCTCCTCCACACGTAGCTCCACGCCGCTGGTTAGTCCTTTAATAAATTCTTTAACGCCATATTGCTCTTTATAAACATTAGCCGTTTCAGGTAGGGCATCCATCAGTTCAATATCCCGTGCAGACGGTTTACGCACCTTATCGTAAAAACCGGGCAGGCAGATATGTTCGTCAGAACCTTTCAAGCTGGCGAGAGCCCAAACCAACCGCCAGGCAGCGTTAGGGAAGATCGAGCCCCCTGTTCCTGAGTGGACGTCAGTTGTGGCGGTTTCAACCGAAAGTTCAACGTAGCAAATACCGCGCAAACCGAGATACTGCACGGGTGTATCGGTATGGTCCACTCCCCCGAATTCCCAGATACAACCATCGGCCTTAAGCCGTTCCAGATTAGCGTGTACATATTCATGCAAGTGGGCACTGGAGGTCTCTTCCTCGCCCTCGATGATGAACTTAACTGTGCAGGGCAGTTCGCCTAATATTAAAATCAAGGCATCGACCGCGAACAGACGGGCGACCAGATGGCCCTTATCGTCCCCTACACCACGACCAAAGAGTTTGCCATCCCGCAAGGAAGGTTTGAAGGGCGGCGTTTCCCAAAGCTCGAGCGGTTCGGGCGGCTGTACATCATAATGACAGTAGAAGAGCAATGTTTTTTCGCTCCTGCCCTTGCGTTCCCCAAAGACAACCGGCGCACCGCCGGTGGGCATTACTTCGGTCGTGAAGCCACGTTGTCTTAACATTTTAGCGACCAGCGCGGCGCATTCCTGCATCCCCAGGTTCTGCGCACCCACCGATGGCTGAGCCACCAGCCGGGAAAGTTCGGCGATGCTCTCATCCATGTGGGTTTCAAGATAGGAGTCAAATCTGGTGTAATCAGTCATTTTATCTCCTCTATTTGACGATCAACCCGGAAAGCCAGGATCCGGAATAGTAACCAGCATAGGCGAACATCAACATTTTTAGTATCTTACCAATCGCACAGGCAAGAAGGAATTTCCAGATGGGTAATTTTAACGCACCGGCTGCCATGCCTGCCAGATCGAAAAGCGGGTTAGGGATAAAGGCGAGTATCAAAATAGCCCCATAGGCCAAGTTTTGGTGAGATTTCATCCAAGAAGTCAGCCGGTTATAGAGGGCTGTACGTTCGGCTACTCCTTGTCCGCTGAAACCAGCCATATATCCGGTAAGTTCGCCGAGCGCCGCACCTAATCCGGCCGCGAACGCCACGCCAAAGGGGTTGAAGATAGCACCCATGGCGGTTGTGAAAGCCACACCTGGCAGTGGGATAATAATGGTTGCATTGGCTGCGATGGAGATCAAGAAAATGCCAATATAGCCATAATTTTCGAGCTTCCTGACCTGACCCCTGAAAACAAAGAGAATGGCGATGAGCGCCACCACGCCAACCAGAGCCAAGACGCGCAGGATCGTGAGGCGCGTTTTCGGGTTCATGCTTCGGTAATAGTTACTTTATTCAGTTTGACTGCTGGAGAGTTGATTTTACCCGGGTCGCGTTCCGGTATGGATAGGAGAACGTCCATGCCGGAGACGACCTGTCCAAATACGGTATGCATATTGTTCAAATGTGGAGTTGGAACATGGGTAATGAAAAATTGCGAACCATTTGTGCCCGGACCAGCATTCGCCATCGACAGAACCCCAGGTTTATCATGTTTCAAAGAGGGCTGGAACTCGTCTGCGAAGCGATAACCCGGGCCGCCGCGGCCGGTGCCGGTGGGGTCGCCGCCCTGGGCCATAAAATCGGTTATCACGCGATGAAAGATCGTGCCATCATAAAACCCCTCTCGCGACAGGAAGACGAAGTTGTTGACCGTGACGGGCACCTTGTCGGCAAAGAGCTCGAGGAGGATGTCGCCTTTGTCTGTGGATAAAGTGGCGGAGTATTTCTTTTTCAGGTCAAGTACGAATTCAGGAGGTTTATTCCATTGTTTCATCTGCTCATCCTTTATGTACAAGATAGGTGCGGCCTCCATTCGACCGCGTTGGAGGAATGCTATGAGAGCATCGTTTCGATTCTTGCCACGACCATATCGAGGGCGGCAGCGTTGAACCCGCCTTCAGGAATAACCACGTCTGCGTAACGTTTGGATGGTTCTACAAACTCAAGGTGCATTGGGCGCACTGTGGACAGGTATTGTTTGATAACTGATTCGGTGGTCCGGCTCCGCTCAGTGATATCACGTTCAAGACGACGGATAAAACGAAGGTCGGAGTCAGTGTCCACAAAAATCTTGACATCGAACAATTCCCGTAAAGACGCCTCGGTGAAAATTAAAATACCCTCCACCAGAATAACACCACGCGGCTGGACGGTGTATGTCCGCTGCGTACGGCTGTGGGTGGAGAAATCGTAGATCGGAACTTCAACAGGCTGTCGGCTTTTAAGCTGAAGTATGTGTTGGGTGAGCAATTCCGTCTCGAGAGAGTTGGGATGATCGAAATTGACTTCAGCGCGTTGAGCAGGAGGCAAGCCGCTCAGGTTCTTGTAATAAGCGTCGTGTTGGAGAAACGATATCCGGTCTGGACCGACGCGTTGAAGAATGGTCTGAGCGACGGTCGTCTTCCCTGACCCCGACCCGCCAGCGATGCCTATGACAAGTGGGGAGCGAGTGTTCATATGAATGAATTATACCCTTTCCCCCTGGCATAGGAATTTAAAAACCCCTCAATCATAAACGGAAGTGACATAAGTCACTTGAACTCGGCCAGATAAACCTGTAAAGTATTAGTGCAAGTCGGAAATAAACAATCAGGTCTGAAATGATGTCCGAAAACGACCAAATAGACCTAGAAATTGTCGAAGTTCTCATGGAAGATGGCCGCATGGCAGCGGCTGAAATTGCGCGCCGCATTGGCGGGGGGATTTCAGAACGTGTTGTGCGTTACCGAATTGAACGCATGATCAATGACAAGGTAATTCAAATCCGCCCGATTGTAAGTGCTCAAGCATTTGGGCTGAATACGCGCGCCGATGTTGTTCTGGAAGTTGAAGCAGATGCCATCATGGATGTGGCACACAAAGCCATGGCGTACGATTGCGTTTCGTACGTGGCCTGTTCCATTGGCGAAATGGATGTTTCGATCCAGGTAGTGGCAAAAGATACTGCCGAGATCTACCGGTTTGTGACTGAAGTGATCGGGAAAATGCCGGGAGTGCGCAAGACGACAACTTCCATCGTACCAATCGTCCTGAAAGACGTATACCAGTGGCGTATGCCTCGAGCCAGTGTCAAAAAAGAAAACACAGCAAACTCCAAATAGCAACCTTATGAGGTCAGAATGTTGAATCTTCCCTGGGAAAAAAGTAAAGCGCTTCAACAAAGGGCGTACAAAGTCATGCCGTTGGGAGTTAATTCGAATTTTCGTTTCTGGGGGGAAGGCATTACTCCATATATGCAAAGAGCAAAGGGGGCTTATCTTTGGGATGCTGATGGAAATAAATATATTGATTATCGGATGGGGTTTGGCCCAATTATTCTGGGTCATGCTTACGATGAAGTCAATGAGAAAGTCAAGACGGAGATCGACCTGGGTACGCTTTCGGCGATGACCTACGAACTCGAAATTGAGACCGCGGAAAAATTTGTCAAGATGTGCCCTGGCGTTGAGATGATCCGGTTTGCCTGTTCGGGTACTGAAGCCACAATGCACGCAATCCGCGTCGCCCGTGCATATACCGGGCGGGAGCGCATAATCAAGTTCGAGGGTATGTATCACGGTTTCCATGATTACACTCTTTGGTCCACTTATGCTCCGACGGAGGCATATGGGAGTTGTGGTAACCCAATTTCCGTACCGTCCAGCTCCGGCATCCCGCGTCTGCTGAGCGAGCTGATCACAACCTTACCGTTTAATAATCCGGATGTGTTCGAGAAAACATTGAAATCCATCGGCGAACAGGTGGCAGCCATTATCGTTGAGCCGTGCATGGGGAATTGCGGCGCCATCCTGCCAGTTAAAAACTTCCTGCAATTCGTTCGGAAACAATGTGATAAATATGGGATCGTTATGATCCTGGACGAAGTCAAGACAGGCTTTCGTATCGCCAATGGCGGCGCTCAGGAGTACTACCATATCAAGCCGGATCTGGCAACGTACGCCAAGGCATTTGCCAATGGATACCCTTTGGCAGCCTTCGGTGGGAAGAAAGATATCATGTCCATTATTGGGCATGGGGTTGCACAGGGCGGGACGTTCACGAACAACAAACCGGGTGTTGCTGCAGCCTGGGCAACGCTAACCATCCTAGACCGAGAGCCGATCCTCAAGACCATCGAAAAGCGGGGCAAACGTCTCATGGATGGGATCGGTAATATTTTCAAAGAGTCAGGTATCCCGTTCTGTATGAACGGCTATCCCGCAATGTTCTCGTTTGCAATCGGAGTGGAACAAGTTAGAGACCAGCGCACATGGAACGAAAGTGAGCAAGATTATTACCTGGCATTAATCGAAGCGATGATCGGACGAGGGGTTATGCCCGATCACGATGCGCGCGAACCCTGGTTCCTGTGCTACTCGCACAGCGAGGCAGACGTTGATACGACATTGGATGTAGTGCGCGAAGCTGTGAAGGTTGTGAAACGGTAAACCTTGAATTCGAAAAGTTCACACCAAAGACGTGAACTTTTCCATGGAGGCACATTTGTCTATATATTCTTCACAAGAGATTGTGCAAATGAACCGGGAATTCACGTTTTTCTCCTGGTCAGTCCAAGGGCAGGCCAATCCCATCCCGGTGGAAAAGGCGGAAGGGATCTATTTTTGGGACATGGACGGAAAACGGTACATCGACTTTTCGTCGCAGTTGATGAACACAAATATTGGTCACCAGCACCCGAAGGTAGTGAAGGCCATTCAGGATCAAGCAGCCAAGCTTTGCTTTGTCCATCCAGGAAACGCAACCGAGCCACGCGGCTTGCTGGGAAAAAAACTGGCAGAGGTGACGCCAGGGAACCTCAAGAAAACCTTCTTTACTTTGGGCGGGTCGGAAGCGAACGAAAACGCCATCAAAATTGCCCGTTTTTATACAGGACGCCACAAAATACTGGCGCGCTATCGCTCGTATCATGGTGCGACCCATGGTTCAATTGCATTAACCGGCGATTATCGCCGCCTTGCCGTAGAGCCAGCTATGCCGGGGAGTGTACATTTCCTGGATCCTTTCTGTTACCGCTGCCCGTTTGGGCAAAAAATTGACTCATGCAAACGCGAATGTTTATCCCATCTGGAAGAAGTAATCCGGTACGAGGGTCCAGATAAAATCGCGGCAATCATCATGGAGGGAGTGGTCGGTTCAAACGGGCTGATCGTTCCGCCAGACGACTACTGGCCACGCGTACGTGAAATATGCACTAAGTACGGGATCTTACTTATTTCCGACGAGGTAATGAGCGGATGGGGGAGGACCGGAAAATGGTTTGCAGTGGATAACTGGGATGTCACCCCCGACATTATTACAACCGCTAAAGGCATCACCAGTGGTTACATGCCGCTAGGGGCAGTCATAGTCTCTGAGCCGATCGCCAAATTCTTCGATGACAAGTATTTATATGCAGGGCTGACGTACAACGGCCATGCCCTGGCCTGCGCTGCGGCTCTAGCAACCATTAAAGTTTACGAAGAAGACAATCTCCTTGAAAATGCTGTCATGGTAGGTAAACATCTTGGCCAGGCACTTGAAGACATCAAGTCCCGGCATGCCTCGGTAGGCGATGTCCGCTATATTGGCATGTTCTCTGCAATCGAACTGGTCACCAATCGGGAAACCAAGGAAAGCTTTGCTCCGTCTGTGATGGCCGAAGTTGGCAAACAGCTGCGGCAAAATGGATTGTTCACTTTTATCATGGCGAACAATATGGGCAGTATAGTCTTTATCGTGCCCCCATTGTGTATTAGGAAAGAGCAATTGGATGAGGGGTTGGAGATTATTGAGAAGGCACTGAAAATCACTGATCAGGCAAGCATGTAAGACTATCTTCTGGTATGCGGAGATGAAAATGAGCGAAGAGATCTTGAAGAACTATGTAAATGGAAAATGGATGCAATCCTCAAGTGGGAAATTCCGTGACGTTCCGAACCCCGCTACGGCTGAAATTTTAGCCAAAGTACCGGTTTCCTCCTTGAGCGAGTTGGACGAAGCTGTCCAGCTTGCACACAAAGCTTTTCAAATTTGGCGGAAAGAGCCAGTAACAAAGCGCATCCAATATCTCTTCAAACTTAAAGACCTTCTGGAAGCCAATTTTGAAGACCTGGCCCGGTGCATCACCGAAGAACATGGGAAAATTCTGGAAGAGTCGCGCGGTGAAATGCGGAGAGCTATTGAAAATGTTGAAGTGGCCTGCGGGACCCCATCCCTGATAATGGGAGATGTAGTTGAAGATATCGCCCCGGGTATTGATGAAATGATGATCCGCCAGCCATTGGGTGTGGCAGGTATCATTTCCCCGTTCAATTTCCCGGCCATGATCGCTTTTTGGTTCATCCCTTATGCAGTAGCGACTGGCAACGCCGTGGTCATCAAGCCCTCCAGCAGAGTACCGATCACAATGGTCAAATTGTTCCGTATCATGGAAGAGGCGGGATTCCCAGCCGGAGTGGTCAACCTGGTCCATGGCGGCTCAGAAATAGTAAATGGGATGCTTGACCACTCTTTGATCAAGTCGATCAGTTTCGTCGGCTCGACCGAGGTGGCCATGCATGTGTACAGTTGGGGGACGGCGCATGGCAAGCGTGTCTCGGCGGCAGGTGGCGCCAAGAACCCGGTGTTGATCCTTCCGGATGCGGATGTGGACACCACAACATCCATCATGATGGATAGCGCATTCGGATGCTCAGGTCAACGCTGCCTGGCAGCTTCAACAGCAATCATGATCGGAGAAGCGGATAAGATCTTCATCCCCAAGTTTGCCGAAGCGGCGGCGAAGCGCGTTACCGGTTTCGGACTCAACCCTGAGGTGCAGATGGGACCGGTTATTACACCGGAAGACAAAAAACGCATCGAAGGCCTGATCCAGCAAGGTTTGGAAGAGGGCGCAGAAATGTTGGTTGATGGAAGGAACGCAGCCATCCCGGGCTATGAGAAGGGAAACTTCATAAAACCGACCATCCTGACCGACACGCCGGTCGGCGGGATTATCGCCTCAACAGAGGTATTCGGCCCGGTCCTGGGAATAATGCATTGCGAGACGGTGGAAGAAGCAATCAAAATACTGAACGATGGCCTGTACGGCAACATGGGATCAATATTCACCCGGGATGGCTCGATCGCGCGTAAATTCCGGAACGAAGCTGATGCCGGTAATATTGGAATCAACATTGGTGTAGCTGCCCCGATGGCATTCTTTCCGTTCAGCGGCTGGAAGAACAGTTTCTTCGGAGACTTGCACGGCCAGGGGAAACACGCAATCGAGTTCTTTACTCAAACCAAGGTCATTATCGAACGCTGGCCTAAAGATTGGACAAGAAAATTCTAGATAAGGAAGGAGGCACGAAAGAGAAAGTTTAAAACCAGTATTTGCGAATCCGTTGCTACTCATACTCTAAAAACATTATTACCAACTTTTGAGAGGAGAATTGACTAATGCCCGAACAAATGGCTTTTGCTCGTAAGGCCAGTGGACTGGTAAGAGGTCTTTCGTTGATCGATGCATTTGGCGTCGGCTTCATGAACCAGGGACTGACCGTATCCATGTGGGTGATGATCAGCATGGGCCTTTCGGTGTACACCGGAGGAAACCTGATCATCGCTACGATCCTTTCTGCAATCCTATGCGGGGTAGGCTTCTCCCTGGTGTGGGGCATCCTGGGTGGATCCATGCCTCGCTCAGGTGGAGAATACATTTATAACTCCCGCATTCTCAGCCCACTGATCGGTATTGCAGAATCCTTTGGGAATGCCTTTGTATGGATCATGTGGATCTTTGTGCTCGCCCCATGGACCGTTGATCCAGGCCTGGTGATGTTATTCCAGTTCTTAAATATGCCAGCCGCGGCTGATTTTTGTACCACTCCCTGGGCGTTGTTTATTTTTTCCACCCTTGTCAGCCTGATCGCGATGCTGTTCCTTGTCTTTGGTATGAAAGTTTTCGCGACCGCGCAAAAGATCGTAATGGGGTTGGGCACCCTGGGCGGATTGGTCATCCTGCTGCTTTTCACCTTCTCGTCCCACGCTGGCTTTGTGCAAGCTTGGAATAATATTGCTACCCAGTACGGTTCCCTGGATTACAACAGTTTCCTGGCTGCGGCAAAATCAGCCATGGAAGCTGTGGGGACAAAACTACCCCTCACCTGGAATTGGAAAGATACCTTTGGTGTGATGGTAGCAGGTTCCTGGTTGTTCGCTTACTCGTACTGTATCACCTTTATCGCCGGTGAAGTTAAGCGTCCGGATAAAGCCATCATCCTGGGCAACCTGTTCGCGGTCCTGGTACCGGCTTTCTTCATGCTCTGGCTGGCAATAGAACTCTACCGGACAGTCGGATTCCAGTTCCTCTCAGCGACTGCCTGGGTGGATTACAACGGATTGGCGGGTTACACCGTACCCTGGTCCACACACTACGTTGGGTTGGCAGCAATGCTTACCAAGAGCCCAATCCTGTTGGTGATGATGGCAGGTTCATTCATCCTGTTCAACATCTGGTATGTAGCGCTCTCCTACCTGGCCTTCCCACGCATTCTATTTGCCTGGGGCATGGACCGCATGGGTCCGAAATGGATGACCGATATTGACTATCGCTGGGCCACACCGGTCAAGAATCACATCGTGTGCTTTGTTCTGGGTGAGATCGGGATCGCCATATATTCCTTCTGGCAAAACCCTATGTCGGGACTTTCCATTACAGCGATGGAGGTTGTTTCGGTTTTTGGTGTTACCGCCATCGCGGCGTTGATCTTCCCTTACGTCAAGAAAGTCGCCCATATCTGGGAATCATCTCCGTATAAAACATGGAAGATCCTGGGCATCCCGGTGATCACCATCGGCGCGGTTTTCAACCTTGTTTATCTAGCCATCCTGTTTGTGTTCTACGTATTCATGCCAGGCTTCGAAACCTACACAGGTTGGACTGTTCTCTTCTATGCCATCGTATGGGGTTTTGGCATTGCCTGGTACTTCTACTGGAAGGCAAAGAATAAGAGAGAAGGTCTTGACAGCAACATGACCTACGGCCAACTGCCGCCCGATTAATTTGAATCAATACTTTTGAGGGGCGAGACTACCCAGTCTTGTCCCTCCTTTTGCCATTATCCATCCCTTATATAAAAAGGAGTTTTTGATGGGCAAGCAAATCAAGATTTTCTTCGTTACCGACATTCATGGGTCGAATACCTGTTACCGGAAGTATTTGAATGCCCTGAAAGTTTACAATGTGGATGTGGGCATCTTGCTGGGCGACCTGACCGGGAAAGTGCTGGTGCCTCTCATTGAAAAAGCTGGCGGCTGGGAGACCACTTTGATGGGTCAGTATACGGAAGTTACCACCCGGGAGGAACTCGATAAACTCAAGAAGACCGTTGAATTAATGGGATATTACTGGGTGCACCAAACAAAGGATGAATACCAGGTTTTTAAAGCTGAGCCTAAAAAGATCGATGCGTTATTCAAGGAATTGGTTCTCCAGCGAATGAGGGAGTGGATTGCCCTGGCTGATGAACGCTTGAAGGACACATCATATAAGGTCTATATGGCGCCAGGGAATGATGATTATTTCGAAATAGATGAGATCATCGAGGATTCGTCCGCCATCGTAAACTGCAATAACAAGAATGTCCTAGTCGGCGAACATGAGATGGTCACTTTCTGCTATGCCAACCCAACCCCCTGGAATACCCCGCGAGAGAAACCGGATGAGGAACTAGAACCGATGCTGGAGGAACTGGTGGGTACCGTGAAAGACAAGAGCAATGCCATTTTCAACTTCCATGCACCCCCGTACGGGTTCGGTCTGGACCTGGCGCCTGAGTTGGATGAAAATCTGACCCAGGCCGCCGACCGAAAGATCCACGTAGGCAGCCGCGCCGTAGCCAAGATGATCGAGAAGTACCAACCCTTGTTGGGTTTGCACGGCCATATCCATGAGTCACGCGGCGTTCAAAAGATCCGTAAGACGACCATCATCAACCCCGGCAGCGAGTACTCCGAGGGAATCTTGAAGGGTGTAGTTCTTGTCCTGGAAAAGGGCAAGGTCAAAGATTATATCTTTACCAATGGCTAGGAGTGAAATCATGCCACTACAATTCAGACTGCCTAAAGATATCCCACTGGACGAATATCCCAAACCGGAAGCATACCTTGAAGAAGGCCGTCGTCTGACCGAAGATGCCCAGAAGCAAGGCATCGTCTTACGCGTGATGGGTCCGATTGCCCTGCACTATTACTTTCCTGATTATGTTGATCTATACCGCAGTATGGAGCGGTTGGGTGATCGTGTTTTCACTGACATTGACTTTGCGGCTTATGGTAAACATCGCGGTAAACTAGTGCCTTTCTTTGAAAGCCATGGCTACGAGCTGGAGAAGCGCGCAGCCATGATCAGTGGCGGGACACGTCTCATCTTCTTCAGCAGCAACATCCCAATGATCGATGTGTTTTTCGACAAGCTGGATTACAACCACCCGATTGATTATCGCAACCGGTTGGAACTCCACCCGTACTGCGTTTCGCTGGCAGACTTGATGCTGCAAAAGCTCCAGATCGTTCAGATAAATGATAAAGATCTCAAGGATGCTATGCTCCTGCTCCTGGCTGCGCCCATCAGTGATACCGATACAGATGCCATCAACGCAAAGTACATTGCCAAATTGTTCTCCGATGACTGGGGCTTCTACTACACTGCCACAACCAATTTGAAGAAAATCCGGGATGCCATGACTGGAGTGAAAGTACTTACGGAAGACCATCGCGCCATCATCAACGAAAAGGTGGATTATTTCCTTAAATTCATCGAAGAAACACCCAAGTCTGGTAAATGGAAAAGCAGAGCCAAGACAGGAACAAGCAAACCCTGGTACAAGGAAGTAGCCGATTGGGCTTGAGCTCTCGCATGGATTAATCCTTGATCCTGGCGAATAAAAAATGGACTCGTGGGCAGACTCAAATATCTGAATGGAGAGAATAATATGCCACAATCTCTAAAGGATGCTGCGGTTTACAGTCAGCGATGGCTGGAAATAATCCAGAAGACGGAAGTGACCGAAGCCGAGGGCAAGAAAATTATCGAAGAATCGAAACAAAATTTTGCTGAACATTTTAATAAGAACTGGCTGGAATATCGTAAATCTGTAACAGAGGCAGGAGATTGGGCATCTGTTGAATGGAGTGGTTCCGGCGCAGTTTTTCGGGATGTGCTTGGTCGTGAGTACCTGGATTGCCTAGGCGGTTACGGCATGATGGATCACGGCTGGAGCCACCCGGATGTGGTGGCAGCAGTTAAAGCCCAATTGGGACGGTCACCGATGCCAAGCCAGGAATTAATCGACCCATTGCGCGGTGTATTAGCGCGACTAATGGCGGAAATAACACCTGGTGATATCAAATATAGTTTCTTTGCAGCCAGTGGTACAGAAGCCGTTGAAGGCGCTATTAAATTAGCAAAGATGTATACGCAAAAACCGGCATTCATTGTTGCGGTAAAAGCTTTCCATGGCAAGACAATGGGCTCACTCTCGATGATCGGAAAAGCGGATTATCGTCAGCCAGCGGGGATCTTGTATGGCGGGCCAGTTTATCACGTCCCATTTGGAGATGCTGCAGCAGTTGAGAAACAACTCGATATTTGCGACAAAATTGGGGTTGGCGTTGCAGCTGTGTTGATGGAACCCATCCAGGGTGAGGCCGGCGCACTAGTCCCGTCGGACGACTTTTGGCCGCGCATCCGGGCAGCCACGAAACAATATGGGACTTTGCTCATCGCCGACGAAGTGCAGACAGGACTTGGACGTACTGGAAAACTCTGGGGCGTGGAGCATTGGAATGTTGTCCCAGATATCATGGCGGTCGCCAAATCTTTGGGAGGGGGTGTCATGCCTGTGAGTGCGTTCTGTTCCACAGAGGAAATCTGGCAGTGCATGATGTACCCAAATCCGTTCATTCACACCACCACCACAGGGGGAGGCGCTCTGGCATGTTCAGCAGCAATTGCATCAATAAATGTTATCTTGCGAGATGATTATCCAAAGCAGGCTGCAGAGAAGGGTGCATACTTTATCTTGAAACTACAGGAGCTTGTGAAAAAGTATCCACAAATCTATAGGGAAATCACAGGCAGGGGTTTGCTGATTGGCCAGCACTTCCTTACGCCTGAGATCGGGTATAAGGTTGCAGCCGGGCTATTCAAACGGGGAGTCCTGGTTGCTGGTACATTGACCAGTGCGCACACCATCCGAATCGAGCCCCCGATCGTCATCACTTATGAGCAAATTGCCACGGTATTGGATCGGTTGGAAGATACGCTCAAGGAAGTAGCGAAAACAATTTAGGTCGAGTGGTAGACCGGAGTCAAGAGAATCATCATGAAACAGCCATGGATTGTAACTAAAATGCAATAAACTGTTGACTTTAATAACGAAAAGTTGTAGTATGACATTATGGTGAATGCAAGCGATATAACCCGGGCAGATGGTTTGGATGCGATCGACCATAAAATCATTGCAGCTTTGCAACAAGATGGCCGGATGGCATTTGCTCAGATCGCCGAACAGTTGAACGTCTCGCCGGGGATGATTCGGGTTCGCTATAACCACTTGGTGGAAATGGGGGTGCTACGAATCGTTGCAATCACCGATCCTCTGCGGATGGGCTACAACACGATGGCTTTGATCGGCATCAAGACCGAAGGCGAGAAGTTGTTGGATGTGGCAGATAGGATAGCCCAACTTGATGAGGTTATTTATTTGATCCTTGTCAGTGGCTCATACGATATTATTGCGGAAGTAATGTGCCGTGACCAGCACCATCTTCTGCAATTCTTAACCGATCGCTTGTATCAGATCGATGGTGTCCGTGAATCTGAGTCCTTCATACACTTGAAAATTGTAAAGGAAGTCTATTTTTAAATAACCGGCCAAGCCGGATCAGAACCCAGTAAAAAAAAGGAGAAATGGATATGAAAATTCTACTCGTCGGTACCGGTGGGGTAGGTGAAGCGATCGCAATGATCGCCAAAGATCGCCCATGGGTGGAACAGATCGTGCTTACAGATTACAACCGAGAACGCATCAAGGAAGTACAGACCAAACTGGGGGACAAGCGACGTTTTCCCATCGAGTGGATCGATGCTGGCAAGCAGGAAATGATCGAGAAGCTTGCCAGACAATACAAGGTTGATCTCATTATGAATGCCTGCGACCCATCCTTCAATGAGCCGATCTTTGATGCGGCCTTCAATGTAGGGGCCACCTACATGGACATGGCTATGACTCTTTCGACCCCGCACCCGAATGACCCATTTCATACCTGCGGTGTCAAACTGGGTGATTACCAGTTCGAACGCGCCAAAAAGTGGGAAGAGAAGGGCATCTTATGCCTGGTCGGTTTGGGAGTGGAACCTGGCATGGCAGATGTTTTTGCGAAATACGCAGCGAAGAACCTCTTCGACGAGATCGAGGAGATCGGGGTCCGCGATGGTTCCAATCTCGAAGTGCGCGGTTATCAATTTGCTCCCAACTTTTCAATCTGGACGACAATCGAGGAATGCCTCAATCCCCCAGTCATCTGGGAAAAAGAAAAAGATTGGTACACTACAGAGCCGTTCTCGCAGCCAGAGATGTTCGAATTCCCAGATGGCATTGGTAAACAGGAAGTTATCAACGTGGAACATGAAGAAGTCCTCCTAGTCCCACGCTGGATCAACTGCAAACGCGTTACTTTTAAATATTCGCTTGGCGACCAATTCATTGGGGTGCTGAAGACCTTGCACATGATCGGGCTGGATAATAAGGAAAAGATCAAAGTTAAGGATGTTATGGTAGCCCCACGCGATGTAGTAGCTGCCTGCTTACCTGACCCAGCCCACCTGGGCGACAGGATGTCGGGCAAGACCTGCGCCGGTACCTGGATAAAAGGGAAGAAGGATGGCAAGGACAGGCAGGTGTACATGTACCAGGTGGCGGACAATGACGACTGCATGAAAAAGTGGAGTTGCCAAGCAGTCGTGGCCCAAACCGCATTCAGCGCCGTAATTGGCTGGGACCTTTTGGAACACGGTGTTTGGAAAGGCACGGGCGTGCTTGGACCGGAGGCCTTCGACCCGGATCCGTTTGTGGCAAAAATGGCCGACTACGGCTTCCCCTATGTGATTAAGGAAATGTAATTCCCTCATCCCTTCCCGCCTCGCTTGAGCGGGAAGGGATTCCAATTCTCAGGAGAAAATACGATGGCAGAGAAAATTGCACTCACCCAAGTGGAAAAGAGCAAGTTAAAACGCGAGTTAACCCTATTGCCACTATTTGGACTGATATATTTCACCGTGTGCGGCGGTTCATTTGGCGCAGAGCCGATGATCAGCCTTTCTGGACCGGGTTTCGCAATTGTATTGTTGTTGGTGACCCCGCTTGTATTTAGCATCCCGAATATGCTCATGGTGCGCGAGATGCAGTCCATGATGCCGGTGGAGGGAGGCTACTATCACTGGTTGAAAAAAGCCTTTGGTCCCTTCGTTGGTTTCATGGGCGGATGGATGAACTGGGTGGTTTCCTGGGTGGATGTAACCATCTACCCGGTACTGACCGCCACTTATCTGGCCTTCTTTATTCCAGCATTAAATGTCGGCGCAACCATCGGCGGAGTATTTGTCTCGGGAACAGTGCTTTCATTTATCGTTGCCCTCTTAGTCATATGGCTAATCAGCTATCTTAATGTCCGGGGTGCACGTCTTAGCGGATTGACGACCGATTGGCTGGGAGCCGTGATGATGATCCCGTTGATCATCATGTCGATTATCGGCATTGCAGCCTGGATCAAGAGCGGCGTTACCATTCACCTGCCTTTCTTGCCGAATGGAGAGGCTGTTTCTTTCAAAACCTTGATCCCAGCTCTGGGCACCGGTATATATGTAGCAATGTGGAATTACATGGGCTGGGAATTACCGACTGCGGCAGGCGATGAAGTGGTCAATCCCAAGAAAACTTATCCCCTTGCCATGGTACTGGTCCTGGTTGCGACAGTCGCCACATACACCATCCCGACAGTAGCAGGGTTGTATGGCGGTGCTGGAGAGAATGATAAGTATACAATATGGGGATTGGACGCATCCGATCCGAGTATAGGCATCATTGGTGACCTGACTGCACCTGACGCGACAGATGCGCAAGTGGCAGAGGTTGGCGCCAAACTGACAGGATGGGGTGTTGAGCCGACTGCGTCGACGGGGTGGTGGTTCCCCGATATCGCCCGCATAGTGGCAGATAAATTGATGGGTCAGGTCGACAGCCCACTTGGCAAGGTCATGGGCGGATTAGTTTCATTTGCTGCCATACTTTCAATGATAGGACTCTTTATCGGCAATGGTTTGGGCGGGACGCGGATTCCATTCGCCCTGGCAGAAGATGGCATGATGCCAAAGTTCATGGTTAAAGTTCATTCGAAATATGGCACACCTTGGGTATCCATCTTGATCGTGGCAGTGATTTACTCGATTTTCTCCCTCTCTGCATTCCAAGCCCTGGTGGTCATCGATGTGTTCCTTAATATGCTCGTGTTATTAGCTTGCTTCTTTGCAGTGTGGGTACTGCGCTTCACCGATCCAGACCGACCGCGCCAGAGAGTACCCGGCGGCTGGTTTGGCCTGGTGCTCATCACTGTGCTCATGACGAGTATCGTAACTCTGGCGATTGTATTCAATTATCTGGACGCTGGAATGGACTCGATATCCTGGGCGCTTTACGCCATGATCATTGGAGCGGTGCTTTACTTCCCAATCCGCAAATGGGTCAAGCCAGGAATTCCGGATGTTAACCCATATGGTGACGACAAAAACACGTAACCTTTACTTTAATCACCCCTCCTCCGGTTCCGGGGGAGGGGAAATGTAATTATGGAGGTTCCCATGCCTTATGGTTATCATGGAAAGATCCTGCACGTTGACCTCACATCCGGCAAGATGGATGTGGAAACCCCTCCCGAATCGTTCTACCGAAAGTACATGGGCGGTTCGGCTATGGCAATGTACTACATCCTGCGGGATGTGCCCAAAGGTGCGGACCCACTCGGCCCGGAAAACCTGCTGACCGTTTTTGACAGCGTGGTTACTGGTGCGAGCATCTCCGGGCAGAGCCGAATCAACGTCAATGCCAAGTCCCCGATGAGCGGCGGGATCGGAGACTCGCAGGCGGGTGGTTTCTTCCCAGCTGAGTTCAAGTTCGCCGGTTACGACGGCGTCGTGTTCCGGGGTAAATCCCCGAAATGGGTATACCTGACCATTCTCGATGGCAAGCCCGAACTGCATGACGCATCCCACCTGCTTGGAAAAATCACCGGTGACGTGGATGCGCTGCTCAAGCAGGAAGTAGGCGATCCGAAAGCCCAGGTGATGCAAATTGGGCCGGCGGCGGAGAAGGGCGTGCGTTTTTCAGCTATCGTCAATATGGCCTGCCGCATGAACGGCCGTACCGGCATGGGGCTTGTCATGGCCAGCAAGAACCTGAAAGCCATTGTTGTGCGCGGCAGGGCCAAACCCGCCGTTGCCGACCAGAAGGCCATGGTTGCCCTGAACAAGACCGGCCCCGATGCCCTCAAGACCAATCCCGACATGGATGGTCTGGCCAAGTTTGGTACCGCCGTGGTGGTCATGTTCAACAATATGATCGGCACCCTGCCTACGCGTAATTTTAACGAAGGCCAGTTCGAGCTAGCCGAACCGATCAGCGGTGAAAAGATGGCCGAAACCATCCTTAAAGACCGCGAAACCTGTTATGCCTGCGTAGTGCGCTGCAAACGGGTGATCGAAATCGAGGATGGTAAATATAAATTTAACCCAATTTATGGCGGACCGGAATATGAAACCATCGGCTTATTTGGGGCTTCCTGCGGCATCGGCGACCTGGCGGTTGTCGCCCAGGCTCACCAGATCTGCGATATGCATGGTATCGATTCAATTACTTGCGGCGCGACCATGGCTTTTGCGATGGAATGCTACGAAAAAGGCATCATCAATAAGGAAGATACCGGAGGCATTGACCTGCGCTTTGGGAATGCAGACGCGATGCTCGAAGCATTGATGCAAATTGCCACAAAATCAGGTAAGCTCGGCACGGTCCTGGCTGAAGGATCAGCGCGAGCCGCTAAGATCTGGGGCAAGGGCTCGGACGAGTGCTTAACCACGATAAAGAACCAGGAAGCCCCAGCTCACATGCCACAAGCCAAACGTTCGCTCGGATTGATCTACGCCGTCAATCCTTTCGGTGCTGACCACCAATCCAGCGAACACGATCCCTACTATGAAGAAGGCGTTGCTGAATTCAACCTTAACCGTTTGAAGGAAATTGGCCTTGGCATGCCTCAACCTCCGCATAGTCTAGGCCCGGAGAAAGTCCGTTTTGCCTATCTAACTGAGGTTTTTTACAGCATGATGGATACTCTGGAACTGTGTCAGTTTGTTTATGGCCCCACCTGGTGCCTATACGGCCCGACCGACACTGCAGTGATGGTAAAAGCGGTCACTGGCTGGGATGTCACCGTGGATGAACTGATGACGGTAGGCAAACGCCGCTTGAACTTGTTGCGGACTTACAACGCACGAGAGGGTTTCGACCGTAAAGACGACAAGTTCCCCAAGAAGTTCTATCAGCCGTTGAGTGGCACCGGTCCGACAGCCGGGATGGTTGTCACGCACGAAGAAATGGAAACCGCCCTTGATGAGTACTATAAACTGGCTGGTTTTACTAACAATGGCATTCCCACACGAGAGACTCTAAAAGCGCTCGATATCGAATGGGCTGCCGACTACCTGCCAGCATAAAGAAAAACGCCGTAAGAAATAGAAATCCCGGCAGTCTATATTTTGCAAACGATTTGAAAACTGTTTCGATAGAATTAGAGTAGTTTTCCCCCATTAATTTAGGACAGCGTGAATCTGTTCCTAGATCTCCTCATTCCATTACAAAGGTGAATGCCATGTCTCTTTATGACGAAAACTTTACTCACATGTCTCCAGTCTGGTCGCGCATTTTTCCCATAATAGCCGAGCGCGCTGAGGGCTGCTATATCTATTCTGTAGAGGGGAAAAAATACCTCGACTTTACATGTGGCATAGGCGTGACGAATACCGGTCACTGCCATCCCAAGGTAGTCGAAGCCATCCGGGAGCAGGCCGGGTTATTTCTCCATGCTCAAGCCAATATTGTCATCCATAAACCAATGCTGCAACTGATCGAAGAATTACGCCAGGTTGTTCATCCGTCTATCGACGGTTTCTTTTTCAGTAATTCAGGCGCAGAGGCCCTGGAAGGAGCTGTCAAACTAGCACGAGCTGCGACGGGAAAACCCAACATCATCGTTTTTGCAGGTAGTTTCCACGGTCGCACTTCCGGAACAATGGCACTGACCACGTCAAAGACCATCTATCGTTCGGGCTTCCAGCCTCTCCCAGCGGGGGTTTTCGTTACCCCATACCCATATGCCTACAAACTGGGAATGACCGATGCCCAAGCGACAGACTATTGTCTTTCAGCACTTGAAGAGCTCCTACTTACACAGACGTCCCCAGCGGAAACCGCGGCCATTCTGATGGAGCCGGTACTTGGCGAAGGGGGCTACGTTGTCCCACCGCCAGCGTTCATGAAAGGATTACGTGAACTGGCCAACAAGCATGGCATCCTGCTTATCTTCGATGAAGTCCAATCAGGTTTTGGACGAACCGGGAAATGGTTTGCCCAAGAACACTTTAACGTTGTGCCGGACATTATGACAGTTGCCAAAGGAATCGCATCAGGCTTACCGCTTTCAGGAGTGTTCAGCCGTCTTGACTTGATGAAAAAGTGGCAGACTGGCTCCCACGGCGGGACCTTCGGCGGCAATGCTGTCGCCTGCGCAGCCGGGGTGGCAACAATACACGCCATGAAAGAAGAAAAAATGATTGATAACGCGGCCGAACGCGGAATCCAACTGACCACCGGTTTGGGTAAGCTCCAGGAAGAGTATCCTATCATTGGGGATGTGCGCGGCCTGGGATTGATGATCGGTACTGAGTTTACGGCAAATGGGAAACCGGCTGACAAGGCAATCATCAAATCAGTCGTCCATGCCTGCGAGGAACGAGGCTTGCTCCTGCTCTCGTGCGGGACTTATGACAATGTTATTCGCTGGATCCCGCCACTTGTGGTGAGCGAAACACAGATCAATGATGCTCTGGGAATTTTCAGTAAGGCGATGAAGGAAACTATCAATTAGTCAAAGGTCAAGAGGCTCGCATTGTTTGACCTTATTATCCCAACCACCGAGGATTCATGACGACTCTCGATCGCTCCCGGCTTGAATTATTACTCCGCTTGGAAGATCAAAAATTTTACGCCGACCACCCCAAATCGTATGAGCTTTTCCAACGCGCCCGCCAATCGATGCAGGGTGGCGTCCCAATGCTGTGGATGATCCGCTGGGCGGGGACATTTCCGGTCTTCGTAAAAAATGCAAAAGGAGCCCATTTCACTGATGTAGACGGGCGTTCTTATATCGACTTTTGCCTCGGTGATACCGGGGCAATGACAGGTCATTCGCCGGATGCAACCCTGGCAGCTATCAACGCCCAGGCAATAAAGGGCATCACGTTGATGCTTCCCACCGAGGACGCAGTTTGGGTGGGTGAGGAACTCCAGAGACGTTTTGGATTAAAATTCTGGCAGTTCACGCTGACAGCCACCGATGCCAACCGTTTTGCCATCCGCATGGCACGCCATATCACCGGGCGGCCGAAAATCCTGGTCTTCAATTATTGTTACCATGGTTCGGTAGACGAGACTTTTATAACTTTGGATGAGGAAGGTACACCCGGTCCAAGATATGGAAACCTAGGTCCACCGATTAATCCGGTGGAGACGACCAAGGTGATCGAGTTCAACGATGTTTCAGCCCTGGAAACCAGCCTAGCTGCAAAAGATGTGGCTGCTGTGCTGGCTGAACCGGTGATGACAAATATCGGTATCATCCACCCCGACCCCGGTTATCACGATGTCTTGCGCGAAATCACACAGCGAACCGGGACCTATCTCATTATTGACGAGACGCACACGCTTTGCTCTGGACCCGGGGGGTATACCAAGAAGTATGGTCTGCAACCTGATTTCCTGACCTGCGGCAAGTCATTAGCGGGAGGAATCCCCGCAGGTGTGTATGGCTTCACACAGAAGGTAGCCGATGCGTTCTGGGCCAGGTTGGAGTTGGACCAATCCGATGTGGGTGGTATCGGCGGCACCTTGGCAGGAAACGCACTTTCGATCGCAGCCATGCGTGCTACGCTTGAAAACGTCCTAACCCCTGTCATGTACGAACGCTGTGATAAACTGGCCGACCGCTATGAAACTGGCGTCCAAGAGGTTATCAAGACCTTCGACCTGCCCTGGATCGTGAAACGGCTTGGGTTCCGGGTCGAATACTGGTTCCGAAAGACACCACCGCACAATGGTGGGGAGGCCAACGCCGCAATTGACAATGATCTTGATCGGTATATGCACCTTTGGGCGCTAAATCGTGGTATTCTGATGACACCCTTCCACAACATGGTTCTCATCGCTTCCGACACTACTGAAGCAGATGTGGACCATCATACCGAGGTCTTCCGTGAGGCGGTCAAGGTGTTGTTTGGATAAATTAATAGCTTTCGTGCGTGCAAAACCCGTACAAAAGCAGGATCGAGGATTCGATGTCTGATTTAAAACCCTTTGCCTTCCAAGTCTGGCGCGTAAGTGTTCGAACCAGGACATTAAAACTGGAACCAGTCCCCACGTCTTGGGAACGTCTTGGCGGGCGCGGCTTAATAGCCCGAATCCTCCTCGATGAAGTCCTGCCGGAGTGCGAACCGCTGGGCCCGAAGAACAAACTCATTTTCTGTCCCGGCCTCCTGACCGGACACATGCTCTCCTCGATTGACAGGCTCTCGGTAGGAGCCAAATCCCCGTTAACGGGCGGCGTCAAGGAGTCGAATTCAGGGGGAACAACCAGCCTGCAATTAGCTTCCATGGGAATTAAGGCACTTATTATCGAAGATTGGCCCATCGAACCTGTATGGTCGGTCTTGTACCTGAGTATGGACGGTGTACGTTTCGATGCAGCCGATGAACTGGCAGGCCTGGGTGTTTACGACTCTGCAGAATTATTGAAAACCCGGTACGGCAAAAAGGTCGCCATTTCGATCATCGGTCCAGCGGGGGAACGGAAGATGGTCTCAGCGGGTGTTCTTAACCTGGACAAAGATGGCACTCCCTCACGTATCAATGCCCGCGGTGGCTTGGGAGCTGTTATGGGTTCAAAAGGTTTGAAAGCCATTGTATTCGACCCTGTTGGCGGACAGAAGCCGCCAATCCTGGATTTAGAAGCCTTCCGGACTACGCAGAAAATCTACAACAAATACTTGATGGACCACCCGCAAACCCACACCTACAGCGATTATGGAACCCCAGCCATGGTCCACTTGACGGACGGGTTAGGAGCCCTTCCGACGCGCAACTTTTCTTCAGGCACGTTCGAGTTTGCGGATGATATCAGCGGTGAGACGATGCGGGACTTGATCCTGGCGCGTGGTGGGGAGGGTAATACCACCCATGCCTGTATGCCCGGTTGTATCATCCGTTGTTCGAATATCTTTGCCGGGGAAGACGGAAAGACGATCGTTTCCCCAATCGAGTACGAGACAGTTGGTCTAATGGGTTCCAACCTGGGCATCCGTGAATACGACTTTATCGGCCGCCTGAACTGGCAAGCCAATGACCTGGGTGTCTGCTCTATTGAATTAGGCGCGGCACTGGGCGTCGCTGCTGAAGCAGGGTACATGGAATGGGGGGATGGAAAGCGCGCCCTCGAACTATGCGAAGAAATCCGTAAGAATACTCCGATGGGTCGCATCCTGGGCTCGGGCGCGGGCTGGACCGGGAAAATCCTTGGTGTCGAGCGCGTCCCGGTGGTGAAGAACCAAGCGATGTCGGCCTATGAGCCGCGTGCCATCAAAGGGATGGGTGTCACTTTCGCCACCACCCCCCAGGGAGCAGACCATACCTGTGGGCAGACCATCCGGGATAAAATCAACCATCTTCTACCGGACGGCCAGGTAGAACTTTCCCTCAAGAAGCAGATCGCCATGGCTGGCTACGATTGCCTGGGTGCGTGCATTTTCTCAGCATTTGGCTTTGCTGTTGCACCGCCAGAGACTATCCGGGACTTTATCAATGCCCGGTATGGCTGGGGTGTGGACAATACCATTCTTTCTGAGTTGGGCAAGCATACCATCAAGATGGAAGTGGAGTTCAATCAAAAAGCCGGGTTCACGAAAGCCGATGATCGTTTACCGGAGTGGATGACACGCGAACCCGTCCCGCCACATAATGTCGTTTTCGATGTGCCGAACGAGGAAATGGATAAGATATTTGAGTGGTAGGAGTGGGTCAAATGGGAAACGTCGAAGGTCGGGAATTGAACATTCGACCTTCGACGTTTTATTATTATCAAGAGCCACCAAAGAGAGTTGAACTCTTGACCTGGCGTTTACGAAACGTCTGCTCTACCAACTGAGCTATGGTGGCATTTCTTAGCGGCGGGATTATACCAGCAAAATTATTATTCGCACAAGGAACATTGGACAAATTTGGTGACATTACCCCCCAACATCGGGGTTATGCGGTAGATGGCCGAACCCTTTGAGATGAAAGGCCCATGTTATACTCACAACGTGAATATTGCCATGCTTTCCTATCATACCTGTCCGCTAGCGACCCTGGGAGGCAAGGATACCGGCGGGATGAATGTCTACGTGCGCGACCTGACGCAGGAATTGGGCCGTATGGGTGTTCACGTGGATGTTTTCACACGCTCCCAGGACGAGCATGTACCGCACGTGCTGCATGACCTGGGGTTTGGCAACCGGGTTGTCCATGTGCCAGCCGGACCAGAAGTCCCTTTACCGAAACGGGAACTGGCTGGATATATTCCGAAGTTTGTTGAAGGCGTACAGAAGTTCACCGAGGAGAAGGGTATAAAGTATGACCTGCTCCATAGTCATTACTGGATGTCTGGTATAGCTGCCGGAACCTTGTCGGACCTGTGGTCGGATGTGCCAATCCTACAAATGTTCCACACCCTGGGGGAGATGAAGAACCGCGTAGCCCGGTCTGCTGAAGAGCGGGAAGGTGAATATCGGCTTGAAGGTGAACGCCAAGTTCTGCGGCGTGCAGACCGGGTGATCGCAGCTACTCTGGCTGAGCAAGCCCAACTCGAATGGCTTTACAAGGCGAATGTAAATAAAATTACTGTTATACCGCCTGGAGTGGATACGAGTCACTTCTACCCCATCCCGGCAGACGAAGCGCGTCAATTTATCGGACTTGATCCGGATGCCCGCATGATATTGTTTGTCGGACGAATTGAGCGGTTAAAAGGATTAGATACTCTCATCCGGGCAGTGGCATGTCTGCGGCTCAAGGACCTTCCTGAGCCGATCAGTTTGGTGGTTATCGGTGGTAACCCGGATGTAGCACCCGAAGAGATGACAACAGAAATGGCGCGCATTCAGAGGATGTGCAATGAATTGACGATGGGCAAGATGGTGGCGTTTCTTGGAAGACGCGATCAGAGCACACTACCATATTATTATTCTGCTGCTGAAGTGGTGGTGATGCCATCGCACTATGAGTCGTTCGGTATGGTGGCGTTGGAAGCCATGGCTTGCGGAACGCCGGTTATCGCCTCACAGGTGGGAGGATTAGCTTTCCTAGTTGAGGATGGTGTGACGGGTTACACTGTGCCTGCCGAGGATCATGACGCATTATGTGAGAAGCTGACGGCAATATTAGGCGACGAATCCCTGCGCAAGAAAATGGGTCGTAACGCTGCCATGAATGCGAGGAATTATGATTGGAAGAAGATTGCAAAACAGATCGTAGGGGTTTATGAGGAAATGGTTGGAAAATAAAGTAAAGGTTTTTCTGGCTAAATAATAAAGTGACCGCCAACCTTAAGGTGGCGGTCACCTGCATTTTACTCTTTCATTTTTACAAAAAATAATGTTGAGCCATCAATTTCCTGCGTGCGCATCTGGAATAAATCCTTATAACTGGCGATCATGCGTGAAAGCTGCCTGTGTCCATAGGTGCGTGGGTCAAAACCGGGGTCCAATTGATACAAAGCGTTACCCATGTGGTCGAGGCGTGCCCAACCGTCTTCCTGCTGGGCAATTTCGTATGCCTGACGAATGATTGGCATTGGGTCGTTCTCGTTGTCTGTCTCGGGGGTGGGTACGGGAGTTGCTGACAATGTAGGAACGGCGATAGGCGGTGAAGATGCCGCAGAGGCAACAGAGGATGAAGCAGTAGCAGATAGTTTCTTGCGCGGGCTTTGTCTTTGCGCAACTGGGCGATGGGCTTTTTGCTCTGCCACAAGGTTTGAAGTATAAACAAATACATCGCAGGCATTGACGAAGGGTTTGGGTGTCTTCTTTTCACCTATGCCCATCACAAACACCCCGCTTTCGCGGATGCGGGTGGCGAGACGGGTGTAATCGCTGTCGCTGGAAACCAGGCAGAAACCATCCACAACTCCGGAGTGAAGCAAATCCATAGCATCGATGATCATGGCGCTGTCTGTGGCGTTCTTACCGATGGTGTAACGGAATTGTTGGATTGGCTGGACCGCGTGGAAATTCAGCACATCTTTCCAGGAATTCATACTGGATGTTGTCCAGTCTCCATAAATGCGGCGTACGGTTACCAGACCATATTTCCCGGCCTCCACCAATGTTTGGGGCAGAAGGTTCGCCTGGGCGTTATCGCCGTCAATCAGGATTGCGATTTTACGTCTCGATAATGAAGAGAGTTGTTCTTCTGGCATTTTATTTTCTTTCTTTCCCGCAAGTGCGGATAATCTTCGGATTTCTTATATTATACGGTGTTTTTATCTGTAGAGCGAATTAAAATTTCATTTTACCGTTCTTTGATGGCAGACATGAGAATCCCGAGCACGGCAATCCCGCCTGCGGCAAGAAAACCCATATCAATACCCCGGTAAAGTGCATCAGGTGTATTCTGGGCGAGATGAGTGGTAAAGATGGCTCCGGCCAAGCCAATACCCAGCACCATGCCGACGCTGCGCGCGGCTGCCTGAACACCTGAAGCGATCCCCTGACGCTGTTTCGGTGCGGACCCCATCAAAGCGCTTGTATTGGGGGAGATGAACGTCCCGGTACCGAGACCTGCCACCGCAAGTGCCGATCCAGCAAATAGCAACGAGGTGTTTGAGCTGAGGCTTGCCAGTAAAAACAAGCCGACACCCATTAATGCCATGCCCACCATCCCGGGCCAGCGGGACCCGATCCGGTCAGAAAAAATCCCGCTAATGGGTGCGGCGATCGCCATAACAATGGGTTCAGCAGTCAGCAAAAGGCCGGCTTGGGCGGGGTTCAGTCCACGACCCTGAATAAGATAATAGGGCATTAGGAAAGTGATTGTATAAACGCAAATGTAATTCAACACCGCACTAACAGTAGCTGCCGAGAACAATGGAACGCGGAACAGGTTCAAATCCAGCATAGGGGCAGGGGAGTGCCGTTCGATAAGTATGAATACGGTCAATATAAGAAAGGCAGCTAACAGCAGTCCGATAATAGGCAGGGAGGTCCAACCCCATTCGGCTCCCTGGTTTAGTCCGAGCATAAGGGCTACAAGTCCTGCCAGCAAGAGGGCAGCGCCAACGAGGTCGAATTTCTGACCGAAATCGTTTGGCTCATCTTTCGGGATGGAAGCGAGGCTCAAAGCCAGAGCCAGTATCCCGACTGGGACATTAATATAAAAAACAGAGCGCCACGAAAAGGCCTGAGCCAGCCATCCGCCCAACGATGGCCCAGCTGTCAACCCGAGATAAGTCATCATGGATGCAAGACCTAGCGCCCGGCCACGCTCCTCGGCGGGGAAATTGCCGGTCAGAATGGCCGGTGCATTGGATGCCAGCATGGCACCGCCGATGGCTTGAATGCCGCGACAAATGATCAGCGCTTCTACCGAGAGGGTTGCGCCGCAGAGAGCTGAGCTGCCGACAAAAATTCCAAATCCCCATATGTAAAGTGCTTTGTGCCCGTATAGATCGCCCAAGCGGCCAAATGTCAAGAGGAATCCGCTCACAGCAAGCAGGTATACTGTAACAACCCATTCGACCGCTGAAACGGAGGAATGGAAGACATTTTGAATAACGGGAAGAATGGTATTGACAACACTAGCATCCAGCGCAGCCATAAACGAGCCGGTACCGACAGCAGCCAGTACCCACCACTTGTGGTTAATCATGTTCAAAAGTGTTCTCCTGTGCAGAGATACCTGCAATGTTATCGGTGAGGTTGGGAAGTACGGTCATCGTTCTTGTGGCAGGTGGAATGTATAGCGGGGTTGGTGATCGAACAACAGGTATTGAAGAAGAAGATACGATTGGCGTGTTAATTGGCAATTGGATAATAATACCACTGCATGAAGGTAATCGAAAAATACCTGTGAAAACCAGAATGGTCTGTCTCATAACGACCTTCGATTATATTATTGTATCGGAAATCAAGAGAAACACCATTGTTTTTTTACATAAAATGTGCGAAAATAGAGTTGCCCGCCGTTGGCTGCCCCCCTCAGCCAGCGACGGGTATTTAAGATAAGTCTATGGTGGATTAACTGTTGCTGAATTTACCATTGCTTATTTAGATAGCTATCTATTGAAAGAAAAGGGAACCTATGGCGCTATTGTCAAATAATAGTTCATATCTTCAGAAAATAGAAGATGGGCCTGGAAAAAGCGAAACCAATTTCCACAAGGTAGCAGAATTAACTGACTCGGCGATATTCATTTTTCAGGGGATGCGCATTAAGTATGCAAATCCTGCCACCGTATAATTGGCTAGATAATCGCGCCAAGAATCATTGGAAATGAAATTTACTGATCTTTTCCAAGAAAACGCGAAAAAGGATGCGCGGAATTGGGGAAGGCAGGTGCCAGGTGGTGGATACTTTCATCGCGAGGGGAGTTCATAATCGTCACCAAAAGCGGGGAAGAACGCAGGATGGATATAACCACAACCACAATTGATTTTAATAAAAGGCCAGCAGTAATTGGTTGAAGAGGAAAAACAAACAAGGTACCGAGAAACACTGGTCGAGGTAGTCACCTCGCGGCTTCCGATATAAGCTCCTTTGCATTATACTTATTAATAAGATCGTAATCGTTATTCTAGCCAGATGGCGATTATCCAAAGATGCCAAACACAAAACCGATGAGCTGATATATTTAATAAGGAGGACTGTGGATGTCGGTTAGCCCAGCAGTTTGATTGCCACCTAGTTGTTCACCCAGCCAACGATTGTTATTGATAAAAGATGCATCCACCTTTTTGTTGTCCGTCTTGTAATGGGAAAGCCATGGCTGAAGCCCTGTAATCAATTTAGTGAACCCATACTGAACCAGGTGCCAGATTTGTTTGCAGGGTTATCCTTTTATGGAACGGATCACGATGGGATGATCTAGCTTGTCCATAATGTAGTTGATAATTGTCCCCTCAGCCATAAAGCCCCTTTTAGGTCCTTTCTTCCCTATGAAGAAGATTAATTGGCGATCATTTTTTCATGTGGTTTGGAATTTCATGAGGCGACCATCTTTTTGGGCTTTCGCTTATTTTGTTTTACTTACTATCGTGATGACCTACCCGCTCGTGTTCCGGATGAAAGAGGTGATCGGAGGCGGGGGTGGTGACGGCACCTACTTTATCTGGTTGGTTCGCTGGTATCAAAAAGCACTATTTGAATTAAAGATCTCTCCTTTTTTCAATCCATATCTAAACTACCCACAAGGCTGGAACCTGGCATCCACCGATATTACTCCCGCGATGGTGGCGTTGGCGTTGCCTGGAGGCATGCTTTTCGGACCGACCTGGGGATACAACTTTGCCATGTTCATGAGCTTTGTTCTTTCAGGTTGGGGGATGTATTTATGGATCAAGGACCTGACAAAAGACGATCTGGCAGGTTTGGTGGCAGGGACAATTTTTGCTTTCATCCCCTTTCATATGGCTCACGTTATCATCGGACACCTAAGCCTGGCTGGAACGCAATGGTTTCCGTTCTATTTCTGGGGCTTATACGATCTTCTGAAACAGGAGAAATTCACCTGGAAACCTGTGCTGATGGCAGTCATCTCGATAGGATTGATCGGTTTGACCAGTCCATATTATGTTTACATGACAATCCTGATAACGGTTATATTTTTGTTGGGATTCATTATATTCAAAGGGTACAAGGGTTTAAGAAACATAGAGTTCTGGAAAAGCATATTGGTTTTTAGCTTGCTCTCGGCTCTAGTCGTTGGACTGGCAATGCTGCCTTATTTGAATATTAATGAGCAAAGCGGTCTGGCATCACGTCCAGTGGAGTATGTTTCCGAATATTCAGCCAGCCCGACAGACTATGTGATCCCTTCCATACACCAGTTCTTGTGGGGAAAATGGATCGATGATCATTTCAGCCCCGAGTATTGGCAAGAATCAACTTTATATATCGGCCTAGTGACATTTGCACTCTCTATTTTCGCCTGGGTAAAACGGCGTGAGCTTCTTCGTTCTGAGATATTAAGTATCGCCACCCTAGTCGCCTTCTGTGCCTTCGTACTTTCCTTGGGAATCGATCCTCATTGGTTAGGTCGCAAGATTGTTTCTTTACCTCTGGTATTACAATCCATCTTCCACCGCACACAAATGCCAGAGATCTACCTGCCTGCATATTACCTTTTCCGCTACATGCCTTTCTTCTCAAAAATGCGTGTCATGATGAGATTTGGGCTATTCACTCTGATTCCGTTCAGTTTGATGGCGGGTCTTGGGGCACATGTGTTGCTCAAGAAACATCCTCAAAATGTTAGAAGGTGGATTGCGGCAGGCCTACTCATGCTGGTTTTCATTGATTTCTATCCAGGTCCCCTGAAAGGATTCGCCAGTGTTGTAGCCCGGCCAGTGGATTACTGGTTGGCAACTCAACCCAATACCGGTGCGGTCGTACAGTTTCCGTTCAACCAAGAGTCCGATCAGAGTCAGGTCTATGATACGCTGGTGAGTCAGAAACCATTCATTGGAGGCTTCTTTAATGCAAACCAGCCAGAACAGTACAAACGGATCCAAACAGTGATGGACGATTTCCCGTCTCTGGAAAGTGCAACTTTAATTGGGCAACTTGACGTGGCTTATGTGGTTGTGGATTCATCCCAATACCCTGATTATATTAAGGTTGAAAGAGATATCCAATCCTATGGTTTTATATTGTTGCATATCAGCGAATCAGAATATGTTTATGGTTGGCCATAAAATGACCCCTGCATGAAATTGAATACACATGTAATAGCTTATTTTTGACAAATCCGGGAAGAACAAAAATAAGTGAGTGATGGTACGCGTGAGGCTGGGGCGGCCGCATTGGAAAAGAAAAGACCGGCCCATTTCTGGCTAGTCTTTTACGAACAGAGGGTGCGGGGAAAACCAGAGTGTTCAGATATATGCCTCCGGCGAGATTCGAACTCGCAACCACTGGATTCGAAGTCCATTACTCTATCCATTGAGCTACGGGGGCTGACCCGGAGATTATAACCGAATGTCCACTCCCCACCGAGTAATTTTCCCTTATATGGCGACCCTTTCAAAAGGAGTCTGCCATGTTTCCCATAAAAACAGAAAACCAGAGGACTATCAATATTTCCGCGCAAGCTGGCGCGGAATACCTGCCGATTCTTGTCGAGTCTTTCCTAATAGACCGTAAAACACAAGGACTAGCAAGGGGAACAGTCGAGTTTTACCGGGTAAAATTGGGGCTTTTCCTCGACTTTGCAGAGGCGCACGCTTTGACACAGCTCACAGAATTAACCCCTGATTTCCTGCGTCAATTCATTTTATTTATGGGGGAGAAACACAATCCCGGCGGTGTGCATACTTTTTTCCGTTCTCTAAGGGCTTTTCTTCGGTGGGTAGACTTCGAGGAGATAGCGCCGGAAGGCTGGAAAAATCCCATTCATAAAGTAAAAGCTCCCAAAGTTCCGCAAGAAGTAATCGAACCTGTATCCCTTGAAGACGTCGCCTCTTTGCTTGCTACCTGCCAACGAGGAAAATTCACAGGAGAGAGAGACAGGGCTATATTACTCACTTTGCTGGACACAGGAGCAAGGGCGCAGGAGCTATGTAATATAAACCTTGACGACCTAGACTTAGCCAGCGGCGCGGCTATGATAAAGCAAGGGAAGGGACGCAAGCCGCGGGTGGTGTTCTTTGGACGGAAAACACGGCGAGCAATAAGAGCCTATCTCAGGCAACGTAAAGATAATCACCCGGCCTTGTGGGTAACGCAATCAGGAGAGCGAATTTGTTACATTACTTTGAGGGAGATTTTGAGACGTAGGGCAAAACTAGCGGGTATTCCTTTAGCCTCCCCTCACGATTTTCGCCGCGCCTTCGCTCTCGAAATGCTGAGAAATGGGGCTGATATTTTCGCCCTTCAAAAGCTAATGGGACACGCCGATTTACAGGTATTGAGGCGCTATCTTGCACAGACCGACACAGATTTACAGAGGGCGCATGACCGGGGAGGCCCGGTAGATAATATGTAAAAGCAAGACTCCCCTTAATTGGGGAGTCTTTTATTTGAGCCTGTAACGATTATGATTTCCTTGAGTTTATTAAGGAATTGGGCGACAATATCGCCCGTTGTAATGCTTGCTCTCCAAACAAACTTATACGCTCTTTGTCGGCCTTCCTTGCAAATGTCAACGGCGTTTGTGTAGGGTTGCACTCTTACAATTTTGGTTAATGGAATAGTAATAGTATTTGAGTATCCAGCGAAAGTTAGTCCCTTGCTGGATATATTCAAGCTCCCTTCGTCAATTTTAATAAGCCCTTCTGACATTCTCAATTCGTAATATTCAACAAATCGAAGAAACATTTTCTCAGCCGTAGTATTTTCCTCCTTTTTACTATTGAGAGCGAAGTTCGTTAATTCGTTTAATAAATTCTTCAACCGCATCGTAGTAATTACTTCTATATGCCTCTTCTTCTTCCACATGTTTATCATACTGTTTTTGAAATTCCCCAATTCCGATTTTAACAATTAATAAAGATAGGCTGGAACAAAATTTTAAATATAAATTAATCGTATTGTCAATTTTCACCCACGCATTATTTAATTGCTCGTCCTCTAATGAGCTAATTGATACCTCGTAGATAATTTTCCCTTTATCCATTTCTTCTTTTGTTTTCTGAAAATCTGCTCTTATTTTTTCTAATCCCTTTAATTCTTCCCTAGATTTCACTTGGATTATTTGGTTACAAAGTTTCATAAAATAATAGAAGTCGCTTGTAGTTAGCTTAGTAATTTCTTCTCCCTCTTTGAGTCTAATCTCGCGAGCGTCAATCTTTCTTTTGTGTTTTCTTTCTTCCAAATCCCACTTATGCGACCTATTACTAAAAAACCATGCGGGGAGGAAACCAATAACCCCGCCAATAATGACTCCTGTAATAGTTTCCCACATATTGTTTACCTCCTCTTGAATAATACGATTCTAGCAATAAAACCCCAAAAGGAAAAGACACTTATGTTTTGAATTGTAATTAGGAGGAATTAGCACTATACTATTCTTGTAAGGGTGACAATAAAGTAATTCGAGATAGTTGGGAGGAAACCGTGAAGAAGTGCCCATATTGCGCAGAGAAGATACAAAATGAGGCAAATTTTTGCCGTTATTGTGGACGCGACCTAAGACAACCAATTCCGACAATCGCGCAAAACCCACAAATTCCAATAGCCCCTACTGCCAAACCTAAAGTTTCAATTTGGGCTTTTGGAGCAATTGGAGGGTTAATATTAGCGATTCTTGGGGCTGTAAGTCAAATGCACGGAGGGACAACAAGTTTGCTTGAACTTTCAGTGGACTTCGTTGTCAATTTTCTTGGTTGGTGGCTTATTTGTGTGTTTGTAATTTGGTTGTGGAGAAAAGCAGGAAATAATGGAGAGCGAAAGGCATTAATAATTATTTGTACGGTGCTGATATTCGGTGCGGCCGCGGTCGCTTTTGATATTCTAAGATATTCCGTTGAAACCCCGTCCGAGAAATATATTACGCTGGCTCCTACCTTGAGATTAACAGAAGAACCTACACCTACTTCAACACCAGCATTTTGGGCTGATTGTAAATTTTATGATTCAATTGATTCGTCATATTTAGGTAAAAATACTTGTATTTATGGTAGTCCTCGCCTAATTTTTCAATGGCAATCTAATAAACGAATAAACTTTAGCAGTAATCAGAATGCTCCGCACCTTTACATTTTATTTCCTAATATACAACTGATTGGGACTTTAATTCCCTTTCAGGTGGATGCGGCAACAAGGGCGGCTGGCATAATTAATACAATAGAGATTGATAGTTGCCTCATGTTCAAAAGCAAGATTAGGATGGACAATACTGGGCTTCTTTATATGCAATCTCCCGCCGTCGCTCCTTGCGACGCAAGTGCGATAGAGCGTTAGTCCGAGCGTCTGAGGACTTACGTTCTCCCTTTCAGCAATTCCCCCAAACAAATTAGCGGCAGTGCCTAATAGTCGTTAGCGGCTTTCCCTCTGTTTTCAATGTCTCCACCCTGCTTTATACAGGTATATGCTCCTGTATAATCCTCCGGTTTCCTTAGAAAGCCCCAAAACAGCCCCTTTTTACTCGTCAAATACAGCCCTAAAAGCACCAATAACCATAGGATTAAGAGTCCGACGGTGCGCACCGCGGAAGGATTGCAACCGCTATTAACTAGTGTAGGGAGGGTGGCACTAATCGCCTACCGCCAGCGCACCTCCAGACTAGGAGACACACAGTACACGCCCCTCCATGTCTGGTGTTGTTTGTTGGTTGTTGCTTTCTGAGCCTTCTCTTAAATTCCCCCCAAATTTTACTATTGCGGCTTGGTGTCAATTTCCGCATTAGCAATTTCTGTATTAGTAAATTTTGCAAATAGTGTAGTCGTCAATTCCGTTGTCAATTCCGTAGTCAAGTGTTTCCGTCTCTCTGAAATTGCTTGTCTAGTTACTCCAAACTTGCGCGCAATCTGGACGTTATTGCTTCCGGGATTTTCCTGCAAGTAGGTCAGTAATTGCGCGTCTGTTACATGCTTCCTTGCTTGCGCCTTGCGCTTTCTGTTTTCCACTTGTTGAGGGGGAATTTCCCTTACTGCTTCCTTTACTACTTGCTCTTGTGGGAGCAAGTTACCGTCAGCGAAGGCGACGAACACAATAGCAAGGTCAACCACGGAAGCCGCAAGAATAGCTACCAGCCAGCGTGTAAAGCCCGTAATTGCATGTGAAAGAGTAACAAGGTTGACCGGAGCAAGCAAGGCGGGAGTTATGACGACCATGCACCAGAACGCGGCCCTAGAGTAAGCCTGTGCTGATTTAGACCGTATTCGGGGGAGCCTGTTGGCGGCATAGGCTAGAGATAAATTAACGGTTGCTCCGGCCACCAACCAGAACCATTGTGAGGAATTAGCGTCTAGCAATCGCCCCAAACGCGTGTACTGCGTCGCTTGAAAGAGAGCCGCCGCAACCAGCAGTATTTTACCTAGGGGGATTTTCTTCACGACCAGCCTGCAATTCTTTTTCTGCTTTTATCTTTTCGGCTATCTCATAAATATCTATTTGCTTGGTCGTGGGCGGGTTTTGCTGTTTGCAATATTCCGCGACTAGCGCAACGATACTGCAAAGTTTCAATATAAGCTCCTGCTGTTGTTCCTCAGGGACGGAAACTTTGACAGCTTTTATAGCAAATTCTAGCCCACCCGGACGAAGTAAACTTTCATACCCAATTTCTGCCATTAGGTAGCTCCTTATATTCAGCGTTTATTACTTCCCCGCCTCCTGCTAATTGCTGGACTAAAGAAACAATTGAACGGGCGGTTTCCGGGTCAACGTTAAGAATGTTTGTCTGGTTTTCTATGACATTTTCCCTAGGTAGTAAGTCAGCCATTTTAATAACCTTTTCGGCAGCGTCAATTCTGTCGCGGTCATGCTTTCCGGTTAGGGCGATTCGAGTAATTACCTTGGCGATAATGCGTACTGCGTCTGCGCCTGTCACGGCTCCGCTGAATTTCTTATTCTCTTTGAGTGCTTGAATTATTCCTTCTTCTGCGGCGGCTTGGTTCTTTTCTTTCCTTCGCTGTTTATATAATTGCGTATTTTCAGCAGTAATTCTATAAGGTTGCGGCGGCATAATCCAATGACCTGTTTTAGCGTCTTTTATGGCTTGGTCGGGGTAAACATACACCTCGCGCCCTTCCCGGTCTTTTGTTTTCACTGGCATGTTATCAGGTCTTGACATAGTTGCTCCCGCCCCTAGCTCCCTCCTGCTTGCGCACAGAAGGGAGCTTTTTTTCTTTTTATTATGGTTAGATTTTCAGTCTTTCGGCAAAATTCCGTCTGACGTGACAATCTGTTTGCTAATTTGTTTGCTACCCTTGACAGGCTTGACCGCCTTAACCGGAAGAACCCGCTTCGTATTGTCTTGTTTTTTCTGTTGAAGTTCTGGGTGTGTGTCGGAGTGTTCCTTCCGTATGACTGAACCCTGTATCCCTTGCCCTAGACTCTCACCGGGATTCCTTATGGGTGGCGTAACTAGCCGCTCGTCGGTCTGTTTGGTGTCGTGGTGGTATTTGGGCTTATGGGATTTCTGATTGGTGTTTTTGCCAATGTCATTATATTTTGTACTCATTATTAATCTCCTATGTTTTGATTATTTTTGTTTGAAGGTTTCGACTGTTAAATCGTCTGGACTGACCCGACCAAGTAATGACAGAAAGTGGTGCAAATACGCCTCGTTGAATTTAGCTTGTATTGGCTGGATTTTCTCCGACCACGGCAGGTAAATAATAGAGGCGGGAGGAGCAGAAACTCCCATTGTAGAAAACTCATTTCCCAAACCCGTTAGATATTGGCCTAATCTAAATTTCTTCTCGGTCAAATTCCAGCGTATACGGAGAGCTTTGGCTAAATCTCGCATGGCGGATAAAATCTGCTCGTCTGCTCTGGCCTCTACTTTTTCGATTTCGCCGACAATCTGGCCACGCTCGTTATAGAAGTTTCTTTTAGCCTGCTTAACCTCGTCCTCTATAACCTGCGCGTATGTCTGGACGGAATTAACCAGCATTTCGAGTCTTTGCATATTGTCAAGGGCTTTTTTCTCCTCTCCCTTTTTAGGGGGAAGCATTTGGGCTATTTCAATGTCAAGCCGTAATGCCTCAGTTCTCATTTGGTCGTAATTTTTGAGGGCGGCGGTTGGTGGTTTACCGCCGTAGGTTTCAAGCTCCTCCATTGGTTGACGGAAGGCGGCTACTTTACGTTCTGTTGAGGCTAGTAATTGGGATTGTTCCTGATTCATGGTTACACTTTGAGTCCTTTTGCGCGGAATTGCGCTTGAATGTCAGAAATTCTTCTCACGTTTCCCCGCCATGGAGCAATAGCCTGACGGTATGCCTGCAATAGTTCAATTTGGCTTTCTGTTTCTGGTATTTGTAGCCTGTTATTCTCGCGCTGGGCGTTCAACCATTCCAAAGAGCCGTTAGTGCGCGGGCCGTAACGTAAAACTTGATACTTTGCATTAATATTGCTTCTTTTCATAAGACCTGCCGACCCTCGAGGAACAGACTTCAATTCTTCGGCCTCTTGTTCGTCAAGCTGTTTGAGTCGCCCTTCTTCGGTTTGTTTTATTTTGGCCTCAGCCTTGGCTATGACCGCTCGTACTTCTTCTGAATCTAGGTTGTAATCAATTCCTTCGTTTTCGTTACTCATTTTTTCTCCTCATAGTTCCGCGTAGCGCACCGCGGAAGGTTCGATATAAATTGTCATTATCTTAGGATACTCGCCAATAATATAAAAACCAGAAATACCGCGAAAGCAATAACGAAAGATGTCAAGAAAAGTAATAGAGTATCATTTTTCATTCTGTCTCTCCCGTCAACAGTCGCCCTAATCCGTCCCTTGTTCTTGGCGGGTGTGTGGATTCCCAGCGTAAAACGGACGCTGGAGGGCCAGTCAGGGCGTCAACGGTCAGGGCGTCGGTGTCCTTTTTTATGCCGCTAATTAATTCTTCTTCTTTGGAGAGAGAAAGGTTTTGTTCTTGCTCTTGGTTTTGGCTTTTAAGGTTTTGACTTTCAAAAGAAAAAAGATTCTTCGCTCCTTCTATGGTTGTAGTCTCTGGTAATCTATGTAGTTCATTTAACGAACAAGGCAATGGCTCGTTGGCGAACATGGCAACCCCTTGTTCCCGAACAGGGGGTTGGCTCGTTCCCGAACATGGCATTGGCTCTATGCTCGTGTAATATGCTTCCCATTGCTTGTTTAGTGCTTCGATATCAACCTTGTAATACATAATGTGTTCAATGCGTGCATACCGTTCTTTGAGTAGGCCCGCGCGGCGTAGGTTTCGACGGGCTGTTTTCTGTTCTTCATAGGAAAGGCCGGTTTCTTCTTCGATTTCGTCGGAGGTCTTATAAATCCAACCTTCCGGGTCTGCTCCCTTTCCAACCCAATACAAAAACTGGCAAAGGAAGATAGTAGCCGTCGTGCTTCCGGTCAGCCTTCTGAGTCGTGGGTAATATGCAACCGGCCTGCCGATATCAATTAGGGTTTCTGATAGTTTCATTTTGCGCCTACCTATGAAATTAAACTTGCTGTTTCAAATTGCTCAGGTCGAACCCAAATCTTAAAATCAAAGAGGTTTTCCTCTTGGGTAGTGTCAATGTCGAAAAAGGAGGTTTGATAATTGGTAGGCTTTGGAGTAGGTTGCGCGGTGCGCACCGGGGAAGAATATTTGTATGTATTTCTGTATGAGTTGGGGGTTGCGTTCCAATCTGACAAACAACAACCTAATTGTTTTCCAAAACCGCGGTCAATTTTGAATGACTTTTCAAAGAATAAATCAAACGGTATTGTATAAGTGAACCCCGACTCAATGTTTTCCGCTACAAAGTATTGCACACCATAAGCGCGGGCTTGGTCAATAATTGACAGGTCATAGCAGATAGCTGGCGGGTTTCGTAAAATGTGCCGCGTTCTGAGAGATTTTTCTAGGACGATTGACTCAATTCCGTTGATTTCCTTTTTAATAATTTTGCCAACGGGCTTATTCGTTCTATTGGTGGCATACACTAGGGTTATAATCTGGTTGCTTTTCATTGAATTAGTTCCTTTTTCGCTCTGCTCCACGCGTGACCGTGGAGCTTTGCTTTATTGACCTTACGAAAGATTGCTAATAGCTAGTTCAGCCGTCTCAACCGGCTCAGCCACAGCGCCTAAAGCCACGTTATAGGCGAAATATTTTATTGCGCGGCGTACAACGTCAGAGGGTGTAGTATTCAAGGTTTCCGTGAGGAATGTGAGAGATTCTTTCTCGCGAGGGGAAATACGAAAGGTTTTATATACGTCTCTTCGAATTTCAGCGTTTTTATTGTTTGACATTTTCGCTCCTAAATAAAAAAAAAGAGCGACCAACACAAAACCTAAAATTCCGGTTATTGTGTTAGCCGCTCTCATTACTCATTGCAAGTTACTCTTTCCCGGTTTCGGCTGACCTTCTTTTAAATTCCTCGGTCAGACGGGGATTTTTGCAGGGTATAAGACTACGGTCTAACTGTGATAGAGGATACCACAAGTCAAGCCCTAAAACGGAATTAAAACCATTTTTTAGGGGTTTTGGGGGTAGCAATAATGTTTTTTGGGCAACCTCATGCCAAAGTTATGACATTCGGTGGTTGTAATTGCTGGCGGGAAACGCGTAAAATAAACCTGAGGACGTTGTAATTTTTATCAACGCCATATATAGGGAAATATTGCTCAGAAGGTTGTAAAAACGCTATATGTTGGGGTGTTTTTTTAGCTCTCTAGGAAAGAGATTCGAAGTCCATTACTCTATCCATTGAGCTACGGGGGCTAACCCGAAGATTATAACCGAATTCTGGTCTTGTCCCATTTCGGGACGCATGTTATAATCTTGCGCCGCACCACAAAGGTAATAAACTTTTTGTTAAGGAAGATTTCCGATGATTGATTTAAATCAAAACTTCAATACCACCAAGAACCCAAACATCCCCGAGCTAAAAGCAGGGGACCAGGTAAGCGTGCATGTTCGGATCAAGGAAGGTGACCGCGAGCGCATCCAAGAGTTCAAAGGCACGGTCATCCGGATGCGCAAAGGCGGAAATAATGCCAATTTCACAGTCCGTCGTACAGCATCGAATGGCATCGGGGTGGAACGCACATTCCTGCTTCTTTCCCCGCGTATCGACAAAGTTGTGGTAGACCGTCACACCCACGTCCGCCGGGCGCAGTTATATTTCCTGCGTGGTCTGACGGGTAAAAAAGCCCACCTCAAGCAAAAATTCGAATAATTCAAAAATCGCTTACAATAAAAGGGTGCAGACACGTTCTGCGCCCTTTTGTATAATTCACGGAGAGAGTATGACCAATCCAATTATCGGTGTAACCACATACCAAGGGAAAGATGATACGAATCTACCTACAATAACTCTTCTGCGTGCTTATGCAGACGCGTTAGTTCAAGCGGGGGGTGTACCTGTGTTAATTCCATCCAACCTGACAGAGGAATCTTCCCGGGCGCTGTGTAGATGCCTGGATGGTATCCTGTTTACGGGAGGAGGAGACATTGCCCTTGATCGGTTTATTGGAGAAGAACACCCGCGAATATATGGTGTGGACATTGAGCGAGATGCGACTGAATTAGTTCTCCTGGATACCCTTTTGCATGAGAAAAAACCTTTTCTGGGTATTTGCAGAGGTTTTCAAGTCATCAATGTAGGGTTGAAAGGAACGCTCTATACACATATTGAAGATCAAATGCCCGGAGCCTTGAGACATGATTATTACCCCAATATTCCACGCACTTATCTAGCGCATAAGGTTAAAGTGAATCCTGGATCACGCCTGGCAGAGATTTTGGGCGAGACGGATCTATCTGTGAACAGCCTGCACCATCAAGGTGTGAAAGATATTGCTGATACTCTTGAACCGGTAGCATATGCCCCGGATGGGTTGGTTGAAGCGGTTGAACTACCAAATCATCCGTTTGGTATTGCTGTACAGTGGCACCCGGAGTGGTTGACCGACCAACCAGCAACACAAAGACTATTCCGGGCGTTTGTGGAGGCAGCGGGCAATAATCGATGAGTAAAACCGAAATTACCCATCCGATCGGGGTATTTGATTCAGGGGTAGGGGGCCTCTCGGTTTTGCACGCAATCTGCAAGGAACTTCCAAACGAATCGGTAACCTATTTTGGCGACCAAAGGCATGTTCCGTATGGACTGCGATCGCTGGAAGAAGTGCGAGAGTACTCAAAAGCAATCACCCAATTTTTATTCGACCAGGGGGCAAAAATAATCGTAGTGGCCTGTAACACCGCATCAGCGGCAGCGCTCCATTTTCTTCGGCAGGAATTTCCAAATTTATCCTTCGTAGGGATGGAACCAGCGGTCAAGCCAGCAGCGGAAAATACCCACACTGGCATTGTAGGTGTTCTGGCTACCCCTACAACCTTCCAGGGTGCGTTGTATGCCTCCGTAGTGGAGCGCTTTGCCAATAATGTGATCTTGCTCGAAAATACCTGTCCTGGATTGGTGCAGCAGATCGAGCGAGGTGCTTTGGATGATAATGAGACCCGGGCCATTCTGCTAGCTGCATTGCAACCCATGTTAGGTCGGGGAATTGATACCGTTGTTTTGGGATGCACACATTATCCGTTCGTCATCCCACAAATCCAAAAAATAGTCGGACCGGAAGTGCGCGTGATCGACCCGGCGCCAGCGGTAGCGCGCCAGACAGCCAGGTTGCTGGATTCAGCTGGAAGGCGGGCAGCAGGTCCAAAACCTGGGACGGTGCGTTTTTTTACCAGCGGAGATGCAAATTGGTTCAAAGTTTTATTGTTAAAACTTATCGTAGAAACAGGGGAGGTAAGTGAAGTTGAATGGGAAAACAGTGAAATCCATTTAAAGTAAACATGCTGGGTCGCCAGCTTGTTCTTGGTTATTTCAGGATTGATGAGTTCCGTTGAAGGTAGTTTTCAGGATGGAGAGTCAGGGGTGGATGGTACAAGGTTTAGCAGGATTTGCTTCTGCTGCACACTTTCACCTGGCACAATCCGTAGCCTAATAACCGTCCCAGTGTGCGGAGCTCGCAATTCATTTTGCATTTTCATGGATTCCAAGATAACAAGAATCTGCCCCTTTTCCACTTGTTGGCCTTCACATACGGGTATGGCAACTGCCAAACCGGGCATGGGAGCTTTCAAGGTGAATTCCTGTCCAGGGCTGGCGAAACTAACTTCCGCGGTCCGCAACCGCTTTTCGCGCTCATCTTCTATATTGACAGAATACGAACGGCCCAATAATAAGACCTGCCAGCCCGCTCCGTCAGGATAGACATATCCTTCAAAAGATTCACCATTCACGATCAGTGAGTAGAGCGGTTGGCCGCTAATCGCCGCCAAATCAACTTCGAGGATTTCCTCTCCAAAGCGAATGTGGTGTTCATCCAAAATTTCGACCGGGAAATCCAGGCCGTCAACTTCAGCTATATATTTCATCGGTTCGGTCTCGTGCGGCGGGCAGCCCACTTCCATGTTTGTTTTTGTCCAGGCTGCCTGTAAACCTGGGTGCGGTGTTCCACCTGGTCATGCGCCACCAGGGTTGCCAGCAACGCGGCTATATCCAGATATAATTCGCGATTCTCAGCTGCATCCAGCATGGAGAATTGTTCTTCAACGAAACGCGTGTCGTACTTGCCTGTAATGAATGGGTAAGTATCCATCATGGTTTGGTGGAACGGGATGTTTGTGCGCACACCGACGATTTTGTATTCTTCCAGAGCCCGCCGCATGCGAACGACAGCCTGGGTGCGCGTCTCTCCCCAAACAATCATTTTTGAAATAAGAGGGTCGTAGTATGGCGAAATCTCGAAACCTGCGTACACACCTGTATCCATTCGGACCCCCGGACCAGAAGGGGGGCGTGTGAGTGTGATACGTCCAGATGAAGGTAAAAAACTGTTATAAGGATCTTCGACGTTAATGCGACATTCGATAGCTGCTCCTCTCCAGCGAATGTCCTCTTGTTTACGGCTCAACTGCCAGCCAAATGCAACCCGAATTTGTTCGGTAACAATATCCATGCCGGTAACGGCCTCTGTTACAGGGTGTTCCACCTGCAAGCGGGTATTCATTTCAAGAAAATAGAAATTTCGATCTTTATCCACCAGGAATTCAATCGTACCCGCATTAGCATAATCTACTGCGCGAGCGGCCTGGACTGCCACCACGCCCATACGTTGGCGAAGGGGTTCGTCATCGCCTAAAAAAGGAGATGGAGATTCTTCGATGAGTTTTTGGTGGCGGCGCTGGATGGAACATTCGCGCTCGCCCAAGTGGATAACGTTCCCAAATTGGTCAGCCATGATCTGGAATTCAATGTGCCGAGCACCTTCCAACAATTTCTCAAGATAAACGTTTCCATCGCCAAAGGACGATTCGGCTTCACGGCGAGCTGATTGGATCAAGTCTGGCATTTCTTCCAAGGATCGTACATCCCTCATCCCTTTTCCGCCACCACCAGAGACGGCTTTAATGATTAACGGGAAGCCAATATTTGGGGCCAATGCAAGCAGCTCATCATCCCGTAGCGACCCTTCGCCTTCCGTACCAGGAACAACAGTAACTCCAGCCTTGGCCACCGTGGCCCTGGCAACGGCTTTGTCACCCATTGCGGCGATAGAGGAAGCTTTTGGGCCGATGAAGACCAACCCAGCATCTGTGCAGGCAGCGGCAAAATCGGCGCGTTCGGCAAGGAACCCATACCCGGGATGGATGGCATCTGCTGCGCATTTACGGGCAATGTCAATAATCTTGTCACCGCGTAGATAAGATTCGCGCGCTGGGGATGGGCCAAGATAATAGGCTTCGTCGGCAAATCGGACGTGCAAAGCCTGCCGATCAGCTTCTGAAAAGACTGCTACCGTTTTAATACCCAGCTCCCGACAGGCGCGCAAGATGCGAACCGCTATCTCACCCCGGTTGGCAACCAAAATCTTTTTGAACATGTTAAATCCGCGGCATTACACTTAATTCTTTTTCACCGATGAATTCGCTAAAGAAGCGGATTTGAAGGCTAAGTTGTTCTGCGAACAACTGCTGGCCGGTGGATGTGTAGAGCGGATTTTCCTGGCGATAGTGCTCCAGTCGCTGAATTCGTTCGCTCAGTTTGGCTGCAAGCTTATCGTAATCATCAATGTCAGCGAAGCACCATTGAAGAATTCGGTACGGACCGAAACGATCCACATTGTCAGCGTCACAGAGGATTTTTGCTTCAAGAGTGTCAGGATTAGCTTCATCAACATGGGCGGCAATGGAATAGCAAATAGCAGCGACCTGAGGCTGGTTATATCCTAAACTTTTCAAAAAAGGGCGCGCTTTTTCTGCACCGATACGACCGTGCTCGCGGCTATTATCAGCGTTGGTATCGAACCAGGCAACATCGTGGAGAAGGCAAGCAGCTACGATCACTTCCAAATCCGCGGCCTCATTTTCGGCGATTACTTTACCGAACTGGGCGACGCGTAATGTGTGCTTCCAACGATACTCTGCATTAGAAAGAAAACGATTGAGATTAGCCCTGTCCTCATCTGTGCGATCCAGATAGCTCTCTTGCAGGTGAACCTGGACAAATTTGGCAATTTTTATGAGACGAGAATTGAGATCATTTTTCATATTTATTTCCTAAAAGTATCTTGAGGCTAGCATAATGATCAAAGTAAACCAGCATTCTTGGGGCATTTGTCCAGCGCGATGTGGCAGCATGTGTATATTGAGGTTAATATTCATTCTCACGTGTAAAAGGTCATTGCAATAGATCAAAGTGGAATATTACCGTGTTTTTTAAATGGATTGGAGTCGCGTTTGTTTTGGAGCATTTCCAGGGCGTTAATCAAGCGTGGTCGTGTTTCACTTGGTTCAATAATATCGTCCAAATAACCACGCTCGGCAGCGACGTATGGATTGGCAAATTTTTCGCGATACTCATTAACCAGGTCCACTTTGCGTTGCACAGGGTCTTTAGCAGTTTCCATTTCCTTACGAAAGACAATGCTAACAGCCGCTTCGGGTCCCATGACAGCAATCTCAGCACTGGGCCAAGCCAGGTTGATGTCGCCGCGCAGGTGTTTGCTAGACATGACTATGTACGCCCCACCGTAGGCCTTGCGCAAAACAACTGTCACTTTCGGAACAGTTGCTTCACAATATGCATAAAGCAACTTAGCTCCAGAACGGATGATACCACCATGTTCCTGGGTCGGACCGGGCATGAAGCCGGGGACATCTACAAATGTGACAACCGAGATATTGAACGCATCGCAAAAACGGACAAAGCGTGCGGCTTTTTCGCTTGCGTCAATGTCAAGCACACCGGCCAGGACTTGAGGTTGGTTCGCAACTATCCCGACTGAGTGTCCTCCAAGCCGTGCAAAACCAACGACGATATTCTGGGCAAAAGCTTCATGAATTTCGTAAAATTGACCGCTATCAACCACACGCTGGATGATCTCTTTTACGTTGTAAGGCTTGCCGGGATCGTCTGGAATGATGGAATCAAGGGTTTCATCAGTACGTAAAGAGTCATCGCTATTTGCCAGAAATGGCGGGTCCTCCATGTTGTTTTGAGGCAGGTAGGAGAGTAGTTTACGGATAAGGTATAAAGTATCTGCTTCAGTTTCGGCAGCGATATGGCATACTCCGGATTTTTCAGCATGAACAGCAGCTCCGCCCAATTCTTCAAATGATACATCCTCGTGCGTAACTGCCTTGACTACATCAGGACCAGTTACAAACATGTATGAAATGCCGCGCACCATAAAAGTAAAATCAGTCAGCGCGGGTGAATAGACTGCTCCGCCGGCGCAAGGTCCGAGAATGGCTGAAATCTGAGGAATTACGCCGGAGGCAAGCGTGTTTTGAAGGAAAATGTCTGCGAATCCGACAAGGGAAACTACACCTTCTTGTATGCGCGCTCCGCCGGAATCGTTTAATCCAATTACCGGTGCGCCATTCTTAATTGCCAAATCCAAGATTTTGCATATTTTACCGGCGTGCACTTCACCCAAGCTGCCACCGAGGACGGTAAAATCTTGTGAGTAAACATACACCAGCCGTCCATCAATAGTCCCCCAACCGGTCACAACGCTGTCCCCTGGATATTTTTGTCCATCCAGACCAAAATCGTTCGTACGATGTACAACGAATGGGTCAGTTTCGTGGAACGAGCCTTTATCCAGGAGTAGGTCCAGCCGCTCGCGAGCAGTTAATTTCCCCTTCTTGTGCTGAACTTCGATGCGCTCTAGCCCACCACCTAGGCGCGTCTTGGATTTGCGGTCACGCAGACGTTTTAATTCCGTTTCTTTACTCATGGGTCTCTCTTTTCACTGTGCTGGGTAATAGAGTCTTCGTTTCAGTGGCAGAATCTTACTCATAAAAGCCCCGCAAAACACATCAAGTTTACCAACTTGATAACGAGGATCTTCTATACATTTACTGAAAGTTTACTGATGAATGAGGAAAATAATCACCCTGGGAAGTGGTCAATTAGATCCTGCACCCGCCAAGCGAAAAATGAAAACTACAAAAGGGCTTTTAGTCCTCTTGATGGCCATTTTGCCCAGGTAAAGACATTATGTTATGAATATTTTCAAATAAGTCAATAATATTTTATGCTCAAAAAATAGACCAAAAGTATTCCCGGGCTGGTTGAACCATACGGATCATTAAGCATTAATCATTGGTCGCGATTCTGGCGACTTTTTTGTCGAGAGAGAAATTTGGATGGAATTCTTAGATTGAAAAAATCCATTGCACGCTGGCGGAATAGTACACTAAAGGATGATAAAAGAATAACGGTGGTCAACAGGGAAAATGGCCAATTGGAATGCGCTTCCTGCAGAATCAACCTATCGAACCAGTACCATAAACCGTAACCAACAGCACCTCCAAGAGCAACAAACCATGACCAGGATTTCCCGTGCCACAAACCTAAAACAATAAATAAACAGGTTATAAACCAGAATCCGCTTATGATAGCAGAATACAACGGTCCCGGATGAGCCTGGTATTCCTTCATAATAGGCCAGAAGGCAAATGTTTGTACCAGGCGAATTCCATTCCAGAGCGCCAACCCAAAGATGAAGATTACGAGTAATGTGACGCTAACCGGTCTTCGGTTTTCGGGCATTTTCGAGCCTGATCAAGGAGTTATCGTAAAAGTAGACATGGGTGTTTCCAAGCCACGAGCCCCGGTGAAATCGACAAGAAAAGTCCCATCATAAATGTGCACCTTCCAGCGATAATCACCAGGTGCGAGCAATTCTGGTAAGGTGTATTTACTGGTGCTTGAAGGAACCTCTCCGCTATCGACTATACTGTTCCACACCTTGACCTGATTAGGCGGATTGGTCAGATCTGAAGTAATTAAGAGCCCATCGATGAAAACGCTATATTGCTCATCCTTTCCGTACGTGCGACTTAAGGTCAGTGGCAATAGCCCTGCAGAGAGATCGTAGGTGCCGAGATCTTCCCAAACCCATTCATTGAGCGTATTGCTGTCGCCGGCGAATCCCATCTTTTTACCATTAATCGTGATGAAGTTATGCTGGTCGTTTACTCTGCGCTTGTAAGACTTGATCCAGATGCGATATCGACCACTATCTGGAACCGGGAAGGAATATTGCGCCTCTCCTGCCTGCCAATCATCTTGGAGAAACCCTTTGCCACTGAAATCATTGACATAGGTGGATATATATTCCCAACCAGGACCCACAAAGTTATCTTCGGCCTCTATCAAATATGTGCCAGTCGTTTTTCGATCAAGGGTCAATTTAAAGCTGGCTGATTCTACCCCGTTCGTGTTCCAAGAGAATATTACAGGACTACCGGGCGATAGAATAGCCCCATCCTGGGGAGAAATCGTAACAGGAGAAGCGCCCTGGTAACATTTAGGCTGCTGGAGAATATCCTTGGTCAGGTGGTACACATTAAAGAATCTGCCGGAAGTTGCTAGACCCGCGCCCGGATAGCATCGCATAAGTACCTCCAATGCAGCCTGGCGTTCGGATAAGAGGGTAGAGGTGGTTTTGTCATAAATAATATCGAGACCGTCTATGGTACGGTATCGCCAAATAGAGGGCAGAAGGTCCTCAAACATGATAGTACTGTAATTGTTTTCCGCCGCTAACCCGGTGTGGTGTGCCCCAGCCACTGAGAAAAGGATTACGTCCGATTCAAGGTAAACGGTGTCATCCTCATTCAGCATGTAGGGAAACAAGACCATCGGTACATATCTGGCTGATTGAATTGTAAGATCAACTAGTTCACGGCGTTTTTGGCGGTCGAGCGGGTCATTGATTCCAGCGGTGAATACGTGATAATCAGAGGAAAGTATTGTAACAATTAGCAGCAGGAAGGCAGGAATAGCAAGTTTGATCTTCGCATTTTCCAGCAGGGCGCGAATTGCAGCAAGGAAGACCCACAGCCCCAACGCTCCCCAGATGATGAGCACCGGCACGCAGGTGAAAATTACTCGCGGCCAAACTGTGCCCATGACAATTGGGGGAATTACCTGAGATAGAAACCAAACCGGAAGAAAGAAATAGTAATGTCGTCGGAGATTGCTGAGATTATGAGCCACTCCAATGACAATGAATGGTAATAAGATGGGATTGATCATTGCTCCATTCCAGCGTAGAAGCGAATCCTGCCATACAACGCCGGAGAAGATCGTCGCTAACAAATCTTTCAGGTTGGTCCATAGGAATAATATAGGTGCTCCGAGGTTAATATCGCCGGAAATTGATTTCCTCAGCAGGCTGAAATAATACAACTGCCGGCCCGCAATGTAATCTTGGGTAAAAAATAAATAAGCGAGTACGATAGGCCACAATGTGATGACTGTATATTGAGTCCACTTTCTTGGTGAAGCGTGCTTCACGAAAACTTGAAATAAAGCTGTCCCTAGCAAGACTGCCACTCCAAATATGGCCGTAAGGAAAAAAGTATCATAGGTGAGAAGCCCGAAAGCCAGGAAGATACCACTTAACTGGAATTGCCATGTCTTATTATCTTTCAGCCCAGCAACAAGAAAGTACAACCCACCCATGATCCAGATTCCTAGGGGAGTGTCATGAAGGGCTTGATGGGAGGTGTTAAGTTCGATGAAAGAAAAGCTGAAAAGTAATGTGGCCAATAATGCAGTGGGAGGGCTCATCATCAATTTTCGGATAAGAAGATAAAGAAAAACGATTGAAATGATGCTGATAAAAGCACTTTCAATTCTTGCTGAGATAAAGTTCAGCCCAAAGATACGCAGGAAAATCGACCTTACCCAAAAATCTACAGGAAGGAAGGTGTAGTGGGCCGTGGCGAAATCGCCCCGGTTCAGTTGTAGGATGGTAGAAAACCAACTCTGGACGGTCCATTTTGTCTCGTCCTCTTCTAGACCATATACGCGATAGCCCAGGTCGTAGAAGCGGGTGAAGATCACAGCTACGAGGACTATAATACCGCTCCATATTTCCGCCCGGGGTGATATTCGCCACTGGTTGTTAAAAATATTAGTCCATTTCGGGTTTAAGCGGAACCAGCCAATCAACCCGGCAGCACTCAAAAGGTACAATACGATTCCCGATACGATATTACCACCATGAATCATAATCTGTGCTGTAATAGCTAGCAGTACAGCAAGAATTATGACAACAGGGTTAGGGATATGGAAGCTAGGGAGCGCAAACTCAACTTTCTCGGGTAATCGAAACCCCAGTAATGTAATGAGGGGAATATGAATTTTAATATAAATATCTTTTCCAACCTCCCGATTAACCCGTTTAAATTCAGCGCGGAATTGCTGAGATTTCTTTGCAAGATCGGGTTGGAAAATTTGGTCTGCCCAGTCAGGTAATTCAACCGGTTGTTCTTCAGTTGCAATCTCAAAATCTTCTGCTAAGAAAACCCCTTGCTCTTCTTCCAGCTTAACGGAGTGATCCGAGTCTTTGAACCATTTTGCCAGACGTTTGAGCTGATCCGGTACGGGAAGCCTCCATGCAAACGGTATGATTGCGGTAAATATTAGGAGACCGAAAAGAACACTCAAGAAGATCAGGAATGATGGACGAAGGTAAGAATCATAAAGGATTGTGGACAAAGATTGATCGCGATCAAATACGAAAGACGTATCCATTCCTGCTGCAAGAATCGGAGTCCCGCTGGTATCATAAAAGATTTTTTGAATGTACTTTTTTCCCCATTGAGCCAGCATTATCGGCGCGACTTTTTCCTCAAGACCAGGAGAATAAAAAATGATGGTTTTCTTAGCACCGTTCAATGCCAGAAATGCCGGGGTGAAAGCATTCGCAGAAATGGTCTCGTACGGAACAGTTTGACGGAACTCGGCACTGATATAGGACTTGATCTCCTGTTCCTCAGGCTTGGAGTAAATATAGTAAAAAGACTCATCTTTTGCATATAAAATTGCCCATGACATGACCTGGTCTGGCTGTTGGTGGTATTGCTCTGGCATGATGACGAAATAATCAATCACCCCTCCCAGACATATCGGTGCGATGACAATTGCAAGGAATAAACTATTAAATCCCGCCAGTTTTATGTGAATTGCACTTGCAGATTTAGCGATTGCATATAATCCTATCCCTGTTAATAGAGACAATGCCGGGATGATGGAAACCATGTGCGTATGGCGCGGCGGTAAAGTGTTCAATGCGCTTAGACCGAATATTACGCCGAGGAACCAAAGCAGGAGTAGCATGTTGCGAGGCTGTTTAAATTTCCAAAGAGTTATCCCTGTCCCAATTAGATAGAAAAACGCACCAACTGTACCAGTTAGAGAAGACGAGATGAAATGTTCGGTGATTAACCCAGGTTTCTGAAAAGCAAGCAATGTGCGGGTAAGTCCACGGAGAATCAAGACAAAATAAATCTTCGGATTGAAGAAAAGCGTACTCCCATTGATCTGGAAGGGAGGGACTATCGCGAAGAGTTCTTTGTCGGAATAAAACTGTTCGCCATTAAAAACGTTAAAGAATACACTTTCAAGGACTTTATTACTCATCCCGCTTGCATCATGAATAAACCCATATACAAAATACGGCCCAGCAACAAGGAGAACTCCAAATCCTAGCAAACTCATAGCAAATGCAGCCTGGCCGAATTTAATCTTCTTCCCAAGCCACATAGAAATGATGAAGGCGAAGGCTATTAGTAATACGATGCGGGCAGAAAAATAAGTGTAGAAGCCCAATCCCGATGCGCACCCAGCCAAAAAAAGATATAAATGGCTTCCTCGATTCAAACCGGTATAGAGCCAATATAAAGCCAAAGTTGTTATAAAAAGAGCTTGGACATTGTTGTATCCCAGACGGGCAAAAGCCAGAAAGTAGGGGCTGACAATGAGAGCAATTGATGAAGCAATTGCGACCTTCCGGTTGAATGCTTCGCGTGCAAAAAGATAAAGGGGCAGGATTGTGATGACACCTGAAAGCACCGAACTGAACCGCCAACCCCACAAGGAGATCCCAAAAATATTCAGGGCCCAAGCCTGTAAATAAGAGCTTAGAATGGGAAAGGAGTACACTCCATTTGCAAAGATAGGTGGTTTAAAAATGCCGGTTGCGACATCACGTGCCGTTGTCCAGAAATTTCCTTCATCTCCAATTAATGAATCTGGCAACCCTTGAAGGCGAAATGCGCCAATTACCAAGCCAATAATGGCCAACCCCAACATCCAGAGAATATCCTGGCGTGCCAGACCAGGGGAAAGATTTATTCCCCGGTGTTGATCCCATGTTGCAATCACGGAAACGATAAATAGCAAACTGATCAACCAGCCAACTGCCATCCAAAGCGAGAAATCACGGGTGGCAAGAGACCATAGTGTCGTTCCAAAAAGCGCCAAAGCGCATAAGATCCCAGGCCAGCTGGAAGCTACCCAGCGGAAAGCAAATGGTTTTTTCTCTTCCGGTTCCTTCTCTACCGGAACCAATCGCAAACCACGTAGAGCAATTAATAAAAGGAAACATCCAATCAAAAGGATTGGTAGTCCGGTTAAAACGTTGTCTATGCTGGGAATATCGAAATGAAGGTTGTTATTCAGCCATTGACCAAGTTGGGTTGGTGGGCTAGAAGGCAGTTCTGAACTTGAAATCTGAACTTGACCAATAATCAACAATGCCAAGCCGATCAATGCCATCGGCCAACGTGATTGTAGCCAACCTGTTTTCGTTTGAGGTCTATTTTGCGCCATATCTACCCGGGGCTTAGAGTTCAGATATCAACCGGGGGAATTATAGCACGGCTGAGCAGCTCCTCATCTGTCTTGTCTTTTAAACAGATTCGAATATACTCAGGGTAACAATACCTGAAGGAGCGAATATGAAAATCCTAATTGCAGCAGATATGGAAGGAGTCTCTGGCGTCACCCGCTGGGAGGAGACTGATGCAGCGCATAGTGAATATTCCCGTTTTCGGAGGATCATGACAAACGAAGTAAATGCAGCAATTGAAGGCGCTGCAGAAGCAGGAGCGGATGAATTTATCATCGCGGATGGACATGGCGACGGGACCAACATCCTTATTGAAGAGTTAGACTCCCGGGCAAGACTGAATTCAGGAGGCGCTTCCCCATTGTCCATGATGCAAGGCGTAGACACGGAAACAGCGGGTGTGCTTTTCATTGGATACCACGCTCGTGCAGGGTCACGGAACGCGGTCCTGGCTCATACATGGTCAAGCGGACGGATTGCCAATGTCTGGCTAAACGGTGTTCTGGTGGGAGAATACGGCTTGAATGCTGCCGTGGCAGGTCATTTTGGTGTCCCGGTTTTAATGATCTCCGGCGATCAGACAGCTTGCGCCCAGGCAGTAGAATTACTTGGTCGATTGGAGACAGTAGTCGTCAAGCAGGCTTCCGGTTACTTTTCCGCTGAGTGCTTGTCACCCAAAATAACTTTGCCGATGATCAGTGAGGCTGCAAAACGGGCGACTGTGGGACTGAACGATGGGACTGCCCCGAATCCGTTTGTCGTACAGAAACCGGTCAAGGTGACTATTGAATTTCGTCAACCTGAGGCTGCGGACAGAGCTGTTCGTCTTCCCGGGGCAAAAAGGTTGGACGGTTTACAAATCGAGTTCACGGTCGCGGATATGTTGACAGCACATGCGGGTTTTCGAGCAGCGGTAAAACAGTCATACGATTAAACCAACTGAGTAATCGCCATAAATTGGTATGGAGTTAAATTAATCGATGAGTTGGTGGAAATCACCTCAAACCTTTTCAATGCGAATTTTCCTCATCGCCCTGCTTTTACGACTGGTACCTGTTGTGGTCATGCGAAATATGGGTATCGGTCTGGATGATATGTTCCAGTACGATATGCTGGCACGTTCAATCGTGGCAGGAGATGGTTACCGCTGGTACGCAAAAGCAGATCTACCAACTGTTATGCCCTATTTGCACCTTGACCTAAGTTCAATAGATTATGACCCGCGCGGAATACCGACTTCCTTCCGCCCGCCACTTTATCCAATATTTTTGGCGCTAATCTATTTTGCATTCGGAGTGGGGGCGAAGCGGTTTTTTATTGCCAGGTTAGCCCAAACAATACTGGCAGCATCCATGGCTCCCTTAACATATGCATTAGGGCGCCTGCTCTTCCCGATGCAGGAATCCACAGCGCAGATCTCAGCCTGGATCGTCACCCTCTATCCGATGCTGATTATCTATCCCCTAGCTCTTGCAACCGAGAATTTATTCTTTGTACTGGTGTTATGTTCAATGCTTACATTACTAAAAGCAAAGAAAAGCCTTGAGAATATAGCTTTACAAAAGGGAAAACCATTACCCTTTCTGATCAGATCCCGGTGGTTTATTCTATCGGGCATCCTGCTTGGATTGACCTCTTTAACGCGTTCGGTCGCGCAGATATTTGCTATCCTCGCAGCGTTATGGGTCTGGTTCTTTCTAAAAGATTGGAAGCAGGCGATTGTTGTACTTTTGATGGCAAGTATGGTCGTGGCTCCGTGGATAATGCGCAATTCGCTTCTATACGGGCGGTTTACGGGGATTGAGTCTGCAATTGGTTATGATCTCTATTTAGGATATCACCCCCAAGGGACGGGAACGTTCCAATACCCACAATCCCTTGACCTGATGACCATAACGAACGATTCGGTACGCGACAATATTGGCATTCATAAAACGCTTGAGTTTATCAAGGTTGACCCTGGACGTGTCGCTTACCTTTTCATACGCCGGGCAGGATATTTCTTTGGGCTGGAACGGCGGGCGCTGACTTATTTCTATTCAAACGATTATTTTGGCCATATCCCCGACCTAGCATTGGGAGGAATTTTCGCCTTATTCAGTCTGCCATTCATGATAATAAGCATCTCTGGTGCAGTGGGTCTTGCCATTTCAAACTGGCGAAAAGAAACCTGGCTGATTGCCCTGTTCTTTATTGGGTATATCACGCCCCACCTGCTCATTATTGCTGAAGACCGTTTCCACTTGACCACGGTCCCGTTTTTTGCTATCCTCGCCGCTCAAGGCTGGATCGGGGGTCCGGCATCCATTCGCCAACGATGGGCCGGATCGAGAGCCGGAAAGGTCGCGCTCGTTCTCGCATTGGCTGCGATCTTGCTCCTTTTTGCAAACTGGGGGTTAGAGCTGTGGCGAGACTCTGACAAACTTGCCTTGCTTTTTGGCGCGAATGGTAATCAAACTTATTTTTCATATTGAGGTGGCATGCGTAAATTAATAGGCGAAAGGCTACATCTAGATTGGAAAATTGCCATTCTTACCATAGTCAGCACGCTCCTTCTAATGGTCGACCATTACAATTACCCAGTCCTACCATGGACGAAATGGATCTCCAATTGGGAAACCACCGGACTCTCAATAAAGGTTCTCGATAGGACTTTGCTTTATTTTGTCATCCCCATGTTTTTTATTATGTTAATTTTCCGTGAAAACCCCAAGAATTACGGTTTAACTTTTGGCAATTGGAAGGCTGGGATCGTAATCACACTGGTTGCGATCATTTTAATAGCACCAATCCTTTGGCTGGTGGGGCGTGGTAGCGCAGCGATGCAGAATTATTATAAGCCGATAGTTACAGGATTACCGTGGAGTACCTTCCTCGACCTTTTTGGCTGGGAATTCATGTTTCGCGGCTGGCTGCTCTTTGGCTACGCCCGTAAGTTTGGACCTGAAGCGATCTGGCTGCAAGCTGTCCCATTTGCATTGGCCCATATTGGAAAACCGGAAATAGAGACACTTTCAACTATTTTCGGAGGATTTGCCTTCGGCTGGGTGGCCTGGCGTACGAAGTCATTCGTTTACCCATTAGTGATGCACTGGTTCGTGGCCTCATTTATAATAATTGTAGCGGCAGGTGTTCTTGGCTGAGTTTATGCTTCGCCCGGCTAAAAAAGGCGATTTCCTTGCTATCCGTCATCTGATCAACGCTGTCCAGATTAATCCGACCGGCCTGGATTGGCGGAGGTTCCTGGTGGCAATCACATCAGATGGCAGCTTGATCGGTTGTGGTCAGATCAAACCACATTCCGACGGGTCTTTGGAGCTGGCATCGATTGCAGTCCAGGACGAAGCCCGACGACAAGGAGTGGCTCGAGCAGTTATTGAGGCACTGCTTGAAAAAGAACCGAAACGACCCATGTACTTAATGTGTCGTGCTCGGTTAAAACAATTTTATGTTAAATTTGGATTTCAGGTTATCGGTTTGGAGAAAATGCCCCACTACTTTAGGCGAATAAGCAGTATGGAGCGGATCTTTAACTCGAAAGCACAACCGGACGACAGGCTGCTTGTGATGAATTTGGATTGAGGTAATAAGAATGAAAACTTTTATAAACATTGTTTATGGGGTCTTGATAGGATTTCTGGCCGCTGGTGTCATTTGGATCTCTGTTTCGCCCCCGCGGGGTACTTCGGTGCTTCTTTTACCGACCCATACGGCAAGCGTACTCATTGTTTACATTAGTGGAGCTGTGGCAACCCCAGGAGTTTATTCTCTCCCGGATGGCAGTCGGGTAGCTGCTGCAATCCAGGCAGCAGGTGGTTTTATTACAGGTGCTGAATCCGATCGCATTAATCTGGCAACCCTGCTGGAAGACGGACAACAAATAGACGTGCCGGGAATTGTCGACACCAGCCATGTTAATGCTGGGCGAGTAAATATTAATACTGCTACTGCCACGGACATGGACGCGTTGCCTGGCATCGGCCCAACGACTGCTCAATCTATCGTTGATTACCGCCTTCAACACGGCTCTTTCCAATTCATTCAGGATATCCAAAATGTACCTGGCATTGGGTCAGCAACGTATAACCGTATCAAGGACTACATCACGGTAGGGCCGTAGAATGCCGTTCGATCACTTTGACTTTATTGCCCATCTTTATAACCGGGTAGGGCCATTCAGCGCACCCGGGCTGTTATATGACATGCTTAATCTGTCATCCGACGGTGTGCTGCTGGATGCGGGTGGCGGGACAGGTAGGGTTGCAGAAGTTCTGCAATGTCGTGTACGGGATGTTGTTGTTGCAGACTTGTCGCGCGGTATGTTAAGTCATGCTGCGAGTAAGGGCCTGTCGACAGCTTGTTCCAAAGCGGAACAGCTGCCATTTGCTTCCAGTTCATTCGAGCATATCATCATGGTGGATGCATTGCACCATGTTTTTGATCAGCGCCAAACAAGCAGCGAACTCTGGCGCGTTCTCAAACCTGGAGGGAGGATCGTCATCATTGAGCCAAATATCCTTAAATTTGTGGTTAAGTTGATCGCATTTGGAGAAAAAATCCTATTAATGCGCAGCCATTTCCTTCCCCCTGAAGAAATAGTTGCTCTTTTTACGAGCCAGAATAGCCATGTGCAACTAATTTCAAGGGATAATGATGCTTGGGTTTGCGTTGAAAAAGTAAGGGAATTGTAATTTGCTTTGCTTGAAAAGATGCTACAATTTTGTGAACGACTTCAAAAAAGGAGACTTACATGAACGATAATTCAAAGAATCTTAAGAAAATGGCAACCTGGACAATTGCGGTCTTTGCGACAGTCTTTGCGCTGACCACTGCGGTGATCTGGCTGGTGACATATCCGACCATGACCGGCTCCTCCTGGAGTGTACTAGGTGCAGTGCTGGGTTCTGGTTGGTTGATTTATGTCGTAGCCGCAGTTTTGTGCGTTGCTGCTTACTTTGGCTACAAACTTTACCTCGACCGTAAGAAATAAGCGTTATAAAAAAGAGTAACTGTGGCAGCTGCTATAGTTACTCTTGTGTCGCAGGGGGGAGATTGTACACGCCTAAAGAGTGATTACTTTTACGGCACGAAGTTGTGCTTCTAGAATATCGGTCATTCCGCCTACAATCCCAATTTTAACTTTATCCGCTAATCCAAGATAATCAAGACATGTTGAACAAACAATTAACCTGACACCTTTCTTTTCCAACGCCTCAAGTTGTTTCAAAACCGGAGATGCATCTATTACCAATTTGACACCTTCGGTATAGAAGCAGATAGCTGCGGGGAAATCTTCATTTTGAATTTGCACAAGGAGCTGCAGATATTTATTAATTAATTTGAGCTGTAACTCTTCGGGTCCTTTCCCCATACCGTTGCTCGTTACCAAAATCACCGTTCCGTTCGAAGACATGGGTTAATCCTCCTGGATGCCTTGCCGGTAGATTTTCAGCCATTCGCGCGCTTCGAGAACCTTGTCTTTAGGGACGAATATTTGAACACACCCCAGCCCATCAACAGCTACCGGGTAAACCGAATGGCCAATAGATTCCTGTACAAGTTCCACGTCAATGCCTTCTGCTTCGAGCAGACTTTCGATCAGCTCTGCATCCATGCGCCCGTTAACTTCCGCGATCCTTTCGTACGTTAATTCGTCCATACCATTTCTCCAAGTTTATTATAATCCCAGCCACTTTACCGTAGACTGAGGCAATTCCGACAAAGTCCCCACTCTCAGAGTACATTGGGGCAGGGATTCAATAAACAGCTTGCCGTAAGCCTTGGTTAATACACGCCGATCAAGGATGACTACAACACCGCGGTCTGCTTGGGTCCGAATAAGGCGCCCAAAGCCCTGACGGAAACGCAGGATCGCCTCTGGTAGGTGATATTCATTGAAAGGATCTTCAAAGGTCTCGGAGCGCGCCGCCACCAGCGGATCGGACGGAACGGCAAAAGGCAGCTTGACAATAACCAACACCGAGAGAGCTTCGCCGGGAATATCCACCCCTTCCCAGAATGAACGAGTCCCAAGCAGTACGGCGCGTTCGGTGCTTTTGAATGACTCGAGCAGAGCATTGGGCGATGCGCCTTCGCCTTGTTCATAAATCGTGATATCACTTTGAGCTAATGGTCCGCTAATGTTTTTCGAGGTGCGTTTTAACTGAGCATATGAAGTAAAAAGTACCAAGGTCCGGCCAGCGCTGGCTTTGCAGAGTTGAACGAGAGTCCGGTCCAACTGATGCTGATAATCGGGTGCATTCGGTTCCGGAATGTCGTTGGCGATATACAGCAAAGCTGCACCCTCATAGTCGAAAGGCGAGCCGAGGGCCAATTCGTCAGCTTCATCAGCTGAGAGCGTGTTGCGGACGTAATTAAATTCTCCATGCGTTGTCAACGTGGCAGATGTGAGGATGACGCAGCGTTTTTCGTGCCAGAGATATTTTTCGACCAAGGTGCCAACACGGATTGGAGCAGCATTCAAAGCCATCCGATTATTGTTGGGGTTTACTTCAACCCAGTAAACATAATCAGCAGCAGGGTCGAAAATCATCGAGCCAACCGTGCTTTCAGTTTCATTGAATCGCCGATAGAGATTACCCAAGTTGCTGATCACATCTTCGAGCGATTCGATGCCGTTCGAAAAAAGTTCTGATGCGCCTTTTTGAATTTCACCAAGGATGGTTATTAGCAAGGCAAGGGTTTCGCTGGCAGCACCCCAGGCAATTTCGATGGCATCCCAACCCGGCTGTGTGCGTGTAGATGGCAAGATGCGTTCCTGATAGTTGTAAGAACTTGCAGTTTGGCCCTCCCGCTGGAAGGCAATGAATTCAGCCAGGGCATCAAAGAAGATGCGCGTTTGCTCCTGCAGACGATAGATCAAATCGGTGGCACGCTCAATTTTTTGGTTCAACAAAGCAAAATCCGACGGGCGAATCTGGTTGCGGGTTGAAGCTAGTAAATGCCCGAGGATGCCCGAGCTGACGCCTCCGGCTTCGCGGAACAGGCGCTCCAAATCAAAGTGAGTCAGGCGATAGGAAAGGGCATCTGTGGTTGCTGCCTCAAGGTGGTGACCTTCATCAATAATCACATGGTCATATTCTGGCAAGACGCGATTGCCAACGGCCACATCGGTCAGTAATAGAGCGTGGTTTACAATCAAGAGGTGAGCATTGAGCGAAGCCTGTTTTGCCCGAAAAAACGGGCAGGCTCCGCCGGTCCGTTCCAGGCAGGTTTCACTCGTGCAGGCGTCGTCTTCAGCGGATATATGGACCCATACTTCACGTTCGGAAGGGCCAGTCAGGTTGATCTCTGTCCGATCACCGCTGTTATTGTCAAGAATCCAAACAAGCACTTTTGCCAACACGCGCATCTCATCTACATTGGATGGGCCGCGATGACGCAAAAGCTCCAAGCGACGCGGACATAAATAATTCGAGCGTCCTTTTAGAACTGCCGCCCGCAGGTCCAAACCGAGGGCCGCGCATAAGTCGGGTATGTCCTTTTTGATGAGTTGGTCTTGTAGGTTGATCGTATTAGTTGAAATGACCACGCGGGTATTGTTCTGCAATGCGAATAATGCTGCGGGAACAAGGTAGGCAAACGATTTGCCCACGCCTGTGCCGGCTTCCACCATCAGGTGTTGCCCGTAAGATAAAGCATTGGCGACTGCTCTCAACATTTCCACTTGCTGAGGGCGGTATTCATAGCTATCAAAGAATTTCGAGAAAGGGCCGCCATATTCCAAGACGGAGGCGGCTTCTTCCGGATCAACGGGAATGGGTTCCTTGGGGACTTGTAAAGGTGGGCCTTTGTGTTTTTCTTCAGGTGCATCGAAAAACGGACTCGCCTCTGGTTCGCCGTGTCTCTGTTTCACCTGAACACCGTCGTGGGATCGCGCATGTAAGGCTTGATTAAAAGACCAAGCCCCATCCCATTCAATAGGTTCGCTTTGCCGGACAATTTCGGTCAATAGATCGATAGGCAATTCGCGAGCTTTGGCGTATAGCCGTTGGAAGGCTGCCGCGGTGACGCGGGCGTCGTCAAGAGCGCGGTGCGTGGCGGGCAGGGGAATCCCAAGTTGTTGACCAAGCGCGCCCAAGTTATAACGACTGGCGGAGGGCAACAGCACTGCTGCCAATTCGTAAGTGTCAATATTCACATTGAGTTCGAATAATTTGAATTTCTTTAAGAAAGAGAGATCAAACTGAATATTGTGCCCAAGAATGGGAGCGTCACCGATGAAAGCAGCCAGTTCGTCCAAAACATCACGAATGTGCGGCGCCTGGCGAACCATCTCGTCACTTATGTGGGTTAAACCGGTAATGAACTCCGGGATGTGCCGGCCGGGATTAATAAGAGTTGTGAACTCGTGTTCAATACGGTTCCCCTCAAACCGAACCGCACCAATTTCGATAATGGCATCCGACTGCGGATCCAAGCCGGTGGTTTCAAGGTCCAGTGCGACGATGGATTTCATAGAACAAGTGTACCATACCAAGCTGTACTTCGCTGGTTTTGTTGCAGGAATATATAGAATCTTACCTACAACCTATATCTGACGGGTTTGCTTAGAAACCCGTCAGATATTGAAGAACCGATCCTGTTATTCTTCCCGTTCCGGTTTTGGCAATGCACCCCGGACTGTATCGAGCACCAGATCGCCAAGCGGTTGTTCTTTACTATTATCACGAAGGAATTCTTTGAGATCCTTGGGCGTAATGGCAGGCAACGGAGCATCCACAACCTTTAATTCCACTTTTGGGCTTGTAAAGAGCAACAAGGCCTTGACAGGCGGAATCTCAGTACCTTCTGGCAGAATCTTGATAAGATACCGCTTTGTTGCCTCGATCTCGGTTTCGGACTCGATCTCCGGCCGCCCCATGTTCTCCTGGCCAAAAAGGCGCAAGTAAGATTGGAGAAACCCGCCACCCTTTGATTTCCAGCGCTTTTTCTCGTAAACGATAACACCACTTTGGTAATAGGGCAGAAGCGTCCAAATGCCTGCCGGGCCAACAAGCAAATGTGCGGCAGCAGTGACATAATGATAAATGGTATACTCCCGCCCCAGCCCTTTCAAACCTTTGTCGATCATTTCATCGGGGCGAGGACTGCGACCCCAGCGGTTCCCGTAGTACATCCCAATTTGCGACATGAAGAAACCAACCAGCAAGGCTCCCAAGGAATAAATGAATTTGGTTGGCATCTTGAAAGAAATGTATAGGCCGATTCCTAAGACCACCAGGGCTCCTATACTTGTGTATTGTCCAATTTTTGCGTTGCGTTTTATTAATTTGGTGTTGGTGACGACTTTCATAATGATCCTCTATTTCTTGAGAGATTGTTCGATGGCTGTGCGGATGGATTCCAGCACATTGGCTTTTACCGCATTGTCGGCAACGCGGACAGCATTTTTAATTGCATTTGAATCTGAGCGGCCATGGCCGATAAAAACCAGGCCATTCACGCCTAGAAGAGGTGCGGCACCCTCTTCTGACGGATCCATCATTTTTTTGATACCGCCCAAGGCGGGCTTGATGAGCAATCCGCCGAGCAAAGCAAGCGGACCACCCTTTTTGATGGCTTCTTTGATCTTATCCATGAGTAGTTTAGCCACCGCCTCAGATGATTTCAGCAGGATATTGCCAGTAAAGCCGTCGGTCACAGCGACGTCCACTTTTCCACCAAGAAGTTCCTTGGCTTCAATGTTTCCGAAGAAATCCAATCCTGATCCAGCCAGAAGCGGGTAGGTGTGCTTGACTAGTTCGTTGCCCTTGCCGGCTTCCTCGCCATTGGCAAGAAGACCGATTTTTGGCGATTGTACACCCCGCACCTTTTGGGCATAGATGCTACCCATTATAGCAAACTGGAGGAGATTCTCGGGCTTGCAGTCGGGGTTAGCACCCACATCGGTGACTACGCACGAACCGTTGGCAGTAGGGAAGACGGGAGCCAGAGCAGGTCGGTCAACGCCGGGGATGGTACCCAAGCGGAAATAAGCAGTCACGGAGGCTGCGCCTGTGTTCCCAGCAGTCACAAATGCATCCGCCTGGCCGTTTTTGACCAGGTCAATGCCCACGGCCATTGAGTTCTTTGAGGTGGACCGGCGGGCTTTTAAAACAAGCGCCATCCCTTTGTCTTCCATTGTCAGCATATCAGGCGCATGGACGACGCGGATGGGGAGGTTACCGGGGTTTTGTGCGGAAAGAACGGGTCCAATTTTTGTTTCGTCTCCCACCAGGATAATTTCCACGCCGTACTCACGGGCAGCCTGAACAGCGCCAATGATATCGGGAGTGGGAAATTCGTCGCTCCCCATGGCGTCTACTACAATACGAGTCATCCTTTGTCTCCTTTTACCTAGGTGGTCAGGGTATCATCCAGCCGATTGTGAAACTGTCGCTTGACATTCAAGGCAACCTGATTATAATACGACCTGCCCGCGCTGGTGCTGGAATTGGCAGACAGGCATGGTTGAGGGCCATGTGCCGCAAGGCGTGGGGGTTCAAGTCCCCCCCAGCGCATCAGAAAAAAACCGCCTTGTGGCGGCTTTTTTTCTTTAATCATTCTTCGATTTTCATTCTGTTTTCCAGCCAGCGGACAACAGTCGAGAGAAGTAAGGTCATGGAAAGGTAGAGGAAAGCGACCACGTTATAGGTCTCCATGGCGCGGAAGGTTCCGGCAGTCCGCAAACGGCCCATCTGTGTCAATTCATTGACCGCCAGAATGCTTACAAGCGAAGAATCTTTCAAGCAGGCTATGAAATCGTTGCCCAAGGGAGGCAGAACGCGGCGGATAGCTTGCGGAAGGACAATGAAGCGCATCCCTTGAAAATAGGTCATTCCCAACGATTTTGCTGCTTCCATCTGCCCTTTACTAATGGACTGAATGCCCGCTCTAAAGACTTCCGCTTCAAAGGCTCCATAGCCAAGGCCGAGAGCGATAATAGCGCGACCTTCTTGTGTCACATCCCGAATGCTGAAGGTCGAGAATGAAGTAAAAAATCCACTGCTAGGCAAGAGAAGCAATCCCTCTCTTCCAATACCGGTTATAAAATTTACAAATATTGGAAAGAGGCCATAAGCTATATAGATAATTAGAACCAGAAGAGGAATACCGCGGACTATTTCCACATAAAACGTTGATAGGTTCCGCAGAAATATATTCTTTGAGATTCGCGCTAACCCGGTTGGTAAGCCGAGTATCGTTGCTAAAATAAAGGAGAAGAACGTTATTCTCAAGGTTGTGACGATGCCCTGGATGAGATATAGAAATGTCGTTTGATAATCGACCGACCCAATAATTAGAAAAACAAGCGCTGCACCTGCAAAACCGATGACAATTGCCCACCAGGGCCATTTTGAGATATTTAATCCACCGGGGATGATCCCTGGACTCTTACGTTTCTCTATGGCTTCCATGAACGGCCTCCAGCAAGGTTCAAATTAAAGGATTGAATTGGCAGGTTGGGGTTTATCCCCAACCTGCCAATATCAGTAATGAGCAACAACCTGACTACTTAAGTTCGGTTTCGGCAGGATCTGCCAAACCCCATTTTTCGTTTATTTGTTTCAGAGTACCATCAGCATGCATGGAGCGAAGGGCTGCATTTACCGGAACGACAAGGTCGCTGCCAGGGGGGAAAACGAAAGCCAGCATATCACCAGTCTGGACCGCGCCCGCGGTCATCAGTTTTCCTGGATTTTCCTGCATGAAACCTGCAGCTACGGTATCGTCCAAGACAACACCGTCAATGTCACCGGCGAGCAAAGCCAAGGTGGCAGCTCCAAAGTCTGAATAAGTCAGGATATCTTTACCGGCAAAGAATTCTGTGGCTGCAATGTAATTTGTGGTTCCAACCTGAGTGCCGACTTTAAGATTTGAGTCTGCCTGGAAATCAGCCAGAGTGTGGGTATTGTCAGCCCTGACCAAGAGTTGTTGCGAAACAAAGGTATAAGGGACAGAGAAATCTACGGCCCAATTGCGACCTGCTTTGAATGTCACACCATCAGCAAGTGCATCATATTCCCCAGCTTGCATAGCCGCAAAGATGCCATCCCAAGCAGCTTGTTTGAAATCAGCAACGCAATTTAGGCGTTTGCAGATCTCAGTGAAGACGTCATAATCCCAACCCATCCCTTTATTTGTGGTTGTATCAAGGTAGTTGAAGGGCGGATAGGCATTTTCAACTGCCACTGTGATGGTTTTACCAGCCAAGTCGGGTAGCCCGGCTGTATGGCTGCCGCCGCTGCTTTGTGTGGCAGCTGGGGTACCGCATGCTGCCAGCATCATGCTGGCGATCACCAAGATACTGAACACAAGCGTAAACCTTTTCATCTCTTCTCTCTCCTTATGCAAAATTTCCGCTACTGAAGATGCGGTTGGGGGAGCTATCTTTATTGCTCCAATACATTAAGCATAGACTAATTATCAAAATAGTGCAAGAGGTTTATGATGAATTTTGATAGCATATTATTATAAGCATTTTAGTCTATTGTTCGCCCGCAAAGATGTACCGATGGGCAAAAGCATTTTTCGCCACAGTTTACAATCTATTGGCTGACTGGAGTAGTGTTCATTTCTTCCTCAGTTTTATTTTGGTTATTTGATATAATCTTTCAACTTCTTATAAGGAGAAAAACTTGATCACAATATTTCCGTCCCCTGAATGGCTGGAAGACCTGAGCAAGAAATTAAACAATGATGCAAAATATGCCCAAATCGCGAAGAATTGGGAAGGTGATATGTGCGTTGTCATTGAACCGAGCGGCCCTCTTACAGAAAAGCTACTCTACTATTTTGATCTGTGGCACGGAAAGTGCCGTAAAACGGAAATCCTGAAGGACTTATCCAGCGTCGATCCAAAGTTTGTCTTGACGGCGACCTATGATGATATTTCACGCCTTATGAAAGGCGGTCTAGACCCGATGCAAGCCATGATGACTCGCAAGTTGAAGGTGCATGGGAGCATGGCCTATATGATGCGAAACGTACCAACTGTGCTCGATTTTGTCCGTTGCGCCCGTGAAGTGACAACTGAAATCCTTTCCTGACCATGCAACCGATACTTAAAGTCAACCTAACCAACGAAGAAACATCGGATTATCTTATCCCATCAGAATGGGAGCGTGATTATCTTGGTGGTGCGTCGCTAGCAGCGCGCCTTCTTTATCCTGTGCTTACAAGTGAGCTCGACCCTTTGTCGCCTGAAGCGCCGCTACTCATCTTGAACGGTCCGCTGTCAGGGACGGCGGGCCCAGCAGTGGGTCGCTTCGTGGTTTGCGGGAAATCCCCAGCAACGGGACTGTGGGCTGAGTCTAATTGCGGAGGGTACTGGGGGCCTGAACTTCGTTTTTGTGGCTATGATGGAATATGGGTTACAGGAAAAGCGGAAAGACCGATCTACTTATGGCTAAACGATGGACGGCTCGAGGTTGCGGATGCAGTGAATGTATGGGGCAAAGATACATATGAGTCCCAGTCCGTTATTAAAAGTGAGATTGGCATTCCGGGAATACACATACTGACGATCGGTCCAGCAGGAGAAAATGAAGTGTTATTCGCCGGCCTTTACTGTGATCATGGTCGGACAGCAGGTCGGACCGGGTTGGGGGCGGTCGCTGGATCGAAAAATCTCAAAGCGATTGCTGTCAAAGGGACTAAGAATATTCCTCTCGCACAACCCAAGTTGTACGCTCCTTCACGCTCAGCCGCGAACCATTCATTAAAAGACGATAATCTCAGCCATGTTTTCCACGACCTGGGAACAGCAAGCGTGGTAGATTATGCTGATTATCTGGGCGCCTTGCCGAAGAAATATTACCACAGCGGGACATTTGAGGGCATAGATAAGGTTTCTGGTTCCACCATGGCCGAGACAATCCTGGCGGGAGTAAGCGCCTGTCATGCCTGTGTGATTGCTTGCGGACGGGTTGTACGCCTCGAGGATGGAGATAAACGGAAAGGTCCTGAATATGAAACGATTGTGAGCTTTGGCCCAAACCTGCTTATTAATGATCTGGCCATAATCACCCGATTGGGCGAATTATGCGATCGTTATGGAATGGACACAATCAGCGCAGGAGGAACAATAGGCTTGGCTTTTTACCTGTTTGAGAAAGGCATCCTCACCAAAAAGGATTCCGATGGTCTGGCTCTTCGATGGGGAGAAGTGAAAACTGTGGAGCGGTTGCTTCATCTAATGGCCTATCGTAAGGGAATTGGCGAATATCTAGCCCAAGGCTCCAGACGTTTCGGTAAGCATTTTGGCGCTGAAGAAGAGGCAGTGCAAGTTAATGGGCTAGAAGTGGCCTATCACGACCCACGCGCCTTCTCTGGCATGGCGCTGGTCTACGCCACCAGCCCGCGCGGCGCCTGTCATAATCAGTCTCATTATTTTCAAGTCGATATGGGTCAAGCTGATCCCAGCCTCGGGCTACAATTCTATAATCGCCAAGCTGGAGCGGAAAAAGCCGCGAATGTGGCTCGTCATCAGGATTGGGTAACTTTATTCAATTCACTAGTGATGTGCATTTTCGCCAATGTCACGGTCGAGACAATCGCAGAGTTAGTCAATACGGCTTGCGGCTTGAACTGGGCTTTGGATGATTTATTCTGCGCTGGGGAGCGCGGTTGGAATCTCAAGAGGACGATCAACAATCGCTTGGGCCTGACCAAGGCGAATGACAAATTACCGAAAGCCTTCAATGAACCTTATAAAGACGGGGGTTCTGCTGGATATGTTCCGCCATTTACTGAAATGCTTGAGGCGTATTATTTAGCTCGCGGCTGGGATCTCGAAACAGGCCGCCCTACTCGTGAGAAGCTGATAACTCTCGGGCTGGAGGATGTAATGAAAGATTTATGGGGATCATAATCTTCGGTTTGAGGTCCAAGGTATATGCTTTTCCTGGCTCGATAACAACTCCAACGATATTCTAATAACATCTTGGTAGAATGATATTAATAAGAACGGAGGTAACCCTATGAAGCTGGTATCTGTCGCTGAAATGCGTGCTGTGGAACAAGAAGCAGATGTGAACGGCCTGCCCTACGATATGATGATGGAAAATGCCGGGCATAACTTGTCCCGTGAAGTGCTGCAACTGGCTTATGCCCAGGACGACAAAGAAGACATTCAAGTGCTCGGTTTTGTCGGTCCGGGTAATAATGGCGGCGATACACTCGTTGCCCTCACACATCTTTCCGAAAAAGGCTGGAAGGCGCGGGCTTATCTGGTCAAGCGCAAAGCTGGAGGAGATCCGCTCGTAAAGCGGCTGGAAGAGGCGGACGGGGAAATTTACCTGGCTGAAAAGGACTCTGATTTCCAACAACTAACCGCCTTTTTGGAAACTGCTGATGTTGTTCTGGATGGCTTTTTGGGCACGGGATTCAAACTACCCCTAAAGACTGACATCGGTAAAGTACTCAGCGAGGTTAAAACAATCCTGCGATCGGTCGAATGGCAACCCTTGATTGTTGCCGTGGACTGTCCATCAGGCGTGGATTGCGATAATGGCGAGGTTGCCGAAGAGTGCATCCCTGCCGACGCGACCATCACATTGGCGGCAGTAAAAAGAGGCTTGCTCAACCTCCCGGCTTTTGATCTGATCGGTGAATTACGGGTTGTGGATATAGGTCCACTTAACGAATTGAAGTCCTGGCAGGCTATCAAAAACGAAGTGGCCGACGAAACCATGGCTGCATCCCTTTTACCAGAACGTCCAACTGACGCCCATAAGGGGACATTTGGTACAGCGCTGGTAGTAGCCGGGTCAGTCAATTACACAGGCGCGGCCCTACTGGCAGGCAAAGCAGCTTATCGGATTGGGGCTGGACTGGTCACACTGGCAGTCCCAGCACCGTTGCATACTGCTCTAGCCGGCCACTTTCCTGAAGCGACCTGGTTACTTTTACCGCATGAAATGGGTTCCATCGCTTCAGGTGCGGCTGATGTACTGACGGATAACCTGGAACGCGCCACTTCTCTCTTGATTGGACCTGGTTTGGGATTGGATGATACGACAAGAGAATTCATTGCGAATTTGCTTGAAGGTGCGCCTGCTAACAACGCTCGTGCGCATATGGGTTTCATTCCGAATGCTGGATCGAAAGTGGATTGGAAGCCCGCTGTTCTACCACCCTTCGTTTTTGATGCCGACGGGTTAAAACTGTTGGCAAAATTGCCAAATTGGTCCAGTCTGCTCCCGGCGCCAGCAATTCTTACACCGCATCCCGGAGAAATGGCTGTTTTGACGGGACTTACTGTTGAAGAAATTCAAAAAAATCGGTTGGCAATCGCCAAAAAATACGCTGAAAAGTGGGGGCACGTGGTGGTACTAAAAGGAGCATTTACAGTTGTTGCGGATCCGGATGGGCGAACCACGACGTTACCAGTGGCAACTCCCGCTCTGGCTCATGCAGGCACCGGAGATGTACTCGCTGGATTGATCACAGGTCTGCGTGCGCAGGGCCTAGATGCCTACGATGCAGCCCGGCTTGGTGCCTGGGTGCATGCTCAGGCAGGGTTGGCAGCCTCTGTGATCCAGGGAAGCACTGCTTCGGTATCGGCTGGAGATGTACTGGAAGCAGTGGCAGATGTTCTGGCGGAATTGCAGACATAACAAAAAGAACAAAGCAGAAAATAAAGAATTAATAAAGAGTCCGGTAATTCCGGACTCTTTATTAATAAAATTCCCTGATGCTTAGCTCTGCAGGAACGCTTCTACCGCTTCTTTGCTGATGCGGTAGGCGTTACCGAGTTTCTTGGCCTTTAAGCTGCCATCATTGATGGCTGCCATCACATCTTCTTCCGAAACCTTCAGGAAGCCTGCGGCTTCAGCGGGGGTCATCACCTCAGGAATGCTGCTGGTGGGTGCACCTCCATCGGGAGCTTTTTGCTGCGGCTGGCCAGACTGCATCCCCCCCTGCAGGGCCTGTCCCATTAAATTACCGATACCCATCCCAGCACCGATGCCGGCTGTCAAGCCCGCACCGCCGCTGGGGTTGTTGGCAGCATCACGCATGGCATCTGCAGCCTGAAGCTGGGTGTATGTGGCCATATCGAGCATACCCATCGCGCGCAGTTCCTCGGCCGATTTATCAGACGGTTTAAGGTTACCAACATAGAAGGATTTGAGCGTCAGACCAACGGCGTTGAAATCCTCTTCGCCAATCGATCGGACATAACCACCAAGTTCAATCGTCTTGCCTATCATTTCAGGGACGGCGTACTTGCCAGCCCATTCGCCAAGTGTATCCTGGAGTTTGGAAAGCAGGATGCTTCGCAAGCGTTCCTCGATCTCATCAATTTTGAAAGTGGCCTGCTTGCCTACAATTTGGATGATGAATTGCTGGGGGTCTTTGACCTGGAAACTGTAAGTGCCGAAGCCCTGCAAGAGCGCAACACCCAGACCCATGCCCGGATTACGGACGATAATAGGCTGAGGGGTACCCCATTTGCGGTTAGCAAATTCCTTCATCGAGACAAAGTAGACTTCACACGGGAAGGGGGTGCGGTCATTGAAGGCCTTACCGATGAAATCGATCAGTTTGGGAATATTGGCTGTAGCAATGACATGTCGGCCGGGGCCAAACATGTCCAAGGCCTGCCCATCGCGAAAAAAGACCGCCGTCTGCCCGTCACGTACAATGACATTTGAACCGAGCCGGTAATCACCGATGGTCGTGTCATCTGGGAAACGGTGGACGATTTCGTCCGTCATTTCGTTTGAATATTCGATAACATCAAAGATACGAGCCATTTTATCTCTCCTTATGGTGAACTAACCCATTATATTCGAAGCGGCTTAATGACACAAGCCATATTAACCTGTTTAATCTACGCCACTATACCAGAAAAGTTTTATCCTTCCACCAGGCGGTTTCCACAGGCGTGGCAGAACAATGCATCGGATGCATGGACGCACCCGCATTTTAGGCACACACCTGGCAAGTTCGATGCAAGGGACAGCAACACCGGCGACACCTTCATCCAGTTACGGGTTGTTGGCCGTTGCGCAATACAAGCAATCTAAGGATTCGGCGACGCTTTATTCTTCCCGGCGAGAGAGCGCGTCCGGGAGAGGATTCGGTTTATAGCATTCCAGATTAGCAGATCGCTGTTTTCCTGTTTCATCTCACAGATCACGTCTGGCACAAGTGCCAGCAGGGAAAGCGGCTTGGATACGGCGCGCTCAACCAATTAGCTCGAATCAGCTAGACGAGCGAGCTAGTCGCCGCCCCGCCCATGGTGACCAAAACGCCCCTTAGTATCTGCAATGGTGATTGTAACCGATGTACCATGCTTCGAGCCAATCTACACCAGGGAAGTCTCGCCCTGGACCTGAGTGGTGCTCACCCGGTAGTTGGCGATCATAGAAGCGTGCAGAAAGTTGGTCGGATCACACTGCAGTGCGGATGCCGCCGTAGGACATGCGCTGGTTGGAAAGGTCTGTCATCGTGGTTCTTTCATCTGATTCCCGGATCCACCCCCGCGCACCATGAGCACTTCGGCCATAATACTGACGGCAATCTCTTCCGGAGTTTCGGCCGCGATCCCAAGTCCAATGGGCGAGTGGACGCGTTTTAATTGATCGTCGGAAATTCCGGCTTCATTAAGGTTCTTTACGGTTTCAGACCAGCGTTTACGTGAACCGATCACTCCAATATAACCTGCCTGGCTTTCAAGAAGGGCAGGCAATCCGCCGATGTCCACATTGTTACCGCGAGTAGTCAGGATGAGAGTGGTGTGGGGTGTGATAGTCAGGTGCAGAGGCAACTCTGCCATCGCGACAGGATAGAACTCATCGGCATCGGGATTGGACCCGGGAGTGCAGAACTCAGGTCGATCATCCGAGACGGCGATACGAAAGTTGAGCCATTTGGCAAGGTGGGCCACGGCTTTACCTACGTGCCCGCCTCCGATTATAACAACCATAGGGGCTGGAAGAATGGGTTCCACAAATACCTCCACTTGACCGCCGCATACGCCTGCGTCGCCGCGGGATGGGTCAGTCATGTTATAAGAAAGCAAGCGTGGTAGACCGTCCTGCAGGGAAGCCAGGGCTTCCTTGCGAACGCGGTTTTCAAGTTCCCCGCCACCGACCGTACCCAAAATATGCCCATCAAGGTAGACCAACATCTTGCTTGTGGTGTGGCGGGGTGTGGAGCCGCTGGTTTTGACGACGATACATAAGGCGGCAGGCTGATGGGTGGTTTCGAGCTCCGCGAGGGCTTGAAATATTGCGTTCATATTAATTGGCAGTATGCCAGCTGAAATAATGCCTCAAGCCAGTTCTTTCGCGCGCACACGCGAACGGATGGCTTCCACAAGGGCACGCACATATTCCAAACCCGCCTTACTCGGGGCTTTCTCCAAATGCTTCCAGCGGCGGGACTCAAAGAATAGGCAAGTGCGCAAGTCTGTCAGGGACTGGGTCAATTCCTGGTTAGCTTTGTGCAGGGCGACACCCTGCCTAGCGACTTCACGGCATTTTTTAACAGAGCCACAGTATTCGTAGCCATTGAAGGATTGAGCGAATGGGATGATGGTCTTCCATGATGCACGACGGGAGGGGATGTCGCTGTCAATCAATTGTGAATTCGGTATTTTAATCATTATTTACCTTTCCAGGAGCCCAAGGACGACCGACAATAATTACTTTTTAGACGAAACCATACTTTAAGCCAAACGCAGGCCATCCAGTTAAGGCGCGCTTGTCGCGCTCGCTTTCCATACAGAAGTAATTCATCGGCGCAGCAATGGTAGCTGTAGCGGGATAAATGTGCCCAATGACGAAGATTTCACCTATATAAGAATTATATCTTGTCTTACAGAATCAAGCCCTGAAATACACCTACGAATAAATATCGAACCGGCGTTTTAATGCCGGCTCAATATTTATTATTGGACTCGATTTGTAAATTTAGTAAGCAAAAAACGGAATTAATTTCCTTTAACTGCCTTCCATATCTTTTCTGGTGTGATCGGGTTTTGATCAATATTGATTCCCACAGCATCAAGTATAGCATTCCCAACGGCAGGTGCGACGCCGTCCATGGGTATCTCAGCCACGGCTTTTACACCGAATGGGTGACTGGGTTCAAACGTTTCCACGAAGATGGTGGTCAGTTCCGGCATCTCGTCAGCTCGGAAGATGTGATAGTCGGCGAAGTCACGTTCGCGGGCGCGCCCTTCTTTATCATAGACCATTTCTTCGCAGACCGCGTAACCAAGCGCCTGGGTCATGCCTCCCTCGATCTGACCGGAGGCTGTCAGCGGGTTGACGATAACACCACCATCGACTGCCATTACCAGTTTGTCCACCCAAACAGCACCGGTCTCTGTATCCACAGTGACTTCGGCGAACTGGGCTGCGAAGGGTGGCGGAGAAGAAGGTGATGCATAGGAAGCGACTCCCATGATCTGTTCCTGCTCGTTATGATGCAGGGAATCGAGTGCAATTTCAGTTAGTGAGATTGCCCTGCCATCCGGTGCGAGCGCTTGTTTGTTGGAGAGTTGGATAGTTTGATGCTCGGATAGCCCAAGAAGCCTCGCAGCGCGGAGTTTGATACGCTCGGCAGCAATCTGGGAGGCGCGGGTCACTGCGGTTCCTGAAATATACGTCGTTGATGACGCATAGGCGCCTTTATCGAAGGGGGTGAAGTCGGTGTCAGACGAGTAAACCAGGATATCGTCAGTGTGGACTCCAAGCACTTCTGCGGCCATCTGCGCCAATACCGTGTCAGACCCGGTCCCGAGGTCAGTTGCACCAACCAAGAGATTAAATGAGCCATCGTCATTCATCTTGATGGATGCACCGCCCATGTCGAGGTACGGAATGGCTGTCCCTTGCATGACAAGAGCCACACCGATGCCTTTGCGGGTGGGCGAAGGGTGCTCCGCACCTAGATGCCATTTTTCGTTCCCAAATTTCTCGTCCCACCCAATCGCAGCCTGACCTTGTCGTACACATTGCTCCAACCCGACAGTTTGAATGACCTCCGGGCGCGGCTCGCGGCCTTCGTTCCAAGCAGTGCTAAAGGGGTGGTATTCTCCCGGGCGAAGAGCGTTCTTCAGCCGAAATTCCAACGGATCCAATCCCATTTTCCTGGCGATCTTTTCCATATGTCTTTCCAAAGGCCAGTAACCCTGAGGTACGCCGTAACCACGGAACGCTCCTGCAGGTGGCGTATTGGTGTAAACCACATCGGCATAAAAACGGATGTTGGGTGATTTGCGGTATTCACCGTCGCCAACATACAGCGCCATGGACTTGTGTCCAGTGTTACCACTTACAGTGAGTGCGTGGCAGCCATAGGCACCGGTGTCAGTTAGAATCCGCATCTCGTTGGCTGTGATGGTTCCGTCTTTCTTTACACCAGTCTTCATGCGGACGCGCATCGGATGACGGGAACGGGAGGCAATGAACTCTTCTTCACGGCCATACTCTAATATGACCGGACGTTTTGTGGCGATGGTCAAATGGGCAGCTACGTCTTCAATTAATACTTCCTGTTTTCCGCCGAACCCTCCGCCGATGCGCGGCTTGATGACTCTGATCCGTTTAACCGGCAGACCAAGAACCGGAGCCAGAATTCGTCGAACGTGGAAGGGTACCTGGGTGCTGGTGCGGATAACCAAACGGTCGTCTTCGTCCCAATAGGTTACCGTTACATGCGGTTCTATATGAGCCTGCTGGACCTTTGGCACGGTATACTCAGCCTCAAAAATCGCATCTGCCTCAGAGAAACCCTTTTCGACATTGCCAATGTCAATTTTGATCTCTGCGGCTAGGTTTTTCTCAGGTTTGGAATCGGCGAAGTTGACATATTCAGGTTCATCGTGGATGCGGACAGCCTCTGGCTTCATGGCGTCGGCGGAGTCGAGCAGGATCGGCAGGAGCTCGTATTCGACGTCAATCAATTTGAGCGCTTGTTCGGCAATCTCGGATGTTTCGGCAGCAACAAAAGCCACTCGATCGCCAACAAAGCGGACTTTATTATCCAAGGAGAACATATCCAACGGGCCAGGGATTGGATCAGATTGACCGGCGGTGGAGTAGACCACGCGGGGAATATCCTTCCAGGTCAGTACCGCAGCAACGCCAGGTAACGCCCTGGCTTTTTTTGCGTTAATATTTTTTATGCGGGCGTGGGCATAGGGAGAATGCAGAATCTTGGCGTGTAGCAACCCGCGTAGTTCGATATCACTCGTGAATGCAGGTTTTCCCTGGGCAAGTTTAATAGCGTCCACCTTGGGGTCGGGTTTACCAACGCGCTGGAATGATTCCGTTCCTTGTACAGAATAAACTTTTGTCTTTTCAAATTGGACAACGAAATCGCCGCGCATAACAGCCGCAGCACGCAGGATAGCCTGGACAGGTTTATGGTAACCAGTACAACGGCATAGGACACCTGCAATTGCTTCCCGGACCTCGGTTTCGGTTGGAGAGGGGTTTTTATCCAACAGGGCTTTAGCGGCAAGGATTTGGGCAGGTGTACAATATCCGCATTGGATGGCGCCAGTTTCAATAAAGGCCAGTTGCAGCGGGTGTAATCCCCCAGTCTTCTTCCAACCCTGCTCAGGATGCTCCCCCAATCCTTCTATCGTAACAATATTGTGGCCCTCAGCCTGTACAGCCAGTATCGACCCTGCATTGACCGGTTTTCCATCCAGTAAAACAGTATCAGAGCCGCTCAGACCTTGCTCGTCACCGAACTTGAGGCCGTAATAACCAAGGCGGCGAAGCACGGCGAATAATGTATCAGACGGAGTGGCTAATGTGGCATGTTGAACGGCGTTGATTACCATGGTAATCTTCATTTTGATATTCCTTCCAAACATCTCTTCTTTCAGACAGGAAGGGACTGGGGTTTAAACCCGTTTGCCATACAACCAGCCGATCCCAGCTGATATTCCTACCAATACCAATCCAAGCGCGGCAACTGCCAAAGACTGGATGAGGGAAAGCAAACCAGTGAACAGGGTATACCACTCAGGCAGTGTCCAAGTGACGGTAAAACCGTTAATAGCAAAACTAAGCAGGATGGGTAGTGCAAGCAGGTAGATCGTGAACCATATGTAGCCCAGGGCAATTTCAGCAGCCTTGCGCGGACCAGCATTGAAGGCGTGCAATCCAAACATAGGGACAAACCAACCGAGAATGGCTGCAACCGCAGCAGTCGTAGCACTGTAGACAATGAGCCAGGTAGCGCCATCGATGGATGAAAGTGAGTAGGTGCGCCCATCAAAAACAGCATAGCGCAGGTTGAAAAGCAGAATGTAGAGTACTGCACCTGCCAACAACCAGAGGTTTTTTTTATCCTTGCGGAGGATAAGAAGATAACCAGGCGCAATAGCCAGAAAGGCGGCGAATACGTTTCGCCAAATACGTTCGTTTCCTTGGCGAGCCAAGCGCGCCTGGGATATGGCTGTTTGTGTAGCAGCGACGATTTCGCCGCTACCTATATTGGCTGTCGAGTTGATAGCTTTCGCATAAGCAGCAAACAGTTGAGATTGCTGCCCTTTCAGCGCAAACTGTATGGCTACATTTTGTTCAGGTGTTAAGGTAAGCATGTCAGTCAGGACGTGACCCTGACTACTTGCGGGGATATTCGTTCCGAGTAAGGCGGCCAGTGTAGGCGCGACATCCACCATATTCACATCACCATAACTGCCAGGGACAACTCCGGCTCCAGCAAGCACGAACGGCTCGATAAGTGTAATAGGTTCTGGCCCGCCGTGACCGCCGCGGTCAATTTGCCCGTGATCGGAGATCACAAGAACAGTATCCTGCGACAGGTCCAGGTTTGTGACTATTTGGTTTAGCAAGCTGTCCGCTCGCGTAGCTGCCGCGTTCCAGTTCGGGTCACGTGGTCCGCCTTGGTGGTGTCCGGCGTAGTCGACCTGGTCGATATGAATGAGGAGCAGTTGATAGTCTTCAGTCAGCCAGGGCAGAGCGGCGGCCACCACTTCGTTGTCAGCAATGTTGTCTTCACCTGTGGTGAAGAAAGTGGCATCCAAGCTGCTGTTGGCAAGCATTCCCTCAAACCACGAGTACCCGGAGACGGCAGTTTTTAGCCCGAGTCGCTGTGAATCAGCGAAGAGGTTATCCTGGGTAAATACACGGGCGCTGTTAAAATCAGGTGGGTTGAAAAGCTGGCTGTCGTTAATATATGGCCAAGCGCCAGTCAGGATAGTTGTCCATCCAGGAGCAGAAAACGAGGGCGGTTGACTGTGCATGGTGGCAATTGCGCCTCGCGAGCGAAGTTCATTCAAGAAAGGCATCACGGAAGTGTTGATGGATGTGTCGTAGCGCAATGCGTCAATCAAGACAATCACAACGCGGCGAGTAATAGGTGTTCCCAATGCCTGGCCGGGGGTGGGTGGCGTATTTGCCAGTGGCGAGCGGAAGGATTGGGCTGAGTCCATCAGGTTGGTTACCCAGAAGTATGCACCTATAGCGAGTAAGGGCAAACCAATGAGACCGAAGATAGACCAGTTAATCTTGCGCGATTTCCGTTGTTTTTTCATTAATCTCTGATACCTTTTCTGTTTGGATGTTTTGTCTTAAGGTGTTGATAAGGAGTTTTTTCTTGTCTTTTTCGTATAACCAGCTTTCCCACCCGTTCGCGGGAGTTCCATTGGAAAGCGATTTGGCAATAGCATGGATGGAACCGGTAAGACTGCCGCAACGGAGTTGTCCATTTGCCAGGATAGTAGAGATGATGGATTCGTTCTTGATGAAATACAGCTGCTGTCCTGGGATGAGCAAACCAGCCTCCAGAAGCGAGCCAAATGATACCCGGGGCCTGCTACGAGGTTCTGAAAAGGTGATTGCAGCCTCGGGTAAGGGTTCGACAGCCGCGATGCGTTCCTGGGCGATTTTTATATAACTTTCGTCGCGTTCAATGCCGATGAAATGGCGCCCTAGTTTCTTGGCGACAGCGCCGGTCGTCCCTGATCCGAAGAATGGGTCAAGCACTAGATTGCCGGGGTTGGTTGAGGAGAGCAGGACTCGATAGAGGAGTGCCTCCGGCTTCTGCGTGGAGTGGACCTTTACGCCAAGGGTGCGAAGGCGTTCCTTTCCAGTGCAAAGAGGGAAAGTCCAGTCTGATCGCATTTGCAGATCATCGTTGAAAGCTTTCATGGCACGATGGTTGAAGATGTACTTGGCGCCTTTGGTCTTCTGTGCCCAGATAAGTGTCTCATGGGCATTGGTGAATCTTACACCGCGGAAGTTAGGCATCGGGTTGGTTTTAAGCCAGATCACATCGTTTAAAATCCAAAAACCAAGCTCCTGTAAAATCGCTCCAACGCGGTAGATGTTGTGATACGTCCCGATTACCCACAGCGTGCCAGTCTCTTTCAATACACAGCGGCAAGAAGAGAGCCAAAGGCGAGTGAAGTGGTCATACTCTTCAAAACCGGAAAACTTGTCCCAGCCATCATCCACTGCCCCGACAAGAGTATTGTTAGGCCTACGTAGCTCCTGCGAAAGCTGGAGGTTGTAGGGTGGGTCAGCAAATACCAAGTCTACCGAGGCTTCGGGGAATCGGGAGAGAACTTCGGTGCAGTCACCGGGGATGATCGTATCAATAAATGGAGTAATCACAGGATTAACGGGAATCATTCAATTATGCAATGCAATAAATCATTAAGACATCTCTGAGACAGTACTGCCGCTACATCACTGCGGTACGCAGCGCTTGCCCATTCATCAGTTGCATCATGGGCAGCGTTGCGTGCGGCTGGCTCGACAGCGGAAGATTCAAACCCATCCATTGCCACATGCGGGGAACTACCCCAGCCACCGACAACCAACCTTATTCGTCCGGAAGGCCATTGTGCGAGGGCAGTGCAAACGATGGGCTTATCAGCTGGACTACGCGCAACGGTTTTAAAAGCAAGCTTAGCTTGCATAGGTATTTCGATCCCGGTAATTAGCTTACCGCGCAGGAGTTCCCCGCGTAAAGGGAGAAGATCGCCAAGGGGGATGGTACGATCCTCGATGTGTGATGTGCGAATTTCGATTTTTGCATCCAACGCCAGCATGACCGTAGCGAAAGGCGAACGTCCATCGCAAGTGACCAAAGCTCCCGCGACGGTCCCCATGGAGCGCAGGTTAATCGGGGCTTCCAGTTTAATCGCATCTTTCAGAGCAGAAGGTGGGTGTGGAGACTCGTACAAAGTCTGCAATGAAACAGTTGCTCCTATTGTGAGAATGTCCCCGGATTTATTGATCTTATCAAGGCCGAGAGATTGCAAGTCCACTACAGAGAAGGCTTCACTGCTTGAATGAGATAACACAGTCCCACCACCCAGCGGCCGGGCTGTCGATACGGTTAACAATTTCAGGGCATCTTCAAGAGTTTTAGGTCGAAGGTATTCAGTGATCATTGGTTATTTTTCCTGGAGGATATCACCATTATTATACCCACTCTGGAGTCTGTGTGCGGAATGTCTGACAATAAAATAGAAACCTGGTTTTTGCTTAAAACCAGGCAATATAGTTAATCGGGATACACTTTCCATCCCGATTCTTCCAATTCAGCAGGGTTTGGAGGATCGGGCACGTCCACCAGGAAAGCGTTGGCTTCGGCCAGCAATTCCCCTTCTTTAACATCGATACCACTCCAGGCCTCAGCTGTGCGGCCGCGGTCTTTACCGGCTATCGGTATTATTTACAACAGCTTTCCAATCAGGATATCCTTTCAGTATTTCACTTCCAGATTGGTAGTGAACATGAAACTTGGCGGGAAGATACCCATAAGCGACCGACAAGCAGCCTCGTCGAGAATGGACGTGACAATTACGCCATGCATCACACCTGGAGAGCCCTGGAAATGCTCGGGTGGAGTGAAGTCAACAGCGACTTCACCTGATCAGGTTTCATAAAATATCAAATGTAATCCGAACGGATTTTCGAGACCGCACCCAAAACAGAGACGTGAGTTAGGACGTTTTTTCATCGCGGAGGATGGGCTCCTTAGGACCAAGAAGGGCGGCAAGTCGCTTAAGTTGGGATGCATGGACAAGCGCTAACACCTCGTCAGCAGGAAGCAGGACGGTATCGCCATGAGGAATCAGCAACTGGTTCTTACGGATAATGGCTACAACGACGGATTCGTCCGGCAGATCGATTTCCCGCAGGTTCTTGTTGGCGCTGAGCGATAAAGGATGAACTTTCTCTTCAATCAAAGAAAATTCACCTTTCCTCAATTTAAGCAATGTCATCATGTCTCCAAGAGACATCTCTTCAGCTACCAAGCGGGCCAGAATATCCGCTTGATTAAGGGCTACGTCAACGCCCATCTCCTGATTGAAAAGCCAGGCGTTTTTTGGATTATTTACCCGTCCGATGACACGCGGAACGTTAAACTCAAAGCGTCCCAGTGACGTTACGACCAAATTGGTCTCATCGGAACCGGTGACAGCTGCAAGGACATTCGCTTTATGAATGCCAGCATTTTCCAGCGTAATCGGGGAACTACCATCTCCGGCGACAATCACTTCGACCGGGAGTTCTTTAGGCAACTTCTCGAGCAGCGCCGGGCGCTCCTCGATGACTTTAACAGTGTGCCCACCTTCCAGCAACATTTTTGCCAGGTGCGAACCGATATTACCACCGCCGACAATAATCACAAACATATCTACCTCCCTTCCATTCCAAGTAGATCTTCCAGACGATCCATCGCTGAAGAAAGGACGACCAGATTGACAAGATCACCTTCATGAAATTCTGTTCCGGTAACCGGGACAAAGGCATGGTCGTTGCGTGTGATCGAGACGACCATTATTTCGCCGGGAACATTAAGCTGCATTACATTTCGCGCAATCAATTGGGGCGGAAGCTCGATATGGACAAGGGTAACTTCCCCGCTCCCAAAAGTGTTCCACACATCGATATTGGAGTGAGTCAACACCTGGAAGATGCGTTCCGCTCCCCAGTTTGTTGAGGAAATGGTAGTCAGTCCGAGACGCTGATAAATCTCTGCCCTGCGGGGGTCATAGAGGCGTGCCACAACACGCGGGACATGGAAGAGATTGCGAGCAATGCGCGCTGCCACGATGTTGGCGTTATCCGACTGACTGGCCGCTACGAATGCCTCTGCCTGTTCTATACCGGCTTGCATAAGAATATTGCGATCAAAGCCGAGACCTTTGATGATGTTGCCTCTAAACTTCGAACTGAGACGCCCATCTGAATTGGAATCATGATCAATGACAGTCACATCATGTCCGTGTTCGGACAGAAGTTGGCTGACCTGCGATCCGATCCGCCCGCAGCCCATCACAATGACTTTCATAATTAATTAGCTCCTTTCATTGAAATTGGAAGGACGATTTTCTTTGTTCTTTTCAGTCCAACGAATCAAGGCTTTACGGACCCATTCCAGAGTATATAACAATAAAGCATATAGGAAAAGAACCGGCCAGAATATGGCGGGAAAAACCTGATTGTCAAAGGCTCTTGCCAGTGGCGGAACATAAACCATACCGGCGATCAAGACTAGGGAGAGTGCAATTCCTCCCAGGAGAGTCTTATTGCTGCCCCAGCCCATCTGCCTATTATGCGCTTTGGATGTACGACAAGCAAAGGCATTACCAATCTGCACAGTTACCACACCTGCCAGGAAGACAGTACTGGCGACCGCATTTACATCGCCGGATAAATCCAGTAAATGGGGCCAAGGGATTGTGTTAAGAAATGAAAGATTTAGCTGGCTGGCATTACCGGAGAATAAATAAATAGCCATGAAGCCCAGGTAGCATAACCCGGCTTCCAAGAATCCCAGCCAGAGGTATGAGCGCGTCAGGAGACCCCTGTCCAATATTGGTTGGGACGATGGACGGGGGGGATAAGACATGATATCAGGTTCCGGTTTTTCACTCCCCAATGCCAGCGCGGGTAGAATGTCGGTTCCCATATCGATTGCCAATATCTGTCGAACCGTTAACGCAGGGGGGATGCCAATGGCTCCAGTTAGCAAGAAGGGTAATAATTCCGGAATATTACTGGCGAAGATGTAGGTGATGAACTTGCGGATGTTGTCATAAATAGCCCGCCCTTCTTCGATGGCTGCAACGATGGAGCCAAAATTATCATTGGTCAGAATAATATCAGCGGCTTCTTTTGCCACATCTGTCCCGATAATACCCATGGCGATACCTACATCAGCTTTACGCAGGGCAGGGGCGTCGTTGACACCATCGCCGGTTACAGCGACGACATCGCCGCGAGCCTGGTAAGCTGAAACCAACCGGAGTTTGTGGTCGGGAGCCATGCGGGCAAAGATAATTTCTTCTGTAAGAAGCTGTTGCAGGTCGAGATCGCTCAATGCATCCAATTCGGCACCCGTCAAAATGACCGGGTTGGAGGTGGTGACCATACCGACGCGACGAGCCAGTGATTCGGCGGTAAGACCATAATCGCCGGTAATCATTACAATGCGGATACCGGCCTGGCGACAGATCTGGATGGCCTGTTCCACCTCAGGGCGAGGGGGGTCCATCATGGCCATCAGACCGAGAAAGGTCAGTTCGCGTTCAACAGACTCAGCGGTATAAGCGCCGGACCGCGGCGGAAGATCGCGGCGTGCGAAAGCTAAAACGCGCAAGGCGCGACGTGCATAGTCGTCGTTGGCTGCGAGGATATCGGTCCGGACAGTTTCGTCAAGCGGGAGCACTTCCCCATCAATTTGAATGTGTGAGCAGAGACTCAATACTTCGCGCGGAGCCCCTTTTGAAAATGCAATTACCCGGCCGATCTCGCGGTGAATTGTGGTCATACGCTTTCGCCTAGCATCAAACGGGAGTTCATGGATGCGAGGTAAGAGATTCGTGACAACTTCTTCGTGTAGATTGTATTTCAAGGCGGCAACCTTGAGCGCAGCTTCGGTTTGGTCACCAAGACTGGTCCAATTGGGACGTTCAAGCGTTGGCGGATTGACCCGGGCATTGTTGCAACAAAGTGCAGTCTCCAATAAAGCTAACAGGTCTTTTTCGAAACTACTATTCTGAGGGGAGGGGGTAAATCGCCCTTTTGGCTCGTAACCAACACCTGTGACCTGTAGGCGATGACGCGCCACCCAGACTTCGCGCACTGTCATCTGATTTTGAGTGAGTGTACCGCTTTTGTCGGTGCAGATAACGGAGACATTGCCCAATGTCTCGACTACATTCAGTCGTTTCGCTAATACACCACGACCAGCGAGCCGTTGCACAGCAATCGCCAGTGAGAGTGTCAAAGTAGCTGGTAAGCCTTCGGGAGTCAAGGCTACGATGGTTCCCAAGGCCAAAAGTAATGGGTTATCATAGAGCCCGCTGATATTTGGCTCATATTTAACGAGTGCCCAGACGATCCCACCGATGATTACCGCGGCCCAAGTAAGGATTTTTCCCAGGCGTTCGAGTTCTTTCTGAAACCTGGATGGCTCTTCCTGAACAGTCTGGGTCAAACGGGCTATGCGTCCGAATTGGGTTAACATACCGGTAGAATAGACTACAGCCTTTCCAGTACCGGAAGCCACCGAAGTACCGGCAAAGATCAGATTTGGGCGTTCAAGGTCGCTGATATTGGGAAGGATGGATGCTTCAGCTGTTTTACGAGCTGCAACAGCTTCACCAGTCAACGATGCATTGTTAACCCGCAGTCCATACTCCTCAACGACGCGGGCATCTGCTGCGATATTATCGCCTTCCGCCAAGATCAGAATGTCACCGGGAACGACCTCGTTAGCAGGGATATGGGCTTCTGCCCCATTTCTTGTGATATGCGCATAAGCCGGAAGCAAATGACGCAGTTTTTCAATAGCCTGTTCAGCGCGATATTCACGCCAGTAAGAAAAAGCGCTACTGGTAATAGTCAGGAGGAGAATTACAATCGTTAATGTCCAATCCTTCTGCCACAAACTGATCGCAGTTGCAAGGAGCATTAATGCAATGAATGGGTGACGGATTTGTCGAATAAATCTTTGCCATTTTGGCTGGGAAAACTGTTCAGAAAGGACATTATCCCCGTATAGCAAGCGGCGCGCCTCCGCCTCGGCAGTTTGCAAGCCGTTTGGCGAAGTCTCCAAAGACTGAAATACATCCGGTACGCGCAGAATATGTATAGGTGCTGAGCTCATAAGAAAAAAACCAGGAGACGAGCGCTTGAAGGTCGTCTCCCATTGAAGTCATTCTTCTTTATCGTCTTTGTAGCAGGGAGTGGTTCCTTTAAGGGTGCAGCTTGGCTTTGGTTTGTGCTGATGTACTTATTAATCAATCGTGTCAAACGCAATCCCGACTGACTGAAGCTCGGCCATCAAGTGCCTTCGAGTTGAATGGCTGAAGCGTGTGTCTTGGGCAATCTTGGCTTGTTCATCAAGGGCAGCACGAACGACAAATGCCGGGACAAACATAATCCTCCCAGCAGGGATAACAACAAAATCATGTGTTTCAATACGTAAGTCCTGATCATCGAAGTATGGTAAGCGCAGGCTCAACCCGCGGTTGAGGCTCTGCTCAGCGGCACGTTTTTTTATGATACCAATAATCTCGTTCGTTTGATGATTTGCCAATGCCCGCCCCTGGTTTACCAGTTGGCCGAGCATCCCATAGCGCTTCTTTTCAAACTCATCTTCCGCGACCATATAAGGCGCCAGGGAGCGTGCGGCAAACAGGACGGCCAAGAAATGCTGCATTGAAGCGATATGAGCTTCAGCTTCCTTCGTGGAATTGACAAGCATTTCTCCTTTATCACCGAACGCCACCCATTGAGGCAGATAGAAACGTCGCGCAGACGGTACAAATGGCACCTGCAGACTTCCACGATCTTTCTCGGAATCCCCTTCTTCTGAAATTGCGTCTGTAGAGGCAGTAATCGCCGATTCTGGTTCGGCGCTTTTAGAGAACGGGATGGAAGGGATATCATCTGCCTCGGCTGGTGCATACACTACAACTCTGCCAGATGGCAGCATATTATGGATCATGTGGGTTGCAGAAGCAAATCGAAGTAGATGGGTGGCAATAACTACAGCCTTGTCGCTGGATTGTTCCAGTTCGGTTAACCGCCGACGAAGTGTTTCATGAACATCCCTATGGCTAAACCTATCTGTTAGGACACCGACGCGTTGTTCGCGAACTGCCTGCTGAACGGCTATTGGCTCAGAGCCTTTTAAGGGAATGACCCTGTCCGGGAGCGTGAAATGGACGCGTTGCGCCCGTTCAACATATGCTTCCGCAATTTGGCGAGCCTGCGCTTCGAGGAAACGCTGGATTATGGGTAACTGGGTGTCAAATAGTGTATTTTGGCGTTCGTATTCAAGATGTAATTGATTCGCGGGGGTATCGTTGTTATTTATATTGGGATTCTCTGCCATAGTTTCGTCCTATTTGAGACAAAAGTTGGAGATGATGTTACCGATTATAACCTGTGTGACTCAGGTTCCGGGGGCGAAAGTGTCGATGAGTAGTTTCATATCTCCTCCGGCGGAGTAGAGGATTGGTGTGGTAGCGCCGCGTTTGACATACTCCTGAACTTTAGCGCGGGCCTCTCCAGGTGTTCCTGACGCAGTAATCCGCAGGACCAGGTCATCCGAGATAAGGTGTTTTGCCTTGTTGATCTGCTCACGAGTGGCTGGCCAGCCTAAAATCGACTGAATCTCAGCTACCAACTCGGGCGGGACACCACTGGAATTAGCAATGTGCGGCTGCTGGGCAAGATATTGGCAAAGCAGCATTTTGCTGGCTTCAATTGCCAAGTCATGATCATGATCCACCGAGCAGACAATCAGTTGCGGTCGCTCTAGGTCATCCAGTTTTCGCCCGGATTTCCGAGCACCTTTTTCAAGCTGTTCCATGGCATGGTAGTTGTTTTCAGGTGGAGCGCAGTAATTCAACACGACACCATCTGCAATTTCTCCCGCCAGTTCGAGCATCTGGTCGCCAGTGGCTCCAATCAGGATCGGGATGTGACGCGGTTCGCGGCGACCATAGACCACATCCAATTCGATGGCGTTGACATGGATGAACTCACCATCAAAGGTAACGCGTTCCATGTTTAGTAAGCGTCGCAGGATTAAGACAGTTTCCTTCATGGCCGTCAGTGGTTTCTTACGATCAATGCCAACGTTCTTTGCCAGCGGGTCCCACCATGCTCCAATACCGCATATGACGCGGTCTGGAGCCAAATCATCAAGGGTGAGAAAAGTTGCTGCCAGAAGGCCGATGTTGCGCGTCCAGTTATTAATTACTGCCGAGCCGACCTTGATACTATTGGTTACTGCTGCGTAGGCGGCCATTGGGACGATCGCATCGCGCACCAGCCGCGATTCTGCCTGCCAGACAGCTTCAAAGCCCTGACTTTCAGCATAGCGAACACAGTCCAGCCCATCGCGCAGGTCATGCGAATCTTGCAAATAAAGTGCAATTCGTTCCATTAACAGACCTCCCGCTATTGGTTAGTAATAATCATCCTCCCGCGGATTTCACGGGAGGATCGAGGTACTTAGAGTTCCTGTAATCTTTTCCACATCTTGGCTGCAAGTTCCCTTGATCGGGCAGCCAAACGCTCCTCATCCATGACAATAGTCTTCTTCCCCTTCATAAGGATCTTTCCTTTACAGACAGTCGTATCGACCGTAGCATCCACGAGACCAAAGATCAAATGCCCAAGGAAGTTGTCTTCGCTGAGTGGTGTCGGAGGCTGGTAATCGATGATCGCGAGGTCCGCAGAAAGGCCCTCGGCAATCTCTCCCAACCGCAGACCAAACTGGCGCCTGGCAATTTCTGCGTTATTTTTAAGGAGTAACTGCGGTGCTTCCATAAAAGCCACACGTGGGTCGTGGTTTGCCAAGCGGTGGAGAAGATAAGCACAGCGCATCTGGACAAGCATATCCGAACCCATCCCATCGGTACCCAGTCCGACCAAGACGCCTTTCTTGAGCAATTTGAGCATGGGTGTGACACCAACGGCGTTGTTCATATTTGATTCCGGGTTGTGGACTACAGGAGTATTTGTCGCAGCAAGTATGTCCATTTCGGAATCGTCAACGTGAACACAGTGGACAAAAATAGACTTTTCTCCGGTCAGACCCAACTTATCCAAACGCTTAACTGTAGGTAAGCTGTATTTGGCGAGAGAGTCTTCCCGGTCTGCTGAATCTTCAGCCACATGAATATGGAACCCAACACCAGCCTCCCTGGCGATATCGACGCATTGATCAATGGTCGCGTCTGACAGGGTGAAGGAAGCGTGCAGGCCCATCATAGCCGCGATCTGACCGTCGCCTTGACCGGTCTTCTTGATGAAGCGTTCATTTTCGGCTATCCCTCCGCCAGGAATGTTGCGGTCGGATACTTCGTAGCAAAGGGATGCACGGAGACCTGCCTGACGGACAGCATTTTCGATCAAGTCGAGCGAGCCATCCCGCATGGAAGGCGATGCGTGGTGGTCAATGACAGTCGTCGTCCCGTTGCGGATGCAGTCGATCAAAGGTAGTTGTGCGGAAAGGAGAATATCTTCCTCATTGAGAGCCCGATCAACTTTCCACCACAGTCGTTCAAGAATCTGAATAAAATTGGCTGCCGGCTCGCCGGGGATGGACATGCCGCGAGCCATGGTCGAATAGAAGTGATGGTGGGTGCAGATAAAGCCGGGGAGAATGACCTGCCCGGAGCAGTCAACAGACTCGGCTGCGGGGAAGCGAAGCTTCATCTCTGCGGAATCACCGACCGCAGCGATCAGTTCACCGTTGGTGACAACGGTCGCGTTCCACTCGACGCGGTTCTTATCCCCCAGGGTAACTACAATTCCATTCTCAAAACGAGTGGTCATGGTTTATCTCCTAATTCTCTTTCAGGACCGACAATTCCACCTCGGTACGGGTGCGCATATTGATTGCTCCAGTGAAACATTTCTTGGCGCAAATTGAGCAACCGATGCAACGCGAGGGATCGGTGATCGGGAGACCATTCTTGTTCAGTGTGATCGCCATGTAAGGACAGCGGGCACAATTGCCGCATGAAACACATAGAAGAGGAGTGGCATCTGAGATTTTCTTAATCGAGGTCAATGCCATGAAATCGGTAATTGGGTGTGGCTGGGCAATGCCAATCAGGTTTTTTATCGAGCTAATTCCGCGTTCCTGCATCAGGAAGGATGTGCCTGATTCAAGCTCGCGGATGATACCATAACCATGTTTCATAACGATGGTGCAAAACTGGACGGTTTTTACACCCAAAGCCAGAAAGTCCATGGCGGCCTTGTAGTTCATAGGGCCACCATTTCCAGAAATCTCAATACCCTCTGGAACAGCCTGTGCGAGGGTCAGGTAAGAGATTGGCGTAACACCTTCACCGCTCATCCCGACAACGACTCCCTCATCCCATGGACGTTCCAACGCAGAACGAAATGCCAACGTGGGAAAGGAGTTCGCCAAAGTGATGCCAGCCTTTTTGTCAGGATACTTATCGAGCACCTTGCGGATGGCACGCAGGATAGGAACAATGGATGTTACTGCAGCGGATAGCTTGAACAATTTGGGAATATCTGGTTCTCCGACTTGCATGATCCAGTCAATGATTTTTGCGGTCAAGACCGCATTCTGCGAGACAATAGCGCCTTCGGTTCCGTCGCCACCCTGAGGGCATGAAAGCGAGTACTCAATACCCATCACACCCGCGGCCTCCAGTTTTTTGGTATTTGACTGCCAGCCGGCCGAATCGCTTTCATCGTGACCTGAGACTGGTCCCCCGGTCGAAGCCAGCGTCAACCGATCAGGCCACTTTCTAAGCAGTTGTTCCACTTCGAGGCAGACGCGGTCGAGATCGTGACCGGACACATTATCAGAATTCGCATAGGTTAACGGGTTGAATGCAAACATGTATTCTCCCGGTATGTGGATCGCAACGTTGTCAAAGGCGGTCTTCATTACTCCACCAGCCCAACCTGCTTCGTAGGCTTTGGTCATTTGCTCCAAGCCGTCAGTGGATGGGGAAGCAGAAATCAGGTAAGGGGAGATAATCTGCCGACCAAAGAAATCGGTCTCCAGGGAGATGGGAACCGGTTCGTAGCCTGGTAAAACAAGATAGGATTTGGTCTGTTTTTCGATGACCGGCTTCTGTTCACTCTTTAAATATGCGTCGATCTCGAGGGCGGCGTTCTTTCCAGAAGCCACAGCCTGCACAACAGTTTTAGGGCCAGTTAGCAGGTCACCGGCGTAGAATAAACCATCAATCTGCTCGCGAGGCAGCGCTGAACGCATCCCAATGGAAGTGATAACTGAGCTGAAGCCGGAAAGAACGTTTTCCGACCCAGACACGTTGTTGACATTCGCAGGGGTGAAGGCTTTATCCTCGGGAAGTTCAACTTTGATTGTTTCTATACCGGTGATCTTTTCTCCATCCTTTAATATCCGGATAATTCGGATGCGGCCGTTAATCTCGATATCAAAGTCCAGCAGTTCCTTGCGTTCTCGGTCAGTCAGCGGCATTTCGGAGAATTTCTCAAGCATAAATAGCTCAACCTGTTTTGCACCGCATTGTCTGGCCGTTATGGCACTGTCGACAGCCGTTGCTCCACCACCTATGATCGCCACGCGCCCGTTGAATTGGAATGCTGACGGTTGGGCGAGCAAGTCAACCATTTTAGTTGCCAAGTACTCATTCTCGATACCGAGTTCAATTGGTTTCCAGAGCCCGCTTGTCACGCAAACCGCAGCATAACCCTTTTTAAGCAACGCTTTTGGATCGTCGACGTTGATATTCATGCGTGTATTAATGTTACCCAATGTGAGTACAAACTGGATATCAGTCTCGACGACTTTCTTTTCCAGACGATGGGCAGGGATCAAGTTCACCATCCCACCGAGCTGGTTTGAGGCCTCCAAGATATCCACCGAATATCCCATTTGAGACAGAGCAGCCGTAGCTCCCAGCCCCGCTGGCCCGCCACCGACGACAGCCACTTTAGTTCCCGTCGGAATTGGTTTAGAGAATTCCGGGATACCTCCCAGCTTCTTTGCCATTTCGATAATGGTGGCCTGAACAAGGGGGATATTAATCGGACCATCAAACTTTTTGCGCGTACAAGCGGCCATACAAAGTGTGTCCGGGCAGACCATCCCACAAACTCCTCCCAAGGGATTGGCGTGCATGATCTCTGCAGCTGAGCGGCGGAGGTCAGAAGGGTTTCCAAGGCGGGCTGCCATAATGAAATCTGCAGGCGAGCAATTAGCTGGACAGGCCTCTTTGCACGGTTTCTCCTCGCAATATTCGCAACGAAGCAATTCCGTCTGGAGCTGTGCGGGTGTCATGATAGGTGAGTTGAGTCTTACATTCTCCATAATGAACCTCTAGATTATTTTATTTGTGGAATTCAGATCTTGAATTGAAATTGTCTGACAACTTCTCCATTATAGCATTTAAAAACAAAAGGCACGCTGTAGGGTGCCAGATGTTCACCTTAAATTGAAAATATCAAACCAAGCCAAGCATTTTCATCCCACCTAAAGCTTCCAGATCCTCAGGGAGGTCCAGATCGAGGGCAATATTGGGTGAGTCGATAATCTCAAGCCTTGCACCAGCCTCGGTAGCACGATCACGATGACGCTGAAATGAACCTGGTCCGTAGCCATATTCAATCAGTCCGGCAGGATTGACGAGCAGTCCATTCGTGCCATCCTGTCGCCGATCTGGAGCAATGATCACCACAGGTGGATTTTTACAACACTTAAGAAGGACTTTCAAGTCAGCCGATGTAACCAAAGGCAGGTCAGCAGGAAGGATAAGGACTGCATGTGCTCCCTGAGCTTTGGCGACAATTGTTGCGCGTTTAATGGCCGTATTGAACTGCGGGGCGCCATCTTCCAAAACAGTACGCCCACCCATTTCGCGAGTCAAGGCCAATGCTGCAGGATCCCGACTGACTACAAGGGTGTGCTCGATTTCAGGAATCTCTTTGAGAGTTGAAAGAACATGTTCGAGCAGGTAACGATTCAGGCGGGTACGCTGATCTTCCGTCAGCATACCAGCCAGACGCGATTTTCCGCGCCGCAATGGTTTTACAGGGACGATTGCCCAAATTGTCATATTGTTTGAATCAAGTTTAACACATCTTGGGCTAAACGTCGCTGATCTTCCGGGCTTTTCATGAGGATATTGGTAATCATTGTGGGAACCGAAATACTTTGGGCCAGATTTGAATCCACTTTATCCAGGATGAAACCAGACAAGGTCGTTTCGTAATGACTGGCGACAGCTAGCGGTGAAGGCCGGATACCAAATTCAATGAACATTTTTGCAGCCGGACCCTTGACTGTTCGCCCGCCGATGATAGGGGAGACGGCAATAACAGATTTTGTGGCGATGGTAGACCGTAGACCTGTTATTGATAAAATCGGATCGATGCTCACCCAAGGGTTAGACGGACAAATCACAACTGCGTCAGCCTGCTCGATCGCTTCAAGAACTCCCGGAGCAGGCCGAGCTGTTTTAATCCCCGCAAAGCGGAATCCCTTCACCTTCGGTTCGCATTTCCTGTGGACAAAATATTCCTGAAATGCCAATTCGCCATCTTCAATGGTATCCACTATCGTACGTACTGGTTGGTCGCTCATCGGTAAGATGGTATTGTGCACACCCCAAGAGCGACAGAATTCGTGTGTGACCTGGCTGAGGGTCTGGCCCTCGCGTAAACGGCGGCTGCGCTCAATGTGCGTTGCGAAATCCTTGTCTCCCAATCGGAACCAGTCCGGGCTGCCGAGTTTTTGGAGGGTCTCAATTACTTGATAGGTTTCTTCGCATCGACCCCAGCCTGTCTGCGGGTTAGCCAATCCTGCCAGGGTGTAACAGACGGTATCCAAGTCGGGGGAAATGTACAATCCCAAGTGTTCGAAGTCGTCACCGATATTGACGATGATGGTCAGATCTTCAGGAGGCAGGAGTTGAGCCAGCCCGTTGGTCAGTTTCGCCCCTCCGACGCCTCCAGCGAGGGCAACAATTTTCATCCGTGAGCATCTACTTTTACAATCTGGATTTTATACATGACGCGTTGTTCGCCGGGTTGGCGACTAGGGTACTTTGGTATTCCCCGATACTTGAGGGTTAGTGCGTCGATGTGATCGTCAGCTCCTTCAATGGTGAATTCGACCACTTTACCGCGGATTTGCAGATAACGATAAGGATTCGACGGATCCTGGATGCACAGCGCCACTTGTGGACGGATGCGCATATTACGGTCCTTAACGCGATCCTTCGCGGAATTGATCAAGACATACTCACTGTCGGTGTTGAACCAGATCGGCGTTACCTGGGGGGAGCCATCTGACATGATCGTAGCCAGGTAAAGAAAAGCCTTCTTCTCATCCTTCAGGAGATCCAGGTGGGACTCAGGTATATGGTTCATAATTACTCCTTTGGTCTACGAACAAGCATCGCTCGCATTTGATTTTTGTTATGGAACGAGAGAATGGTTTGAATTTCATTTTCACTACAGCCGAGCAGGATTTTGGTCTCGGTGTCGCGTTTGTGCTGGTCAACCGTCAGAATAACCGCAGATAAGTCGAGGGCTCCAGATGAACCTACCCAGACGTCAATCCCGCTGCCATCGCCGGAAGTGGTTCCATCGAGATAGCCATAATTGAGTGGATAAATAATATCTAGGGAACGAGGATGGTGCGAGCCTTTCGGGCGGTCAATGATGACCCGGCTCCCGAAGACCAAACGTTCGAGAGATTGCCAGAATTCATCCTGATTCATCATTATCGGAAAAGATCGGTCTCTTTCGAACGGATCAATTCTTTCAGCGAGCCTTCTCGGAGTGGATAAGGAAAACCGCGGACATGGACAGCGGGAATCCCTTCAGCAGCTTCACCCATGACGAGAGAAGCCGCAGCAGCAAGTTCATCTGCTGCGGCAACCAAGGTAATCTTAAGTCGATAGCCAAACAGATCCTGCCAGCCGCGCTGGTCCACGACCGCGGGCAAACCGGAAATACCGATTGCTGTGCCAATCGTCCCTTGGCGCCAGGCACGTCCGTGTGAGTCAATGATCATTACGCCGATCCGATTCCCCGTGGCGACTTTGATTTTCCGCCGGATCTCGAGGGCAGAATGGTCCGGATCTTCGGGCAGAAGTAGAACCCAGTATTCGGAATTGCCTTCGGTGCCATGAACATTTGAGTGGTCGATGCCGGCACTGGCACAGACAAAACCCAGCCGGTGCTCAACGATGATTGTCCCCGCGCGGACGCGTAAGACCTCATTGCTTTCACGCAAAATTAGCTCAACAAGACGTGGGTCTTTTTCACTGCGGTTTGCCAACTCCAAAGATTCCTTCGAAGGAGTAACGGTTTCCAAATTGACCAAGCGGCCTTCTGCCTTACTAACAATCTTTTGCGTTACAACAAGAATGTCGCTATCTTCCAGTGTAATACGGGCAGATTGCATAGAGGCCAGGAGCATTTCTGCAAGGTTATCACCGGGGTAAATCAGAGGCATTTGGGGAAGGGGGGTGAAAGTAAGTGTCATGATTACTGGGCTAGCGCCTGTACTCCAACAATCCGGATTCCAGCAGATTTACTTCCGTATTGTTTATTGATGCCAATCAAAACGCTCGTCAGACCTTCAATAACAACTGAATTCTCGATCGGACCAGCATCCCAGCCGGTGAGTCCTGCCGAGGCGACAAGCTTAAGCGTCTCGAAACGTGCTTCCCTGCTTGTACCGGTCACAAGCACATCGCATTCAATCGGTTCATCGTGCAATAGACGCTCGTAAGAAATATTCTGGAAGGCGGAGGCCACCTGCACTTCTTCTCCCAAGATTTCGTGCGCTTCCTGGGCGGCACTGCCAGCCGGTGGCATCTGCACCTTGGTTACTTTAGGCGGGATAAGCGGTACAGTCACATCGATCAGGATTTTTCCTTTCAATGCATCCTTAATCAGCTCAAGCGTCTCGCGATGGGCTATGTATGGCACAGCTAAAACGACAATAGAAGCGCGTTGAGAAGCTTCCAGGTTGCAAACCCCTTCAATGGCAGCTTCACCGTTGAGCATAGCGAGTAATTCAACGGCGGTCGCTTGGGCTTTTTCAGGCGTGCGTGAACCAATAAATATTTGATATCCTGATTTTGCCCAGCGAAAAGCGAGGCCTTTACCTTCCTTGCCCGTCCCGCCGAGAATAGCGATAGTCATTTGGAAAGGTGCATTACGCATATCAATATTTCCGATCTATAGAGTTTAGTATGTATGGAAAGAATCAATAACCGACTCCAAATTGAACCGGATCCGGAACAGCAACACCCCGCGCTGCCATTTCAGCGAAAGTCTGAAAAACGGCTTCACGGAGAAATTGATCCCCTCCATACATGGCTTGATAGAGGGCGCCTATGACACCTTCCAGCGGAATCATACGAAGGTAGGGGAGAGAGGCTATCCGTTCTTCCTCTGTACCGGATTTAAGAGCCAGTAGCAACAAGTCAGTGGGAGGTTTGTCAGGCGAAACCCCCAGGCCTTGCTTCCCAGCAAAGGCGATGATCCAAGGCGATTCGGTCGGTGGCGGTAAACGTTGAGGAATATGGGGGTTAGGCCGTTGGCGGTTTTCATTTACCTCCGTGGCCGCGTTGCGAACAGCCCACTGATCGTCTTCTGTTTCCAAATGATTAATCAATTCCTCTGCCCAAGGTTCTGAAATGCGGCCCAGACCAAAAGCAACCGAACGGCGGACCAACAGTTCTTCCTGCATCCCAGCGCCTTCTTTCAGCATAGCATGGCCTTCGCCGGGATGGTTAGCCAACGCCTCGGCCGCAGCACGACGCAGATTCTCATCACCATGCAATAGCGCGGAAGCTACAATATCCAGTGCAGCAGTAGTTCCAATGTTGACCAAGGCAAGGCAGGCAGCGCGACGGGTATTAGGGCTTTGGGTCTTCAGCAAAGGAGATAGCAATTCGATGGATTTACTGTCCTGCAGTGCTCCGGACCCTAGAGCTGCCAGTAAAAGGAGTTCGTTGTCGGGTTCTACGAGCAATTGGCGAAGCAGAACGGCTGCGCTCGGGTCTCCACTCTGGATAAATGCGCAGAGTGCCTGCCCGCGCAGACCGAGCGGCTGACCGGTTTCTCGCAGGAGTTCGACAAGCTTAGCCATCACCTGTCCGCGCCAAGCCATCGTGCGGGGGGAATCCCGCAGCCATCGGGCGGACGTTAAAAGGTTTCGGGATAGCGGGCGATCCAATACAGAAAGTAGATTGTTGACCAAAGGAGTTACGTCGCCAAAAGCCGCCAAGAAATTCAATGCCAGGTATTTACCAATCCAAGGCGGCTGATCAAGAAGGGTTTCTGATTTATAGTTTGACAAAGCCTTTCCGGCCAAGTAACCACCAAAAACTGGATGAACAAAGCGCATCCGGTTATTCCGATGTTGGGTCAACAAGCCGCTTTCGATCATTTTTGAGATCAAACCAAGAGAGGGTGCCTGTCCTATTTCGGATTTCTTGCCGTTATTACCAACTTCAGATTCTAGAGAGGGGGTAATTTCAGGAGGTTCAAAGGATTTGATCCACTCGCGAGCTTTATGCGGGTCGAAGATCGGCTCAGTACTGAGGGTGACTTGTAATGCCAGTGTTTCGAGAGCCTCTCGGGGGACATTAATGGGCGAGAGGCGACGTAAATGGGTTTCGAGAGCATCAACTGGACCGGATCCTTGCATGTCTCCGGCGAAAGCGCCCCAAATCTTGAGAGTAAGCTCCAGTGGTGTCAGGTTACTGTTTTCAGTGGTCAACCAGCCGTTTAGAAGTAAAGGGTCGACTTGCTCCTTGGTTTGCGCCCAAGCTTCCTTGGCTACATAGTGTGTCCACAGGTCGCCCCATTTTTCCAACAATTTCAAGCGTTGGTTTGCATTCCAGGCACCTAGGGCAAATGGAATAAAGTTGAGTGTTACCAAGCCGTCCAGATATTCACTGGAAGCGGTCGTGATCATGCGGGTTTTGGGATATGTTCGCTTAACCGACTTAATGAATTCAACCACATTTTTTAGACCATCCGGGGTGAGTTCATCTGTTCCGTCCAAAAGAAGCAGGGCGCGACCCTCTGAAAAGGCATTACGAACGAAATCGGGGATGCGTGATAAATCAAAGACTGGAGCTTGCTCGCCGAGCAGGGCAATAATTGGGATAAGAGGTTCGTCTTTTTTAATCGGCAAGTCGAGATCGGCGACATGGATCAGGAAGGGAACAGTATCCTCTGGCAGACCCGGTTCCGGGTCCCGCCGAGCCAGACGGGAAGTCAGGTACGCCAAGGCAACCGTTTTTCCCATCCCAGTTTGTCCGGTCAAGACGATATCCGAGTTCCCCGAAAGCGCCTGAGCGAGAGTTAGCGATGGAGCGTTATAGATAGCTGCCAGATCAGGCCAAGCCGGGACATAGGGGACAGTAGCTGTGACAATGTCCTCACTTAAAACTGGTACACCTGGTTCTACGCGTGGAGGAGGCGCCAGGAGAGTTGGTGGTTCGATGATCTCGTCCAAGGAAAAGAGTGAAGCAGCCAGATGGTGACTTTGAGCCTGCAACAAGACACTTTGGCGGTAACGATCCTCAACGCCGCTGCTGGTGAGAAACTTTTCTTTCTTCTCAGTTTTCTTCGTCAGGGCGTTAGCACGTATTTGTTGAAACGCAGGACGTAGCATGGAAAGAACCCACCAGAACAGGGAAGCAAGGATAATACCTAATAAAAAGGAGAAAGTGTCAATAGTAGGAAAGCGGAAACGCATAAATCACCTATTCGAGTTATTAATTTCCATAAAGGATGCGCCCGCAGGAAGGGCAGAGTGCTATCTGGTCAGAGGCGCGGGAGGATTGCATTTGCGCTGGCGATAACCCGGACCCACAGGCGGAGCATGAGTTGTCGCTGATGACTGCGACCGCGATTCCACGCCGTTGCTGCCGTAATTGGTCGTATAAGCCAAGTGCATTCTGAGGAATTGGGCTGGCTATTGCAGAGCGTTCAGTGAAAAGTTTTTCAAGTTCTTTTTTGAGCGTGGTCTGTTCCGCATGCAGACCATGGTTCTGTTCTTCTGAATGATTTTGAGCAGCAGTTAAATCAACTTGAGCTGCATCGTTGCCAGAGGCGGCTTCTTCCGCGCCCAGCATGGCCTCCAATTGAATGTCTTCCAGCGTGACAAGATGGCGTTTAAGAGAAGTTAAATCATTTTGTAAATCCAGTAATTCCTTTGGGCTGTGACCTTTGCCCCCATATAGACTGGCTTGAGTTTGATCAATTTTAATGTGCTGATTCTGTGCATCTGTCTCAGCTTGTTTTAACGCACGATCGGTGGAGTCGCATGCGGCCAGCGCCGAATCTACCCGTTCCTTGGCGAGACGTAGATCGGCATTATCCTCAAGAATTTTCTGGATTGCCTGCAAACGAGCATTGGCGCGATCCATTTGGGTGTCAACCTGTTGAAGGCGATAGAGGCTTAGGGTTTGACTCATAGCATGATTATATACTGATTGCTAATGTCGCGCATCAATTTGTAGTTTGGACAAGAAATGATTATTGAGCGGCAGTGGAAATAAAACAGGATGCCATCTCGATGATACATAATAAACAGGCTTGGCATCCATCTGATGGGAAGGATGCACTTTACTGGGATGGCAAATTGTAATAATTGTAAATTGCACGTGAGAGTTCTGAAAACATTGGTGAAATAGTATTCCAAAGTACTTGAATTTGATGGTTGGCGTAAATTGTCAATACATAATTGCCACCTGGAGTGAAGACGATGGCGGCATCACTGACATCATTAATAATCCCATTCTGATCAGACACGTAGCCATATTTATTTGCTATTACCACCACTTCCGGAACACCGGCTTTAATTAACATAACAGGTTTATCGATTTTTAAGATATTAAGCATCTGCTGGCATCCAGCCTGGTTGATTTGCCCGGGGAAAGCTGCCACCAGAGAACCTCCACCAGTCTGGGCGCATAAGTAAATGTCTTCGAGTAAAACGCCCATTTCGGAAGGTGTAGTTTGTACAAAGGTATCCGGGTTGGTATTAATATCAAGGCGGGAGTTCGCGGGTGTCGTGTAATGCTGCAATGGAATAGAACCTAGTTTAAAATACATGGCAATAAAAGTGCTATTCAAGCCAAGTTGTTGCATTGTTTCGGTCACCACAAGCGGTCCGCGAATTGGATCCAATTCCGCCATTAAACTATCGGCTTCTTCATTTGAAGATTTGGCAATCATGCCTTGCAATTGCGTATCAATATCAGGCGTAATTTGGCTATTGAAATAACGAAATATAGAAACCAAAATAGGGATTTTTATTGTGCTTGCTCCAGAAAAAGCGATATCTGGGATCACTGAGTAATTCTGTCCCGCCTGATATGCGAACTGGATAGTTTCCTGTGTCTGGAGGTCAAGTAAATATAGGTCAACCAGGCCGTCAAAGCCGCTCTGGTCAATAAGTTGCTTGAGCAAGATTTGCAACGTGTCAAATGATGGACGTCCAGCTGCTGTGGTCTGAATCGTGAGATTGACCGATCGCTGACTAGGAGATTGTAAGGCACTATCAATCAGGACAACGGCCCTGTCAACATCAAGGGTTTGTCCAGAAGTACCGGGAGTGAAGTTGAATGTTCCAGGGATAGGCTGGGCTGGCGTGGGAGGCTGGTCATAGCGAGCGGAGATTTCATCTTTCAGGTAGGCGCGCAAACGAGCTTCC
>Ga0209777_10000183_pt1 | contig 109904 bp, 88 predicted proteins | sample FrelakmetHBP12HB_FD_187147 | JGI IMG/M metagenome (GOLD analysis project Ga0209777, IMG submission 187147) | Freshwater lake sediment microbial communities from the University of Notre Dame, USA, for methane emissions studies -HBP12 HB (SPAdes)... | ecosystem: Environmental > Aquatic >...
CAGACATCGTGCATATTCAAATCAGCCCGAGAGCGATTTTGGGCTTCCTGTTTGTAAATCCGTTTACAGCAACGTCTAATTATACTGCGAAGGTCACCTACGGCGCCAATGCTTGCGCGGGGACGTTCACGGTTAACTAAGCACGTTTTGCAGACTTGATGTTTGCTGCGACAGCAGTAACGGCAGTATAAAAAAGGCCCGATGCATGTGCATCGGGCCTTTAATTTTCGAGCACGCGCTTTGATGGCTTTAGAGCACTTATCAAAATACCATAGCCAATACCTGTGTTGTGAGAGGAACACATAACCGGGTCATTCCGGCTTGCCCGGAATCCTTACGCTGCAGTGGAAAAGATTCCGGGCAAGCCGGAATGACGTGGAATGAGGTTATACAGTTATACATCTCCAACCGTGTTTCAGTTTTGCGGCTACAAAAAAATGTTCGGTGCTTCAGCCAGCACTTGATCTTTTTTTATTAACTTGCAGCCTGAAAATTGTGAAACCATAGAAGGTACTTTGTGTTTGTTTTTGTATAACCGGATCATCCCAGGGCAGGGCTCGCTTTGCCAAAGCCGTGAACTACGGGCTTACATTCGCCATCATTTTTTGAAAGTGGTAGAGAGCGCTTTTTTCATGACAGCAGCATGGCTGCTGGACATGCTGCAGGAAATCATCTTGAAGATTTTTTTTAGAAGCATTCGGGCACAGCTGCTGCGGGGGCACGACGGATATGCGAGCAGAAAACTCTAAAAAAGTTTCAAGCAAAGAGTTGAGTTTACTGATGATTCCGTCTATTTGAAACATAAAAAAATATTGACATGCACATTAGGGTTTTGTTAGATAAATTTATATTTTTTTAGTTTTAAAATAATTAATTTAAATGGATGACGTAATAAATTTTTTAAAGTCCCGGTTGAAAAATCCGATTACATTATAAGCAGATCATGGAGCCAGCGGTGTGCTGGGATTTCAGAACTATACTATTAAAAATTTAATAGTCGGCATTAATAGCAGGAGAAGGTATGAAAAAGACAATTTTAGTGGCAATGGCAGCCCTTGCATTACTATTTTCCTCTTCGGTATCATGTGCTGCAGGAACCTGTCGGGACTGGAAGGGTACGTGGACCTTTGGCTATAACAGTGCAACGACCACAAAAATCTGTGTTGATAAAACAACCGTTACCAGCGATGAGGCCTTGAGATTTTGCCAAGATGGATTCGCAAGCTGTACGTGCTTTGATAATGCCTCGAACGCAACGCGGGAGCGTATCTGTTTCGATAACGCGTCATCTATTATTTCAATATGCGATAATGCATCCACGCCCGGCTGCTTTTGCGCGAAAAATCCCCTGTATAGAAAACCCTCGGTCGGCAACGGTCAATATGAGGTCAACATCAGCGATGTACAAGATAACGCTACTCAAGGAACTCAAAAGTTCACGTGCTTAGCCACCGGCAAGCGAGATACTCAGGATATTACTATTGCACAGCCCGATGCCGCTACACTGGCAGCTTTTGCAGGGTATTATCCCAATGCTGATCCCAGTTCCCAACCCAACAACGGCAGCTACCTGTATTTTGAAGGTTCCGCAGGATCGCTGGCAGAACTGCCTTATGCCACGATTAATGCAGACGGATTTGACGGCATAAATTTCAGCCCTGAGACCGACTACCTCAACTACAATCTGTATGGCTTGGCAGGAGGCCTGAAATGTATAGATAACGACAACGATGGCTATGGAGTAAACTGCGCTGCTGGCCCTGACTGCGATGATAATGATTCAGACGTTCATATCAACTGCAATTGCATTGTAAACGTTCTTCCCAAGACGATTTACAGGTTGTTTACTTTTTTCATGCCGTTTTCATACTATATGATCGGCTCAGCCAACAGCGAACTCGAATTTGAATACCCCATATCAATCGATTTTTTGCCACTGGGAGGCATGGATGACATAGTTTTGATTAAAATCGGCCCGAGACTGATCTTCGGCCTCCTGCTTTTACGTCCCTTCATGCTTGAGCCCGTCGATTATGAAGTGGTGCTTAAGTTCAGCGACCAGTACGGCGACATGAACAAGTGCACAGGGATGATCAAGGTTCAGTAAGCTTTTGTTCCTGACCCGACGTTTACTTTCACAGCGTTACTAAATGTACGGCAAAGGCCCAATGCTCAGGTGTTGGGCCTTTGCCGTTGCCCCTGAATGAATCGTGATCACGATGTATTGCATAGGCTTTTACAACAGGTAACAGCCTGTGTGATGAATGCCGTTGGTGCTGCTGCGAGCAGCAGGGTATGCGAGCATGATCTGTTGAGCTATGGCGTGGTGCAGTCAGCTCCAGCAGTGGCCGCATACCAGAGCATTTTTCTTTTTACTATAGACGGTTTATCTATCTGTCATCTCGACCGCAGGGAGAGATCTTAGGCTGAAGTACAATCAAGGTGTTAAGATTGATGCGCAAGGGCGCAACCTGCGGACTCACATTCGTTCGAAATGACAATGGGGCTAAACGATTTAGAAAAATGCTCTAACAATACGCAGCGAGAACATACAAAGGTACACGGCTTATGAAGATTACAGTTGCGAAGTCAGCGGGCTTTTGTTTTGGCGTGCGGCGCGCTATTAAAACCGCCCTTGACACAGCCGCTCAGGGCCACAGAGTCGAGATGCTCGGAGATATCGTGCACAATGATGATGTTGTCAGCCAGGTTGAGGCTGCGGGCGTCAGAAAGGTTGAAGCCCTCGGCGATGGTACGGGCACGACGCTGCTCATCAGGGCCCATGGCGCAGCGAAACATGTAGTGCTTGATGCTCAGCGGCGCGGCTATCGCATCGTTGACGCCACATGTCCCATGGTCAAGGAGATTCATACACTAGTCGAGGATTTTGATAAAAAGGGCTTGCGGGTCATCATCATCGGCGACGGTGACCATGAAGAGGTTCAAGGCATCAGAGGGCAGATCGAGGCGCAGGCCATTATTATTGATTCAGTCGGGAATATACCCTGGGAAAATATAAAGGGCATTGAACGGGCGGGCATTGTGGTGCAGTCTACGCAGAAAACAGAAAATGTACAGGCCATTGTCGATGCACTGCGCCCGCATATCAGGGAGCTTGAGGTCTGCAACACAATCTGCAAAGCCACCGCTACACGGCAGCAGGAGGTAAAAAAACTGCCAAAAGAAAGTGATGTTGTTCTGGTGATCGGCTCACGGTCAAGCGCCAACACCAAGCGCCTGTATCAAATTGCCTGTGATTTGAATCCGCGAAGCTACTGGATTCAATCAAAGCATGATATCGATGTCTCGTGGCTTGAAGGCGCCGCTTCGGTTGGCATAACAGCGGGCGCCTCAACGCCCCAGGAAACCATAGATGATGTGCTGGGGTTTCTGAAGGAACTCGGCCACTAGGAAGCAGCGCCGCATATTTTTTTGGGGAGCATATGCTGCGATCACCTGCTTTTGGCTTTTATTTTCCGCTTTGCAAGCTCGACGCGTTTCTGCTTTGCCTCGGCATTTGCAGGGTCAAGATCAAGAATGGCTTTATACTCGCCCATGGCATCGTCGATTCTATTCAAGTCCTCATAGAGATAGGCAAGCTTCTGGCGCCACAGCACTTTTTTGGGCTCGATCTTGGCAAGGTTTTTATACGCGCCGAGTGATTTTTCCTTATCGCCCGCCTTGTACCAGAGGACCGCTGCAGCTTCAAGTGAATCCTTGCTGCCCTTGTCAAGAGCGGTTATCTTTTCATACATCTCAGCAGCTTTTTTTAACTGCAGGTCCTTTTCATAGGCATCGGCCAGATTTTTCGCGAATGCTATATTTTTCGAATCAAGCGCCGCAGCCATTTCATAGTTCTGGATGGCCTCTTTTCTGGCGCCTTTTTTTTCCAGAAGCATGCCAAGATTATTGTACAGGGTCGGATTTTTTTTGGAATTTGTTTTTACAGCCTTTTGGTAATAGTCAATCGCCTGGTCGTTTTTTTGGGCTTTTTCTGACAGAACCGCGAGCTGCACAAAGATGGAAGAGTCGTCAGGCCTCAGCTTTTGGGCGTTTTCAACAGCTGCGAGGGCAGCCTTGACATCGTTTTTTTTGTACGAGATATCGGAAAGATACAAATACAGGTCGGCGTTTTTCGGGTCGAGCTCAAGAAGCACCTTGACATGCTCGATGACCTTGTCCCATTTTTTATCTTTTTCGTAGAGCTTGATGATTTTCTGCCGCGCGTCGATGTTGGACCGTTTTTTGTCGAGCAGGCTCTGGTAGATTGCAATGGCTTTATCATCTGAGCCCTGCTTTTCGGCGATGGCGCCCGCCCGGGAGATGTAGTCATCGGCCCGTCCGGGATCGGCCTTGGCCAGCTTTTCATACATGTCGAGGGCTTTGTCCTCCATGCCTGATTTTTTGTACAGGGCGATCAGGGTCTGCATGACCTGCACAGTATCCGGTTTGATGCGCAGTACGGCTTCATATTCCGTTATGGCCTGCTTGAATTTCTGTTCACCCTCGTAGAGCTTTCCAAGCGCATTATGAGCATCTTCGGAGTCAGGATTGAGCGTCACCGCTTTTTTATAGCACTGGGCCTGCAGCTGTTTGTTTGCCAGGCCATCGGCGCGCATGATCCAGTCCTGGGGCCCCATGTCAAGTGTCAGGGTTATTTTACCCAGGTCGGTGGCGCCCTGGGTAAATACGATGTCATAGCTCATGCGCTCTTCCGGTTTCAGCAGCGGAATCAGGTCGTCAAGAAAACGATTTGCGGTATCCTGTATGCCCGCAATTGACACCTGAACATCTTTTGGCGGGATGAATCTGTAAAAGCTTTTAAAGACAATCGATTTGAGTTTCAGCCCGTCTGCATATTTAACGCTGATGGTGCTGCTGTTTTTGACCTCTATTTCGCGTCCGCCGGTGATGATTTGCATGCCGTCGACGGCAAGTTTTAAGGAAAAGTCAAACAGAAGAAAGCTGCCCATCAGTATGCCGACAACCATGGATGCCACCGCAAGCAGCAGTATCTTGCCGAAGGTTAGTGTCGAGCCGCTTTTGCCGCCCTGTTTTTTCGGCGTATAGATCCGACCGCTGTATCCTGCCAGGCTTTCATCGCGGCCCGTGTCTCCGAAATCTATTTTTTTAGTCCGGTTTTTAACCTCAGACGGACGTGTACCGAATCCGATTTTTTTCATCTAAACTGTTCTCCTGTCTGTCAAGATGGCGTATGCATTTTTGTCGAAATATAATTAACAGTGTGAGTTCGTGTGAGTTCGCATTTCATAGCACAAAAAATGAAAAGAATAAACAGATTCACTCAAGCAGCAGAGCACGACAGCTGCCGGGATCTTTTTTCACGGGTGTTTGAAATCGTGTAATCAGGTTACGGCTCTCGAGAGAGCTTTTGATGTGCATACTGTGCAGCCATTGCCGGCAAAGCCTGAACTGCGCTTAACCAAAACCTCGTGCGATGGTTCTTAGTGCGGCGGTGCTACGGTGTTCAGCTGATCATTTGACCGCTGTTGTGTTTCATAACAGTCCTTGTGCTGAAACCCGGCAGGGACGCCCTCCTCGCATGCGGCAAGCCCGCGCAGTATCATATCCAGCTCAACAGACAATCCGTCTCTGAAGAACAGGGCTCCGTGCAGCGTTCCGTCCGGATCGGTGCGCGCCGGATAGTATTTTATGCGCAACGGGGCTGCCATAAGTGCCGCTTCAAAATCACGGACTGCCGCGGCCGACGGCGCCCGTTCGGGAGGTGCAATGCCTTCTAAAAATACATCCGTAGCTGCCCCGTCAATGTGCGTCTTCATGCTCATATCACGCCGGTTGAAGCTTTTGAAATAAATCGGGAAAATGGCGATTTCCCATATGTGCCTCCGGTACTGCACGGGGACTTTTTCAATGGCATTGGTGATATGGATGGTTTTGTCCCCGGAGTTGAAATATTTATATGTCTTTGCAGGCGCGCAGACCGGCGCTGGCGCTGGCGCTGTTGCCGATGGCTGCGCGGTTTTATTTTCGTCGTCAGAAAATGTGGGAACAGGGTTAATGACGAGCTTAAAAATTTCTCCTGACGGCTCAGTTCCATTATCCGGCTGCTTCTGCTGTGCCGGCGGTTCAAGCGACGGTGGCGGTGCAGGCGCAGCTGCTTCAGCATGCTGAAGCTGTGCAGGGACGGTTGTTTCAGTATGCTGTGTCTGTGGCGCAGGAGGCTCAAGCACCTGCGTTATCCAGCCTTCAATGCCCTTCAGGCGCAGCGTTTCATGAACCCCCGCTGCCGCTTCCCTGCTTTTAAAACTGCCGACGCGAACCTTGTATACAGGCTTCTCTTTTTCAGCACGTTCCGCAATAGATGCATCAAAACCCTTGCTGATGAGCTCTGCGGCAAAACGTGTCGCCGCCTCTTTATCTGTGCCCGACATGACTTGTATGGTGAATACGAGCTGCTGTGCGCGGCAGCGCCCGGCAAGCATTGTTCCCCAGACAGAGGTGATGAGCAGCGCCATCGTAATGATTTTATATGGAAGATTCATTGTCTGCATTTAACTAATCTTAATCCTTGCGGATAAATATCGGACATCAGGATTATAAACTTCACAGAAAATGTTGCAAGGCCTTTATCCGTCGAAACTGAGCAAAACCAACTCATTGTGCCATAAATCCGTAAGTTTTTTTTTGCTGAATCATCAAAATGGGTTCACCTGAATAAATAAAAAGTATTTTTTTTAGTTTTTTTTGAGCATGGCTTATTCGTCCATAAACCACAATATGTAGATATGTTTTAATTATAGACAACACTATTTTGTGGTTTTAGCATGTAGCTTTCGTCAAACCAATTGAAAAAGCTTCATTTTTCCTCTTGACAACATGCAGGTCTAGAGTCTATATTCTGAAACAAGGTGGTAAAAAGTGTGAGATTCTGGTTTAAAGGTATAATGTTTTCCCAAATTTTTTGGGGGATGGACTATGTTTCGTGGAACAAATGAACTGGCCATTGATGATAAGGGGCGCATCATGCTCCCGGTCAAGTTTCGTGAGGCGCTGTATAAGAGGGAGGAAAGCCTTCTTATCCTGACGATCAGTCTGGATAAATGCCTTGTTGCATACCCTACCGCCGAGTGGATGGAAAAAGCCTCTAAAATTCGCAACCGCCCGGAAGTGACCATTTTTGACCGCGATCTCAAAAGGTTGATACTCGGGTCCGCCAATGACTGCCCGCTTGACAAACAGGGGCGGATTCTTGTGCCCTACACCCTGAAAACAAAGACCAATCTTGAAAAAAATGTCGTGCTGGTCGGCATGGATGATCACTTTGAAATCTGGAATTCCGAGCGGCATTACGAAAATATGCAGAAGATTATGGACAGCCCGGAAACAGCTGAAATTCGCGCCTTCAGGCAGGATGTGGGCCTGTAAGGATGATGGCTGCCCGGCATGTCCCTGTTCTTTATGAGGAAATACTTGAGTATGCCTGCTGCCGTGACGGTGATGTGTTCGTTGACGCCACCCTCGGCAGCGGTGGTCACAGCAGGGGGCTTCTTGAGCGCTATGCGGGCATACGTCACCTCATCGGCATTGACTGCGATCTGCAGGCCCTTGAGCGCGCGCGTGTAACGCTTGAGCCCTTTAAAAACAAAGTAACATTCCTGCACGGGAATTTCAGGCATCTCACCCGGCTTCTTTTGCAGGAAGGCATTGCGGCAATCGGTGGCATCGTGTTTGATTTCGGCGTTTCAACGCCGCAGTTGAAGGACCCTGAACGGGGTTTCGGTTTTTCAAACGATGGGGCACTGGATATGAGAATGGACAGAAGCATGCCGCAGACAGCAATGGATCTCATTCAGCAGCTGTCTGCGCAGGAACTGGAAGACATTATTCGCGTCTATGGCGAAGAGCGTTTCGCCCGGCGGATTGCCAGCGCTGTTAAAGATGCTGTAGCCCGCAATTCCCGACTGTCTACGGCTGAGCTTGCCGACACTGTTTTCCGGGCTGTTCCGGCAAAATTTCATCCCGACAGGCTGCACCCGGCCACCCGAACGTTTCAGGCGATCCGCATTGCGGTCAATGATGAGCTTGCGGCGATTCAGGAAGGACTTGACCAGGCCCTGGAGCTGCTTACTTCCGGGGGACGCCTGCTTGCCATTTCGTTTCATTCCCTTGAAGACCGTATCGTTAAAAACAGATTCCGCGACTGGGCGAAGGACTGCAGCTGTCCGGCAGGCCTGCCTGTCTGCGTGTGCGGCGGAACGCAGCGTTTCAAGGTCATTACCCGAAGGCCGGTCTGCGCCTTGGATGCTGAAGTGAGCCGGAATCCGAGCTCGCGCAGCGCGCGGCTTCGCGTCGGCGAAAGGGTGCGATGACTATGCAGGATTTTAATGCATCGGCTGAAAAATACATTCACACCAATGTTCTGGCCCGTCAGCACGTGCGCCGGGATACCGATGTTTCCCGAAAGGATATGGCATGCATGATCTGCATGAGTGCTTTAGTCATGATGACTTTTTTCATGTTTCTCTGGGTGCGTATTTATTCGCTGGAGATCGGATATCTCATATCTGATTTTCACAAAGTGCAAGAGGAGCTCGTGCAGGAAAATAAAAAGCTGAAGGTCGAGCGGGCTGTACTCAGATCGTCATCGCGCCTTGAGATGATCGCTGTAAACCGGCTGGGCATGATCGTGCCCAGAAAATCACAGGTGGTGAGCGTGCCATGGTAAAAATGAAATCGCGAAACGAGCTTGCCAAAAATATACGCTTTATAGCCATGGGCTTCATGGTGCTATTTGCCATCGCAGCCCTGCGCGCGTACTTTCTTCAGATTTTGAAATCCGGAGAGCTGACCGAGCTTATTCAGAGCCAGTGCATGACCAGCATCGAACTCATGCCCTACCGCGGAACTGTGTATGATAGAAACGGCGCGGAACTGGCAGCCAGTCTTGATGTTGAGTCGCTGTACGCACGGCCAGGTGTTATTCGCGACCCGAAGGCTGCGGCAAAGCTGCTTGCGCCAATCCTGGAGCTGCCGATCCATGCTGTCTACCGTGATCTTATGAGTTCAAAACCGTTTGTCTGGCTTCAGCGTAAAGTGACGCCGACACAGGCAGATTCAATCCGGGCCCTGAAGATTGAAGGTGTCGGATTTATCAAGGAAAGCCAGCGGTTCTATCCGCAGAAGGAGCTTGCCGCACAGGTGATCGGGTTCGTTGGCATCGATTCTCAGGGCCTTGAAGGGATTGAGCGCCAGTATGACAGCATCATTAAGGGAAAATCCCGCAAGCTGTTTGCCGACCGTGATGCAAAAGGCAGGAACGTTTTTGTTGAAGGGCTCCAGCCATCGGATCAGAGCCGGCAGGGCAATGACCTGATGCTGACTATCGATAAAAATATACAGTATATCGCTGAAAAAGAACTGCAGGCGGCTGTGTCACAGTCGCAGGCCAAAGGCGGAACCGCAATCGTCATGGATCCCATGACGGGCGAAATTCTGGCATCGGCTGTGTGCCCGCTGTTTAATCCCAATCAGCGCAATGAAGCGGGCCCTGAAGCGTGGCGAAACCGGGCTGTAACAGATATTTATGAGCCCGGCTCGACGTTTAAAGCAGTTCTTGTCGCCTCCGCCCTGGAAGAGGGGATTGTCAAGCCAACGGATATGTTTTTTTGCGAAAACGGTTCCTATCACGTGGCAACCCATATCATCCACGACCACGCCGCTTACGGCTGGCTTGATGTTGCCAATATCATCAAGCACTCCAGCAATATCGGCGCAAGCAAGATCGGCAAACAGTTCGGCAAAGAGCAGCTGTATCAGTATATACGCAGGTTCGGTTTTACAGCAGAAACCGGCATCGGCCTTCCTTCGGAGCAGAGCGGGTTCATGCCGGCTCTGAAAAACTGCTCCGAGCATACGCAGAGTGCAATTTCTTTCGGGCAGAGCATTACCGTAACACCCCTGCAGATGGTGACGGCCTATGCGGCTATCGCAAACGGCGGCATGCTCATGCAGCCCCACATAGTCAAGCGAATTGTTGATTCCACCGGTGCTGTTATCAGGCAGAACGCCCCCGTCATGAGGCGCCAGGTCATTTCTGTGAAGACGGCCGACATCGTACGCGACATGCTCAAGCAGGTTGTTGCGCCCGGCGGCACGGGCACCAAGGCTGCTGTCGATGGGTATGTCGTTGCGGGCAAGACCGGCACATCTCAGAAAATCGAGCAGGGCGGCTATTCCCATTCCAAGGTCATGGCATCGTTTATCGGCTTTGTGCCTGCCGACAATCCGCGTTTAACCATTATTGTGCTCATTGATGAGCCGCAGCGGATGAAATTCGGCGGCGATATTGCAGCCCCGGCATTCAGCCGTATGTCGGATGCCATGCTTAATTATCTTCATGTGCCGCCGGAGCCAACACCGGCGCACGACCCCGGGCAAATCAAGGAGATTCGAACAGAACCAATTAAACTGGCAAAGCTCGATGAAGCTTAAAGAACTAATTTCAGCTCTAGATCAGTTTCAGTGCAGCGGTGATCGGGATACCGATATAACCGCCATTGTGACGCATTCCGGAAAGGCTTTCAATGAAAGCCTTTTTGTCGCTTTACCGGGCACGAAAACCGACGGCTATGCCTGGCTTGATGAGGCCTGGAACTCGGGCGCGCGAATTTTTGTTACGGAAAAGCCCTATGAGAAGCCCGGAATTCTCAATATCATCGTTCCCGATGCCCGTATCGCCCTCGGACGCCTTGCCGCACGGTTTTACGGGGAGCCCACACGCAGTATAAAGCTGGTGGGCATTACGGGCACCAATGGCAAGACAACCTCGGCATATCTGCTTGAAGCAATTTTTAAGGCCGCAGGCCACACACCGGGGCTCGTGAGCACGGTTGCCTACCGCTGGGGCTCCACCAGTATTGCCGCCGAGCGCACAACGCCCGACCAGCTTGAGCTGCAGCGAATTTTTGCTCAGATGGCGGCAGCAGGCGTTGATGCAGCGGTTATGGAGGTTTCGTCGCACGGACTGAAGCAGGGCCGCGCGGCGCAGTGCCATTTCGATGCAGCGCTGTTTACCAATCTCACGGCCGAGCATCTTGATTATCACCTGACCATGGACGACTATTTTCGCAGCAAGCAGATTCTTTTTTCAGAGCTTTTGCCTGCATCATGCAAGAAGCATAAAACTGCCGTTATCAATATTGACGATCCACTGGGGCCTGAGCTTGTCACCAGCACGCCCTGCGAGATTTTGACCTTCGGGCTTTCTCAGGGCGATGTGCAGGCGCGTGCAAGTTCTGTCACACTTGGAGGTATCACCGCCGAGATTGCAACCCCAATGGGCGTTTTAAATGTGTCCTCCAGCCTTATCGGCCGGTACAATCTTGCCAACATCCTCGGAGTGGCGGCAACCGCGGTTGCGCTGGGAATTTCGCCTGCTGCGATACGCTCGGGCATTGCCTCCATGCCGGGGGCTCCCGGCAGAATGGAGCGGATAGAGAACAGCCGAGGCCTTCTGGTGTTTGTTGACTACGCCCACACGGGCGATGCGCTTGAAAATGTGCTGCAGACCCTTCGCGTGGCAGGCGCGCGGCGCATCATCACCGTGTTCGGCTGCGGTGGAGACCGCGACCGGGGAAAGCGGCTGGTCATGGGCAGCGTGGCTGCCCGGCTCAGCTCGGTTGTCATCGTCACGTCGGACAACCCTCGCAGCGAGGAGCCCGGCGCCATTATCTGCCAGATCGAGCAGGGCATTATATCCCAGGGGCTTGCCCGTTTTGACAACGCCGCATCCTGTGACAGCGGGTACCTGATTATTGCCGACAGGCGTATGGCCATTGAAAAAGCGCTTGCCATCGCCGCCAGCGGCGATGTCGTGCTTATTGCCGGCAAGGGGCATGAAGACTATCAGCTGATCGGCGGCGCAAAGCTGCATTTTGACGACCGCGAGGAGGCGCGCCGCATACTGGGCGCATACGTCCAACAGTAGCGAAGTAGAACGATATGAAACTGGCAGTAGAGAACATACTCACGGCAACAAACGGCAGACTCATTCAGGGAAGCGCCGCAGGCGTGATCACCGATGTGATCATCGACTCGCGCAAAGCATGCTCCGGCAGCCTGTTTGTGCCCCTTGTGGGAACCCGTGCAGACGGCCATGATTATATCGCAGAGGCCCGCGGCGCCGGAGCAGCAAGTTTTGTACAAAAGGGCCATCACTTGTGCGCCGGGCTTGCAGCGGCGGCGTCCGGGGCCGCGCTGATCGAAGTCGAGGATCCTCTTCGGGCGCTTGGGGATCTTGCGGCATACTGGCGCCGCCGTTTCGACATAAAAGTTATCGCCATTACCGGCAGCAACGGCAAGACCAGCACCAAAGAGATGGCGTCCAAGATCATCGAGCGGCAATTCCTGACGCTTAAAAATCCCGGCAACTTCAACAATCTCATCGGGCTGCCGCTGTCGCTTTTTCAGCTTGACCCGACGCATCAGGCTGCGGTGCTTGAGCTCGGCATGAGCGAGCTTGGCGAAATAGAACGGCTTGCGGAAATCTGCGATCCCGATCTGGGCCTCATAACCAATGTGGGGCCATCGCATCTCGAACAGCTGAAAACCCTTGAGCGGGTGGCAGCGGCAAAGGGAGAGCTTTTTGCCTATCTCGGCCCGCAGGACACTGCCGTCGTCAACACCGATGACGGGCGCGTGGCAGCCATGGGCACAACGACGCGGGCCCGGCAGCTGCTGTACGGCAGTATAAGAGGACAGGTTCATGCCGCGGCACTACGGAACGCTGACTGCTTCGGCACGCAGTTCGACCTGCATGTCATAGACAATTCGGCTCCGGTTCGGCTCCACGTTCCTGGTGGGCAGTTTGTGATCAATGCGCTTGCCGCTGCAGGCATAGCCGCGGGCCTCGGCATCGGCCTTGCTGATATCAAAGCGGGCCTTGAGGCATTCCGGGGTGTGCCCGGAAGGATGGAAACCGTGCTGGTAGCGGGCTGCACGGTCATAAACGACGCCTACAATGCCAATCCGGTATCGACAAAAGCGGCTCTCGCGGCCCTTGCCGGCTTTGGGCCGAAGCGGCGCACCATCGCCGTGCTCGGCGACATGCTGGAGCTTGGCGACGGCACGGCAGAATTCCACCGAGAGGTCGGGCAGACAACCGCACGTCTGTATATCGATCATCTTTTTATAACGGGAGATTTTGCAGGCCACGTGCGCGACGGCGCCGCAGGGGCGGGTATGAGCCCGGCCGTGCTGCATGTGTGCGATACGCTGGAATCGCTTGCCAGCGGGCTGAGGAACATGATCGCCCCTGATGACGTGATACTGCTCAAGGGCTCGCGCAGGATGAAAATGGAAAGGGTTCTCGAATTGCTGGGGCAGGACGCGCCGGCGGGAACATGACCGAATAGAGGAAGAACGCAATGCTGTATCATCTGCTGTATCCGCTGCATGAGGCGGTGACATTTTTCAACGTCTTCCGCTACATCACGTTCAGGACGATCTATGCGGCCATGACCGCTCTTCTGATCACCCTGGTGGTGGGGCCGTGGCTCATCCGGAAGCTGCAGGAGCGCAGGTTCGGCCAGGTCGTGCGTCAGGACGGCCCGTCGACCCATCTCAAAAAGGGCGGCACGCCGACCGGCGGCGGCATTCTTGTCCTGTCCGCTATTATACTTTCAACGCTGCTCTGGGCTGATCTTTCCAATCAGTACATCTGGGTGGTCCTCTTTACACTCGGCGGCATGGGAGCCATCGGTCTTCTGGACGACTGGCGCAAGATAGCGGGCGGCAGTTCAAAGGGCATCTCGGCGCGGCAGAAGTTGGGCCTGCAGCTGCTGGTGGCGGCGGCCGTTGCTGTGTATCTGTGCATGCAGCCCGGCGTTGACACTCATCTGAGCCTGCCGTTTTTCAAGCGCGTGCTGCCCGATCTTGGGCTGCTGTACGGGCCATTTATCATTTTTGTGCTGGTTGGCTCTTCCAATGCCGTCAACCTGACCGATGGCCTTGACGGGCTTGCCATAGGGCTTGTCCTGATCGTATCGGTAACGTACATGATTTTTTCCTATATAACCGGGCATGCCGGCATTGCCGAGTATCTCAAAATTACCTTCGTCAGGGGAGCAGGCGAGCTGACGATTTTCTGCGGCGCCATGGTTGGCGCCAGCATGGGCTTTCTCTGGTACAACAGCCATCCGGCGCAGATATTCATGGGCGATGTCGGCTCTCTTGCACTCGGCGGATCCCTTGGCGCCGTTGCAATCATCACCAAGCATGAAGTGCTGCTTGCCGTTGTCGGCGGCGTGTTCGTGGTTGAGGCGCTTTCGGTGATCCTTCAGGTGGGATCCTATAAACTGCGCGGGAAAAGGATTTTTAAAATGGCCCCCATACACCATCATTTCGAGCTTCTGGGATGGGCCGAGTCAAAGGTGATCGTGCGGTTCTGGATCGTCGGGGTCATATTCGCCCTCCTGGCGATCAGCACATTGAAGCTGAGGTAATAATGGACCTTCAAGGTAAAAAAATTCTCGTTGTCGGTTCCGGCAGGACAGGCATTTCTGCCGCCCGTTTTTGCCTCGGCAAGGGCGCCAGCGTCACGCTCAACGATATGCAGAAAAAGATCAACGTGCCCCAGGATTTGCTTGATCAGGGAATGGCCGTCGAGCCAGGCGGGCATGCCGTTGAAACCTTTGTGAGACATGACCTGGTCGTCATAAGCCCCGGGGTTTCCATTATGATCAGGCCCGTGATCGAGGCGCAGGCACGCGGCATCGAGGTGATAAGCGAAATCGAGCTTGCCTGGCGCTTTTTAAGCGCTCCGCTTATCGCCGTCACCGGCACCAACGGCAAGACCACCACGACCTCGCTCATCGGCGCACTGCTTCAGGCCGCGGGCAAGCACGTTTTTGTGGGAGGCAATATCGGCACGCCCCTTATCGACTGCTGCATGCAGAACGAACCCTGCGACTATATCGTGGCCGAGATCAGCAGCTTCCAGCTTGAGGCGATCAGGCATTTCAGGCCCTTCATCAGCGTGCTGCTGAATGTGACGGACGATCATCTCGACCGCCACGCATCCTTTGATGAGTATTGCGCGGCAAAGGCCCGTATTTTCATGAACCAGCGCGCGCCTGATGTCGCCGTGATAAGCGCAGATGACCCAGCTGTGCGCGCGCTCGGGCCGTCGATCAGGGCCGAAGTTTTTTATTTCAGCAACTCGCGTTCCTGCGACAACGGAGCCTGGCATGACGGCCTGTTCAACTTTGCTCGGCACCAGGGACGGCATCACATGAGTGTTGATGCGAAAGACGCCCGTCTGCGCGGGGCACACAATATCGAGAATATGCTCGCGGCCGGTTCGGTCGGGTTTCTATGCGGGCTTTCTTCTGACGTTATCCGCGATACGATGATTTCTTTCTCGGGCCTGCCCCACCGTATGGAATTTGTTGACGAGATACAGGGCGTCAGGTTTTACAATGACTCAAAGGGAACCAATGTTGGCGCCGTTGTCAGGTCGCTTGAGAGCATCGACAGCCCTATCATTCTGATTGCGGGGGGCAAGGACAAGGGCGGCAGCTATGCTCCGCTGGAGAAATTGCTCACGATCAAAGGCAAGGCACTGGTCGTGCTTGGCGAGGCCAGAGAGCGGATAGCCTCGGAGCTTGGGCATACCGTACCAACGATCATTGTCGATTCACTTGAAAAAGCCGTGACCGAAGCCTTCGCCCGCGCATGCCCGGGTGACACGGTGCTCTTTTCGCCGGCCTGCGCAAGCTTCGACATGTTTAAAAGCTATGCCCATCGCGGCCAGTGTTTTGTCGACAGTGTAAGAAAGCTGAAGGGGTAAGAGCCGTATGTATAACAAGAGTCTGACGCAGAGCATTATACTGTTTGTCCCTGTCATTCTCGTTGGCCTGGGTATCTTGATGATCTACAGCGCAAGCTCCATTTTCGCCGCGGAACGGTTCCACGACGGCATGTATTTTCTGAAAAAACAGGCCCTGTTTGGGCTGTGCGGCATCGGCTGCATGCTGATAATGATGCGCATACCCTACAGCTTTTTCAAGCGATGCGCCTATCCGCTGTGGGCCGTGACGCTCGTGCTGCTGGGGCTGGTTCTCATTCCCGGCATCGGCGTCAAGGTGGGCGGAGCGGTCCGGTGGCTGCATCTGGGCCCTGTTTCGTTTCAGCCTGCTGAGCTGGCAAAGCTGTCAGTTGTTACCCTGCTTGCCTACAGCCTTGCCAAAAAGGAGGACGACCGCATCAAGCAGTTTTCCATAGGCGTTCTTCCGCAATTGCTGCTGGTGATGCCCCTGTGTCTGCTGATTGTCGTGCAGCCTGATTTCGGCACCTGCATGATGATCGTGGCGCTGCTTTTCGTTATGCTGTTTGCCGCCGGCATTAGAAAACGTTTCGTGGCGGGCCTCGGCGCCATCGGGCTTTCCGCGGCTGCGATTCTGATAGCAGCCAAGGGCTATCGCATGGAGCGGCTGGTGACTTTTCTTGATCCGTGGAAGGACACGGCAGGAGCAGGTTACCAGATTGTGCAGTCTTTTCTGGCCTTCGGGTCGGGAGGTTTTTTTGGCGCCGGCGTCGGCAGGGGCACGCAGAAGCTTTTGTATCTGCCCGAGCCGCACACGGATTTCATTCTTGCCGTGATCGGTGAGGAAATGGGGTTTATCGGCGTTGTTTTTGTTATCGGGCTTTTTGTAATAATTGTGGCATGCGGCATAAAGATAGCAATGAATTCCTATGATTTGTTCGGCACATATCTGGCCTTGGGCATTATTGTGCTTATCGGCCTGCAGACGGTCATCAACATGGGTGTGGTGATGGGCCTGCTGCCCACCAAGGGTATACCTCTGCCGTTTCTCAGTTATGGCGGTACGGCGCTGGTGGTTGATATGAGCTGCATGGGCATACTGCTGAGCATATCAGAGCAGTGCCATTTTATGGGGAAAGCATGAATATCGTAATCGCAGGTGGAGGCACAGGAGGCCATCTCTTTCCTGGAGTGGCCATTGCACAGGAGTTTCTGCGCCGTGATCCCGCAGTGAACATTTTGTTTATGGGCACGGACACGGGACTTGAGTCGCGCGTGCTTCCGAAGCTTGGATTCGCGCTTTCGGCCGTTTCGGTGAGCGGATTTACGGGCAAAGCCATGGTGCAGAAGCTGGGATCATTGCTATCGGTGCCACGGGCTCTGCTGAGCGCCGCAAACTGTCTGCGCCGGCACAAGGCCGATCTGGTTCTTGGGCTGGGCGGCTATATTTCGTTTCCCGGCATTGCAGCGGCAAAGGCTTTGGGCATTCCTGCCGCGATTCATGAGCAGAATAGCGTGCCCGGGCTGTCCAATCGCATGCTTGGCGCACTTGCCGACAGGGTCTTTATTTCCTATGAAGAAAGCAGGCCGTTTTTTAATGCCGGCAAGACCATTTTTTCAGGGATGCCTGTGCGCATGACCCGCACTGCAGAGCGCTTAGAGCCCGATGACGGCCGACTGTGCGTTTTTATCTGCGGCGGCAGCCAGGGTGCCCATGCCATTAATGAAGCCATGCTGGAGGCCCTTACAGGTCTCGAGAATATCAAGCACCATATTCGATTCATTCATCAGACCGGCGCCAAAGATGCCGCAATGGTTGCGCAGGAATATGAAAAAAGTGGGTTTGTCGCTTCGGTGTCTGCCTTTATTGATGATATGTACGGCTGCTACGCGCAGGCCCATGTCGTTGTGTCGCGGGCCGGCGCCTCAACCCTTGCCGAGCTTGCGCTCTGCGGCAAGCCCTCGATTCTGATTCCGTATCCGTATGCTGCGCACAATCATCAAGAACATAATGCGCGCGCTTTTGTCGGCAAAGGTGCAGCGCTGCTGCTTCTTGCCCCGGAGTTAAACGGCCGCTCGCTGGCGCAGGCGCTGCTTGGGCTCAATGCCGACCGCCAAAAACTCGCCGTCATGGCAGCCCAGGCGCGCATGCTTGCACAGCCGGATGCTGCAGGAAGGGTCGTTGAGGAATGCTGCCGTCTGGCAGCGGCAAAGGGAGGAAAATATGGACATCATTAAGGCTCGCAACAGCATAAACCATATACTGCTCAACAGAATCATGATGCTGCGGTTTCATGTCCGCCGGCGCCCGGTGCTCATTCAGTGCATCATCGCCGTAGAGAGCGTGTTTGTCAAAACCGGCTTGATTTTTTACGGACGCAGCCCTGCCCGGCTGCACGGGAAAGGCTGACCAGTGTATAAAAAGAACCAGCATATTCATTTTGTCGGCATCGGCGGCATCGGCATGAGCGGTATCGCCGAGCTGCTGCTGAACCTGGGGTACCGGGTAAGCGGGTCGGATGCCCGCAAATCCGAGAGCACGGAGCGGCTGGCAGCCTGCGGCGCGCGCATTTGTTACGGCCACGAAAAAAAACATCTCACCGATGCCGATGTCGTGGTCACATCATCGGCCATAAAAAATGGCAACCCGGAGGTTGAATGTGCGCAGGAGCGGGGCATACCGGTGATTCCCCGGGCTGAAATGCTCGGCGAGCTCATGCGCCTGAAGTACGGCATAGCAGTGGCAGGTGCTCACGGCAAAACCACCACCACATCGCTGGTGGCTGCAGTGCTGGAGGCAGGCGGCGTCAATCCGACAGTTGTCGTGGGAGGCAGGCTGATCAAGAGCAATACCAATGCAATTCTTGGCTCGGGGGAATTTCTTGTCGCCGAGGCCGATGAAAGCGACGGCTCATTTCTCAATCTGCCGCCAACCATTTCCGTGGTCACCAATATCGACCGGGAGCACATGGATTTTTACGCTGATATTGATGCCATCAAAGATGCCTTCGTAACTTTTCTCAACAAGGTGCCTTTCTATGGGGTCAACATAATATGCCTGGATGACGAAAATATTCAAAGTATCATGCCGCGCATTAAAAAGCGTGTGATGACCTATGGACGGGCCACGCAGGCCGATTTGCAGGCGCGTGATATCCGGCTCGAAGGGCACATAACCACCTATGCCGTCTACCGGCATGAAAAGAAACTCGGAACGGTAAAGCTCGGGATTCCCGGCATGCATAATGTCTGCAACTCTCTTGCCGCCATCGGCGTGGGGCTTGAGCTGGGACTTGAGTTCAAGGTGATCAGGAAGGGGCTTGCCGATTTCAAGGGCATACAGCGCCGCATACAGCTGCACGGGAAAAAGAACGGTGTCACCTGGATTGACGATTACGGGCATCATCCCACAGAAATCAAGATGACGCTCAAAGCCGTTCGTCAAATTGCGCCGGGCCGCATCGTTGTGCTGTTTCAGCCGCACCGCTATTCGCGCACCTATCATCTTTTTAAAGAATTCATGACGGCGTTTTATGATGCCGATGTGCTTGTGGTGGTGGATATTTACCCCGCAGGTGAGGCGCCTCTGCCTGATGTCACATCTCTAAAATTCTGCGAAAGCCTGAAGGAATACGGCCATAAGGATGTGAAATACATTCCCGATTTTAAAAGCGCCGAGTCGTTTCTTGCGGAGTTCCTGCAGGAGGGCGATGTGCTGCTCACGCTCGGGGCGGGCGATGTATGGAAGTCGGGCGAGGCTGTCATGAAAACGATGGGGAGCGGAAAGTAAATTAATTTTGAATTTTGGATTTCTGATTTTGGATTGAAAAAGAAATACACTACAGAGTTATAAAAATACTGCGGATTACAAAAAAATGAAGTCAGCGAATGCAGATGAATTGAGAAAAAAGTTTCATGAAAAACGGATTGCCGTGCTGATGGGAGGCATGTCATCGGAGCGCGAAATATCGCTCAAAACCGGCACGGCGATACAGGGCGCTTTGCAGCGGCGCGGCTATGGCGCCATGGCCCTTGATGCTGACAGGAATATAGCCGAAAACCTGAAAGCGCAGAATATTGACATCGCCTTTATCGCCCTGCATGGCGCTTTCGGTGAGGATGGCACTGTGCAGGGGCTACTGGAGCTGCTTGGCATCGCCTATACGGGCTCGAGCGTGCTTGCAAGCGCCGTATCAATCAATAAGGTGGCTACAAAAAAGATGCTGGCCTATCACGGCTTGCCGACACCGTCGTTCCAGGTCGTGCATGCCGGCAATAGCGATGCTCGCAGCGCTGCTGATGCCATTACCATGCAGCCTCCGTTTGTCGTTAAGCCCCCTGAAGAAGGCTCGACCATAGGCATCAGCATTGTCATGGAACAGGCTGGAGTTGCCGAAGCGGTCAGCCGTGCCGTTCAGTATGACTGCGAGCTGCTGATCGAAGAATTTATAAAAGGGCGCGAGCTGACAGCGGCGGTGCTCAACGGTCAGCCGCTGCCCCTTGTTGAAATCGTTGCCAAGGATGGTTTTTACGATTTTGAGGCCAAGTACCACAGCCAGGGAACGACACGATATATTGTAGCCCCGGAGATCGGCGACGGACTTACCCGGCAGATACAACAGCTTGCCGTAGAGACCTACACTGTTCTTGGCTGCAGCGGCGCGGCTCGTGTGGATTTTTTACTGGCCTCCGCGGGAAGACCGTACATCCTTGAAATAAACACAATCCCCGGCATGACGGAGACAAGCCTGCTGCCAAAGGCCGCAGGGCATGCCGGCATTGATTTTGACAGCCTTGTCGAGCGGATTTTGTGGAGCGCCCGGCTGCACAAGCGGTCATCACGATAGTCAAGAGAAGCGTATGGGTATGAGCATATTTAAACAGAAGAAAAAAAAGACCACGGCAGGGACCCTGCAGAGACATGTCAGGCGCCAGGAGAAGACCGGCAGGTTTGTTGCCAGCGGGGCGCTTCTGCTGCGTTTGCTGATGCCCGTGTTTTTGCCTGCGCTGCTGGTGGGAGGGGCATGTTTCTATCTTGTGACCGCTGATTTTCTTGCAATTCGCACGATACGGACAAGCGGGTGCAATCTGATCGACTGCGACAGGATTGCTGCCCGCGCCGGCATAGCTCAGGGGCGCAATATTTTTTTTGCCGATGTGGCTAGAACCACCCGCCTGCTTGAGGCCGACCCCTGGATTTACCGGGCGGTTGTGAAGCGCATACTGCCGGATACCATCGAGATACAGGTTGAAGAGCGCCAGGCCAGGGCCGCACTCCTGCTTGATAAAACATGCCTTATCGATAGCCATGGGGAGGTTTTTTTATGCTCGGACCAGCCCGCTGATACGCTGCCCCTTATTACGGGGCTGTCGCGCGAGTATGTTCTGGCAAACGGCCAGACGGCTGCGCAGGTTGTAGACGCGGCTCTTGCTCTTTTGGGGGGGCTTCAAATGCGCGGCATGCTCAGGCCTGGCACTGGCACACATATCGTCATTGAACCGGCAGTCGGCCTTACCATTGATGATACCGCAACCGGCATGCAGGTTTTCATGGGGATTGACGGCTTTGAGGAAAAGCTTAGGCTGCTTGCATTCGTCCAGGGCGATCTGGCCATGAAAGGCCTGAGCGCCCGCAGCATTCATCTCGGGACAGTACGACAGGCAACTGTCAGGCTGAATACGGCTGAAGTTGAAAAAAATCCGGGTAAAACTGGTAAAAAAATGAGCTGATAAAAAAAACCGTAACAAATGTTTTTTTGAAGAGAGGATCACGGTGTATGTCAAGAAAAAAAGTTATTGCTGGCATTGATATAGGCACATGTAAAATAAGTGCAGTCATAGGCGAAGTGACCGGTGACGAGGTGATTATTACCGGGTTCAACTCGCAGCCGTCCTATGGCGTCAAAAAAGGCTCCATTATAAATATGGACAGCACCGTCGACTCCATCAAGCGGGCCATGAAACAGGCGCAGCATATGGCCCGCACCGACATAGGAGCGGCCGTTGTCGGCATTTCAGGCAGCCATATCAAGGGGATGTCAAACAGCGGCGTCGTGCCGTTGAGCAGCAGGGAAGTCCGGCGAAGCGATATGGCGGCCGTGCTCGATGCGGCAAAGGCCGTCGTAATTCCCACCGACCGTGAAGTGGTGCAGATCGTACCACAGGAGTTTGTGGTCGACAACCAGGCGGGCATACAGCAACCTCTGGGCATGTCGGGAGTGCGGCTTGAATCGCGTGTGTATATCATAACAGGCGCCGTGGCAACTGCGCAGAATGTCGTTCGGTGTCTGAACCGCAGCGGGCTTAAGGTTCAGGACATTATCTTGCAGCACCTGGCGGATGCCAAGGCTGTTCTTACACATGACGAAAAGAATCTCGGTTGCGCCCTTGTCGATATCGGCGGCGGCACCACGGATATTGCGGTCTTTTCACGCGGCGCAGTCCGCTTCTGCTCAGTGCTTCCCATCGGCGGCAATCACATTACGTCTGACATAGCAATAGGGCTTCGCACGCCGCTGGCTGAGGCGGAAGAGCTCAAGTGCGATTCCGGCACCGCATTCCGGGTCAAGATGCGCCAGAGCGATACCCTGGAGGTCGTCAGCATCGGCGAGCACGGCAGCCGCACCGTTTCTAAAGAAACGCTGTGCCAGATCATTCACGCACGCGTTGAGGAAACCTTTCAGCTGGTGAAAAAGGAGCTTGCGCAGGCAGGCTGTCTTGACTGCCTTTCATCCGGTGTCGTGCTGACCGGCGGCAGCGCCATGCTGTCGGGCATATGCCAGGTGGCGCAGCAGGTGCTTGGCGTTCCGGTTCGGGTCGGGTACCCCAGTGGCGTGAGCGAACTGGGTGATGTGTACCATCCCATGTATGCCGGCGCCGTCGGCCTCGTGTATTTTGCAGCCCGGGAACACGGCAGCATGCGCTCAACGAGCAAAAGCGCTGCAGGTTCGCTGAACGTGTCCTGCTGTGGTATCGGCGGCAAGATGAAACAGTGGTTTGTCGAAGCTTTCTAAACAATGCAATTATAATTCAACAAGGAGGACGCATCATGACATTCCAGTTTGAACAGGAACAACATCAGGGCGCTTGCATCAAGGTCGTCGGCGTGGGAGGCGCAGGCTGCAATGCGGTCAATACCATGATCGCCTCAAAGCTTGACAGCGTGCAGTTCATTGTTGCCAATACCGATCGCCAGGCTCTTGAAAATAACCGCTCCATGCATAAGATTCAGCTCGGAGATGGCCTCACCAAGGGCCTGGGCTCAGGCGCCAATCCCGAGGTGGGCAAAAAAGCGGCCCTTGAAAATATAGACCGCATTCAGAAAATCATTGAAGGCGCCGACATGGTTTTTGTGGCGGCGGGCATGGGCGGGGGCACGGGAACGGGAGCGGCGCCGGTCATTGCCCAAGCGGCAAGGGCCATGGGCGCGCTTACGGTCGGCGTTGTCACCAAGCCATTCAAGTTTGAAGGCAAGGTTCGAAACCGAGTGGCCGGCGACGGCCTTGAAGAACTGCGCCAGCATGTGGACTCGCTGATTGTCATCCCCAATGAAAAATTGTTCACTATCGCCGAGAAGCGCACAACGCTGCTTGAAGGCTTTAAATTGGCCGACGAGGTGCTGCTGCATGCCATCAAGTCGATCTCGGACCTCATCAATGTCCCGGGGCTTGTGAACCTTGATTTTGCAGACGTAAAGACGATTATGTCCGATATGGGCATGGCCTTCATGGGCATCGGCGTGCACAGCGGCGAAAACCGTGCCGTGGAAGCCGCGCGCAAAGCGATTTCAAACCCGCTGCTTGATGATATTTCAATCCGCGGCGCTCGGGGCATGCTTATTAACATCACCGGCAGCAGCGCCCTGACTCTGCATGATTTGAGTGAGGCAACCGATGTTATCCGGGATGAGGCGCATGAAGACGCCAATATCATCTTTGGTGCTTCGATTGACGACAATATGGCCGAAAAGGTTCAAATTACGGTTATTGCTACGGGTTTTGTGAACGAAGGCAAACAAATACACGCACCCGGACACATGCGCCCGATGCTCGTGCATGACCGTGTGGCGGCTGCCTCTCCACAGCCTGCACCGAGTGTTAAACACGCACCCGTGCAGAATGCCATAGCCCGCGAGCGCATGAAAGATCCATCGCAGAGGCCCGCCAATGTCATCAATATCGGCACCATCATCAGCGAGTATGCCGATGACGGCGAATATGATATTCCCACATTCGTCCGCAGGCAGCAGAGCCTGTAGCCCGTTGATGCGTCATGACGTCAGCAGCCCGCAGGCATGCCGCTTGCGGGCTTTTTTTTTTAATGGTATATGGTTCCTATGCCACGTAATGCACAGCCACCCGAGGTAACCCTGCTGAAGAAACGCGGCACCGGCCCTCTGCGAGTTGCACTGGTTTTTCCTAATACCTATTACGTGGGAATGTCGAGCCTTGGCTTTCAGACAGTTTATGGCATGCTAAGCAGCGTGCCCGAGCTGACCTGCGAGCGCGCCTTTCTGCCTGCCGCTCAAGACCTTGCCGAGCTGCAGCGCACGGGAAGGCCCCTGTGCTCGCATGAATCAGGCACCCCCCTCAACCGGTTTCACGTCATCGCTTTTTCTCTTTCTTTTGAAAACGATTATCTCAATATCCTGACCATGCTGAGCCTGGGGCGCGTGCCGCTTCTTCAGGACCGGCGAGATAAACGCTGCCCGCTGGTGATAGCTGGTGGAGTGGCGTCATTTTTAAACCCTGAACCGCTTGCTGATTTTTTTGATCTTTTTGTGGTTGGCGAAGCTGAAGAGGTATTGCCCGAATTCTGCCATGAGGCGTTTCGGCAGTTTAAGGCGACCGGTTCCTGCCGCGATCTTGCAGCTTACAGGGCTGTGAGATCCATATATATACCGTCGGGCTATAACCTGCGCTACGGGGAGGATGGCTGTATTGCCGCCCGCGAACCGATGCCGGGTTTTCATGCTGTCATAGCTTGCAGCCAGGTCAGTGATGTCGACCGGTTTCCCACAGCATCATGTTTTTTTTCACCACAGACCGAGTTTGCAGATATGGGTCTTGTCGAAGTGAGCCGCGGTTGCGCACGGCGCTGCCGGTTTTGCGCAGTCGGCAATGTGTATCACCCCTACAGGCCCCGGAGCCCGCAATCGCTGCTGCCTGCCATTGCAGAACAGTTTGCCGTTCAGAAAAAGGTGGGTCTTATGGGCGCGGCGGTATCAGATTATCCGCACCTTCCTGACCTGATGCGGGCGCTTATGGAAAAGGGCACCATGGTATCGGTCTCGTCGCTGCGGGCTGATGCGCTCACCGATGAGATCGTGGGGCTTCTGCAGCAGTGCGGCCATAAAACATTCACCATCGCACCCGAGGCAGGCTCTGAACGGCTGCGCCGGGTCATCGGCAAGAGCCTGACGCACAGCGCTATTGAGGAAGCTGTTAGAGTTCTCGCGCGCTGCCGCGTTTCGGTTATCAAACTGTATTTCATGATAGGCCTTCCAACGGAGACCGATGAGGATATAGCAGCCATTGCCGAGCTCGTGCGGCATATAAAACATGTTTATTATAAAGAAGCACAGGCTGAAAAGTGGCTCAACCATATACATCTGAGCATCAATGCATTCGTGCCCAAGCCCTGGACACCGTTTCAGTGGGCTGCGTTTGAGGACGTGGCAGGGCTCAAGCGTAAATTGAAAGCAATCACTTCAAGCCTGCGCGCAGAGCGCAAGATCATGGTGAGCTGCGAACTCCCAAAATGGGGCTATGTGCAGGCGCTCTTAAGCCGCGGCGACCGCAGGGTCGGACGATTGATTCTTAAAGCTTTTGAGTGCCGCGGCGACTGGGGCAGGGCATTCCGTACAAGCGATATAAACCCCGACTTTTATGTTTATCGCGCGCGCGGCAAAGATGAGCTTTTTCCTTGGGATTTCATCCGGCACCGGGTCACAAAGGATCAGCTTTGGCGGGAGTACCGAAAGGCGCTTGATGCATAGAATCTGGCGCCGGCATGTTTTGTCGAAAAAGCAGACTTTTTATTGCAGTTTTGACAGCTAAAATATATAGTAAAGGCTCATGGTATGTGTGCTGTTTGTGTTCGGGCAAGCAGTAGTATCGAGCACAAGAGGGCGCTATCCAATTAACCGGCATACTAGTGTGCAGAGACAAGGGAGGCATTATGTCGAAATTCAAGCAATATATATTCAGAAATTTCGAGCAGTTTATGGTGCTGTTTATCCTGGTGTCTGTTTTTTGTTTGAATTATTTTGTTGCTGAAAAGCTGGCCCTTCTGAATCTGTTTTATCTGCCCTCGCTTGTCGCCGGATTTGTTCTTGGAAAAAGGAAAGCGATGCTCGTCAGCTTATTCAGCATTACGGCTGTTGTGTTCTATGTGGTGCTGAATCATGATAATTTCATGTCGGCTCAATCGTCGGTGTCGTTGTATATACAGATCACTTCATGGGCCAGCTTTCTTATACTGGCATCAATTATTGTCGGCCACCTGCATGAAGAAAACGAAAAAAAAGTGGCACAGATCAAAAGTGCATATACGGGCATACTTGAAATACTCTCAAAGTACATTGATTCTGCCGACAAGTACACTCAGGGCCATTCCGTTCGGGTTTCTCACTACGCAAAAGATTTAGCCGTGGCCATGAAACTTGATCCGCAGGAGGTTGAAAATATCAAAGTCGCTGCGCTGCTGCATGATATCGGCAAAGCTGAAATCAGCACGGAACTTATCAGCAAAGCTGCTTCATTGAGCAATGCGGAAAAAAATATCATGGATAGCCATACCGAGCGCGGCGCCGAGATACTTTCTTCGGTGAGAAGCGTTTTGAGCGAGGCCATTCCGCTTGTTCGGGCTCATCATCAATATTTCAGCCATGATGAGCAGAAGGGGTCTTCATTTGTTGAAGTGCCACTGGGAGCACGCATTTTAGCAGTTGCCGATTCTTATGACGCCATGACAACGGACCGGCCATACCGTTCTGGAATGCCGCCATGGAAAGCCTTTGAGGAGTTGGAGCGGTGCACCGGCACGCAGTTTGACCCGGAAGTTGTAAAATGCTTCAAAACGACACTTTTTCAGCGCAACGGTACCCACCATATACTAGCTGGAGAAGAATAACTGGCCAGCCTTTGTGCACTATTGCCGCTCTCATTCATAGCACCAGCGGCCATTGTACAACCCGGATAGCCTGCCTGGAAGAATGGAATATTAAAACAGGGTCTGCTGGGTCGCTGACTTTCTGCGGGTTTTCTGTTTGACGGGAAGCGCGTTGTAATGTTCGAGTTTGCTTTGCAGCGTGTTGCGGGAAATGCTTAGTATTTTCGAAGTCTTGCTTTTGTTGTTTTTCATGCGCCGCAGCACGGTCTGTATATATATCTTTTCAACTTCTTCAAGGGTGAAGAAATCCTCGCGGCATAAAAAGCTTTCAAGGGCGATGAACTTTTTTGAAACATTGAAGCGAATATCTTCGTCCATGATGAGCTGGTGCCGCGACAGCAGCACCGCATTTTCGATAACATCGCGCAGCTCGCTCACATTGCCCGGCCACCCCCAGCCTTGAAGACGTTCCGCCGCCGAGCTGTGCAAGCCCCCAATATTCTTGCCATATTCATTGGAAAACCGATCGGTGAAAAATGTTGCCAAAGGCTGTATATCGGCGGCGCGGTCGCGCAGCGGCAGAATGCTGAGCAGCTCGGGATGAAAGGCTTTGACCAGAGTATGGCTGCCTTCTGCCAGGCTTTGGCCTGCGGTGCTGTCGCTCTGGCTGCTGCAGGAAAAAATGAGCCTGATGCGGTCTTCATGGCCACTGTGACCGCCGTTCATTTCAATAATTCTTTTTTTGATCAGCCCGAGCATATCCTGACGCACGGCAGGATCGAGCCTGCCGATATCGCGAAAAAAAAGCGTTGCGGCGCAGTGATCTGCTTTTCCATGCTGCCGGGCCGTATCGCTGCAAACGTCTGCAAGGCAGGCCTCGATTTTTTCTTCAAAATGATCATAGGGCAGGTTTACGCAGCTGATGGGAATAAACTGCGCGCCCGGCGACAGCGTGTAATGAATGCTTTTCGCGAGCAGTTCTTTGCCCGTGCCGGTTTCCCCGGTGATGAGCAGCGGGGTGCGGTTGGATTCGTAAAGGCTTTTTCCTCTCGCGTACAGCTCTTTTATGGAACCCGTCAGGTAAATGCCTGGCAAATATTCAATAGTGCGTTCAACAGCCAGTGTGAGCGTCATAAGGTCATTTCATGTGTTCGCATATTTGAAACAGGTGTGCCGTGAAGGGTATTTCATAATGTAGAAGAGGGCACTTCGTCAAGGCAAATTTAAATAAAAAAAATTCGCTGTAAATTCAAGCCTATAGAAGGCGGGTTGTGATGAGGTTTTTTAAAAAATGTTTGAGCAATATTTCAGGCAGCAGGCACAGGGAAAATATAGAAGATAATTTAGGAAGATGTGCGGCAATGCTGTTTCTTTTATTAGGAAAAGCGCACTATCAACAGTAGTAACGAAAATAAATTTCGCAGAGATTCTACATATCAATCACATGCACTGGTTATGGTACGGCAGTTTTCAGACAGATGCGACCTCCGCGTCATGCTCACCAGCATGGTTGTTACATCAGCCTGCCGGGCTACAAACGCCAGGGACTCCGCGGCAGGGCAGGGTTTCATATTTTCAACCAGCGCAATGCCTGCCTGAAATGTTTCCCGGTTGCGATAAAGAGGGTTCAGGCGGCGTACATCATGTCTCCCGGGTTTAAAATCATACCTGATGGAGCCTCCGAGCAGACCCTGCGCAAGGGGGCTGTAGCAGATAAAACCGATGCCATGGCGCCTGCACAGGGGCAGCATAGCGGTCTCGGCCTCGCGCTGCAGCATATTGTAGGGCTGCTGCACCGAAACTATTGACCCGATGGCCAGTGTTTTTTCGAGCAGTTCAGGGGTAACATTGCTCACGCCGATATGCCTGATGACGCCCTGTTCTTTAAGCTCAGCAAGCGTTTCAAGCGTTTCTTCAAGAGGTGTGCGCCTGTCGGGCCAGTGGATCTGGTAGAGATCGATATAGTCGGTCTTAAGGCGCCGCAGGCTCTGCTCGATTTCCCACAGAATCGAATTGCGCGAGAGATCGTGCCTCACATATCCCCGATCGTCCCACCGAAGGCCGCATTTGGTGGCAATGATGACCTGCGGCCTTATGCAGGATAGCGCTTCGCCAAGCAGCTCTTCAGAGCGGCCGAAACCGTATATGGGGGCTGTGTCGAAAAAATTGATGCCCTGCCCGATACAGGCTTCAAGAGTCTTCACGGCTTCTTTTTCATCAATGCCGGGCCAGCCTTTTTTACCCAGCGCCCAGCCGCCGTAACCCAGCAATGACACCTGTATGTTTGAGGGGCCAAGGGTTCTGTAGTGCATATTATTGCCATATATGAAATTTTACAGAGATAGACAGGGCATTTCCCCGGTAAAACTAGCACGGTTTGCAGATTTTATTATAACTTTTTTTTCATTCTGTAGAGAGTCTGGATTAGTACAACCATACGTATAAACCATCGATTTTCATGTTGTATAGTATCACCCCGTACAGTCAGGAGAGTTCCGAAATGGATGCCTCTACTGCCATGAGTATTTTTAACTGATTCTGGCGGGGATGATCTTTGCATTAGGCATGATGTCGGAGATTGTGATGGTGAAAAATATCATCAATAGATAGTTTGCGGCGGTGCCTGCAAAGGGCCAGCCCTTTTTATTTGTATAATACTGCATATAATAATAAAATAACTCAATCGATGAAAGCCTCAACCAACTTAATCGAGAAAGAATGAAAACCATGCCGATAAAAAAAATTTTTACAGCAACCATTCTGTTCCTTGCCTGTATATTCGTGCAGCAATCCCATGCCCAGAGCTGGTCTGCCATGGCCAGCGGCACAACGGAAAATCTTAATGCCGTCTGGGGCAGCTCCGGCAGCGATGTTTTTGCCGTTGGAACCAAGGGCAAAATAATACATTACAACGGCACAAGCTGGTCTGCCCAAGTCAGCAATACAAACGAAGCCCTTACTGGAGTGTGGGGCGGTTCCGGCAGCCAGGTATTTTCCGTGGGTTTCGATGAATATGTATTGTATTACGATGGTTCTAACTGGCAAAAGCAGGAGAACCCCGCACTAAACCCTCTCTATAGCATCTGGGGTAGTACGTTCAGCGATGTTTTTGCGGTGGGAGGCTCTTCAATCGTGCATTATAACGGCACGGCTTCTTCTGTCCAGGCCAGCAATACAGCCAATAACCTTTATGGCGTCTGGGGCTCTTCAGGCTCCGACGTGTTCGCGGTTGGAGATGCCGGCACCATACTGCATTACGACGGATCGGTCTGGTCGGGGCAGACCAGCGGCACAGCCAGGACTCTCTCAGGTGTATGGGGAAGTTCTGCAAGCAATGTGTTTGCTGTGGGTGACTTAGGCGAAATACTTCATTACAACGGGACGGTCTGGTCTGCCATGGCCAGCGGCACAACAGAAAATCTTAATGCTGTCTGTGGCAGTGCCGGCAGCGATGTATTTGCCGTTGGAAATGGCGGCAAAATAGTGCATTACAACGGCATAGTCTGGTCTGCGCAGACCAGCGGCACAACCAGGACTCTCTTAGGTGTCTGGGGCAGTTCTGCAAGCACTATAGTTGCCGTGGGCGAATCCGGCACAATACTGCGTTATGTTGCCGGCGGGGGCACCACCACGACAACCGGCGGCGTCACATCATCAACGACCACGACGGTAACAGACAATACAACATCCACCACAACCTCATTGTGCCCCTCGCAAAAGGCGCTGGGAGATGACAACCCCGATCTTGAAAAGCTGCGGGCTTTTCGAGACAACACCCTTGCCAAAAGCGAGCTCGGCCGCAGGGTTATAGAGATTTATTACAGCAATGCCGGGAGCATCAGCGATGCCCTTGACCGCAGCCCTGTTTTGCGTGCGGCAGCCAGCAGGGCGCTTGAAGCGGTTGCGGCGGTGATGGGGCAGTAGTAGTGGTCCGCCGCGGCGGATATCCGTCCGGAAAATTTTAACCATGTACAGGAGGCGCCATGAAGACAATGGGAGTAAAAAAAATTTTCGCAGCAGCCCTGTTCATTTCATGCATGTTCGTTCAGCAGGCCAATGCCCAGGGATGGACGAGGATGAGCACACCTGTAAATTCCGACCTTTATTCCGTCTGGGGCACTTCAGCCGGCGATGTTTTTGCCGGTGGAAACGGCGGCACGATGATTCATTATGACGGTGTGGCATGGTCTGCCATGACCAGCGGCACAATAGAAAATTTTTATTCCGTCTGGGGCAGTTCCGGAACAGATGTGTATGCGGTAGGCTCGTATGATTCGCGATTTTTGGCTCATTACAACGGCGCTTCATGGTCTGTGGTGGTCAATGTACCGTCCGGCGCTTTTAATGGAGTTTGGGGCAGTTCCAGCACAGATGTTTTTGTCGTGGGAGATTTCAATGGTTCGGATGCGTTTATATGGCATTATAACGGGGTTGACTGGTCTGTCAGCTACAGCAGTACAACCCCATATCTTACCGGCGTCTGGGGCAGTTCCGGCACTGATGTTTTTGCTGTTGGAAATGGCGGAACGGTCCTTCATTATAACGGGGCCATCTGGTCAGCCATGGCCGGCGGCACTCTGCGACGATTGAGCGGCGTCTGGGGCAGTTCCGGCAGCGATGTGTATGCCGTAGGCTCGTCAGGCACGATTATCCACTACGACGGCTTTTCCTGGTCTCCCATGGCCAGCGGCACAGCGCAAGAACTGTCCGGCATCTGGGGGAGTTCCGCAACCGATGTGTATGCAGTCGGGGCTTTTGGGACGATTCTTCACTATAACGGATCCGCCTGGTCACCAATGTACAGCGGCACAATTGGGTATCTAACCAGTATATGGGGTGCATCCAGCGACTCTGTTTTTATAGCCGGTGGGATGGGAACAGTGCTGCATTATACCGGCAGAACGACCGGGCTGTGTCCTGCCTCGATGGTTCTGGGTGGCGATAACCCCGATCTTGAAAAGCTCCGCGATTTCCGCGACAACACCCTTGCGCAAAGCGCAGTGGGCCGCAAAATAATACAAATCTATTATGACAATGCCGAGAGCATCAATGCGGCCTTGGAGCGCAGCCCGGCGCTGAGGGCAGTGGCACGTAGAGTGCTTGAGGTAATTGCGCCGATGGTGGGGCAGAATTAAAACTGAGACTGAGGTATCAGAAAGGCCTGACTACTGGATATAGTGGCCTTCTTTATAAAAGTCCACACTACGTGTCGCTCTGATCGCAGTAAGGCTGCTTGATTTATTGCATCATATGGTAGGTGAGCTGTAATTATCTGAGTTGTTTATCCAGCCTGGACTGATCTGGGCATTATTGTGGGTATTGCAACTTTTGCCACCTCTATTTTAGCGATAGCGCTAATGCCATCAGGTGTTTTTACCCTTTACCCTATTTTAAAATCATCCATTATACAGCATCTGTTTTTCCAAGAGCTTCAATATGTGCTCTGGAAAATCTGACACTACCACCAATTCTGAAGCTTGGCAGCTCGTGTGTCTTTGCAAGCTTATATACTGTGATAGTGGTCAGTTTGAGAAATGCAGCGACTTCCTGTACGGTCATTGTTTCTTCAGACCGCCCAACTACACGCTTGAAATACTTGTCTTTTGCCATTATTTTTCCTTTTATATTTTAATTTCAGTATAATTAATGCATTACGAATTGATACACACCCATGATCTTCCAGCCCCCTTATTGCTTGTATGTATTTTGGAACTGTTGGTGCGTTGCTGCACATCGGCGCGATTTTTAGATACTGTCGCCAAAAGTGGATATAAAAGACTACAGCCCGCCTTCTGTTAACGGTTGTGACCGCCAGTACTCTATGCGCTTGTTGCGCACGGCAGTCAATTGGTTTTTTTCTGTTTTAGAATCAGCTCTGCCTGGCCCGTGTTTTTTTGCACCGGCGTCATCCTATGAGGTATCGAAAGAAGGCCGGACTGCTAAAGATAGTAGTCAGGCCTTCTTTTTAGATTTGCACAGTACATGGCATACTATGCACTGTCAGCCTGCCGTGGCGGATCATGCTGATTGTAGTGATGGCTTCAGGGTGGAGACGCCACCTGTCAAGAAATGCCGGTAAACTGATTAAATGTTTTCTCCCACCCTTTGAAGCTGGACAATGCATGGTACTTTGCATATACTGTTAAATTAAGGAAAATTTACATGAAAAAGAATTCCGCACATATACTGCTTGCTGCCGCATTCGTATGTGTTTTTGCAGGCTGCGCCGGGACGCAGGGGCGTTTTACGATGACGCTTGCGCATGTCAATGACACGCACGGGCATCTGGACGCTGGGGAAGCATCTTTTAAGATTGACAATGATACGGTACGCACCGAGTCTGCCGGTTTTCCGAGGCTTGCGGCATTTTTGAAAGACCTGCGCGGCAAGCATAAGAACCTGCTGTTTCTAGATGCCGGCGACGTGTTTCAGGGCACGCTGTATTTCAACCGCTTCGGCGGCCGGGCCGATTGCAACCTGTTAAACCAGATGGGCCTTGACGCCATGGCGCCCGGCAACCATGAGTTTGACCTGGGCCCGACGGCATTTTCCGATTTTGCCGCACAGGCTGATTTTGCCATTGTGTCGGCAAACATCGATACTTCACAGGAGCCGCTGCTGCGGGACCGTATAAAGCCATATATTGTTAAAGATATCGGCGGCAGGAAAGTCGGCATCATAGGCCTCACGACACCTGACACGCCCGATCTTTCTCATCCCGGAGCCACGATCACGTTCCGCGACCCGGAGCAGTCTGCGCGTCGGGCCATCGAAGCCCTTGCTGCCCAGGGCGTGCATGTCATCATCATTGTTTCACATCTGGGGTACACAAATGATATGAAGCTTGCTTCGCGCCTTCCCGAGATCGATATGATTGCAGGCGGGCATACCCATACGCTTCTTGGGGATTTCAGTGCTCTTGGCCATGAGAGCGGTGGGCCGTACCCGACTGTATGCAAAAATGCCGACAATGCAACCGTGCTTGTCGTGCAAGCCTGGGAATGGGCAAAGGTTGTGGGCGTTCTGACGGTATCATTCGACCGGGAGGGACGTGTGATGGCCTGGGCAGGCGAGCCCGTGATGCCTGTCGGCACAGCTTTTGCGCAGAAGAGCTCTGATGGAGGCAGGGTGCCTGTCGATGCTGAAAAGCTTGAAAAGATACGGGCGAAACTTGCAGGCAGCCCGGGTATTGTCTGCATGAATGAAGATACAGATTCGCGGAAGCTTCTTGACCCGTATGCAAAGGAAGTGTCGGCATTTTACAAAAAGAACGTGGCGCGGGCCCCTGAGGATCTTGTGCATGTGCGCCTGCCCACAGCAGGCAATGCTGCTGCCACGCAGCTCGCAAGCGGCAGTCAGGTTGCTCCGATTGTTGCAGACGCCATGCTGTGGAAGGTTCGGGCCATGGGGCCGGGGGCTGATGCGGCTCTTGTGAATGCCGGTTCGGTGCGCGGCTCTATAGCCAAAGGCCATGTGTCGGTGGGGCAGCTTGCTGACCTGCTGCCTTTTGGCAACAGGCTTACCGTATGCCGATTGAGCGGTGAGGGGCTGAAAAAAGTGCTTGAGGCCGCCATTGACAGGGCATTTTCATCGCCTGAAAATGACGGCGCTTTTCCCTATATGGCAGGCATGCGCTATATGGCCGATATGTCACGGCCGCAAGGCAAAAGGCTGGTGCGGGTCGAGCAGCAGGACGGCCAGGGGCGGTGGTCCTCCGTTTCCGATACCGCGGTTTGCCGCATCGTTACCAGCAATTATCTGATTGCAGGCGGAGACGGGTATGACATTTTCCACCGCATCGCCAGCCAGGTTCAGGATACGGGATACGGGGATGCCGAGGTATTCATTGAGTATGCAGGCGCGCAGGGCCAACTGAAACGGCCGCCGGACCAACGCGTAATCCTGACAGGGCGCTGACTATGGGAAAAGTTCGGCTCCTGTCATGGAATGTGAACGGACTTCGGGCCGTGCATAAAAAAGGATTTCTCGGCTGGTTTTTGCAGGAAAAGCCCGATATGCTGTGCCTCCAGGAGACCAAGGCCTCTGAAGACCAGCTGCCGTTTGAGCTTCGCAGCGTTCCAGGCTACACGTCGTATTTTGATCAGGCCGAACGCAAGGGCTACAGCGGCGTGGCGCTGTATACGCGGATTCAGCCCCGTGAGGTGCGCCGCGGCCTGGACATAGCCCGGTTCGATACCGAGGGCCGTACGCTAGTAGTCGATTTCGGCTCCTTCGTGCTGTTTAACGTCTACTTTCCCAATGGCGGCATGTCTGCCGAGAGGCTGCAGTTTAAAATGGATTTTTACGATGCTTTTCTTGATTGCGTCGAGGCCCTGCGGAAAAAAGGCAGACATATCGTTATCTGCGGTGATGTCAATACGGCCCATAATGAAATCGACCTTGCGCGGCCAAAAGAAAACCAGACCAATACGGGCTTTCTGCCTCAGGAGCGCGCCTGGATAGACAGGCTTCTGGCAGCCGGATATATCGACACGTTCAGGCTATTCTGCGCTGAGACCGGCCAGTATACCTGGTGGGACATGAAGACACGTGCGCGGGAGCGCAATGTGGGGTGGCGCCTGGACTATTTTTTTGTGAGCGAAAGCCTGCGCGCTCATGTGAAAGCGGCATCTATTTTGCCCCAGGTACAGGGCTCTGACCACTGCCCCGTGGCGCTTACCATTGACGTATAAAATTACCGCTGACATATCCTTTTCGTCGGCAGGCTTGCACTTCCGGCATGCACATCAGAATTGATTCTAGCCGGCCTGATCCCGAAAGATGAACATAATAAGCTAGTGGGCGCAAAAGACTAATAGAGCCTTCACAATAAGTTCTGGATACATCATGATTCGTGAGAAAAAACAGTTTGTGGCAACATGCGCTTCGGGCCTGGAAGGTCTGCTTGAAAAAGAGCTCCTGGTTCTCGGTGCAGAGATCGCATTGACAGAACAGGGTGCGGTTTCTTTTGCCGGGACCATGCGAACGGGATACCGGGCCTGCCTCTGGTCGCGGTTTGCAAACCGGATTCTCCTGACGCTTAAAACGTTCGAGGCGCCTGATCCCGACGCCCTGTATGCAGGGGCGCGCAGCATCGCCTGGCACGAGCATCTGGAAAGCATCAACACATTTGCCGTTTCCTGCACAGCCGTCGACTCTCCCATCGGACACAGCGGCTTTGCGGCCCTTCGCGTGAAAGACGCGGTGGCTGATCATTTCCGGGACCGCGACAGAAAGCGGCCGTCGGTCAGCCGGGAATATCCTGATGTGCAGCTGCAGGTTTTTCTGAACGGCCCGCAGGCAGCCATCAGGCTTGACCTGTCCGGCGAGAGCATGCATATGCGCTCGTACCGCACCTATGGCGGTGAGGCGCCGCTCAAGGAGTCGCTTGCCGCCGCAATCGTGAGCCTTGCCGGCTGGTCTGCCGGCGTTTCGCCCGACAGCATGTTTCTTGACCCCATGTGCGGCTCGGGCACACTGCTGATCGAGGCCGCTTTAATCTACGGCGACAGTGCGCCTGGACTGGGGCGCAGGTATTTCGGATTCCTGGGCTGGCGAGGGCACAGCTCATCCCTGTGGGAGCAGGAGCTGAAAGAGGCCCGCGAGCGCAGGCAGGAGGGATTGAGCCGGCGCTGGCCCCGCATTGTCGGATTTGACGGCAGCCGTGACGCTGTTCGCGGCGCTTTGGAAAATATCGAGAAGGCAGGGCTGCACGGCCGCGTGCACGTGGAGCGGCGCGAACTGGCGCGGTTCGAGCTGCCCGGAGCAGAAACCGGGATAGTTGTCGCGAATCCGCCCTATGGCGAGCGCCTTGGCACGCTGAGCGCGGTGCGGTGGCTGTACCGGTGTCTTGGCAGAAAGCTCAGGGAGCACTGCCCCGGCTGGCAGGCGGCGGTCATAACCAACCATGTCGAGCTTGCCGACGCTTTGGGCCTGCAGCTGCGGGAAAAGCACCGCCTTTTCAACGGCCCCATTCTCTGCCATCTCTACTGCAGCCGGGTGCCGTCATTTCAGGCCGAGGCGCCGGGACCAGTGCTCGCGCAGGTGCATGAGGTTGCTGATATCGAGGCGAAGCATTTTTCAAACCGACTGCGCAAGAATTTCCTGCAGCTGCTGCCCTGGGCTCAGCGCGAGAACGTGTCGTGCTTTCGCGTCTATGATGCCGATATGCCCGAGTACAACATGGCGGTTGATATTTATGAAAAGTGGGTGCATGTGCAGGAGTACGCCCCCCCAAAGGACATCGATCCCGGCAAGGCATCAAAGCGCTTTACAAGCGCGCTTCGGGCTATCGAGCTGGTTCTGGGCGTTCGCCGCAATCAGGTGTTCATCAAGGTCAGGAGGCCCCAGAAAGATGGTGCCCAGTATCAGAAGCTTGGCGAGCGCGGCAAGTTCTATGAAGTGCGGGAGTCATCATGCCGTCTGCTGGTGAACCTGACCGACTATCTTGATACGGGGCTGTTTCTTGATCATCGCCAGACGCGGCAGATGATCCAGCGTGCGGCTGAAGGTAAGAATTTTCTCAACCTTTTCGGCTACACGGGCTCTGCCACGGTGCATGCCGCGATTGGTGGGGCGAAAACGACCACCACGGTTGATCTCTCGCCGGTGTATCTCGAATGGGCCGCAAGCAATCTTGCGCTCAACGGGTTCAGCGACGCATCCCATGAAATGGTGCAGGCAGACGGCATGCAGTGGCTTTTAAAAGAGCGGCGGCAGTTCGACCTCATTTTCGCAGATCCGCCGACATTTTCCAACTCAAAGCGCACGAGCACGGTGTTTGACGTGCAGCGCGACCACGCGGAGCTCGTCAGCCGCGCCGTGCGGCGCCTTGCGCCAGGCGGAACGCTGGTATTTTCGACCAACTTCCGCCGCTTTAAGCTGGATGAAGGAATTTCTAAATGGTATGCAATCGATGATATAGCCGCCCAGACCATACCCCCCGATTTTGTGCGCAACCACCGCATACACATGTGCTGGAAGATATGGCGCAGAGAGGGTAAGCCCCCTGCCGGCTAATGCCGCGTTTCCACAGCCTGAACAAGCACCCACGGATTTACTACAATTGCCGCTACCGTGGCGTCTGCTGCAAACCACGTTTGTGCCTGCTCATCTGAAATTTTGATGACTTTTCCCTGGTTCATCAACTGTTCCACGGCGATTTTGTTGTCCTTTGAAAACTGAAAAGCAACCTCTGCTAGCTCAAGTTTGGCGTCTATGGCAACTGCGTGTCCGCCTGCAAAAAAACGCGCAAGCTCCTTCCATGCAATCAGGCCGATTTCATTCTTGATAGTGTCGCGCAGGGTTTCATCGCTGTCGGAAATCATACTGCATGCTCCCAGATGTTTATAGAATCACAGCATTTTTTAATGGATATTGTCAAATCAATTCTTGAATAGTCAGCAAAGGCTCTATAAAATCGTAATGTACATACGGTATTAAGTTGGCAGGCATATGAGTACAGGCAAGCGGAAGAGCAGTCAGCCGTTCTGGGAAACAAAGAAGCTTGATGAGCTCTCCCGCGAGCAGTGGGAGGCGCTGTGCGACAGGTGCGCCAAGTGCTGCCTGATCAAGCTGGAGTTTGAAGATACCGGGCAGCTGTGCTATACACAACTTGTGTGCCGTTATTATGATGAGCAGGCGAGCACCTGCACCTGTTACGGCGAGCGAACGGTGCTGGTGCCAACATGCGTGAAATTGACACCGCAGAATCTGTCAGCGGTGCATTTCATGCCTGCCACCTGCGCCTACCGGCTGCTCTTTGAAGGTAAATGTCTGCCGTGGTGGCATCACCTGGTATCTGACAGCCCTGAGACGGTGCATGCGGCAGGCGGGTCCATACGCGGCAGGGTGCTTTGTGAAGACCTGGCTGACCCCGAGGATTGGGAAGAGCATATCGTTGACTGGGTTGAGTAAGGGTGGATTGGAGTACATATGAAACAAGCACGACAGACCCAGGGGTTGCCCGGAGAGTGAAGATCGGAGCAAAGAAGAATGCGGCTTGGGTGATAAGCAGAGGGGGTATATATAATTCAAAATTTATAGGAGCTTACGGCATGCTTACGATAGACAACACGATTCTTGTATGTATAGATATTCAGGAGAGCCTCGCAAAGGCGATGTTTGATCGTGCCAGCCTCATTGCAAACACCCGGAAATTGATTGCAGGTATCAATGTCCTTAACATACCGATACTCTGGACCGAGCAGAACCCCGAGCGGCTCGGGGCAACAGTGCCTGAAATTGCTGCGGTTATGCCCGCCGGGACGCATAGTATAAGTAAAATGAGTTTCAGCTGCTGCGGCTCTGATGAGTTTGTTCGCGTGCTGAAGGCGCGTCAGCGGTCAGCTTTCGTGCTGGCGGGTATTGAAACCCATATTTGTGTTTTGCAGACGGCTATTGACCTTGCGGGGATGGGCTTTCGGGTGCATGTGGCGGCAGATTGCGTCTGCTCGCGCACGCCGGAAAACAATGCTGGCGGCATTGAGCGCATGCGAAGCATGGGCGTGCAGATCACGTCGGTGGAAACGGCCCTTTTTGAGCTGCTGCGCACGGCTGCTGCGTCTCAGTTCAAAGAGATTGCAAAGATTATTAATTAAAAAGCAGTCCGCCAGAGCATTTTTTATGTAGACGGGTGCTTGATTAGGTACTCCGGGCTCAGCCAGACTGCCGCAATCATTTTAAAGCGATGCTCCCCGCCTACAAGGCGGCACATTCCGGTCATTGCAAAAGAATACGAGGAGGAATCTTACCAGCCGCTACTACTTCATCCTGTGGTTGATCCACACCTTTCCGTACCCTCCGCCCCCTGTTGCCGAGATCACTGGTTGACTGAACGTTCAAGAAAAATGCTTTCGTGGTATGTCATGCCTGTCAGTCTTACCCCAAGTTCGCCAAAAAAATAGGCGTCAATGACGAGAGCCGATTCGGGAATGGACATCTCGTTGATCCGTAAGAGTACTCGTTTGCTGCGGGCATGGGTGAGAGTACGGTCCATGGTCAGGGCTGCATTAAACCGATCAGCACGCTTTTTTGATCCGGCTTCAGTGAAGTCAATATTGATTAATGAGGGCTGTTCTTTCATCAGGACGGGCACGCTGAGCCTGCCGCCTTCCCGCAGGCGGCCGTAGCAGCCCATGCGGAAGTTGTAAAAGAACGTTAGCATATCCTCGAATGTAGTGTCAGGCAGTGGGCCCTGTATTGTTCGCGTTTTGTTTCCCGGATAAGTGCGGGTGCAGGTAAAAGTACTCTTTTCATAATTGAATGCAAGCGTCCGTTTATATTCCATTTTATTCTGGATGAATGTTTCCCTGAAAACAAGCGGCCTGAGGCGCTGCCGCGATTCGTCATATTCCATAATGCTTTCCATGATTTCTTTTCGATGACCGGCAATAAGCCGCAGAACCCCACGTGTTTCGGCCTCGAACAGGGCTGTGTAGCCGCCCGGCGTTTTTTTGAAGCACAGCTCTCCAGTTGCGGATCCATGGAAAAGCCAGAAGTCTATGGTGTAGTACAGCGTTTCGCCGGCAAGCATGTCGGGTGGCGTGACGTGCGCCGAAGTGCTGTGCGTGCTCAGCAGTATGAGCAAAGCTGCAACAAGCATGATGCGGATGAGGGGGGGTAGCGTATTCAGGCAAAACATGGCGCAGGTACATCCATTGTTATCCGGCTCCAATAATTTACTGCATAATCATATATTTTTTGTGAAAATTCAAAGAAATTTTTGCGTCAGTGGTTATATAATCGAGGGCATCCTACATTAGGCAGGTATCCTGCGCGGCAAGTTATGTGTTGCAGCGGGTTTCTTGACATACTCATGCATTGCTGATAAGTGATTCTTCGGGCATCCCTGCCTTTGAGCAGTGCTGTGCTGTTCCGTGATTTTATGGTTGAATGCCGGTGCGGGGTAACCAGTCTATCTGGTTGCTGATCAAAAAAAAGCCGCTCCGTTCGGAGCGGCTTTTTTTTGTGTACATACAAAGCAGATTCGGAATTGCTTATGGACTTTTTTGTACGATGCTTGTTTTTACTCTCAACTGTTATAATTCTAAAAAATCATTCGTATCCAGACGCTTCAACCCCGATATACATTCAGCCAAGCCATCGACTTCAGGATTTAATTGGAATCAACGCTGATATGTTTAATCTCTTGCGTAAAGTTTTCCAGAGAGCCGGAATCTCCGGATATAATCATTATGCTCGGAGTTACAATGTTTTTCGGCATTCCGCCGTCACCGGTTGCCGCATCAAGCAGCACGGCGTTAGGACAACATGCTTTTAAGAGGTCCAGGCTTTGATTGGTGGTTGTATGTGATCCTAATGCCAAGCCGGTCCCGGGATCAATACAGGAATCAACCCCGCTATTGCCGCAGGCATTTATTGCAATTGAGCCAACAGCGCCCCAGATCGTTTTTTGGGGAAGATAGGATCGCAGGTCATATTGCCCTGCGGGATAATTCTGCACATTGCCGGCTTCAGATGCGCCCCCGCCTACGTGAGCAGTGACAATATCGCCCGGGAAATTGCCGCTGGCATCTGAAGCAGTCAATATTTTTCTGTCGCCGACCGTTGTAACGTCGCCATCCAAATCAATAATCATGTTCAAATATATATTGTTGCCTGTACCCATGGCATTTGTGGAAAAAGAAACAGAAGCAAATTCGCTGAGCGGCAGGCCACTGTAGCCTGTTATGCCAAGGATATTCTTGTTGCCTCTTCCGCCGCCGTTAAAGCCGCCAACTTCATTGGTTATATCTGTTCGGGTCATGATGTAGCTTTTGGCGGTTCCGTTATCGCTGATTGAAATACTGGCATGATTCACAGAAAAGCTGGCCGCCTGGACCGGGGGTGTTTCGATAGCCGGGAACTGGCCAATCCAGATATATCCGCCATTATAATTACCATAATCACCTACTGCAGCCATTGATCCATCACCAGACACGGCGACCGTATCCCAGGAACGGATACCCGCGGAGGTTTGCTGTACCCAGGTTACCCCGCTATCGGTTGAGAGATATATATATCCACCATCTACAACTGCCGCCAACCTCGTACCATCAGCTGATGACGATATTGCACACCACCCGCGGTTTCCTAAATTGGTCCAGGTTGCGCCGCCATTATGAGAAGTGCACAGATTTCCATTATAGGCAATCACGGCAAGCTTCTGCCCATCAGCAGATGATGTGATTGACCACCAGAATTGAGCACCCATGGAGGTGTTTGCCGTCCAGGTTGCACCGCCGTCTGAGGAAGTATAGAGATAGCCGTTTTGGACACATGCAGCCAGCTTCATCCCATCGGCTGAAGAGGCTATTGACGACCATAGGCGCTGCCCTGAAGTTGTCCTTTGCGTCCAGGTTGCACCACCGTTTATCGACGTATAGATATATCCGCTATTATAATCACATGCAGCCAGCTTCATTCCATCAGCTGATGAGGCTATTGAATACCAGGCATGGCTTCCAGCATTTGTTCGCTCAGTCCAGGTTGCTCCGCCGTCTGTAGACGTATAGATATAGCCGCTATTGACACCAGCTGCAAGCCGCATGCCGTCGGCAGATGAGGTTAATGAATACCAGCCGCGCTGGCCGGAATTTGTTTTCGCTGTCCAGGTTAAGCCGCCGTTTGTAGAAGTATAAATATAATTATTATAAGCAGCCGCAGCAAGTTTCATCCCATCGGCAGATGCGGCAATCGCATACCAGCTGCGGATACCCGAATTTGTTTCCTGTTCCCATGGCGCCTCTGTTTCTACCTGTACCGTTACTGTGTAATCCTCTGTTGATCCATCTGCCGCCATAACGCTGTAGATTACAGGATTGGTGAAATTGTTCGCAGTAGTCCCGCTTGTCTGTAATGTGCTTCCAACTGCGACTGAAGTTCCGGTTATTGAAAACGTTGCGACTAATCCGGTAACGACGGTTAGTGGCGGCACTGTTACTGATATATTGGTTCCGTTTATTGTTCCAATTTCAGTATCAATCAATTTTCCCGGATTAGCAGAACTTGTGAAAGAGAATGCCGTTATATTCTTAGCAGGATTCAAAGCAACGGTTACCGTGACGGTATAATTTTTGGTGGAGCTGTCTGCTGCGGTGACCGTATAGGTTTTGCCGACGCCATTGGTGAAGGACTGCGCAACACCGCTAGCCGGATTTACCGATGAACCGGTGATGGTGATTGTAGGCACAAGGGCAGAGAGGCTCGTGCCGTAGGGTACCGTCAGATTAACCGTGTTTGTGCCCACAGTCCCGGTAACATCAGATGTTAGCCCCGAGTTATAAGCCGCAGTGAAGATAAATGACGTAATATCTTTTGTTGGATTCAGGGCGACATGGACCGTGACGGTGTAACCCTTGGCCGTGCTGTTGGCAGCGGTGACCGTGTAGGTTTTACCAACACCGCTTGTGAATGCCTGCACAGCACCGCTTGCGGGATTTACCGATGAGCCGGTTATCGTAATCGTAGGCACCATGGCAGACAGGTTCGTACCATAGGGCACTGTCAGGTCTACCGTGTTTGTGCCGATTGTGCCGGTAACATCAGCAGATAATGCTGGATTATTAACTGCCCGGAAAACAAAGGAGTCAATATCCTTTGCAGGATTCAGGGCAACATGAACAGTCACGGTGTAAACCTTTGACGTGCCGTTTGCGGCGGTCACCGTATAGCTGTTGCCGACTCCGTCGGTGAATGCCTGCGCAACACCGCTTCCGGGATATACCGATGAGCCTGTTATGCCAATCGTGGGCACAAGGGCATACAGATCGGTGCCGTAGGGTACTGTCAGGTCTACCGTGTTTGCGCCGACAGTGCCGAAAACATCATATGACAGGTCTGGGTTATCAGCCGCCCGGAAAACAAAGGAGGTAATGTCTTTGGCGGGATTTAAGAGAGCTGTTACCGTGACAGTATACTCTTTCGTCGAATTGTCAGCCGCGGTAACGGTATAGATTTTGCCGACGCCGGCTGTGAATTCTTGAGGCACACCGCTTGCCGGGCTGCCAGAACTTCCGGTGATGGTAATCGTTGGCACAAGGGCTGACAGGCTGGTACCATAGGGCACGATCAGGTCTATCGTGTTTGTGCCGATTGTGCCGTCAACATCAGAGGACAGCACCGGGTTGTTGGCCGCACTGAAGATAAATGACGTAATGTCCTTTGCAGGATTCAACGTATAATGGACCGTAACGGTGTATGCTTTGGTGGTGCCGTCGGCAGCGGTAACGGTATAGGTTTTGCCGACGCCTTCAATGAATGCCTGCGCAGCACCGCCTGCCGGATTTACCGATGAACCTGCTATGGCAATTGTGGGCACAAGGGCCGACAGATTTGTGCCATAGGGTACTGTAAGGTCTACCGTGTTTGTGCCGATTGTACCGGTCACATCGGAGGGCAGGCCGGGGTTATGAGCCGCCTGGAAAAGAAATGAGGTAATATCCTTTGCAGGATTTGGAGCAGAGGTTACTGTCACGGTATAATTTTTAGTCGTGCCGTCAGCAGCGGTCACCTTATAGCTCTTGCCAACTCCGTCGGTGAAGGCCTGCGCAATACCGCTTGCCGGAGCTACCGATGAGCCGGTGATGGTAATCGTGGGCACAAGGGCAGACAGGTTCGTACCATAGGGCACGATCAGGTCAACCGTGTTTGTGTCGACAGTGCCGGTAACATCAGATGCCAGTCCCGGGTTGTTGGCCGCACTGAAAATAAACGACGTAATGTTCTTTGCAGGATTCAACGTATAATGGACCGTGACGGTGTATGCCTTGGTGGTGCTGTCGGCAGCAGTCACGGTATAGGTCTCTCCGAGTCCGTCGAAGAATCCCTGCGCAACACCGCTTGCCGGATTTACCGAGTCTCCTGTTATCGTAATGGTGGGCACAAGGGCAGACAGATCGGTGCCGTAGGGCACTGTCAGGTCTACCGTGTTTGTGCCGATTGTGCCGGTAACATCAGATGGCAGACCGGGGTTATCTGCCGCCTGCAAAACAAAAGAGGTAATATCCTTTGCAGGATTTGGAGCAACGGTTACTGTCACGGTATAATGTTTAGTCGTGCCGTCAGCAGAGGTGACCGTATAGGTTTTGCCGACTTCGTCGGTGAAAGCCTGCGCAGCGCGGCTTGCAGGATTTACCGACGAACCGGTGATGGTAATTGTGGGCACAAGGGCAGACAGGCTGGTTCCATAGGGCACCGTCAGGTCAACCGTGTTTGTGCCGATTGTGCCGGTAACATCAGATGGCAGGCCGGGGTTATCTGCGGCTCTGAATACAAAAGATGTGATGTCCTTTGCCGTGGCCCCGGCAGGGTCAACCTTAAAATAGCCGAGGTTTCCGCCCGGCTGCGACTGAAAGCCGCAGACCGGGCCCGAAGTGTTGAGCCACCAGTAGGTGTCCCCGTTGGGCAGAGGTGTTTCAGCCGGAATTGTTACCGTGCAGCTCGTGCCGCCGCAGATTTGTGCTGCATCAAAAGATTTCGAGAAACTTTTGGTGTTTGTAGAAATAGACCAGGTGTTGACCTGGTAAATGTCAAAATAGCTTTCTCTCTGCCATGTAAATGTCGGGGTTTGGGTTCGCAGAGCGCCATTAAGCGGATCGGTGAGCTTAATAGTCATAACGATTACGGTAACATGGTAATTTTTCGTGCTTCCGTCTGCCGCAGTGACGGTGTATGTTTTTGAGACGTTGTCGGTGAATGCCTGGGCGCTGCCGCTTGGCGGATTTATTGAAGATCCAGGGATGGTCTCAATGGTGGGCACAAGGGCTGACATTTTTGCCGTGGAGGGAACAAGCAGCTCAACCGTATCCACGGTAATAGTGCCAACCACGTCTGTGGTCAGGCCCGTATTGTTTGCCTTTTTCAATATAAAAGAGGTGATGTCCTTTGCCGAGGCAGGGGCAACCTTAAAATAGCCAAGGTTTCCCCCCGGCTGTGACACAAATCCGCAGGTGGGGCTCGAAGCGTTGAGCCACCAGTAGGTGTCCCCTACAGGCAGAGGTGTTGTGCCTGGTATTGTTACCGTGCAGGTAGTTGCGGTGCATATATCTGCGGTACTGTAGGTTGTTGAGAAGCTTTTGGTGTTTGTTGAAATGGAATACGTGTTCAACTGGTAATAGTCAAAATTCCCGGCTTTCTTCCAGATAAAAGTGGGAGTTTTTAGTTGGTATGAGCCCTGAGCAGGTGCCGTGAGTGTCATGGGCGTATTGCTGCACGACTCTACGGTAAATGCCGCTACCGTACCGCCGGGCTGGTATTGGTATCCGCAGGCATCACTATAGGTGTTGACCCACCATGCATAGTTTGCAGGGCCAAATTGTGTAGTAGGCTGTATGGTGCACCCGGCAGCGGTACAGACTTGTGCTGCATCAAACCATTGCGAATAGCAAATTTTTCCGGTAGCCACCGCAGAGACCTGAAGCTGTACCCACTGCGCCAGCGTTTTGCTGAATTTAAATGCCGGACTTATTGTCAACACAGGTCCTGAAGGTGCGGAAAGGACCGGGTTTGTACATGGATCTACAGCTATAGTAAAAGATAGAAAGATCCCGCCTACTTGCATCTGGAAGTTACATGTATCGCTATAGGTGTTTAGCCACCAATAGTAGTCTCCCGGCAAAAAATTCTTGCCGGGTGTAACTGAGCAGGTCGTGCCATCACAAATCGTAGCAGCTTCATACCATGTCTGAAATACATAGTTTTGAGTTGTCCCTGAAAATATCTGAACCATTACCCATGTAGCTGAATTCTGTCGCCACTTAAATGGTTTATTTGCAAAACTGCCGGAATAGCTGCCTTGCGGTTCAAGTAAAGCAGCTCCCTCGCAACCGGTTACTGCCCGTGCCTGCGGAACACCTATGGAAAGAAAAATAAAATAAAATAGAGTTATGAGACCCAGCATGTTGTGCATGAGCCGGCTGGATTCTTTTTTGTTTGTGTCTTTTATTGTATTCACAATGCCACCTCCAAAAAATTTTCAGCTTTATGCTACATAATAAGGTAAATACAAGAATTATGCCAAAAAATTTTTTTAAAATAATCAACATTTATCAGTTAGTTGCAGCGGTGGCTAGCGCATGCCCTGGCTTTAAAGTGTACCGTGAGACATTGTTGGATTGTTCGCTAGTGTCTCACAGGGTGGGTTTAAAATAATGTCGTGTCAATATTAATAGAGGTGACTGCAAAGAAAGTTGGCGAATTCGATGTTGCGATTCTTGTCTAATAAGGATGTCCTATAAACAAGTTTTAGGGAATTTTCACGTAGCTTATCGGATCAGAAGTTGCTGGAAAATAAAAAAAACCGGCTGTTGACCAAGCCGGTTTACTGCAGAATCTAATTATAAGTTTGAAAAAATCAGCCTTTCAGGGATTCCACAACTTCCTTTATATCATCCGGGGTATCGACTTTCTGAATCGGCACATCGCGGCTGATTTTTCTCATGAGGCCGCATAGCACATTGCCGGGGCCGATTTCAAGCGCCCGGTCAGGCTTCTGCTGGAGGAGCTTATCCATCTGTTCGATCCAGCGCACGGGCGAGTTCACCTGCCGGGTGAGCAGCTGCTTCACCGCATCTTTGGACGGATAAAAATCCGCCTCGACATTCGATAGTACGGGAACTTTGATGTCGCTGACGGTAATGGAAGCAAGCGCCTCGGCCAGCATATCGGCTGCCGGTTTCATGAGGGCGCTGTGGAAGGGTGCGCTTACGGGCAGCATGACAGCCTTTTTTGCGCCAAGCGCTTCGGCCTTGGCCACGGCGCGCTTCACGGCTTCCATATGGCCGGAGATGACGATCTGGCCCGGGCAATTGTAGTTTGCCGGCGCGACATGCTCGCCCTGAGCGCCATCGCGGCAGGCCTGCTCGACAAGCTCGGTATCAAGGCCCAGTATGGCTGCCATGCCGCCCATGCCTGCAGGTACGGCCTGCTGCATAAACATGCCTCTTTTGCGCACGATGCATACGGCATCGGCAAAAGCAAGAGCGCCTGCGCACACCAGGGCGCTGTATTCGCCAAGGCTGTGACCGGCAACGATTGCGGGCTCCAATCCGGTTTCCTGCTGCAGCACTTTGAGCGAAGCAATGCTTGCCGTAAGGATTGCGGGCTGCGTGTTCATGGTGAGCTTCAGGTCGCTTTCAGGGCCTTCGAAGCACATTTTTGATAAATTATCGCTGAGCGCTTCATCGGCCTCTGCGAAAACATCGGCAGCGATTTTGAAGTTATCTTTCAGGTCTTTGCCCATGCCGACATACTGGGACCCCTGCCCAGGGAAAAGAAAAGCCCACTTTGCCATAGCGTACCCTCCAAAAGTGTTGATAAGATGTATAGTCGTGGTTCGAAAATATAGGCTAAAAAGTCTGATAGGTCAACGGAAAAGCTCGTTAATCCGCGGGGTTCATGCTTCAAGCGCGATGCCCGTAAATACGCAGCCGTCATGAAAAAAATAATGGCCGGTTAGTCTTGCGCATGCGGGGCGTGCGTTTGAAATTTCGGGGCTTATGCGCACCTCAAAACAAGACGGGCCGGCCTTCCGCACCTCTGCATCGTGAAATCCCATATGAACAGGTACAACAGGAGCAAGGCATTTATACACCGCCTCCTTGGCGCTGAACAGGAGGGCGAGAAAGGCCTGTTGTTCCTCATCACTGAAGTTCTGCAATACGGCTGTTTCCGCGCCGGTGAGAACTTTGCGGGCAATGTTCATGGTAACGCGGCCGACGGTTTCTATATCAAGGCCGATTCCAGCCAGATGCTCAGCTCGTGAAACAGCAGCGCCTGCCCAGGTGTGGCTGTGCGAAATGGTTCCAAGGAGACCATCCGGCCAGAGCGGTGCTGATGATGCAGCCTGCAGAATCGGCATCGGAGCATAGCCGATAGCGCCGAGGGCTTCCCTCGCGCAGGCTCTGCCTGCGGCAAATTCGCGGCGGCGTTTGTCAACGGCTTTTTTTATGAGTTCCTGTTCCTGCGGATAGAGATCGCTGGTGTTGTGGCCGATGCGCCTGCAGGCTGTGGCGACACATGCCGGGAAGAGGTGTGCAATATCAAGCATGCCGGGCATTTTTTTTTAGTTTATAGAGTATGCACTGCCGGAAAGGTGAACACGCGCCGGCCACAGCGGCGGCAGGCGCGTACAGGAGACTATTTTTTACGGCTTTTTTTTCTCGATTGTTTCTGCTGCTTGCGTTTATCTTTATTTTTTTTCTTTTGGGCTGATGACAACTCGCGGGGCGGCGCATTAAAGGTGCTCATGGGCATGGAGCTGCCCATCATGTTTCCCATTCCGGGTATGCCCGCATTACCATCCCCCACGCCGGGCAGATTTGAAAGGCCGCTTGCCATGCGGCTCAGCATGCCTGAGCGGCCCATGTTTTTCATGACGTCGCGCATGGTTTTGAAGCGCTTGAGGATTTCATTGATGTCTTTGATGGTGCGCCCACAGCCCCGGGCAATGCGTTTTTTGCGGCTGTCATTGAGTAAGTCGGGATTTATCCGCTCTGCTTTGGTCATTGAGTGGATGATGGCCTCAACCTTCACGACTTCGCGGTCATCAACTGAGGCATTGCCCGCAAGCTTGTTGAAAAAGGGTATTTTTTCCACCAGATCCTGCAGGGAGCCCATTTTTTTTATGGCCTGAAGCTGCTCGAGAAAATCGTCAAGGGTGAATTGCCCCTTGAGCATGCGCCTGGCATCTTCTTCAGCCTTCTTTTCGTCGACGACATCTTCAAAATCCTTCATAAGGCCGACGACGTCGCCGAAACCGAGTATGCGCGAGGCAAGTCCCTCTGGGCGAAATTCTTCAAGGCGGTCGAGCGACTCGCCGGTGCCTAAAAACTTTATGGGCCTGCCGGTCACTTCCTTGATCGAGAGGGCAGCGCCCCCGCGGGCATCGCCATCGAGCTTGGTCATGATAAAGCCCGAAATGTTCAGCCTGCGGTTGAATTCCTCCGCGGTCTTCACGGCGTCCTGGCCGATCATGGAATCGCAGACAAGCAGCGTATTTTCCGGCTGCGTGGCCGTGGAGATATGCTCAAGCTCGGTCATGAGCGTGTCATCAATGGCCAGTCGGCCCGCGGTATCGAATATGGCCACATCGCAGCCGATTTCTTTTGCATGATCAAGGGCGCGCTTGCAAATGACCGGCGGCAGGGCGTCTTTAACCGAAAAGAAGGGTATGCCCAGAGACTCGCCGATAACTCTGAGCTGCTCCACGGCCGCCGGGCGGTAGATGTCGGCGGCAACCAGCAGGGGCTTTTTGTTTTTGCCGCGCAGGTAGCCCGCCAGCTTTCCTGCAGTGGTTGTCTTGCCGCAGCCCTGCAGCCCGAGCAGCATGATGGCCGATACGGGCCGGCTGCCGAATTTAATGCTCGTATCAACCGGGCCCATGAGCCCCACGAGCTCTTCGTAGCAGATATTGATGAAGTGATCGCCCGGTGCTACCTTGAGCTTTTTGCCCTTATGGGAGACGCGCGTATCGACAACCTCGCCGATGGCCTTCTCTTTCACGCGGCTGATGAAACCCTTAACGACATTGAAATTAACATCTGCCTCAAGCAGCGACAGGCGGATGTCCTTAAGGGCGTCCTCAATATTGCTTTCGGTCAGTTCGGTGCGACCCTGGAAGCGGTCGCGCGCCTTATTGAATCCACTGGTAATCGTTTCAAGCATGGTCGTTCCTGATTAGAACATTTAACATCAATTCACACGCAGCCTGCGGCCCTTATTTTTTTCTGAGCTCTTTTTCCACCGCCTGTACAAGCGCGTCGGCTGAAAGCCCGGCCGCCTTGAAGACATCGGACGTGGGGCCTGACATGCCATAGGCCGTTACGCCCAGCTTGCGCAGCCTCGCCCGAAGTCCCCGTGTGGCAAGGTGATTTGCAACGATGCTGCCAAGCCCGGTGTGAACATTGTGATCTTCATAGGTAATGATGATGCCGTTTGCCGCAGCCTCGGCGAGAACGTCTTCGTCAAGGTCTTTGGGGCAGGAGACATTGAGTACGCGCACGCTGATGCCTTTGGCTTTCAAAGCTTCCCATGCCTTTATGGCAGGCGCTAGCATACAGCCGCAGGTCATGATGGCGGCATCCGTGCCCTGGCGCACCACGTCTATTGCGCCGTAGGTGAAACTGTATCCATCACCGAAAAAGGGATTGCCTGCTTCATCAAGGATGGTCGGCGTTTTTGAGCGGCCCATGCCCAGAAAGAAATTGCCGGAGTTTGTCGCGATAAAGCGCGTCGCCCGGTCGGTCTGGTTGGGGTCTGCGGGCAGAACAATCTTGAAGCCGAACAGGTTCTGGAACAGCCCGACATAATCGATGCACTGATGGGTTTTGCCGTCCTCCCCTACATCAAGTCCCACATGCGTGCACACGAGCTTCAGGTTTGCATGGTTGATGTCGCTCAGTCGGTGCTGGTTATAGGTTTCGCAAACGCCGAAGACGCCGAAATCGGCAAAAAATGAGACCACGCCGTCAGTGGACAGGGCCCCTGCCATTGCGGCTGCATTGTGCTCCTGAATGCCCACCTGGAAGAAGTGATCGGGCTGAACAGACTCAAACCCGTCGACCTTTACGGAGGTGGCCAGATCGCAGTCAAAAACAGCTATGGGGCTTGCACCGGCAAGGTCCTTGTTTGCCAGGGCAAGGCTTTTCAGGGCGCTGCCGAAGGCTGAGCGGTTGTCGGTCTTGGTGTCTGCGGCATAGATAATGGGGTCGCCGGGCTGTATAGTGATAGGGTTTGCCGCCAGGTGATGCTCGTCATCGACGGGCGTATTTTTCCGTTTTTCCTTATACGGCTCAAGCTCCGGGGGCAGCCCGAGCTCGGTCATGGCCTTGAGGTATTGCTCCTCTGATAATGTCGAGCCATGGTATTTGGCCAGGTTTTCCATAAACGATACGCCCCTGCCCATGACGGTGCGAGCTATTATGGCCATGGGGCCTGTCGTGTCGTTGACGGCGGTATGAAGGGCGCCATACACTTCATGCAGGTTGTGGCCGTCGATTTCAATGACCTTCCAGCCGTCTGAGAGGAAGTTTTCTTTGATGTTCTGAGGCATTACCGTGTGGGTATCGCCGGAGATCTGCAGCCGGTTATAATCGATAAGCACGGTGAGATTGGAAAGATTGTATTTGGCCGCAAAGCGGCGGGCCTCGGATATCTGGCCCTTCTGCTGCTCGCCGTCGCCCATGACAACGAAGGTGTGATACGTTTTCTTTTTCAGGCGTGCCCCGAGTGCAAAACCGCAGCCGACCGACAGGCCCTGGCCGAGATTGCCCGTGCCCCACTCGATGCCCGGCACCGTGCGCTCTACATGGCCTTCAAAGATGCTGCCGGTCCGGCGAAAGCCCGTGATCGCGTCCTCGCGCTTGAAAAATCCGGTTGCGGCAAGGGCTGAATATGCACCGGGCGAGGTGTGCCCGTGGCTGATAACAATGCGGTCGCGGTCGGGGTTATGGGGATCGTCAGGAAATACCCGCGCGCAAGCATACAGGGTCAGATACATCTCAAGAGACGACATGGAGCCGCCCGGATGGCCTGATGCCGCAAGTGTGGTCATGGTAAGTATATCGCCCCGCGCCCGCCTGGCGCGGGCCTTGAGTTCGGCAATGGCAGCATCGCCCAGCTTTTTTTCGGTAAACCCGCGCTCTATCATGATAGGCCTCGTATGTAAGATGCGATTAATATAAAAAAGAATAGAGGATTATAAAAGCATGAGGCCTATATGTCAACAGGGAAACCGCATCACAGGGAAACCGCATCACCAGCGGTTGTGCTGCACACTGCGCGTGTTAAAGGAGTATTTGCCGTAGCCCAATATTTTTGGTACTATTTTAAATTTGAGAGGACACATTGTGAAAATCATGCGCGTTATGCCTAGTCTAAAGCACATGTTTCGGCCTCGTGATAGTGCGCCAAATATTTTTGCCGGCTTTATGTCGGGCATGATGACGCTTATTGCCAGCCTGTCCTATGCAGCCCTTATTTTTTCAGGGGATCTTGCATCGTATTTAGACCTGGGCATAACAAGCGCCCTGGTGAGCGCCGTGATTATCGGTTTTGTCGTTGCCTGCCGCAGTTCTTCGCCATTTCTTATTGCTGGCCCCGATGCCAACATCTCAGCCATTATGTCGCTTATGGCGGCTTCCATTGCTGCGCGCATAGGGCATGGCCCCGGCGACAGTTCCTTATATCCAAGCCTGTGGGCCGCCATTGTGCTGAGCACCGTACTGACGGGAGTGGCGCTTTATATTCTCGGCAGGTTCAGCATGGGCCGCTGGATCAGGTTTATTCCCTATCCGGTTGTTGGGGGCTTTCTTGCAGGCACTGGGTGGCTGCTCGTGAGCGGCTCCTTTAATGTGATGAACGGTTTGTCTTTAACTATGGCCAATCTGGGCGAGCTTGGGCGGCCGGAGCAGATTATGCACTGGGCGCCGGGCCTGGCGCTGGCCCTTGGATTGACCGTGGCGCTTCGCCGCTGGAGGCATTATCTCATCATGCCCGTGCTGCTGTTTACATGCATGATTGCCGTGCATGCCGTGCTGTATTTTAACGGGATAGCCCCTGCACAGGCCGCTGCAACAGGCTGGCTGCTGACGCCGCTTCCGGAAGATCTGCTCGTTCATTCCTTCAGGGCTCTCGCGCCCGATCAGATTAAGTGGGGCGTGCTGCTTGCGCAGACGCCCAGCCTGCTTGCTCTTCTGGCCGTGGCTGCCATGGTTATTCTCCTGAACGCCGCCAGCATTGAAATCGCCTCCAGAACCGATATCGACCTTGATGCCGAGCTTAAGTCAAACGGCATGGCAAATGTTTTTGCCGCTCCTTTTGGCGGCCTTGTGGGCTGCATTACTCTCAGCCGCAGCCTTCTTAATTTTACCGCCGGCGCCACGAGCCGGATATCGGGCATGGTTGCAGCGCTGCTGTGCGCGGTGGTACTGCTTGCCGGCACCTCGCTGCTTAATTTTTTTCCGCGTCCGGTGCTTGGTGGGCTGCTGCTGTACCTTGGCCTGTCGCTGATAATCGAATGGGTGTATGACGGCTGGCGAAGGCTGTCACGCTTTGATTATGCTCTTGTACTTATTATCCTTGTGATTATAGCCGTTTTTGGATTTGTGCCGGGCGTCGGCGTCGGCATTATGGCGGCGACGATTTTATTTGTTTTCAACTATAGCCGCATTAACGTTGTTAAGACCGAATTGACCGGCGCGGTTTATCACAGTAATGTTCAGCGATCATTCAATGAACAGAAACGGCTTATGGATTGCGGCAATGAAATCGTCATTCTCAGGCTTCAGGGGTATATATTTTTCGGTACCGCCTATACGCTGCTCGTGCATGTGCGCGGTCTTATGAGCCCGGAAGCAGCAGGCACGGCGCGCTATGTGATTCTTGATTTCAAGTTTGTGAGCGGCATCGATTCATCATCCGTCCTCATTTTTTCAAAGATGCGCCAGTTTGCCGAGGCGAACAACGGTTGCCTCATATTCGTGCATCTGCAGGACGAGGTGCGAGCCATGCTTACTGAAGATGGTGTGCTGGCCTCTGAGCCCCGGCACTGCCGGATTTTTTCCGATTTGGATTATTCCATCGAGTGGTGCGAGGAGGAGCTGCTGCAGGCACACAGCAGCGCGGGCGGAGCTGAAAGCCGCACACTTGAGGAGCACCTGGCTGCGCTTTTTCCGCTGCCCGCCATGATACCCGGACTTATGCGATATCTGGAGCGCATGGAGGCGCCTTCCGGCTACATGCTTTTCAGTGCGGGTATGGCTGCAGAGGATTTGTACTTTGTCGAGACAGGCACCGTCACCGCATACCTTGAACTGCCCGACGGCACGCGCAAGAGGCTGCGCACCATGGGGCCGGGCACCGTCGTGGGGGAGATGGGGCTGTATCTGAATGTGCCGCGCTCTGCATCTGTCTGCACCGAGCGGCCCAGTGTGCTTTATCGTCTCAGCGCAGCATCGCTTGCCCGCATGGAGCAGGACGACGCCGGGCTGGCATCCGCCTTTCACCGGTTTATCGTCCGGCTTGTGGCATACCGTCTCATGCATGCCAATGAAGAGCTGCAGCTGTTGTCATAGCGGGCACACCCGCCTTATTCGGTTTTTTTATTATCCGGCAGCTCCTGCAGCCGGCCCATTTCTTTTTCGACATCTATAGACTGGCTGCTGTCGGCGCGCTTCAGAAGCATAAGCATCCGGGCAGGGGAGATGCCCCCGGTTTTTTCGAGAAGCTCCTCGATACGTTTTTCAATGGCTTTGAAGTCGGGTTTATCGGTCATGGGTCTGTTCTGTAAAGTTGTTCATCGTTTTTCGTTAACGACCAACAATCAACAATCAACAAATAAATATATATGCTTTTCCGCTCAATCCGTCAATAGTTTCTCCGGCTGCGGGCCCGGCATGTTATATCAATTGACATGCACGTGCGGACTGTTTATTGTCTGGGTAATTTGAAAAAATCAAAGCTTCAGGGAGAATATATATGATGTACGCAGTGATCATGGCAGGCGGCAGGGGCACGCGGTTCTGGCCGCGCAGCAGGGGCGCCATGCCCAAGCAGCTGCTGGATATAACAGGAGACAGCACCATGCTGCAGCAGACAGTGGAGCGTATCACGCCGCTGGTGCCCCTTCGGAATATTTTGATAGTTACCGGAGCTGAACAGGCGGCCCTTGTGCGGGAGCAGCAGCCCGATATGCCGACTGAGAATATCATTGTCGAGCCTGTGGGCCGCAACACTGCTGCCTGCATCTGCCTGGCCGCGACAAAGATATACAAGCAAAATCCTGAAGCTGTAATGCTCGTGCTGCCGGCCGATCATCATATCGGTAATCCTGACTGTTTTCGCAGCTGTCTTAAAGCCGCTGCAGACGCGGCCCGTGAAACCGGAGCTCTTATTACAATCGGCATAGCCCCCACTCAGCCTGAAACCGGATACGGCTATATTCAGTACGACAGCTCGCGCTGCGTTTTAGGAGCATACCGTGTTGAGCGTTTTTATGAAAAGCCCGACCGCGAACGCGCGCAGCAGTATCTTGACAGGGGGAATTTTCTCTGGAACAGCGGTATGTTCGCCTGGAAAGCCTCGGTCATTCTTGATGCCGTTAAAAAGCATCTGCCTGCCATGCACGACCTGCTTTTTCCGCTTAATGATATATGGGGCACGCCTGCCATCGATGGAGCTATTGCCGATGCTTACGCCAGTGTGCAGGCCATATCAATCGACTATGGCGTTATGGAAAAAGCAGACCAAGTTTATACGCTTGCAGGAGACTTCGGCTGGAACGATATCGGCAGCTGGTCGGCCATTTACGAGATATCCGCCAAAGACAGCTCGGGCAATACCCTGCGCGGTGATGTTATCGCCGTTGAGTCAGAGAACTGCATGGTCTATTCGCCCCAAAAGCTCACTGCCATCGTCGGCCTGAAGGATATCGTTGTGGTTGAGACTGATGATGCCCTGCTGGTCATGCCCCGGGACCGGGCGCAGGACGTGCGCAGGATCGTTGATGAACTGGAGCGCCAGGGCAGGAAGAATCTTTTATGAGTTCCGGCTTTTGATTGACATATTATTGGGCATTAATTTGTCGTAGTTCGCACTTAATTCTGCACGTGCAGAATTAATGGGTAACTTAATATATGGCAGAGCAAAGATTATTTCTGATAATATGGAATAATTGTGGAATGGTTCACATGCAACATTAAGAGCCGTAATGTGAAATTTTTTGAAGGAAGCTATGGCACAAGATAATGTGATTGCGTTCAGATTCTGGAGTCACACATCCCCTCAGCTCTCCTTCGCCTTAGATGCTTTCCCATCCCACATCTCGCCCCTTTTTTAGTATTGTTTTTGTTGACTTCTAGGCTCAAGGGTTTATAGGTTTTATTAAAAAGTGGATACAAAAAGCCGATGGCTTTTGCGTTCATTTAATTAGTTAATCAGTATTGAAGGGAAGGAGGTTTAGAATATATATTACATATATGAAAAGCACTTCAGAGATTCAGTGTGCTGCTTAAAACATCAATATGCGAAGGGGGTAGTTTTGAAAAAAATTTGCTTATTAGGTTTTATAATAGCTTTTTCTTTGACTTTGTTGGGCGTTGCAACTTCAATGTCTGATGCTCAAAGCATTTGTCCTGATGGTTATCCTTTGCCTTGTGATGACGGAACATGCTGTCCCAGTACTCATCCCTATAAATGCTCAAGCCTAGGTGAATGCTCCACCATCTATAAAGAAGGTTGCACTACAACATGCGGTGACGGGTCGACCAGCAGATGTTTGGTAACGAAAGTTTTAGGAGAGAATAATCCGGAACTGCAACAAATACGCGATTTCCGCGATAGCAAACTTGCCCAAAACGCAGTTGGGCGTATGATCATACAAATTTACTACAACAAGACCGAGAGCATCAATGCAGCCCTTGACAACAGTCCGGCGCTGCGGGCCATGACCCGTAAGGTGCTTGAAATGATTGCGCCGATGATGGAGAAGAAATAAAAACCGAGACAGAGGCATCAGAAAGGCCTGACTACTGTATCTAGTGGTCGGGCCTTTTTATTAAAATTCGTGTAGCGTGATAGAATCTTGACAGCAGCATGCCCTGAAATTATTGCATATTACCCCTGGTAATATTGTCATTGTCCGATGAAAGCAAAATTATCTGATTAAAACTTTTGGTTTAAATCCAAATCTTTACAATAATTAATACCGCATCCACCAGCCGCTGTCCGGCCGGGGAGGCTTGAAGCTTGTGGAGGCGCTTTCATTGTCGCAGGTAAGCCGCTGTATATCAAGGCCGTCCTTTTTTAATATTCCAAGCACCGTCACGGGCCTTTTGCCGTGTATGGCCCTGTCAAGCAGGTTTATCGCATCCCAACCGGGCTCAATGCGGTAATTAAGCGTATAGCCCCGCAGGCTTTTGCCGTTTTCTGTAAGCAGCAGGTGCCATGTCCAGAAACCGTAGGATCTATACCAGGCGACAGGGGCCGTCACTTCGATCTTTTTGCCTTTATAGAGACTGTAGCGCGCAAGCAGGTCATCAAGTGTTGCTGTGATGACAATTTCCTGCCCGGCATAGAACGTTTGCTGCTGAAGATAGGTGTCCAGATCCAGTCGCACCGCTGTTTGTATGCAGCCGACCGGAAGGCACAGCACACAGAAAATCAGACACAAGGAGAATCCGACAGGAAGCATTTTTTTCATAGAAGTAAGTCTAAAGCATAAGGACGGGAAATGCAAGAGGTCTGGCTACGGCACTACAAGCAAAATACATGCACTTGCGGGCACCGGCAGGGAGCCGCAGTGATTTTTTTGGGCAGCTGTTTTTTGCAAATATATTTTTTGCCGTAATAATTGTCTTATAAAGTGTTTTGTGCTACAACTACACATTAATTTTTTAAGGATTTGCAAACCTTATTTTATAGCTAAAGGAGAGCAGCACATGCCTAAGCGCCTGGACATTAAAAAAGTGATGATCATCGGCTCGGGCCCCATCGTGATAGGCCAGGCCTGCGAGTTCGACTATTCGGGCACACAGGCCTGCAAAGCCCTGCGGCAACTCGGGTATAAAATAGTGCTCGTGAATTCAAACCCCGCAACCATTATGACCGATCCCGGCATGGCCGACCGGACCTATATCGAGCCGCTCAACGTCCATGTTCTGGAAAAAATAATTGCCAAAGAGAGGCCTGATGCCCTGCTGCCGAATCTCGGGGGCCAGACAGGCCTGAACCTTTCATCCGAACTCAACAAGATGGGCGTGCTTGATAAATACGGTGTGAAGGTGATCGGCGTGAACCTTGACGCCATTGAGCGCGGTGAAGACCGCATCGCCTTCAAGGAAACCATGAATCGTCTCGGTATCGACATGCCCGAGAGCGAGGCCGTATACACAGTCGAAGATGCTGAGCAGGTGGCCTCACGGCTGGGCTATCCGGTGGTTGTGCGGCCTGCCTACACCATGGGCGGCACGGGCGGTGGCCTTGTGTATAATGTTGATGAATTGCGCGTGATTGCAAGCCGCGGCATATCGGCAAGCCGCATCGGGCAGATTTTGATTGAGGAGTCGGTGCTGGGATGGGAAGAGCTTGAGCTTGAGGTCGTGCGCGATGCCAAAAATCAGAAAATCACGGTCTGCTTTATCGAAAACGTGGACGCCATGGGCGTGCATACGGGCGACTCCTATTGTGTGGCTCCCATGCTCACCATAGCCCCCGCGCTGCAGGCGCGCCTGCAGAAGCACTCCTACGATATCGTCGAGGCCATCGGCGTCATCGGCGGCACCAATGTACAGTTTGCCCACAATCCGGAAACCGGCCGCGTCGTGGTGATCGAGATCAACCCGCGCACATCGCGGTCATCAGCCCTTGCATCAAAGGCGACCGGCTTCCCCATCGCCCTTGTTTCATCGCTGCTTGCGGGCGGCCTGACCATGGACGAAATTCCCTACTGGCGCGACGGAACACTTGAGAAGTACACGCCCTCTGGAGAGTATGTGGTGGTGAAGTTCTGCCGCTGGGCCTTCGAAAAGTTTCCTGGCGTGATTGATTTGCTCGGCACGCAGATGCGCGCCGTGGGCGAGGTTATGAGCATCGGCAAAAACTACAAGGAGGGCTTTCAGAAGGCCATTCGCTCCCTTGAAACAGGCCGCCACGGGCTCGGTTTTGCAAAAGATTTTAACTCCAGGGCGCTTGAGGATCTCATGAGCATGGTCTCAACGCCCACTAGCGAGCGGCAGTTTATCATGTACGAAGCACTGCGCAAGGGCGCCAGCGTGCAGGAGTTGCACGAGAAGACCTATATCAAGGCATGGTTCATCCAGCAGATGAAAGAGCTTGTGGAGCTTGAGGAAAAAGTTCTGTCCTATAAGGGCAAACAGGTCCCCAATGATCTGCTCGTACAGGCCAAGAAAGACGGCTTTGCCGATCGCTACCTTGCCCGCATTCTTGAAGTTCCGGAAAAAACGATTCGCGATCAGCGCCTGGGACTGGGTATGGCAGAGTCATGGGAAGCCGTGCGCGTGAGCGGTGTTGAGAATGCAGCCTATTATTTCTCAAATTATCACAAGTCGGACAACAACCCGATCAGCCCGAACCGTAAAATTATGGTGCTGGGCGGCGGGCCGAACCGTATCGGCCAGGGAATCGAGTTTGACTACTGCGCCGTGCATGCGGCATTCGCCCTGCGCGCCGAGGGTTTTGAATCGATTATGGTCAACTGCAACCCCGAAACCGTATCAACGGATTATGACACCTCAAACAAGCTTTATTTCGAACCGCTGACGGTCGAGGATGTTTTAAGCATTTATGACCGGGAGAAACCTGAGGGCATTGTTGTGCAGTTTGGGGGGCAGACGCCACTCAATATCGCCGCCGAACTTGAAAAATGCGGGGTGAAGATACTGGGCACCTCGCCCGATATTATCGACCTGGCCGAAGACCGTGACCGGTTCAGACAGATGATGCAGAAGCTGAAAATTCCCCAGCCCGAATCGGGCATGGCAAGCACTCTTGAGCAGGCGCTTGCCGTAGCTATGAAAATCGGCTACCCGCTGATGGTGCGTCCTTCGTACGTGCTCGGGGGCCGGGCAATGGAGGTGGTCTATGATGAAGAGATGCTGCGGCGGTATGTGGGTGCGGCTGTCGATGTAGCTCCAGAGCGGCCTATTCTTATAGACCGGTTCCTGCAGAATGCAATCGAGTGCGAAGCCGATGCCCTGTCAGACGGCTCAGATGCCTTCGTGCCCGCGGTGATGGAGCATATCGAGCTTGCAGGCATTCACTCGGGTGATTCGGCATGCGTCATTCCGCCGGTGAGTATTGCCGGCAGCCATATAAAGACCATTACCGAGTATACCCGCAGGATCGCCATTGAAATGGGCGTGGTGGGGCTTATCAATATCCAGTACGCCATTGCTGGTGATACTGTTTATATCCTTGAGGCAAACCCGCGCGCTTCGCGGACCGTGCCACTGGTATCAAAGGTCTGCAATATTCCCATGGCGCGCATCGCCATGCAGCTGATGCTGGGCAAAAAGCTTTCATCCCTTAACCTCAAGCATGGTTCATTTTCGCACTTCGGCGTCAAGGAAGCGGTGTTCCCGTTCAACATGTTTCCCGAGGTCGACCCGGTGCTCGGGCCTGAGATGCGTTCAACGGGGGAGGTGCTCGGCATGGCTGATTCCTACGGCCTGGCATACTACAAGGCGCAGGAAGCCGCCCAGCAGACTTTGCCCGAGAAAGGCACCGTGCTTATTACTGTTGCCGACAATGATAAGGAGAATACGGTTGAGGTTGCCCGCGAGTTCGCAGAGCTCGGGTTTACTATTAAATCAACCTCCGGCACCCATGCCTTTCTTGCAAACTGCGGCATAAAAACCGATGCAATTCTCAAGGTGCATGAGGGCCGTCCAAATATCGCCGACAGCATTGCCAATGGCGAAATTCAGCTCGTCATCAATACACCTACAGGACGGCTGAGCAAGCAGGACGACTCCTATATTCGCAAGGCGGCCATCAAACATAAAATACCCTATATCACCACAACGGCAGCCGCAATAGCTGCTGCCAAGGGTATCAAGGCTTTCCGTAAGGGATATGGCGACGTGAAATCGCTGCAGCAGTATCATTCTGAAATTGTGTGATTTTGGATTGACTTAAATACGGAATGCGGAGCTTTTTCGGGCGCGGGCACCGCGCCCCTACAGCTGGCTTCTGGATTGTGACTTTTAAAAGGAGAGCTTAATGAGCGGCATGTTCGGTGTTGTTACCCAGGGGGACTGTATTTCTGATTTGTTTTACGGTGTTGATTATCACACGCATCTTGGAACTGAGTTCGGCGGCATGGCAGTGCTCGGTGAAACATTTACGCGCTGCATACATAATATCGGCCAGAGCCAGTTTAAGTCGAAATTTGACGAAGACTATAAATTGTTCAAGGGCAATAAAGGTATCGGCGTCATCAGCGCCATCGACGAGCAGCCTATTTACCAGAATTCCAAGTTCGGCCAGTTCTGCATCGCCACCGACGGCTTTATAGAGAACAGCACTGCTCTTGCCCGCGGGCTTATGGGCAAAGACATTTCTTTCAGCGAGGTGAGCCGCAAGGGTTTCAACCTCACTGAGCTTATCGCAAAGCTCATTACGCAGGGCGATGATTTTATCGATGGCATTCAGAAGATGTTTGACGCAATCGAGGGCGCCACATCCCTTTTGATACTCAATAAAGACGGGGTATATGCGGCCCGCGACCGCCACGGCTACACCATGCTTGCCGTCGGGAAACGCGGCAATGACTGGGCGGTAACAACAGAAACAAGCGCTTTTGTGAACAGCGATTTCCAGGTGGTGCGCTATCTTGACGCCGGGGAGATCGTGCTTCTGAGCGAGCAGGGCATATCTCAGATCAAGCCCCCTGCGCGGCCCAAGCAGAGTTGTTCGTTTATGTGGATTTATACGGGATTCCCCACCACGAATTTCGATGGCGTGAACGTCGAGATCGTGCGCGAGCGCTGCGGCCGGTATCTGGCAAAGCGCGATAAGGATATCCAAGTTGATGTCGTGTCCGGTGTGCCTGATTCGGGCACAGCCCATGCCGTTGGGTATGCCATGGAGTCGGGCAAGCCTTTCAGGCGGCCGCTTATAAAATATACTCCCGGCTACGGCAGGAGCTATACACCTCCCTCGCAGGAAACGCGCGACCTGATTGCAAAAATGAAGCTTATCCCCGTACGGGAAATTATCGAAGGCCAGCGCATTATCGTGTGCGACGATTCGCTGGTGCGCGGCACGCAGCTGAAAAATTTCACCATTAAAAAGCTGCTGCAGAACGGGGCAAAGGAAACCCATGTGCGGCTTGCCTGCCCGCCGCTCATGTTTCCCTGCAGGTTTATTTTCTCCACCCGCTCCATTTACGAGCTTGCCGCCCGCCGGGCCATCATCGAGCTTGAGGGCACGGAGCATCCCGATCTTACGCCCTATCTGGACGATACAACGCCGCAGTATAAAAAAATGGTCGATTTCATAGCAAAAGATCTTGGCGTAACCACGCTGCGGTACCAGACCGTTGATGATATGGTTGCAGCCATTGGCCTACCGCGGGAAGAGCTATGCCTGTACTGCTGGACAGGGCAGTGCCCTCAAAAAGACTGATGCAATTTTTTTATGAAAACAAAGCCCTGCGTGGTCTATGCGGCAGGGCTCTTTTTTTAGAAGCAGAACTGAGATTCAGGCGCGCAGCAGAGGCTGCCGGAAACAAAGAGCCGCATCGGGAAGAACGATGTACTGCTGCATGTTATGTGCGGAGCAGGATGTGCCCGGAGTGCGGAGCTGATAGATGCATAATCGATAGACACAAGGAAAGGTGAACGAGCATGCTTGATTATGGACTGGATGAAACACAAAAGCAGATGGTTGCGCTGGCGCGAAAGATCGCCCGGGAAAAGATCATTCCCGTTCGCGCTGAGCTTGATGAGAAGCAGGAGTTCCCCTGGGGCGTGATGAAGGTTCTGGCTGATGCCGGGCTGTTCGGCATTTATATACCCGAAGAGTATGGCGGCATGGGTTTCGGGAGCTTTGAAAATGTTCTTGTCATTGAAGAGCTCAGCAAATACTGCCTCGGCATTTGCCTGAGCTTCGCCGCAAGCGGGCTTGGCGCCTATCCGATTCTGCTTTTCGGCAGCCATGAGCAGAAGCTGAAATACCTGCCCGATATCGCCTCCGGCAAAAAGCTTGCCGCATTCGGCATCACCGAGTCGGGAGCGGGCAGCGATGCCGCAAGTATTCGCTCAACGGCGAAAAAACAGGGCGATTGCTATATCCTCAACGGCGTTAAGCAGTGGATCACCAATGGCGGCGAGGCAGAGACCTACTCGGTTGTTGCCAAGACCGATCCCGCGAAGGGCCCCCGCGGCGCAAGCGCTTTTGTTCTTGAAAAAGGCCAGCCGGGATTTACCTTCGGCAAAAAGGAGAATAAGCTCGGCATCCGGGCCTCTGCAACCCGTGAGCTGGTGTTTGAAGACTGCAAAGTCGGCAAAGAAAATATGCTTGGCAGGGAGGGCATGGGCTTCATGGTGGCAATGAAAACTTTCGACATGACCCGAGCGGGCATTGCGATTCAGGGCGTAGGGCTTGCAACCGGCGCGCTCAATGAGTCGATCAAGTATGCCTATGAGCGCGTTACTTTCGGCAAAGCCATCATTTCCCACCAGGCCGTGCAGCATATGCTGGCCAATATGGCAACCGAGATTGAAGCAGCCCGGGCTCTTACCTATCAGGCTGCCCGCTATGCTGATGCAGGGGCCAAGGACATGTCGAAGTACTCTTCCATGGCAAAGCTGTTTGCAACCGATATGTGCATGCGCGTGACCACCGATGCCGTGCAGATATTCGGCGGCTATGGCTACATGCGGGAGTATCCGGTTGAGAAGATGATGCGCGACGCCAAGATTTTGCAGATCTATGAGGGTGCCAACCAGATTCAGCGCACGGTGATCGGCCAGCATCTTATCAAGGAAGCGGCCGGGCATAAGATAGACTGACAGCCTGTGTGCGCAGCCCGGGGGAATATGCACCCGTAGCGTCAAGGACGCAACCGGCTGCATCAAGGCGCGCAGAATTCAATATTCGTGAGGGAGATACAAGCTTGGAAAATAGACGAGTTGTTGTTACCGGCCTGGGCATGGTCAGCCCGCTGGGGATAGGCGTTGAGTCGAATTGGGAAGCCGCCACACACGGCCGGTCCGGCATCGGCCTTATTACCCGGTTCGACACGAGCGATTTTCCCGTGAAAATCGCCGGCGAGGTGAAAAATTTTAACCCCGATGATTACATCGAGGATAAGAAAGAAATAAAAAAGATGGACACTTTTCTTCACTATGCCCTTGCCGCAGGCAAGATGGCGGTGAAGAGCTCGGGGCTTGAGATTACGCAGCAGAACGCTGAGCGTGTGGGCGTGATGGTGGGGGCTGCAATCGGCGGCCTTTCGACAATAGAAAAATTTCACAAGATATATCTCGAGAATGGCCCGAAAAAGATATCGCCTTTTTTTATACCCATGATCATCATCAACCTCGCGCCGGGCCATATTTCAATGTATTTCGGGTGCAAGGGACCTAACAGCAGCGCGGTGACGGCATGCGCAACCGCCAACCATTCTATCGGTACGGCCTTCAGGATCATCCAGCGCGGCGATGCCGATGCCATGATCTCAGGCGGCGCCGAATCGACCATTTCACCTCTTGGTATCGGCGGATTCGTTGCCATGAAGGCCCTTTCATCCACGCATAACCACGAGCCTGCCAGTGCAAGCCGCCCTTTTGAGCGCGACCGTGACGGCTTTGTCATCGCAGAAGGCGCAGGCATTTTGGTGCTTGAGGAGCTTGAACATGCAAAGAAGCGCGGCGCGACCATCCATGCCGAAATTGCGGGCTTCGGCTGCACCGGGGATGCCCACCACATTACGTCGCCGTCTCCGGGCGGTGATGGGGCTGCCCGCTGCATGAACCTTGCATTAAAAGATGCCGGTCTGACCTATGACCAGATTGATTACATTAACGCTCATGGCACCTCAACACCAGCAAATGATCTGGCCGAAACACAGGCCATGAAAACGGTTTTGAAGGACTATGCCGGAAAGGTCGCCGTCAGCTCCACCAAGTCCATGACTGGGCATATGCTGGGCGCTGCGGGCGGCGTTGAGGCTATTTTCAGCGTGCTTGCCTTGAAGCACGGTGTGCTGCCGCCGACCATCAACTATGACAATCAGGACCCCGAGTGCGACCTTGACTATTTGCCCAATGTGGCCCGTGAAAAGTCCATCAAAGTCGCCATGAGCAATTCTTTCGGTTTTGGCGGCACAAATGCGACCTTGCTTTTTAGAAAATATGAGGTATAATGACAGGCATAGCATAAAACTATATGCAGTTGGCCCTTTAGACGGCATACATAATTTTTAGCTTTTGAGGGGGAATTTTTTATTTTGAATGGAGTAAACTATGAATTTTAAGGAACTTAAAATAGGCGCCTGTACGGCTCTCATACCGATTGTGCAGGGCGGTATGTCAGTTCGCAACTCAATGGCGGCCCTTGCAGCAGCTGTTTCCAATGCCGGTGGTATCGGCGTGATCGGGGCATCTGGTATTGATGCAGAATCGGTGATGGCCGAAATCAGGCGGTGCCGGGAACTTACAACGGGTATAGTGTCCGTTAATATTATGTATGTTTTGACGCGTTTTGCTGAAATTGTCGAAGCATCCATTAATGCCGGTGCTGATTTGATTTTCACGGGAGCCGGTTTTTCGCGTGAAGTGTATAAAATGGTTGAGGGCACGAAAACGCAGGTTGTCTCGATCGTATCATCGGCCAGAGCCGCTCTTATCGCCGAAAGACTTGGCGCCAAGGCCGTAGTGGTTGAAGGCGCCGAGGCTGGCGGCCACCTGGGAACGGATCGTTCAATCGACGAAATATTCCCGGAAGTCCGTGCGGCAGTAAAGACAATTCCCGTGCTTGCGGCGGGCGGTATCATGGATGGGTTTGACATTGCCAAATATCTCAAAATGGGCGCCGATGGCGTGCAGATGGCGACGCGCTTTGTGTGCTCTGTTGAATGTTCGGCGCCAGCTGCATTTAAAAAAATGTATATGAATTCCCACAAGGAAGACATTGTCGAGATGAAGAGTCCGGTTGGTATGCCCGGGCGGGCTATCCGCAATAAACTTATCCGGGAAATCGAAGCCGGCACGGTGAAGAGAGAGCGATGTGAGATACAGTGCCTGAAGACCTGTTCACGGCTGTATTGCATTTATGAACGGCTGATGCTTGCGATGCAGGGAGATGTGGAAAACGGGCTTGTGTTTTCCGGCGCCAATGCCTGGAAAATCAAAGAGATACTCCCGGTTGCCGAAATTTTCCGGCAATTGCTTGGGGAGATTGAGTCAGTTCCGGCGTGACGCTGCCGCGGATTTATTTTGATAAAAAAAGCCCTGCATGCCTATAATGCAGGGCTTTTTTTTATGGGTAGCATTAGACAAGGGGGCGGCCGTCCATATCGGGGGGTATGGGCATGCCCAGAAGCTGGAGTATTGTTGGGGCGATGTCCTGAATATGGGGCTTGATCTTCAGAGGCGCTAGCCCCTTCATATAGAAAAAAGCATCGTCGTGGGTGTGCATGCCGGTGAACTTGCCGCGGCCCAGCAACTCGTTTTTTAAGATGCCGCCCTTCATGTCATAGCCCGGTGCGCCCCAGAGCACAAGATCAGGGGCTTTTTCAATAAGCGGACCTTTGTAGATTTCCTCCTTGCGAAAAACACGGGCAATCGGATTTTGGCCCGTTTCCTCATCGCGAAGCGCAAGCAATCCTTCAGTGAGGGCCTTTCTGAGCTGCTCGTATTCCAGGCCGGGCTTGACAATGCCCCGGGGCATGACGCCTTTGACGTTTATATAAATGCGGCCCGGATCGAGGGCGAATGCTTTGGTTGTTTCCACATCAATGCCGTCAAATGATGCAGGATGGCCGTTCTTCATCTGCAGATAGCCCTGCTGCCTGAGCCAGGAGTTTATGAAAACCTCCTTTTCAAGGCGGGCAAAGCCATGGTCGGAGAGCATCATCAGCGCCGTGTCGCCGCCCATTTTTTCCGTCATTTCGCCGATGACCGTGTCGATTGCGCGGTAGTAGTCAAGAATGGTTTGGTGATAGGGCGAAGCGGTGTCTTCGTAATCATTCCAGAAATAATGCTGGACCCGGTCCGTGCCGGTGAAGACGCCGATAAACAGATCCCAGGGCACCCTGTCCTGCAGATACAGAAATGTTTCACGCCGTTTCTTGAGCGTGTAGAACAGGTCCTTGAAAAACTCATCTTTCCGCGCATCGGCGTTCTGGCAGTCAACATCTATCCTGTAATCCAATTCCCTCAGTGCGCCCACCAGTTTGTGCGGGTAGACCGCCTTTTCAAGGTCAATGGCTACAAATCCGGATATGATGACGCCATTGGTTTCGCATGCCGGATAGGTCTGGGGAATATTGACAGCCACTGTTTTTTTTTCTGAGCGCGTCAGTATATCCCACAGCGTCGGCGATTTTACCTGTTTGGAATTGGGAAAGTAGATATCATAGGACTCGCGCCGCCTTTCAACGAATCCGAAGATGCCGTGTCGGGCGGGATTTGCGCCGGTCATGAAGGTGGTCCAGGCCACGGACGACACCGGCGGCATGGATGAGTTCATTTTGCATGCATACCCATCCTCAAGAAGCCCTGCCATAACGGGCATTACCCCCTGTGCCGTCAGGTCTCTGATCATGCGGTACGGTACACCGTCGAGGCCAATGACGGCCACGCGGGCGTAGGCGGTATGTTTTTTTTTGAACAAATCAAGGAAACTCACGGCGATATTCTCGTGCGGACTTCTGAGCTATGGTTGCTGATGCCCGGTTGTGGATTGTCCGCAATCCGAGATCTGCAATAGGCATTACCTCAAGCCTGTTTTTTTGCGTACTTCATCCATGACGTCGGAGGCTATCTTTTCACACCGCTTCGCCCCGGTTTTCAGAACGGCAAGAACTTCATCGGGTTTTTTTTCAAGGGCTGCGGCGCGCTCCTGAATGGGGCCCAGTTCTTTCATCATGTTTTCAAACAGGTTTTTCTTGCACTCGATGCAGCCTATCTCTGCTCCTTTGCATTGTCTGGCTATCTGCGGCAGGAGCTCTGGCGGAGTAAATGACTTATGAATGGTGAATAGATTGCACAGATCGGGGTCTCCTGGATCCGTTTTTCGTATGCGCTGAGGGTCGGTTGCCGCGGTGCGCAGCTTTTCCCGGATCGTCTCGGGCGGTTCGAGAATACCTATATAGTTGTTGAGCGATTTGGACATTTTGGCCTGCCCGTCAGTTCCCAGTATGCGCGGGGTGATCGAGAGCTCCCACATGGGCTCGGGGAAAGTTTCTCCGAAGCGGTTGTTGAACCTGCGGGCCGTGCGGCGCGTCATTTCTAAATGCTGCACCTGATCATCACCTACCGGCACGACTTCGGCCTTATACAGCAGGATATCCGCGGCCATCAGAGCAGGGTACGTGAGCAAGCCTGCATTGATGTTTTCGCGGTGCTGGTCGGCTTTGTCTTTGAACTGCGTCATGCGTTCAAGGTCGCCAAGGGGGGTCAGGCAGTTGAAAATCCAGGCAAGATCGGTATGCCCTGGCACCTGTGACTGGACAAACAGCGTGCACCGGTCGGGCGTGAGTCCACAGGCGATAAGCGTGCGGGCGGTAGTGAGTATCCCCTGAAAATAGGCTGATGGCTCATATTCAATAGTCATGGCATGCAGGTCAGCGATGAAAAAAAGGCAGTCGTAGCGTTCGGTTAAGGACACCCAGTTCTTGATGGCGCCCACATAATTGCCGATATGGGCTATTCCCGTTGGTTGAATGCCGCTTAAAATCCGTTTTTTCTCCATGTCAGATCCGTTTCCTTTGAGTTCTTAAGGTTTTGCCGAATAAAGGCTCAGGCGGGGTTGCAGTCCAGAAGCCAGAATTCAGAAGTAGGGGCGCGGTGCCCGCGCCCAAAAAAGCTACAATAGAAAATGGCGGAAGTGCATGGGAATCGAACCCACCGGAGACGCTCGTCACGCCTCCCACCGGATTTGAAGTCCGGGAGGGCCACCAGTGCCCTGTCCACTTCCATTAGTGTTTAAGTATCTGAAAAAACTTTTTTTAACATTTGGTGTCATGAGGCAATGTGCTGTTATTTGGTTTTTGTTGCAAATTTGTTGCACTGGCGCAGAATTGTGGCGCACCAGATGCGTAGGGTAGGGCTGGCCCGCATTAAGCTGTCTACCTCCGGAGCTATTTTGTAATATAGATCGATGATCGCTCGGCCTGCAGCTGTCTTTGACATTGTGTTGTAGCGAAGATCCCGCAGAGCTTGCAGGGTTTGGGTATCATCGCCCAGGGCAGTGGTGGCTGGGCAATATTTGGTATCTCCAAAACAATTTTCATATTTAATATTATAAGAATCGCAAAGATCGGGGCAGGCTAAAAAACTAGGGAAATCATCCATATTATCGTTGCATTCATCGCCACAATGGGCTTTGCATTCCGCAACATTATTGTAACTGCATAATTTATTCATGGATATGTCGCAATAGGCATGGCAAATTGTCGCGGAGAGTATTATTAGTACAATAATAACAAGTTTTTTCATTCTCCCTCCTCTTTTAATCTGCTTGCCAGTTCTATTGACCTTTGATAGAAGGCTTTCGCTGCTTTTTCAAAATTATTATAGGATTTCATGCTTTTCAATAAACAACATACACGCCATTTAATTAAATTTTCGTTTTTTTTATTACCAACCAAGGGTTTTGAAAGATCAGCGACTTGAATAAAAATAACAAAATTACCTTCCTGTTCAAATTGCTCTATTGATGAATAACAACATTTTGAAATTTTTGATTTTTCTAACCGGTGCAGTTTTATGCTTTTCTCATCATTAATTACAATATATCCCATATTTTCAAACTCGGATTTTTTGCGTTCCAGCATATCCTGTATACTATGGAAAGTTGTGTTTTCTATTTCACGTTGTTCGGAATCAGTCCAAGTTATTTCTGGTTTATCGCAACTAATCAGTTCAATTTTCTCCAGGTTAAACATTTTAAATTGATCTGTTATAAGGCAGCGTGCTCGAACTTTATTTTTACTAAATCCAACAGGCATTATTTCGCGAACCGTTCCAGGGTGACTGCCACCATGGTATTTGATTTTTATCGGTTCTTTTTTTTGTATTGCTTGTTCAAGAATTTCGACAACACCAGCTGGTCGTTTTAATGGATCCATTTTACCCCCTGAAATACTGCACAGATCACATTGCTTTCTTTTCCGACTACTCCGCTACCCCACCCACGGTGCTCCCCCCCAAGAGACTGTGTCATAATCGCCCCTGATGTCATTTCGAATCCCTCCGAAGGCGGGATGAGAAATCTTAACACCTTGCGTTTACTTCAGCCTAAGATTTCTCCCTGCGGTCGAAATGACAGAATTTTGAATTGCGAAACAGTTTCTATATCCGGGGCAGCCACCAGTGCCCTGTCCACTTCCATTTTCAAGATGGCGTAAAACCTATAACATTTTTATATGAATGGGTCAATTTCCTTATGTGCTGATCGCCTGCATTGGCGGTTCCGGCTGTATGAGCTTGACAGTTCAGGCATGCTTCTATAGAGTCAGTGTAAGAAAGGAACAGGTCTTCATGATAAAAAACAGTTTCAGTATATTGCAGGGAGTTGGCGAAAAGCTCGAGCGCAGGCTCTGGGCAAACGGAATACGCAGCTGGGATGATTTTCTGGCGGCTGATGAAATAGGCTTTTTAGGTCTTGAAAGAAAGCGGTTTTATGACGAGCGGCTGCACCAGGCGGCTTCTCATCTTGACCTGGAGGACGAGCAGTATTTCGCAAAGACTCTGCGCGGCAAGGAGCACTGGCGGCTGTTCCCTGATTTTCGCAAGTATGCCGTAGCGCTGGACATCGAGTCAAACGGATACACTCCGGCCGCAGGCGGCTATCCTACCGTCGTCGGACTCTATGACGGCGTGGACTATAAGGCGCTGGTGAAGGGGCAGGACCTAACATGTGAAAATCTTGAAAAAGAGCTTTCACGCTACAAATATCTCATCACGTTTTTCGGCTCAGGCTTTGATGTTCCATTTCTGAAGCAGACGCTGGGAGTCAGGTTTACCATGCCGCATTTTGATCTCTCTTTTGCGGGCAAGCAGGCAGGGCTTAAAGGGGGGCTCAAAAAGCTTGAAGACCAGTTTGGTATACTGCGTGAGGACTCTGTTAGGGGATTGAACGGCTATGATGCCGTCAAGCTCTGGAAAACCGCAAAAAAAGGCGATGCCGTGGCGCTTGATCTGCTTATTGCCTATAACCGCTGCGACACGGTGAATCTTTTTGCTCTTGCCGACCGTCTCTACGGTATGCTCCGGGATCAGTCTGGCATTGCGGCTGTTAAGAGCTTAGCTCACTAGACAGCAGTTCTTTCATATAAGGAATACCTCTGCTGATTTTAAACCCTGGCAGGGCTGTTCGGGACAATGGCATATACATCTGTAGGCTGTTTATTGATTATGGCCAGACAGTATGCCGATATCGGGCAGCTTTGGTTTTTCAAAAAAATCGTGCATTCAGGCTTTTGCGCTCTACTACTTAAGTTGATTTATGTGCGATGCCTAAGTACAGCCCCACAGAGAAAAGGGGCCGGTTCAAATCCCCCTTAATCCCCCTTTGCAAAAGGGGGAAGCAGAAAGTTCTCCCCTTTTGCAAAGGGGAGTTAGAGGGGATTTTTAGTCTGCACACAACCGACCCCTATATTGTGTGGCTTTGTACTAAGCAGCCGGCACCTGCAATCACTCATTAAACCGGGCAATATTTCTTTTGTATCTTTCCTCAAGTATTTTCCTGTAGCCGTCGCGCCCCGGATAGGCCGCTTTGGCAACCCCGCTCTGCACAGCCGCCTCGGCAACAGCTGTTGACACCTCGAAGAAAACACGTCTGTCGAAGGGCTTGGGTATGAGATAGTTTCTGCCGAATGACAGGCTTTTAAGCTTATAGACATTCAGCACATCCTGCGGCACGTCCTGGCGCGCCAGGGCCGCAAGAGCCCGGGAGGCCGCCATTTTCATTTCATCGTTTATGTCTGAGGCATCGGCATCCAGAGCGCCCCTGAAAATAAACGGAAATCCCAGCACATTGTTCACCTGGTTAGGATAGTCGGAACGGCCCGTAGCCATGATGACGTCGGGGCGCGCGGCAAATGCCTGGCCGGGCATAATTTCCGGGTCGGGGTTTGCGCAGGCAAATACAACCGGATCTTTATTCATGGTCTTGAGCATCTCGGGGGTAAGCGCCCCGCCCACTGACAGACCGAGAAACAGGTCTGCGCCCCGCACGGCATCTGCAAGCGTCCGGTCTTTTGTATCAACGGCATATGCTTCCTTGTACTCATTCATCCCGGCGGTTCGACCCTTGTAGATAACGCCTTTTGTGTCGCACAGCAGAATATTCTCTTTTTTAATGCCGAGGCGGATATAGAAATCGGAGCAGGATAATCCGGCGGCTCCCGCGCCGTTGACCACGACCTTGAGATCGCCGATTGTCTTGCCGCTTATTTCAACGGCATTCAGCAGGGCCGCGCCCGTGATTATGGCTGTGCCGTGCTGGTCGTCGTGAAACACGGGAATGGAGAGCATTCCCTTTAATCTGCGCTCGATGACAAAGCATTCCGGCGCTTTGATGTCTTCAAGGTTGATGCCGCCGAAGGTGGGCTCAAGCAGGGCTATTGTTTCAATGAGCTTGTCCGTGTCCTTCGTGTTGACCTCGATATCGAAAACATCAACGTCGGCAAAGCGCTTGAACAGCACGGCCTTTCCTTCCATGACGGGCTTGCCGGCCAGAGCTCCGATATCGCCAAGCCCGAGCACTGCCGTGCCGTTTGTGATGACCGCAACAAGGTTGCCCCTGTTGGTGTACCGGAGGGCAAGTTTCGGGTCTTTTTGTATCTGGCGGCAGGGCTCGGCAACGCCGGGCGTATAAGCAAGCGACAGGTCAAGCTGCGTCTTGCAGTCTTTTGTCGGCATAACTTCGATTTTACCGGGCACAGGGTATTCGTGATACTTTAATGGGTCCATGGCGTCCTGCTGTAATGATGATTAATAAAAGTAGCGCAGAAACAGCTTTAAAACATAACCTATGGGTGCTTCTTGTCAAGTTTTTTCATGCCAGACAACAGGCGCGATAGCTGGTGGGCGTGCGTATTGCAAAGTTAATGGGTAGTGCCATAAGGGTTTATCAGCTTGCGCATGTGAAAAATAATGCTATAAAATTTAAGCATGTTTCTGTGCAAATAGTCGTCATCAGGGGATGCATGAATAAAAACTTTTTTCAGTAAAAGGAGGCGCGTATGAGAAAAACCTGTTTTGTTACAGTAGTGTCTATATGCTGCATGATGTGCGTTGGGTATGCACAGGCACAGAGCGCATAGAAAGGGGTAGGCAATGCCGACAATTTTGTATATCATGGGCTGGCGGTTTTATTTTTATGCAAATGAACGCACTGAACCAATTCATGTTCATTGCAGAAAAGGCGATAAAGAATGCAAATACTGGCTCGACAGCGAGCATTTCAAAAGAAAATCATCTTTGAATATTTTGAATACATTGAAAGCGAATGGCGCGCATTTCAGGAAAGGAAAACCCCATGAACAAAATACACACTATTGACCGGGTTTTTCAGTACATGATCAAAAACAGAACGGTTCCTCCAGCCTCGGCGGATGTCCGGTAATAGAATTAAATTGCAATGCATAAAGGGCTTACTATACAATTGCAGAAAAGCATAAGCTGAATGCATGTCCTGAATATTTTGAATTAAAGAGGGTGCTAGTACATGCTTGGATTTGTTGCGCTGTTTGATGTTTTGAATAAAAACAATGTTCAATATCTGGTTGCAGGAGGAGTTGCCGTAAATTTATATGGCATTGAGCGGGCAACATCTGGCATTGATCTGGTGGTATATCTTGAATCCGAAAATTTGGGCCGGTTCATTGATGTTATGAAGGGCTTGGGTTTTAAACCTAAAATTCCGGTACGGTTCGAGGAATTTGCTGATGCGGAAAAAAGAGAGCTGTGGATTCAGGGAAAAGGAATTGAGGTTTTCAGTATTTTCGACCCCAAAAATCCCTTTCTGTTTCCGGACGTTTTTATTAAGCCGCCCTTTGATTTTCCCAAAGCATATGCAGCACGGAAAAAATCAGGGCAGGAAGGGTTTCAATACCCGTGGTTTCAATCCAGCACCTTATTGACATGAAAAAGAAGGCCGGCAGGCCACAGGATTTGGCGGATGTTTACCACCTGCAAAAAATCAGGAGGCAGTGGAGCGATGAATAAAAAACCTCTCCTGTACTATCGAACGCTTGATCAGATCGCCGCCCACAAAAAAATCCCCGCGATTCAAAAGCTTAAATGGCTGGAAATGCAGATGGAGTTTTACCATGCTGCCATGCCCAAAAAGTCAAAACAGATTCGGGAACGGCTCAAAAAAGGAATATTGTGATGCTCCCCGCCAACCAGGCGGGGCATCCCGGTGATTACAGCTGACCCTTTTTCTTGTGTACCGATGTCGGGCTAAGTCTCTTTTCTTTGTCCCTAAAAACGATCGACCGAAGGTGATTCTTATGAAAATAGGATGTCCCCTTTTTGCTCCTTACGGCGGGCTTTATCCAGCTTGCAATCCCTGTGTTGTAAATATACGATTCCGTTTTTGGTTTATTAGAATGGAGGATTTCGCGTGAATTCAATAACAATTTCACTGATCTGTTTTGCGTGCATTTTCTGCGGGGCGCTGATCGGCGTATCTATCCGAAGGGTTCTCCCTGAACATCATTTAAGCGAAACGACATGGGATTCAATAAAGATCGGAACAGGCCTGATAGCAACGCTTACCGCCCTTGTGCTTGGCTTGCTGGTCAGCTCGGCGAAAAACTCCTACGATACGTTAACCGCGGAGATTGCGCAGGCCAGCGCAAAAATTATTCTGCTTGACCGTGTTTTGACCCGCTATGGTCCGGAAACAAAAGCTGCACGTGACGAATTGCACCGATGCATTGCCTCCGGGCTCGAAAGGGTACGGTCCGAAGGCGATGGGGCGCAATCCGGCGTTCGTACCCTTGAGAGGAGAGCCGGAGTTGAAGAAGTGCATGATATGGTGCGAAGGCTATCGCCGCAGAATGAGTATCAGCGATTGATTCTCGCGCAGGCGATGGGGATTATGGGTGAGATCACGCAAGCCCGCTGGCTGGTGTTTGAGCAGCTTCATGGAACCATTCCCACGCCGTTTCTTGTAATTCTCGTACTGTGGCTCACTGTTTTTTTTATGTGCTTCGGTCTGCTCTCCGAGGCTAATTCGACGGTAATTACGGTCATGTTCGTTTGCGCACTGTCTGTGATCGGAGCAATTTTTCTTATACTGGAGATGAACAATCCGATGCATGGAATGATTAAAGTTTCACTGGATCCGCTGAGCTATGCCCTTATTCAATTTGGTCAGCAGTAGGACGGAGCCGCGAAGCCTGTCTGGCGGAGGGGCTGATAAAAATCTGTAAGGTGAAAATGAACAACGGTTCTATTTTCTGCTCTATTATCTGAACAAACAACGTGGGTGGGCGGGGGAATTAAAAGTTTTTGATTTCTGGCTGGGAGCCCTTCGACTTTGCTCAGGATAAATTTCGGAATCGAAGGACGCCGCTGCCTTTTGCGGTGGCCGCAGCCCGAGCACTCAGACAGCAATGCAGAGTACCTAAATCTGAATATGACCTCGCCTGTCGCCGGAGTGAAAGCGACAAGCAGGCGCAATGCAGGCGAACGCGCACGAACAAGCAAAGGTGCAGGTGCGGCGGCTGTCGCAAGCCCGAAGGGCAAGCAGCCTACCGGCTGAGAGGTTTTTTATTAACTGAGTATTTGTACTCATACTGACTGAGTATTTGCACGCACTGTTTTTGAGGCTTTTAAGGGCACGAAAGTTAAAAAGGTTGGACAGTGGTTGGATAAAATTGGCTGATAAAAAAAAGCACTTAGAAACCTAATTAAAAAAGCTTCTAAGTGCTTGTTTTTTCTGGCGCGCCCAGCAAGATTCGAACTTGCGACCTTCGGATTCGTAGTCCGACACTCTATCCAGCTGAGCTATGGGCGCTTAAAAATATAGGCACAATTTATATGCTTTTTTTCTGGAAAGGTCAATTGAAAACAATGAGAACAAGGAATAATAAATGTCGTTTAACCGGGGTCTTGTCAGTTGGCCCACATGCCAGCACGCTCCCTTTTTGCCGCTTCCTGGGCCTGCCGGAACGCGTCCTGCTGGTCAGGGGCCAGCGTTTCGGTGTTGCATTCGCCAAGGCCCTTGCGCACCATGTCCAGATTGATGTAGGAGCCTTCTTTTAAGAAAAGCCTGCCTGCGGTTGCGCCGTCTTTTGTTTTCTGCCAGGGATTATACTTGAGCCGCAGCGGCTTTGTCTTCAGCGCTTCAAGGTAGGCACGGGCAGGCCCGCTGTTTTTTGGCATGGTGAAGCCAGCAAGGATGATTTCAGTTCGCTCGCCATCAGCATCAAGCGTCAGTCGGCTGCTATTTTTTGAAAGCTCATTAAAGTGCACGGGGAACAGGGCAATATGTTCAATATTTTTGCGCACTGCTTCGGGAATGTCTTCAAACCGGTTTGTAAGATTAAGGGCGCCGCTTTCTTCCCGGTAGGCATAGATTTTTGTTAAGCGCTCAGGGGCAGGCAAGGCAGGGGGTTCGTCGGCTGCCTTCATCGGTTCGGCATCATTATCAGCGCTGGCAGCCTGCTCGCTGTACCCCTGTGCTGACCCCTTTTGAGCACGCTTTTTAGCCTGCTGAAGCGGCTCAGGCTCTGAGGGCATTTCTGCCGCGGGCGCCTGCTCTTCGTCTTCAGGCATGACGGTTTTTTGTGCCGGGCTTTTTGCCGCCTGCGGCGGCGTTTTGGGCTCAATCTCCTCCTGCTGTTCATTCATCTGCTCTGCCGCAGCAGGCGCGGCTGCAGCACCGGCAGGCCCAGCTTCGGTATCGCCGGAAGGCGTAACTTTTACGACCAGACAGCCCCTGCGCTCACGGGTATAGAACTGCTGGGCAGCCTGCCCGGCTTCTTCAGCGGATCCATATTTGCCGAAACGGATTTTAAACTGCGTTTTGCCGTTCTGCAGGGGCGCTTCTACACAGTACGCATCATAGCCTTTATCGCGCAATTGATTAATCCTGCGTTCAGTCGAATGTTTGTCCTGCTCAGTGTTTGTCTGGAGAGTATACCAGAGTTTGTCGTCGGGCCTGCGCATGGTTTTCTTTGTGTCCTGTACGGGCATTTCGCCGCGTTTCAGAGCTGCAACCTTTTGCGCAAGGCTGTTCTGAAGGGAGGGCTTTTCCGCATCCTTCACCGTCACCTTAACAGTTTTTTTGCCTGCATCTTTTTTCTCGCCTGCCATGTCGGGCGGGGCCGCTTTCTGCCCGGGCGGCACGTCGCCGGGCAGGGGGGCATCCTCGCGGGCGGTTACGATCATGACCATAGCGCCTTCCTTGGCTTCATATGCGGCTGCAGCAGCTACTGCCTCAGGCCGGTTGGCGTATTTTCCGGTACGGAGCTTGTAGACTTTTTGCCCTGCCTGTATTGTGTATTCCTCAAGGTAGGCTTTGTAGCCGAGTTTGAGAACTTTTTGCAGCTCTTCGTCAGCCGTGGGCTTGTCAAGAATGGTTTTGATCTGCAGCGTAAAGGTCTGCGGGGTCACGGTGGGCAGCGCCAGCTGCGCATATGCCGTGCCTGCAACAGTGCCGGCCAGCAGGGCGCCGCAGACAAAGAAGCTGAAAGCAAAGAAAAATTTTCTCATAATCAAATGGTATCCTTTATAAAAGATGGTGGACAGGGCATGCATTCCGAGCTGTATACAGCATGTTAGATTTTTATACTTTTCGCCGGCGCCTTTCAAGCATTTTTATCTGGTGCGGCGCTGCCGGCCGCATATGCAGCAAGCTGAAAACTCTTTCTTTACAATGCCCTGATATCTTGTTAAATTGTGCTAAGTACCAGAGCCAGGAGGGTGGTGCGATTCAGGCCGTGCAATTTTTACCATTCATAACAGCACATGCAGAAGGCGCTTGCCACAGACCATGAGCAGAAAAAAGGATAATGCCAGGGAAATAGTCGAGGGGATACTCAAGGATATCGAGGAAAGGTCGGCCGCGGCCAGTCCCGATCCCGCCATTGCCAGCGACTTTCAGGCGTACTTGCGCAAGATCGAAGATAAGGTCTCCATGGACTGCTCGCGCTCCGTCCCGCAGAAGTACTTTGCCCGCATCAGGGATATGCTCGGTGATGAGATCCTTGACGTTCTTGACCCGGGCAAGCTCGGCTCGCTTGTTTTTAAAAACCGCGAGCGCATTCAGCAGGTACATAAAAAACTGGCCATTTTTCTCGAGCTGTACCGCAATCTCATCAAAGTGGCGCAGGAAGGAGCCTACGAGGTCCGCTGGCTCCGCCAGGTGCAGCGGGAGCTGGTCGACTCGCAGATATCCCATGTGCGGGAAGTTGAGCTGTGCGAGAAGAGCATGCTGCGCAGCCAGATGCTTGTGGACATGATGCTTGCGCCTTTTGAGGACTCGATACGCAGCATCATCAACTTTCTGGTCGCCAAGCAGATCGACGTCTATCTTTTTGACGATGACCGTTTTCTGACCAATGAGCTAAAAACCGACGGCAATTTTTTTACCTACAACAAGCAGCAGCAGGAGGACATGCCGGACCTTCCCGAAGCCGTCAACTCGCCCACGTTTCAGGAGGTTCAGGAAACGATCTATGAAATGCCGCTCATTGTCGAGGGCAGGCAGATAGGCCACTACCGCATACGCCGCCAGACAAAGGATGATTTCGACAGGGAGCGCTGGATACAGGATGTTGCGTTCATAACGCCGGTTGCAGCCCGCATCATCGAGACCAACCACAACATGCTGCACGCCCAGAAGGTGTACACCGACGATCTCACGCAGCTCTACAACAAGCGCAAGCTTAACGAGCAGATGGGCCGCCTGTTCAAGCAGTTCAAAACAGGGCAGAAAAAGCTGTTCGTGGCGATGATCGATATCGATAAGTTCAAAGTTCTTAACGACACCCACGGGCATCCTGTGGGGGATGAGGTCCTCAAGCACGCGGCCCTGCTTATACGGCAGGGCGTTCCGTATGCCTACCGCTACGGCGGCGAGGAGTTCTGCGCGGTTTTTTACGGCCACGAAAAGCAGGACGTCATCGACTCCATGGATAACCTGCGCAAGCTGATTGAAACGACCCCGTTCATGATTGCAGGCTTTGCGCACCGCATAACGATTTCAGCCGGTATCGCCGAATTTGAAACAAGCATGAACGCCGTTATGGATGCTATTGACCGGGCTGATAAGGCACTGTATGTCAGCAAGGAAGACGGCCGCAACCGCTGCACGTATTATGATGATATAAAAGACCGTTATCTAACCGACGCAAGCCGCCTGCGGCAGAGAAATATGCTGCTTGAGGAAGAGCTGGCGCTGCTGCGACAGGAAGTGTCCCCCAAAAAGGCCGCAAAAAGCCGCTGACCTGCAGGCCGCGCGTCATGAAGCAGGTGCGCCTGTTTGCACCACTAATTTTTTTCATTTGATTGCGCCATGGATGCAGCTACAGCACAGGCTCATTTTAGAGAAAAGATCCAGGTTGCGCGGACCTCGGTTTTTGCCGCATTACTGCTCACGGGCATGAAGCTTGCTGTAGGGCTCTGGACGGGCAGCCTTGGCATACTGTCGGAGGCGGCCCACTCGGGGCTTGACCTGATGGCTGCGGCTATGACGTGGTTTTCCGTATCCGTATCCGACCGTCCCGCCGATGCAAACCATCCCTACGGCCACAGCAAAATCGACAACCTGTCGGCTCTTTTTGAAACGCTGCTGCTGCTGCTCACCTGCATGTGGATTATCTACGAGGCAGTCCATCGCCTGTTCTTCAAACCGGTTGCTGTCGAGGTCAATATTTTCAGCTTCGCTGTGATTATAATCGCTATCGTCATCGACTATGTCAGGGGAATAGCGCTGGCGCGCACGGCTAAAAAGACCAAGAGCGCCGCGCTTGAAGCCGACGCGCTTCATTTCCTGAGCGATATTGCAAGCTCGCTCGTCGTGCTGGTGGGGCTTGTTTTAACAAAATTCGGCTATGTCAAGGCCGATGCTGCATGCGCCGTCGGGGTTGCCGTGCTGGTAATATGGATCAGCTACAAGCTCGGCAAAAAAGCTATTGACGCCCTGACAGACAGCGCCCCGGTCGAGCAGGTTGACCAGGTGCGGCATGCCGCCCTTGCAGTGCCGGGCGTGCGCAGGGCCTACGGCGTGCGGATGCGGCATGCCGGGGCGAAACAGTTTATCGATCTCAAAGTAGGCATGCAGCCCAACCTGCCGCTGGGTTCGGTGCATGAGCTTACGGAAAATGTCGAGCGCGTCCTGCAAAATCTGTTTGACGGCGCCGACGTTTTGGTACACGCCGAGCCAGACGAGCCGGGCTCGGCAGGCATGGCGGAAACGGCTTTCCATCTGGCGCAGACGCGGGGCATTAATATCCATGATCTGCAGGTGCACCGCATCGGCGCGGGCCTGCAGATGGACATGCATCTTGAGTGGCCATTCGAGACGACGCTCGGGGAGGCGCACCGGGCAGCAACCGCCCTTGAGCAGAAGCTGCAGGAGCTGTTTCCCGAGCTGTCTGTCGTGCATTCGCACCTTGAAAGCGGCTGTATCGAATGCAGCATCGGCAGGAAGGATGTGACGGGCAGCTACCCTGATGAGGCCGACCGCATCGTCGGCGAGGCAGAGCTGGTTCAAGGCGTGCATGCCGTTGAGCAGCTTCTGATTGCCCAGAGCGATGAGCGCTGGCACATCAGCCTCACCTGCATGCTCGACCCCGGTATGCCGCTGCAGGAAGCTCACCGGGTTGCAACAGAGGTTGAAGTGCGCATCAACGCTTACTCAAAGCGTATCTGCTCGGTGATCGTGCATACCGAACCGGTTTCGTGATACGCCTTGTGCCGTAATGGTTGTACCTTTCCATACAAGGAACGTACCCTGCAGATGGCTCAGGAAATACCCCTGCTGAAACAGATCATCGCCACCCTGTGCGCCGTGCCGGACGCTGCCATGCGCTCGCATATACTTGCCGAAAAGGTGCAGGGGCTTGCACCTGCGCAGGCTGCGGAACTGCTGCAGCATATTATTGTTTGGGCTTCGAGGCGCAAGGGCCCGTATTGCCTGGCTCTTGATGCGCTCAGCGTGCCGCTTCTCACGCAGCGCATGGGTAACCCTTTCATGAGCGATCTCTATACAGCGGCTCAGGATCAGGGGTTTGATGAACTTGTAAGCCTGCTTTCACGCCCTGAGGCGAGCAGGACCACGGATCAGGAACCGGACCCGCAGGATGATCTTCCGGCCGGGGTGCGCGTGTCGCGCGCAAAGAAGCTGAAGGGCACTGAGCTGGCGCGCATGTTTGCCGACAGCAACCCCCGGGTCATCCGGGCGCTTTTGCAGAATCCGGCCCTTACGGAGTCAGACGTGCTGAAGCTATGCTCGCGCAGGCCGGCATGCGCCGATGTTCAGCGCGAGGTGTTCGGCAGCAGGAAATGGGTGGCGCGCTATTCGGTAAAAAAAGCCCTTATTTTCAATCCCTATACGCCGACGGAGCTGGGGCTCAAGCTGGTGCATTTCCTGATGATGCAGGATGTGCGGCTCGTGGCCCAGTCCTTTGACCTGCACCCGGCTTTGCGTGAAACCGCACGGCAGTACCTGCATGCAAACAGCTTGGCCGGCTGCGTCCCCGACGACGGAGACCTGCCGCCTGAGGCTGCATAAGAACCTGTTCAGCGCGGCGGCGCTTTTTACCCCGGATTTTTTCTTGAAACGGCATGCCGACAGTATAAAATAATAAAAAGAGGTGTTTAAAGGTTTAGAAGCCAGTATGCAAACTCGCATCATGACAGGTGAACTGCTGCACGAAGAAACGGACGAGGCGCTTATGAAAGCCGTTGCCGGAAAGCACACGGGTGCTTTGCGCGAGCTTATGGGCAGGCATGAGGAACGTGTGCGCCGACTGGCATTCCGGTTTACCGGCAGCGATGACGCGGCCTGCGACCTGGTGCAGGATGTTTTTTTTAAGGTGTATACGGCGGCAGCCTCGTACAGCCCGCAGGCAAAGTTCACCACATGGCTATATCGCATAACGGCAAACCATTGCCTTAATTATATTCGCGGCAGCAGGAACAACCCTTTGCGGCATCCTGCCCAGCCTTTTGAAGATGTCGGCGCCGCCCAGGCCGTGCATGCGCCCGGCGAAACGCAGCTTGCGGCCCTTGAAAAAAATGAACAGGCCGCGCAGGTCAGAAGAGCCGTCGACAGCCTTCCCGAGCGGCAGCGCATGGCCATACTGCTGCTGCGGTTTGAGGAGCTGAGCTACCGGGATGCTGCCGCCGCGCTTGACTGCTCGGTATCAGCCCTCGAGGCGCTGGTGCATCGGGGCCTTGAAACACTGAATAAGCAACTTTCCGACAGCCTATAAGGGGGAATGCCATGAGATGCAGAAGCATACACAGGAGAATGCCGCAGTATGTGCAGGGCCTGCTTTCGGCCGCCGATGCCTGCGAGACTGCCGACCACGTGCAGGCATGCGCCGCCTGCAGGGAGGAACTGGCGGGCCTTAAAAAAACATGGAGCGCCCTTGGCGAGCTGCCTGCTCCTCATGCTGCCGCAAGCATGGCGCCGGAGGTGCTGCAGCGCATCAGCGACTATGAGAACAAACGCGCGGGCACACTTCGGGCATGGCTGGCGCCGTTTAAACCGTCTTTTGCCGGAGCCACTGCCGCCATAATGCTCGCGGGATTCTTTGCAGGAGCGCTTATTTCATCAGTGTATTACCCTGATAACGGCCAGGCGCAAACGGGCACAGACTCGGCATATGCAGGGATTCTGTCGGATGCGCCGCCGGCTTCATTTGTTGAGCTGTACCAGCAGACCGCGGGTCAAAACAGCCAGGAGAACGCCTTATGAACTCTTCATGGTGGAAAACATTGATCATCGTATCGCTCGGGTTGAACTGCATGATCGCGGGGGCCATTGCATACCGCTTCCTGTGGGGCAGGCCCCTTGATCAGTTTTTCGGCGTGCCGTCGCACGGCAGGCCGTCTTTTATGAGCGCTCTCCCGCCGGAGAATCTTGCCGCCCATGCTCAGCTTCGGGAAAAGATGAATTCCGGGCGACTGAAGATACACGATGCGCGCTCGGAGCTTATGAAACAGCTGGCAGCCTCCGCGCCGGATAAAGAGCGCATCGGCGAGCAGCTTGCCGCCATAAATAAGATGCAGGCTGACATGGAGCGGATGGCGGTCGAGCAGATGCTGCAGGACGTGCAGTCGCTGCCTCCGGAAAAACGGCAGGCCTTTCTTGACGATTTAGAGCGCGGGTTTTTCTTCCGCATGGGCGACGGCCCGGGCATGGGATGGCACGGCCGTGGCCGGCACCTCCTGCAGGATTTTTCGCCGCCCTGAACGCAGGTTTTCTTGCCACGGGGTGTTTAATGAAGTGAAGCAGACAAACTGTTAATATTTTGAAAGGAGAAAACCATGGTTAAACGAAAAACTGTAGCGCTTATGTTTTTAGCCCTTTTGCTGGCCGCTCTTCCTGCTTTTGCCGGGGAGCAGGCCCAGCCGGGGCAGGGCAAAGGCAAGCGGGGCGGTAGCGAAGGTGAAGGCATGCATGCGGGCTGCCTGCAGAATCTCAATTTTTCGCAGGAACAGACGACAAAGCTTCAGCAAGTGCGCAATGCGTTTTTTAAGGACACGACGGGGCTGCGCGCCGATGTTTTCAAAAAAGAGCTGGAGCTTGATGCGTTAATGCTCGATCGGGTTGTTGATGCAGAAAAGGCGAAAAAGCTACAGGAGGAAATTTCCGGCCTGATGGCGCAGCTTGCGCAGAAACGCCTGCAGGCGAAGCTAGAAGCACGCAAACTGCTCACGCCCGAGCAGTTCTCCCAGATATCACCGGGCTGTGATATGGGGATCGGCCCCGGCGGCGGCAGGGGCTTCGGCTTCGAACACGGCGGCGGCAGGGGCTCCGGGGACGGCCGAGGCAGTGGGCAGGGACCCGGCGCCAGGTGATATGAGCCGATTAGAGCATGCAATCAAGAACTGATTTGGAAAGAGCCCGCCCTGTAAGCAGGGGCTGGCTCTTTTGCTGATTGACAGCTCGCATGGTTTTCATTACGCTGAAACTGCGTTTATTATTTCAGATGAAGGAGCGGAGCATGAAGGTATGCGGATTTGTCGGAAGCCCCCGCAAACAGGGCAATGCCGATATACTGGTTGACACATTTCTTGAAGGTGCTGCAGCGGCGCAGGTGGAGACGGAAAAATTTTTCCTTGCCGACCTGAACATCAACCAGTGCCGCGGCTGCTATAATAACTGCATGCTGCAGCCCGGCTACCGGTGCGCGGTGTTCCGTGATGACATGGACATGCTTATGGGCGAGATCGCGGGCGCTGATCTGCTCATCTTTGCCTCTCCTTTGTACTGCGCATGCTATACGGCGATTATGGCCGGATTTTTCGAGCGGCTGCTGCCTTTCTGGCATGTGGAGATGGCAGGCGAGCCGGGCACGATGGAAGCTTTTCGCTTCATAAGTAATCCCGCAAAAGGGAAAAAGGCGGTGATAGGCCTTGTGCAGGATCTGCAGAACCCGGCTGTGGGCAGGATTGCTCTTGAAGCATTTGAGCACAATATTGCCAAGACCTACATGATGGATATTGTGGCCACACTGCATGTGACCGATGTGCGGGCGCGCGGCGACATACGGAAAAAGCCCGAGCGCCTGCAGGATATTTTTGAAACAGGCAGAAGACTGGCCTCGGCAGTCTAAGCAGCAGTAGCCCATACTTAATCCTACACTCGCTGAATTTAGGTTTAACGGTTTTTGGACAGGCTTCGGCTTAGAGCTTGAATGTACAAAGCCGGTCGAAAGTGACCGGCTTTATTTAACGTTTAACATGACAGCCGGAATTTCTGTTATGGGAAGACAGGTGAAATTCTGTGAACCGCCTGTTATTGCTGCGGTATGAGGTTGATGACCGTGATTTCATTGCTTGAGCCGATGCGCATGGGCGGGCCCCAGGTGCCTGTGCCGGGTGAAACGTAGAGGCGCATGCCGTTTATGGTGTAGAGGCCTTGTACCTGCGGGTAGAGCATCTTTGCAAACAGCGTAAAGGGAAACAGCTGGCCGTTATGTGTGTGGCCCGAGAGCTGGAGCTTGATGCCTGCTTTGACCGCATCGTCTATGCCCACGGGCACATGGAACATGAGTATTGACGGCCGGGCGCGGTCTACCTGCAGCGTGCCGACGACCTGATTGCCCTTTTCTCCGTCGCGCATGGCGGCATCGACCCCAACGATCTGAACACCCCGGAAATCCGCTATGCGGTTGCGCAGAATTTCAACTCCCGCGGCAGGCAGAATGGACTGTATTTTTTCCATATCGTCATACCGCTCGTGATTACCGATAACGAAATATGTTTTTGCCTTTAGGTTCGCAAGCGGCTCGACGGTGTGACTATTGACGGGGCCGATGCCGTCGAACAGATCGCCCGTAATGAGCACAAGGTCGGGGGTAAGGGCGTTTGTTTTTTCTACGATGCGTGTCAGAAAGCCGGAATTGTGAATCGTGCCGACATGAATGTCTGACAACTGAACTATTTTAAGGGGCTTTTCAAGGCCCGGCATGGGGATATCGACAGCACGTACCGTTAGAAAAAGCGCGTTTATGATGCCGTACACGGAAAGGGCGACTGCGATACCGGTGATCACAAAGGCTGCTGTTTGCGGCTGCAGCGGAATGAAAAAGCGGGCCGCTTCGTAGACAAGCAGAATGCTCAGCAGCAGAAACATCATGCCCAGCCAGATGGACGCGGCCCCGTAGAGGATCATGGAGAACGTGGTGGGGTTGAATTTTTCAAGCAGGCTGAAGGCGGGAAATGTCAGCGCCACAAGCGTGCAGACGCCGACGAGCACCCAGGTGTTCTGGCAGCCCAGCAGCCTGCCCAGGCGCAGCCCGACATACAGATGCATGCCCCACAGAACGGCGAAAAAGACGGAATAAAAAGCTATATACTGCATAGTGCGACTCATGCTTCTCCTTTGTTGAATTATCTGAAGGTGGTATTACACTGCTGTTTATGATACATATGTATATCACATCTGCGGCATGCGGGCTACCCGTGGCCGCAGGGCTGATCAACGGCAACAGGAAGATATGGATGACAACACCATTGTCTGGCTCAGCGACTATTTCAAGGACACGTCATGCACCAAAGGGACCTGAGGCATTCCGATTATGAACGTTCTTGCTTTTAATGGAAGTCCCCGTAGAAAGGGCAATACGTCTCTGCTGCTGGCGGAGCTGCTGCGCGGTGTGCGCGACAGCGGCGGTGAGGCTCAGGAGCTTGTTGCGCAGGATTTGAACCTTAAATACTGCACAGGGTGTCTGCGCTGCAATATGCTCAGGCGCTGCGCTCTGCGGGGTGATGACTGGAACGCTGTGAGTAAAAAGATTCTAGGGGCCGACGCTCTAGTTTTTGCTTCCCCGGTGTATTTTCATCATCTTACCGCCCCGCTCAAAAAAATAATTGACCGCTTCCGGTCATTTATTCATGTGCAGATCACGCCCGAGAGCATCCGGCACACGCCGTGGCAGACATGGAACAAGCGCTTCGTGCTGCTGCTGTGCATGGGCTCGTCGGATCCGGCAGACGCCCTACCAGTAATAGATCTTTTCAGCTTCATGACCGGCATACTCGGCCCTGAGAATACCCTGCAGGTTTTTTCAGGCACCAGGCTTGCCGTTGCCGGGCAGGTGGTGCGACCTGCAGGCGAGCTTGCCGCCCTGTATGAAAAACTGGGTCTTCCCTCGCATCATGCTGAAGAGGATTGCAGACGCAATCGGAATTTGCTGCAGAGCTGCTATGATGCCGGCAGGGCGCTTACGGAGCCAAGTGGCGCCGGCACACAGGGGGCTTGACTGGCATGCGCACAATGCTCAGAATAAAGCGTTTTTTCCGTCCATTTGCAAAAGCGCTGCACATAATCGGCATGCGTACCTTCATCAAAAGATTTAAGCACCTGCATGGCAACCCCCACTGCATCTCCATGGGCATGGCAATCGGTGTTTTTATCGGCACGACACCGACGTTCCCCTTTCATACGGCCCTGGCAGTCTTGCTTGCGCTGCTTTTGCGCGGAAGCCCCCCTGCGGCGGCCCTGGGCGTGTGGTTCGGCAATCCCGTGACCATGCCTTTTTTTTATATCGGCAGCTTCAAGTTGGGCATGCTGCTTCTTGGCAGAGAACTGCCCGCGATTGCATTTGATCAGCTTTCATTCGCGGTGCTTGCAAAACTCGGGCTTGCTGTGACCTGCGCTCTCATGGCTGGGGGCGTTCTCATCGGACTGCCGTTTGCAGTTGCTGCATACTGTATAACATACCAGCTTACATGTCGTGCTCTCAGGCGCAGGCAACAGGCGGAGGCGCTCAAGTAAATTACGCAGGGCAGGGGCCTCTCCTGACCTCGCGGAGGCCTTGAACCTTGAACCCTGAGCAGTTACCGATTATGTAGCTCTACGTGCATACGATGAAAAAAATTGACCCTTATCCCGTCGCTCTGTTTGAACAAAAAAAAGCATTTCGCAGCTCTGCTCTGCGCGCCAGAGACCTGCTCTCTGCGGAGCAGCGCAGGGAGAAAAGCAATCTCATCACGCAACGGCTGTTCCGGATGAGTACTGTTCAGGATGCCTGTTCGTTGTTTGTCTATGTGTCATTTCGCAGCGAGGTTGAAACCCGCAGCTTTATAGGTCTGCTGCTTGCTGAAGGCAAACGGGTATCTGTGCCCAGCGTTGACCCGTCAACAAAAACGATGTCAGCCTCGCTTGTAACAAGCCTGGAGCATGATCTTGTACCCGGCAGGCTTGGCATACTGGAGCCTGCGCCGGGCCGCCTGAGCCCGGTTGAAAGCAGCATGATAAATGTCGCGATCGTGCCAGGAGCGACATTTGCCGTAGACGGTTTTCGCATCGGTTATGGCGGCGGATACTACGACTGTTTTTTAAGAAACTGTCCGGCCGTTACCATAGGAATCGCTTATGATATTCAGGTTGCAGACAGCATTCCCCATGATGCCCGATGGGACGCGCCTCTGGATTTCATCATAACGGAAACCCGGCTTTTTGACTGCAAGAGCCTGCGAAGGACATAGGCATGACGGGCAGGCCTGCCCGCGGAGCCTCATGATATTTACTTCAGATCCGCCGGCAGTCCCGAATACGGCATTCCCCGCTCTGCGTCGACATTTGCCTTGACACTCAATCGCCCTCATTTTATATTCATCCATCCCAAAGCGTATTCCTGTAAAAGTTCATATTACCAGGGGAAAATTATGGATGAAGCTGAGTTCAAACCGCGATCAATTGGGCGCAGGCAGAGCGACGTTTTTCTGCAGGAGCAGGTGCGCCGGCTGCAGATGCTCACGGAGGTGGGGCAGCTCATTACCTCGATACTTGATCTGGACAAACTGCTGGACATGATCGTCGAGCAGACCGACATGATCCTGAAGACCCAGCGGAGCACTATTTTTCTGCATGATGAAAAAAAGAATGTTCTGTGGTCATTTGTCGGCACGGGCATTGAAAAAAACACCATCTATATTGGCAGCGACGAAGGAATTGCAGGCTGGGTGTTTCAGAACCGCAGCGCCCTCATCATCGATGATCCCTACAGCGACGACCGGTTCTGCGCTGATGTTGACAAGCAATCGGGCTTCGTTACCCGCAATATTCTTTCCATGCCCATACTGAACCGCGCCGGCGTGTGCCTGGGCGTGGTGCAGGCCCTCAATAATGAGAGCGGCTTTGATGCTCACGATCAGTACATACTGAAATCCCTCACCAACTATATCGCCATCGCGATAGAAAATGCGAATCTATATAACGAGCTGAAGAGCCTTGATAAGGCAAAGGAGCGCATCATCAATCACCTGTCGCATGAGCTGAAAACGCCGCTGACGATACTGCTGAGCGTTTTGGGCCGCGTGGCAAAAAAGGTCCAGGAAGCAGGTATTGACGGGCTGGGCCAGACGATCGAACGGGGGCAGCGCAATGTGAACCGGCTGCTTGATCTGCAGAAAAAGATCGAAGACATCATGCAGCAGAAGCAGGTACATGAGAAGGAGCAGATATTCAAGCTGATCGAAAGCGCCATAAGCATCGTTGGCGAGCTTGCCGACGACTGCCGTGACAGCAGCCGGCCTGCCGGCATTTTTGACCGGGTCGCCGCATTTCTTGAGGAGCTGTTTTCCCGACAGCAGTCGCGCATCGAGCAGATAGCACTGGAGCCGTTCCTGGAAGATATTTGCAGGGATGCCGAAGCATCGATGCGCGGCCGGGCCGTCGCCATAACCAGACACATCGAGGCTGGCATCGTGCTCACCATGGATAGAATCGTGCTTGAAAAAGTCTGCTCGGGGCTTTTGAAAAATGCCGTTGAGCATACGCCCGACGAGGCCGTGGTGCATGTGTCGGCGCGCTCTGCCGAAGGAGGCGTGCTGATAGCCTTTGAAGACCACGGCATCGGCATCACCGAAGAAAACAGGAAGAACATTTTTACGGGGTTTTTCCATGCCCTTGATACGGACATGTATTCATCCAAATCCCCCTACCAGTTCAACGCGGGAGGCAGCGGCGCTGACCTGCTGCGGCTGCAGGTGTTTTCGGAGCGGTTCGGATTTCTGGTGAAGCTGGACAGCGCGCGGTGCAGGCACCTGCCGCAGGACGCAGACCTCTGTCCGGGCAAAGTTTCGGCATGTTCGTTTGTGACGACGCCTTCCGACTGCCGCGAGGCGGGTGGTTCGGCTTTTTCGCTCTTTTTTCCCGCACAAGGTGCGGCGTGATGCCGCAAGCGATTATGCCTGTGCCACGGGCAGCCGCGCGATAAAACGACTACCCCGGCCGGGCTTGCTTTCCAGGCTGAGAGAGCCGCCCATAATGCGGGCAAGCATATACGCGCCGGGAAGCCCGATGCCGTGGCCCCGCGCGCCCGATGGCGGCACGTCGTCAAGGGAGGTGTAGAGGTAGAAAACCTTCTGGTGGTCTTCGGGGGCAATGCCCTTGCCGTCGTCGGCAACGATGAAGGTAATTTCAGACCCGGTGCTTTCAATCCGTACGGTCAGCCGATTTTTTTTGTACTTGAAGGCATTGCTGAGCAGGTTTCGCAGTATCTGCCGCAGCTTGTCCGCATCGATCTCTATATCCCGCTTCCAGAGGTTTTCATCCACCTGCAGGTCGAACCCCGAGGCCGCCAGCACGCTGACGGTTTGCGCCAAATCCTCAAGGCTTTCCAGATCATCGGTTGCTGCTATATTGTTAAGATAAAAAACCTCGGTCAGCACGTCCAGCACCAGCACCGAAACCCGAACCCTTCCGGTTCTGATGAACCCAGCCTCAGCGCGGCCGAGTTCGAGCGTATCGTTGATAAGATTTTTAAGCGTACCGATATTGCGGTGGATTCTGCGCAGAATTTTGAACTGATGGTCGGTCAGAAGGCCGTAGTCGCCCTGCCGGTTCAGCAGGGACATGACTCCTGCCTCGATAACGGCAAGAGGGCTTTTCAGGTCGTGGTAGATAAGTTCGACCTTCAGTTTTCCGTCGATTTCCTGGTCCTGAGTCATAATGCAAGAGGGCGCTCGTAACAGGCTGCAGATGAAAAATACGGTTTGTAAATTAGCTGCGCATCATCCGCGGGTTTGCAGGATGATGCACAGCCGGTTTTAGACATACGCTGCATGCAGGCCGGAGGCCGGCTGAGGCAAAGTGTTACTTCTCGTCGAAGTCCGAGCAGCTCGCAACCACTGCCTGCTCCTCTTCAGGTGTCCAGCCGATACGGTCATTGAAGTAGCTCGACATGCGTGCAAACAGCTTTTTCCAGGCGGGCTTACCGTTGTTTTGCACCACATCGCCGATGAAGGTCGCAAGCTCCGTGATCTTTTCCTTGGGCAGAAACGAGGTTGCGCCCAGTTGGGCAGCCTTCTTGAGTGCTTCCTTGGTGAGCGAATGGGCCGTCAGCATTATGGTGGGCATGCCTTTCTTGACGGCGTGCTGCAGCACGCTGAAGCCGTCGACGCCCATGATGTCCAGAATGACCACGCCGTACGTTGAGGTGTCGAGACAGAAAATGGCTTCGTCATGGCTCTTGGCCTTGTGCACGACGCACATGCTCAGCTCTTCCTCGACCGTATCGAGAATATCGGGCTCGTCGTCAACGACCAGCACGGTCAAGCCCTTGAGGAGATCTTTTACGGGCGAGCGCACAAACAGGATCGGCTTGGGCGAATACTTGAGCAGGTCCCCGGCCACGGAGCCGATGTAGATTCTATCCTTCTCCTTGTCGTATACGGGCATGACTATCAGGTCGATGCTGTTGGCGGCCACGTATGCGCGCAGCACGAAAGCGGGCTTGCCGGTCTTTTGCACGATATGGGCAGAGATGCCGCTCTGCTCGATTTTCTGCTTAATCGGCTGCAGGTATGCATCACTGATGGTTTTGAGCACCTGGTACTGCTCCTTGCGGTCGCTGGGCAGCAGGGGGACGATGTCGATCACCTGCATGAGCGTGATGGATCCGTTGCAGATTCTGGCCATGTTTACGGCGGTGGCAATGGCGTCATCGTCAAATTCCGACTTATTGAGTGGCAGCAGAATATTTTTATACATAGCGGTTGACCTCCCTTAGCGTGTCTGTAGGTTATAGTGGGCAAACTTTTCGTTATATAGCATAATGCTGTTTTGTTGACAAATTATTTTATTGTCTTCAGAAAGCCATCGCCTATGGCGATGGCTTTCTGAAGAAGGCGACTCAAACACTGCGTGTTTTTTGTTTCCGCCCTTTCAGGGCGAAATCAAGCCACCCGCTATGCGGGTGGTTGTTGACTTCACCTGAACCTATGCACACTTCTCTTTTACTCCTGCCTCAGGTAGGCAAGAGGCGCAGGCAGGGGAGTGCTGTTGCCCATGGTATCCTCGCCGTAGTTGGCCCTGGCAAGCAGCGTTATGTCCCTGACGGCATTTTTATCGCCACAGAATTCTATGGTCGTAATCCCTTCTTTTTTTATCATGCCGCCGGCCCACATGATATCAATGACGCTTGCGGCATCGAATTCCTTGCCGTTGACAAGCATGGTCATCTTTGACCCATAGTGATTTGCCACCTTTGCCACAAGCGTTGAGGGGCGCAGATGGAATCCGAGGCCCTCCGGCACGCCGACGCTTACCAACTCGACAACAGTGAAGCTGTTCTGTATTTCATTTGCAAGAGCTTGTCCGTCATTGATGAAAATCGTATAGTAGTACAGTGAGAAGTTGACGATAATGTCCAGCAGCTTCTTGCGCTGAATGATTTTGGCTATTTTCTTGCGCGTCAGCTCCTTGCGGATCCCGGTTTCATGCCGCTCGCAAAAGTGGCTCAACTCTTTGGCGACTCCCAGCAGGTGCAGCGCCACAGAGATATGGCCGCGCAGGCTGATCAGTTTCGGGTTTTCGGCCTCAAACGGCGTTTTCTGAATATAGGTGTCATAGATCGACTGGGCATTGTGCACGTTTGACTCAAGGTCACGAATGGTTTCCTCATTGATTTTGTCGGGAATAATGCTGCTGTAGAGATTGCGGTCGCTCAGCTTTTTTTCAAACATGACGCTACGGGATTTTTCGTGGGCCTGTATAAGCTCGGTGGCTACGCGGGCGACTTTTTCCTCAATATCTGCGCCGCCCTCATCATTGATATTATGGGGCAGCATCTGTGTGACAATGCTTTCCCCGAATGTATTTTCATCAAGCAGAAAGTGCTGGTCTGTCAGCCCCAGCTGTTCGGCTTCCGCCGTAAAATGCGTGCAGAGTATCGTTATCGAGGTGTGCAGGAATTCAAGCGCGTCTGAAGCGTCCGTGAGGAATGCCTGGGTGCTGGCCGTGTCGAGGCAGTAGAAATTGATCCGGCTCAGCATGTGACTGACCATATAGGCCGTGCTTGAAAAGTTGCGGATAGAGGCCACGATCTCGCGGAAATAAACCCACGTTTTGTTGCTCCGCGCGCCATGATCGTCAAGGAAATCCTCCAGCTCCTGAGATTCCTTGACACAGGTCACATAGAAGCGCTTGCTGAGCTTGGCGGCCTTTTTATCACGGAAATATGAAGCAATGCTCAGCATGCTGTCGGAGGCCTTATCGGCCAGGGGAACAAAATTTTCTTCTTTGATGATCTGGATTGAAAACTGCATTGTATGCTCCGTTGGGTTTGCTTCAGGTCAGGTTACCGGGCGTCTTTTAGCTAAGCTGATGCTGCCGCGCTGCAGCGGCACGGATAACAGGGGATGAGATTGACATCGCGCAGTATGCTCTCGCCGGCACCCTGCGGCGTGACCACGCGGCGGGCCTGAAAAAATCCGTCAGCGCATATTATCAGCTGAGCCGTGCAGGATGGAATGGAAAGCGTGTAGAAGCCTGCGGCATCGGTCTGCACTGAATTGCCGTTGTCGGCCTGTACCAGCGCCATGGCGACTGGCAACCCTGTTAGAAAATTTTTGACGGTGCCGCTGATGGTGCAGGCCGTGACCGGGTCAAGAAAGATATCAAGGTTCAGTGTTACCCCATTGCTTATCGATAGCGGTTTTGTCGCGGTTTGAAATCCGCTGTCGCTGAGCGTGATCGTGGCAGCGCAGGGGCTGGCCTTCAGCGTGTAAGAGCCATTTTTTTCGCTGAAGCTTATATCGTGCGTGTCGGTTGTAATGCGTACGCCTTCAACCGGCTCCCCTGTTTCGGCATTGGTTATGAAGCCCTCAACTGTTCCCATGCCGCGGTCCAAAGGAACCAGCGAGAAGTTTGCGACGGTTCCCAGCAGGAACAAGTTCAGCAAAACCGTCTGAACGGCACACTGATACCCTTCAGCGCATGCAAGCAGGGACGTACTGCCGGGAGGTGCTGAGATTTTGAAGGTGCCGTCGGTTGTCCGCACAAATTTACCGTTCGACGACGTGATGCTGACGCCGGCCAGGGGAGTGTTGCTGCAGGCATCGTGCACGATGCCCGATATGTTTCCGGTTATCCACGTGATCGATTTATTCAGGCGAACAGCAATGCTGCGTGAGCCCGATGGCGGAATCTGGACGTCATTGACAGCCTTGCTGGCATAGCCCTGCGCGGCAACGGTGACGGCTGCCGTGCCGCTGGGGCCGGCTGCGGTGAAATACCCGTCATCATCCGTCACGGCAATTGCGCCAAGATCGGAAAACACCAGCGCCCGCCCGATCCCGTCTGACGCTTCAACCCGTCCCCTGAGAGTGCCCGCCCTGGTCGAAGCCTGCGCCAGCCATACGTTCACCGAAGATGTCTGGCCGGGGCCGGAAAAAATACCGGTGGCCATATTGGACCGGAAGCCGGGGGCCGAGACGATAATGTCGTATACATTGGGGGGGACTCTGAGGTAAAAAAGGCCGTATTGCGCTTTGAACGTCAGGCCCGTGGTTGTGGTGATGGTGGCGCTGGCAACAGCTCTGCCCGTCGATGCGTTGATGACCATGCCCTTTATGAAAGACGGCTGCAGTTCTGCATGGCAGGGCCAGAGCGGCAGCACAAGCAGGACAGCCGTGAGAGTCACAGCCCGGCATATGCTTGCTGGTTTTCTACGCCCCCAGAAAAACATGCTTTTTGCCTTTACATGTGAAATTTTCGGCAATGCAGACGTGCCTGTCCGGCTGGCGCTTCGCGTCAGCCTGCCGCCTGTTCTGCGGTTTTACCGGAGGCTGCAGGCACAGGCTTTGCAGACTCCATTTTTTTCTGGTACAGGCCGATGGGGTTATGCTCTACTTCAACGGTTTCGAATTTGTCCGAAGCATCAGGCGTATGGCGCGCAGAATCCTTCAGGTATTTTTCCTGGAAAGCCAGGTCTTTTCTTTCAACGAGCCGTTTGTCCATACTGGTGAATGTCATGGGTATCCTCACATATCAGACAGTGTTTTTACGGAGCATGTGCGACAGATGGGTAAGCTCCTTGCGTATTTCCTTAATAGCCGCCGTGTAGCGCTGATCCGGCAGGTTGAGCGAAAGCTGTTTCTGCTGGCGGCTCTCCATCTGCGGCGTCGTTTCTTTTAGCTTTTTTTTCGCACCGGCAATGGTGTATTTCTGGTCATAGAGCATTTTGCGAATTTTCAGCACCGCCTCGACATCTTTTTTCCTGTACAGGCGCTGATTTGATTTTGTGCGGTACGGCTTTATGAGCTTGAATTCCGATTCCCAGTAGCGCAAAATATAGGGCTCAACATCCGTAATTTTGCACACCTCGCCGATTTTAAAATAAAGCTTATCGGGGATTTCCGTGGCCATCCTATGCTCCTGCTGTGGGTGCGGTCATGCGGTCGTGGCCCGGGCCATCAGTCGTTCAGGACTTTTTTCAGCACCGGGCTCGCTTTGAATGTGAGTACGCTGCGGGCCGAAATTTTTATTTCATCGCCGGTCTGCGGATTGCGGCCCCGCCGTATGTTTTTACCCCGGATGTTGAAATTACCGAAGCCTGAGATTTTTACCTTCTGGCTTGTTTCCAGAGATTTGCGCATAAGCTCGAAGATGAGCTCGACGATCTGCGTGGACTCCTTTTTGGAAAGCCCCACTTTTTCATAGATTGCATCGATTAAGTCAGCCTTCGTCATACGTGACTCCTTCCATAGAAAACCTGCTGCCGTTACTGACGCAGTTCGGCCCCTGTTTCCTTAACCAGGTGTGCCACCAGCCGGTCATGTATTTTGTTAACTTCTGCGTCAGTGAGTGTTCTATCATTTGACTGAAATTTGAGCCTAAATGCAAGACTTTTTTTGCCCGGCTGAATTGTGCCGCCACGGAAACTGTCAAAAATTGTCGTTTCGGCGATCAATTTGTTTTTAAAGCCTGCAATGGCGGAAAAAAACTTTTCAGCCGGGACAGTTTCGTCAACTATAAGAGCAATATCCCGCAGTATGGCAGGCTGGCGTGAGAAGGGCGCAAACGAAACAGCATCAGTCCAGAGCGTTGCAAGCAAATCGACATCAATCTCGAAGATATAGGCCGGCACTTTTATGTCAAAATGCTCAAGCACGTCGGGATGCACTTCACCCAGGCTGCCGATGCAGTGATTCCCGGCATTGATGCTCAGCATTTTGTGTGGGTGCAGATAGGATTCCCGTCCGTCCTGTATAAACCGCGTGTCGCGTATGCGCAGCCGCTCAAGCAGCGACTCTACTGCCGCCTTGATATCATAGAAATCAACCATGTTGTTTTGCAAGTTCCATCCTTCGTCCTGCTGCATGCCGGCCATCAGGCCTGCAAGACGCCGGGGCTCACGCGGCTGCTGGGCAGCACCCTGCGGGATGAATACGCGGCTCAGCTCAAAAAACTTGATGGTGGAGCTTTTATTATTGAGGTTTTCCTGAAGATTGACCAGCAGGCTTGGCACGATGGAGGTGCGCATGACCGACTGTGATGATGCCAGAGGATTTAAAATCGCGAGCGGGGCGCTGCGCACATCTTCCCTGGCGAGACGCATACCGGCAATATGTTCGGGGGCGCAAAAACTGTAGTTGATAACCTCAAAAAAGCCTCGGGCAATCATGCAATCGCGGATGATGCCGGCAAGCTTAAGGCTTCGGTTTTTAGCGTTGCCAGAAAGCGCCGCCCGGGGGTAGGTTACAGGAATATGGGCGTAGCCTGTTAAGCGGGCAATTTCTTCGATAAGGTCGATGGGTTCGTTCAGGTCATAGCGGAAGCTGGGGGCAGTTGCCAGCAGCGTGTCGGCATCAGGAGCCTGTGTGGTCATCTGGAGTCTTTCCAGCACTGACTTGACATCATGCTGCGAAAGAGAAAGGCCCGTGACCGCATTTGTTTTTTTGACGCTCAGGCGAACTGGTTGGGGTGGTGCAAGTTTGGCAGGATAGGCATCGATACAACCTTTTGCAATTTTGCCGCAGCCAAGCTCGGCCATGAGCTGTGCCGCCCGGTGCAGCGACGGCAGTACGCCGTTTATGTCAATGCCCTTTTCAAAGCGCAGCGATGCCTCGGTTTTAAGATTAAGTGCGCGGCTTGTGCAGGCAATGGAATGCGGCGTGAAATAAGCGCTTTCAATGAGGACGGTGTCTGTTGACGGGAGAATTCCCGAGTTCTCGCCGCCCATAATGCCGGCAATAGCCACGGGACGTCTGCCGTCGCAGATCATGAGGGCCTTGTCCGGCAGCTCACGCTCGATGGCGTCAAGAGTCGAAAATTTTTCTCCAATAGCAGCTTTGCGAACAATGATTTTTCCATCCTGTATGAATGAGAAATCAAATGCGTGGAGCGGCTGGCCCCATTCAAGCAGGATGTAGTTGGTAATGTCGACAAGGTTGTTGATTGCCCGGATGCCGCAGTTGACAAGCCTGCGCTGCATCCACAGCGGCGAAGGCTTCACCGTAAGGCCGGTGACCAGCCGGGCGGTATATCGGGGGCACAAATCTGCATCAGCTATTTCAACAGCCGCGCGGGTTTCAATCCCGTCGCCGGTTTCTTCACAACAATACTGCGGAAGCTGAAGGGGGATATCAAAGATGGCGGCAATTTCGCGCGCAAGTCCGACAACGGACAGGCAGTCGGCGCGGTTTGGCGTAATGCCGAGGTTCAAAATAGTGTCGGAAAGCTTCAGGTACTGTGCAAGGGGCATGCCGATAGGAGCATCGGACGGCAGCACCATAATGCCGCTGTGATCCTCACCAAGACCGAGTTCGGGCTCCGAGCAGATCATGCCTTCTGATACTTCGCCCCTGATCTTTGACTTTTTTATACTCATGCCGCCGGGCAGCTGTGCGCCTTCAACAGCAAGTGCAATGTGCTGCCCGACTGCAATATTGGGTGCGCCGCAGACAATGGGCAGAATTTTTTCACCCGTTTTCACCCTGGCAAGCTGCAGCTTCTCGGCATTGGGATGCCTGGTTATTTCAAGGATTTCGCCTACCACGACATTGTCCCACTCCGAACCGGTGCGGATTATCTCCTCGACCTCGATGCCGGACATGGTCAGGCGGTCGGCAAGATCCTGCACGGGAATTTCCTGCGGAATGAAGTCGCGTAGCCAGTTGATGCTGAGGTACATAGGCGCCTTTGTCGTAGAGAATTAATTAAAACTGGGATAAAAAACGTAAATCGTTTTCAAAGAAAAGCCGGATGTCATTGATGCCGTATTTCAGCATGGCAACGCGCTCAACTCCCAGCCCGAATGCAAAGCCTGTGGTTGTTTCAGGGTCATAACCGACATTTCGGAATACCGCGGGGTGCACCATGCCGCAGCCGAGAATTTCGAGCCATCCGGTGCCCTTGCATACGCGGCAGCCTTTGCCGCGGCAGATAACGCACTGTATATCGACCTCGGCACTGGGCTCCGTGAAAGGGAAAAAGCTCGGGCGGAACCTGAGCGAGGTTTTTTCGTCGAATATGCGGTGAATGAAGAGCGTCAGAAGTCCCTTGAGGTCTCCAAAGGAGATAGCCTCATCAACCATGAGCCCCTCAATCTGGTGGAACATGGGCGTGTGGGATACATCGGAATCACACCTGTACACCTTGCCCGGGCAGATGATCCGCAGCGGCGGCCTGGTGTGCTGCATGGTGCGGATCTGCACGGGCGATGTGTGCGTGCGCAGCAGCACTTCGGGTGAGATGTAGAAGGTATCATGCATATCCCGTGCAGGATGATCCTTGGGGATATTGAGCGCTTCGAAATTGAAAAAGTCGAGCTCTATCTCCGGGCCTTCGACCATCTGAAATCCCAGCTCAGTGAACACGGCGACAATCTCATCGGTTACCTGAGTGATGGGGTGCCGGCGTCCCAGCGGCAGGCAGCGGCCTGGCAGGGTGACATCAATATCGACCCGACCCATGTCGTGCTGCTTTTTGCGTTCGCGCGAAGCCTTGAGAGCGTTTTCAACACCGGATTCGATGCTTTTTTTGATCTCGTTTGCAAGCTTTCCGACAACAGCCCGCTGCTCTGCCGGAATCGTGATGAGATTTTTTATTAGCTGCGTGAGCGAACCGCTGCGGCCGATGTACGTGCTCTTGACCTGGTAAATGTCAGACTCCGAGGCCGCATTGTTCAGGTCTGATATGCTTGCATCTCTGATTTTGTTCAGCTCTTCTTCCATAACACACAAAAGCAGTATCCATCACGAGGTGGAGGGATACTGTGAGGTTGAACTATTTCGGCTTTTCGCCTCAGGCGGCAGCAGTTTTATTCGTATTGGCCTTGGCGATTTTTACAAGCTCGGTAAACGCGTTGAAATCATTAATCGCCAGCTCCGACAGCGACTTCCTGTCAAGCCCGATATTGGCGCGTTTCAAGCCCAGTATGAACCGGCTGTAGTTGATGTCGAGGCTGCGGGCGCCTGCGCTGATGCGGGCGATCCAGAGCTGGCGGAATTCGCGCTTGCGGACCCTTCTGTCGCGATAGGCATAGTTCAGAGCCCTGTCGACGGTTTCCCTGGCTATACGGTACAGTCTTCCTCGCACGCCCCTGTATCCCTTGGCGAGCTTGAACAGTCTTTTCCTGCGTCTTCTTAAAGTGAATCCTCCTTTGACTCGCGGCATTGCTAAACCTCACTGGTAAGAATTAATAAGTATATTCATGATTGCTGATCTATCCGTGTTTGACGCCACGGATGACGGACTTGAGTCAGCGCCGTTTCGAACATTATGCGTACGGGATCAGCCTGCGCACATTACGTTGCTCGACAGCGGATATGGTCGAGGTTTTGCGCAGATTACGTTTCCTTTTCGTCGTCTTTGATGTAAGAATATGGCTCCTGTACGCTTTTCCCCGTCTGACCTTGCCTGACTTGGTCAGCGTAAAACGTTTTGCTGCGGCTTTGTTTGTTTTGATTTTCGGCATAAAAGTCACATCTCCTGATGGTGGTTCTGTTACGATGTTATTTTTTTAGGGCTGATCATCATGGTCATGCTGCGGCCTTCCATGGCTGCGTTTTTTTCAATAGCTCCATGTTCGCCGATCGTTTCGGTTACCTTTGCAAGCATGACCTCGCCCTGTTTTTTAAACTGCAGCTCGCGCCCGCGGAAGACGACGGAGATTTTCACCTTGTCTCCCTTTTCAAGGAATGCAATCACATGGCGCATCTTCACCCCGAAATCATGCTCGCCGGTGAACGGTCGCAGCTTGATTTCCTTGGTCTGCGCCGTATGATGCGGTTTTTTTTGAGTTTTTTTGCTCTGCTGGTACTTGTGTTTACCGAAATCCATCATGCGGCACACAGGCGGATCAACATTCGGCGATACCTCGACAAGGTCACAGCCCTGCTCCGCAGCCATCTCAATAGCCCTTCTGATTTCAAGAATGCCCAACTGGGTACCTTCTTCGTCGATGACTCTGACGCGGGGTGTCTTGATAGCGTTATTGATCCTTTGTCCGTCGTTCTGTTTTTCTATGTCCCAATCCTCCTTACAGGTTATCGTTACATGCCCTGCAGCTCTTCGGCACAGGTATTTTTTATTTTTTGAACCGCTGCCTGTATCGGCATAAAGCCCGCATTTTCTCCTGATCGCAGCCTGACTGCGACGCCCCCCTGCTCGATTTCCTTATTGCCCACGACAAGCATGAAGGGGATTTTCTGCAGCTGGGCCCCGCGGATTTTGAGATTCAGGCTTTCATTGCGCAGGTCTATGTCGGCGCGCAGATCATTGTCATTGAGGCTGGCATGCACCTGCTGCGCAAATTCGTGCTGGCCCTCCGAGATCGGTATGACCATGGCCTGCACCGGCGCCAGCCATGTGGGGAAGGCGCCTGCAAAATGCTCTATCAGAATACCCATAAACCGTTCAATCGAGCCCAGTATGACGCGGTGCAGCATGACGGGCCGGTGCTTGCCGCCGTCTTCGCCGATATAGGTCAGGTCGAAGCGCTCGGGCAGGATGAAGTCGCACTGGATGGTGGCGCACTGCCAGGAGCGTTTGAGACAGTCGCGCAGCTTGAAGTCGATTTTCGGCCCGTAGAAGGCACCGTCGCCCTCATTGATTTCATAGGGCAGCTTGTTGGCGTCAAGTGATTCCCGCAGCGCCGTTGTGGCCAGCTCCCAGGAATGGTCGTCGCCGATGGATTTCTCGGGCCGCGTGCTCAGCTCAACCTCGAACTCAAAGCCGAACATTGCCATGACATCTTTCACAAATGTGATGATGCTGGAAATTTCCTGGTGCAGCTGCTCGGGCATGCACAGTATGTGGGCATCATCCTGGGTGAACTCGCGCACGCGGGTAAGCCCGTGCAGCACGCCCGACTTTTCATGCCGGTTCACGGTGCCGAGCTCGAAGTAGCGCAGGGGCAGGTCCTTGTAGCTCCGGAGGCGCGACCCGTAAATAAGCATGTGGGCCAGGCAGTTCATGGGCTTGAGGCCGTATTTTTTTCCTTCGACCTCGGTGAAGTACATATTTTCAAGGTAGTTCTGCAGGTGCCCCGAGCGCTCCCAGAGATCAAGCTTCAGTATTTGCGGGCCCTTGACCATATGGTAGCCGCGCTTCAGGTGCTGCCGCACCTCGAAATCCTCAAGTATGCGGCGAACAAGTGCGCCCTTCGGGTGATAGATGATGAGCCCGGCCCCGGCTTCGTCATAAATGCCGAACAGATCAAGCTCTTTGCCGAGCCTGCGATGATCGCGCTTTTTAGCCTCTTCGATGCGTGAAAGATGCTCTTTCAGCGCCTTTTTATCGGCAAACGCCGTGCCGTAAATGCGCTGGAGCATCTTGTTGTGCTCGTCGCCCCGCCAGTAGGCCCCGGCGGTGCTCGTGAGCTTGAATGCCCTGATCATGCCGGTAGATGGCACATGCGGCCCGCGGCACAGGTCGGTGAACTGGCCCTGTTCATAGACTGAGACGGTATCGTTGGGTATTTCGCTGATGATCTCTACCTTGTAATCCTCGCCGCGCTTTTTGAAAAAATCTATCGCATCCTGCTTCGAGAGCACTTTGCGCACAAACGGCAGGTTATGGCCGGCGATTTCCTCCATTTTCTTTTCGATTTTTTCGAGATCTTCGGGGCCGAAGGTGCCGTCATAGTCGAAATCGTAGTAAAAGCCGTCTTCAATGGAGGGGCCGATGGTTACTTTGACGCCGGGATACAGCTCCTGCACGGCCTGGGCCATGACATGGGAGGTGCTGTGCCGGACAATATCGAGCCCCTGCCCGGATTCCGGCCGAATAAAGCTCGCGCAGCAATCCTTCTCGATCTGCGCGCTCAGATCGATGCCCATTCCGTCCAGCTCGACAGCCACGGGCTTGAACGGGAGCTTGAGCTCACCGGCAAAAGCCTGAAGAGTCGTGCCCGATGCTGCGGTTTTTTTGTTGCCGTCAGGTAGCGTTATGGTTACATCTGCCATAGTTTTACTTCGTGAAATGCTAAAAAGGCACCACAAACTGATTCATGATGCCGTCACGGGTTCTTTGCGCTTTGTGGTTAAGGCATTGAAAGTACGTGGTAGGCGTGGGCGGTTTCGAACCGCCGACTTCTACCGTGTCAAGGTAGCGCTCTCCCGCTGAGCTACACGCCTACGGAATTTAAGACATCAGTAGATACCAACCAAAATAAAATTTGTCAAGGAAATTATCATGTTAGACAATTTCCCATAAAACAGGATTAAATAAAACGGAGGAGCCGTCGCGCCGGCTCCCCGCTGTTTTTCATACGTCCCCGACACGAGTCGAACGTGCGACCTATTCCTTAGGAGGGAATCGCTCTATCCTGCTGAGCTACGGGGACATGCGGTTGTCAAACGAGCTACTTTAATAGCTTTTTCGGTATGATTTTGCAAGTCTTTATATGCCCTTTCCGGGCAGCGGCAGGGCTTTGATACTATATAAGGGGCTCAAAATTTTGAGCCCCTACAGTGAAGCACACTACAAATTTTTTTAATAGATAAATTTATCATTTTTAATTTAAAAAAATTTTATATCATTAAAATAAAAATTTTTCTGCTTCACCCGATTCTCGTCGAATTTTTTTTAATAGATATCTAATCCAAAAACGTCTATTAAAGTAAATAGAAGAGCGCATATTTCGCCAGCCCTGGAAGAATAAAAGACTACATTATGAAATCTTGATGGAAAGCCGTTTATGAAGAGCATAAAAGCCACCCTGTTGACTGTTGGCACCTTTCTTTTTCTTGCAGCAATAATTACCCTGTTTCTTCCCGGATTTGCCGGAGCTGGCACATCCGCCGACTGGAAAGGCACCTGGCACTTTAATTATGGCGGCGCCGACAATCAGACCGTCTATATTACCACGACCTGCAACTCGACAGCCCCTGGCGCCACGTGCAGTGCATATGCCGTATTTAACAGTTGGGCCACAGGGTTCAGAGCAAGCGACGGTCAAAAAATAATGCTGGGAATTTTTGAAGCCGGGGCTCCAACTACATGGTCCTATTATGAAACGTTGACACCGAGTGCGATGACTCCCTATGACCGTATCGTAGCAAGCAGCTTCACCGACATATATTTTGATAATATCACCGGACCGTACCAGGCTGCTTGTGGCGTATGCCCATGCGCGAGCTGCCCGTCCCCGCTTGGCTCAGGCCTGACATTCGGCAGGCGAATCAGCACAGATACTCCTCAGCCCGGCTCGTGCAAAGACTGGCTGGGCAAGTGGAATTTTACCTATTTTAATACCGCAACACCTGGTAATCCTACCGATAATATTACCGATACCGTGGACATAACAATGGTCTGCGATAATGATTCCGCATGCATGGACAATAATACATGGGCCTGCGAAGCAACAGGCAAGCGGGCATCCGACAACAGCGACATTTTTCTCGGCCAGCCGTTGGGCTATGGCTTTTATGTGTACTATACTGATAATGCCACTGTCGCCGAATACAAAACTCTTGTTTCCGGAGATCCATTCGGCCAGATAAACATCTCAGACTATTTTACTACTCAGTTCGCGGCTGATCTGTCGTCTCTTGATGACACCATGAAAAATACGCAACCGACGAATCTCATTCTGGGCAAAAAGATAACCACATCGACAACCACAACCACGATGCCGCCCATGGTTGCCTGTAATGAGTGGATTGGCACATGGACATTTACCTATGACAATACCACCGATACCGATCCGGGAGACTATAGAGGGCAGGGCCGCAATGGCAACTATGAAGTAAAAATTTGCAGTGCTACAGAGAATTACGTGCTTCCAGGCCTCCCCAGTAACCCATCGCCGTGCGTTGCTGAAGGCTACCGGATCGCGGATTCGCAGGGCATTTATATTATTGCCTCGCCATTTGATCCGCCGGAATCCTACAGAATGTATTATTATGAGCTCGATGAGTGGCCGCCTTCAGGCGCTTTGGTGGGCGGTGCGGTCATTTTCCCCAACAGCTTTACGGGAACCGGGTTTACAGTTGACACCCTAACTTCCTGGGGTTTAATTCAAGGCACGAGAACCGACAACAACAGCTGCATAATGCCCTGCATTGATAAAGACAACGACACCTACGGTCTGAACTGCTCTAATGGCCCTGACTGCAATGACAATGACCCTAGCGTTCATCCCGGCGCGATGGAAATCTGCAACGGCATCGACGACAACTGCAACGGCTCAACCGATGAGGGCTGCGTCTCTACTACGACAACCACAACAATTCCGTCCGGCGGCACAACGACTACCACAGTGGCTCCTAGCCCGGTAGGCACATGCAACGGCTGGTATGGTCAGTGGGATTTCACGTATACGGGCGGCACGGAAGCCGTGATGATTACCGATATCTGCAACAATGAAAGCGGCGGTAATCCGGCCTGTCTGCCGGCGCCAGGCGGCACTAAGCAAACATTCTGGAAATGCATTGCCATGGGTACAAGATTGTCTGACCGCCAGATCGTACAGATTCGCAGAATTGCATTCGATGCGTCAAAGTATTACTATTATGAAACCGACAATAAAACCCTCGGCTCTTCGTATCCTTCCGATTTAATACCTATAGCTGCTATGTCCAACTGCTGTTTTACCGCTTCAGATGGGACTGACTTTGGCCTGATCTCTGGCATTAAGACCGATAATGCGACATATCCCCTGGGGCCGCCTGCGCCCGTGCCTGATACTGGCCAGACGAAATGCTATGACAATACCACCATCGAGATATCATGTCCGTCTCCGGGGCAGCCGTTCTACGGCCAGGACGCCAGCTACACCATCAATCCGCCCAAATACACAAAGCTTGATGCAACTGGAGCCGCGCTGCTCGACAATGCCACAAGCTGGGCCATGGTGCGCGACGAGGTGACAGGGCTAATATGGGAAGAGAAGCATGCTCAGGACAGCGTAAAAAATTATACCGACTCCAACGATGCCGACAATATCTACACTTGGTATGACGGTGTAACCGGCACGCCGGGCGACAACTCAACCAAGTATGATATGCGGTATTTCATCAATAGACTGAATGCCGCAAATTACGGCGGCCACAGCGACTGGCGCCTGCCAACTCCGAAAGAGCTTGCAACAATCGTTGACAACAGTCGTATCACTCCGTCAATCAATACAGTATATTTTTTGAACACTGCGGCGTCTTATTATTGGACGTCGAATAAGGTCCCCCCCAGTGGACCCGTGGCCTGGTGCGTGGATTTCAACTACGGCAGCGTGAACGCCAATATGCCCAGTACCGGCTATTATCTCCGGGCAGTCCGCGGCGGACAACCCGGCTTAGTCGATAATCTGTTCGATAACGGCGACGGCACGGTGATGGATTTTAATACCGGACTCATGTGGGACAAGTCGACGGCTCCGGGCACGTATGATTGGCAGCAGGCTCTTGCCTATTGTGAAGCCTCCACTGTTGCAGGCTACAGCGACTGGCGTCTGCCTACCTGGAAAGAACTGCAGAGTATTATCAATTACAGCAACTATCCTTCATACTATACTGCGTTTTTTCCAGATACTGTGGTGCACATCCCCCCCACTTTTGACTATTATTGGACGTCTAGTACATACTCTTACACTTCAGGTAACGCGTTGGCCGCGACTTTCTACATCGGCAGCATTACCAACATCGCAAAGACAACCAGCCATTATGTTCGTGCGGTGCGCGGGGGGCAGGGCGGGCCTGCAGCCAGGCTGACCATTTCCAAAACAGGCGATGGATCTGGTGCGGTCTTGAGCTCACCTGCCGGTATCGACTGCGGATTTAACTGTTCGGCTGCTTTTAATGCAGGCCTTTCCGTGCAGCTTACGGCCGCGCCTGACAACGGCACAACCTTCACCGGCTGGAGCGGCGGCGGGTGTACAGGCACGGGCACGTGCACGGTGATTATGTCGGACAATGTAACCGTAACGGCTATGTTCAGTCTTTGCTCAAACGTTTACTATCAGGATGCCGACGGAGACACCTACGGCAACGCGGCCGTGACCACGGTGGCCTGCTCTAAGCCGGCAGGCTGGGCGAGCAACAGCACCGATTGCAATGACAGCAATGCGGCAATCAATCCGGGCGCAACAGAGGTGTGCAACGGCATCGACGACAACTGCAACGGCTTAACCGATGAAGGCGCTATCAAATACACGTGGTATGCCGACGCCGACATGGATAGCTACGGCGATCCGGCCGTGACCGTGCTCGCCTGCTCCAAGCCTTCAGGGTATGTTGCAAACAGCGGCGATTGCAATGACGGCAATGCCTTGGTGCATCCGGGCGCGACGGAGGTCTGCGACGGCATCGACAACAACTGCAACGGCTTAACCGATGAAGGCGTGAAGACGACCTATTATCAGGACGCCGACGGAGACGGCTACGGCAATACATTTGTTGCTACGGCCGCCTGTTCTCAGCCGGCAGGGTATGTAACCAACAAGTTAGACTGCGATGACACCGATGCAAACGTGCATCCGGGCGCAGCGGAAGTGTGTAACGGCAAAGACGACAATTGCAACGGGCTCATAGATGAGGGCTTAACGTTGACCACGTATTACCGCGACGCCGATAATGACACGTGCGGTGAGCCAAGCCCAACAATACAGGCGTGCTTCCATCCGCAAGGATATGTAGCAAACAATAACGATTTAATGACGGCGCCTGTTTTGACCTGCCCGGCGACAGATGCTGACGGCAACTACACCGTGAGCTGGACCAGCGTGCCGGATGCCACGGGCTACGAGCTTGAGCGGGATATCAGCGCGACATTCAACCGCGACAACACCACCAAAGACATGGGCCTTAATCTTTCCGACAACCAGACGGTAGATGATCCAACCGTTCAAAAAACCTATTTTTACCGGGTGCGTGCTACAAATCTGCCCTGCAAAGGCCCGTGGTCGGCAACGCAGAAGACATTTGTGAATCCGACGACAACCTCCACTACCATTGTCAGCACGACAACCAGCTCGTGCCCGGCAGCGCAGGTACCGGGCGTGCCGCGGATTGAGAACAATGACGGCACGGGCAGCTACACGGTGAGCTGGGACGGGGTTTCAGGGGCCTCGGGCTATGTCGTGAGCCGTGACAACGGAACGCTCAAGCAGTACATAAGCGTGAGCGGGACGAGCCTGCAGGAAAAGAATCTTGCCGGAGGCACGTATTCCTACCGGGTCAAATCGGTGAACCAGTGCGGCCAGAGCAGTGACTATGGCGGCGCAGTGCAGGTGCAGGTGATAATTTTGACCAGCACGACCACGACGTCATGCCCGGCGATAGCGGCGCCGGGGCAGCCGGCGGCGCCGGATAACAGCACGGATTACACGGTGAGCTGGGGCTCTATGGATGGCGCGGGCGGCTATGAGCTGCAGCGATCGACCTCGTCGAGCTTCAGCACGGCAGAGAACATTTACAACGGTCCTGCTATCGAGTACAGCGAGACCGGTCGCAGCAACGGCACATGGTACTACCGGGTGCGAGCGGTGAGCCTGTGCGGAGACAACAGCACGTGGTCTTTGACCGAGACCGTGCGGGTGAGCAAGGCAGCCCCGGTTCCCAACTTCACGGATGTTTTTGAAAAAGACAGCAGAAACAGGGCCTATGCCCCGCTTGACGTGTATTTCTTTGATACGTCATCGGGCACGGTCTGGTCGCGCAAGTGGGTGTTTGGTGACGGGAGCGACAATAAAACCGAGCAGTTTCCGGTGCACAGGTACCTGCAGTCGGGTCTGTACACGCCGAGCCTGACGGTAACGGGCCCCGGCGGCTCAAGCACGAAGAAGAGGGCGAAAAAGATTCTGGTGCTGGCTCCGCAGATAGTGGTTGATTTCAGCGCTAACCCGACTGAGTACGATCTCGAGGAAGGCGAAACGCAGGTCGCGTTCAGCAACGATAACCTGCTTGCCTCGACCGACTATTACTGGAATTTCGGAGACGGGTCGGGGGTAGAGCATAACAATGCCGCGTCGGTGCCGCACACCTATACGCAGGCCGGTATTTACTCGGTGAGCCTGACGGGGCAGACCTCCAGCGGGGCCAAGAAAACAAAGATACAGTCCGACTACATCTCCATCGGGCAGGACAACGAAACAGCTCCATCCTACAATGACCGGGCCGTAATCGTGGTTGGGACGAAGGCGGCCCGGCAGAGCTCCGACCCGGTGATTGACGCAACGACCAACCTTGCGCGGTATGCCTACGGGGTTCTGCAGAAGCGCAAAGGACTTATCGATGACAGGATCACGTATCTGCACCCGTTCTCCACCGGAGGCATCATCGACGGCGCGTCGACATTTGCCAATGTCCAGAATGCCATCGCAAACTGGGCGCCGGGCCCGGCGGACAACCGGACCCATGATGTGACGATCTACCTTGTGGACCACGGCGGGACGGACCAGTTTTTCATCAACGCCTTCGAGCGGCTGACTGCCGAGCAGCTTGACGCGTGGCTTGACGATCTGGAGACCAAGATCACGGGCAAGGTGGTGGTTATTTACGAAGCCTGCTATTCGGCAAGCTTTATAGAAAAGCTGAAGGCGCAGGAGGGGCAGAAGCGGGTGATCGTGTGCAGCGCGGAAGCCGACGCGACGATAGCCTCTGGGGGGCTCTCGAGCTTCTCGCGGTATTTCTGGAATGTGTATTTTCAGGTCGAGATGTACGCGGTATTTCAGTGGGCGCAGAGCTGCATCGCCCTGAGCACGCCGTGGCAGGAAGCGGCGTTCTCCAGCTCCTTTGATACCGATCAAGGCTCGTCGGCGCCTGTTCATATAAACAGGCTGCTGCTGGATCCGCCTGCGCCCGAGGGCACGGCGGGGGTGCCGACGATCGGCTCGATTATCGACGATCAGACCATCGGCGAGGATGAG